>Ga0335085_10003371_pt1 | contig 27782 bp, 24 predicted proteins | sample Lox_Sample_45_FD_206712 | JGI IMG/M metagenome (GOLD analysis project Ga0335085, IMG submission 206712) | Soil microbial communities from Loxahatchee National Wildlife Refuge, Florida, United States - Lox_Sample_4.5 | ecosystem: Environmental > Terrestrial > Soil > Wetlands | place: USA...
CGTCGCGCAAAGGAGTCTCAACCGGCATGTCGCGGATGTCGCAACCGCGCTCGACAAGGACGGAGCAGCAACCGGCCGCGTCGCCGTGGCGCGAATCGTCGGCCGCGATACGGCGGAACTTGATGCTGCCGGCGTTGCGCGAGCGGCCATCGAGAGCCTCGCTGAGAATTTTTCCGACGCGGTCGTCGCGCCGGTCATCTGGATGGTCATAGGCGGACTTCCTGGCGCTGCACTCTACAAGGCAATCAATACCGCCGACAGTATGATCGGCCATCGCACTCCGCGCCACGAGGCCTTCGGTTGGGCCGCTGCGCGGCTCGACGACCTCATCAACCTGCCGGCGTCGCGCCTCTCCGCGCTCCTTTTCGTTTCGGCGGCGGCGTTGACCAAGGATGCCGACCCCGCCGCAGCGTGGCGCGCGGTGCGCCATGATGCCGCGCGCCACCGCTCACCCAACGCGGGCTATCCCGAGGCGGCGATGGCAGGAGCGCTCGGCCTTTCACTTGCGGGTCCGCGCAGCTATGGCGGCGTAAGCGTCGACGATGCCCTAATGGGTGCCGGGCGCCGCGATGCCAACGCTGCTGACGTCCGCCGCGCACTCGCGCTGTTTCACAGCGCCGACGCCATCCTGATTGCGGTTCTGGCTGTCATCGAGGCTTTGCTTATTTTGCCAATTTGAGCAGGCGATCAAGATCGAGATGAGCCGCGAGGTGTGCGGCAAGCGCGTCGAGCGTGTTCTCGACCGACGAGTCATAGCTGATGTTCGCAGTGCCGCCGAAACGCCCGAGCCACGCAGCGCGCTGGCGGTCATCGGCGAACAAGCCGTGGACATAAGTGCCAATGACCCGACCGTCCGGCGAAACCGCGCCTTCAGCCGATCCGTCTTCCAGGTGTGCAAAAGCCCGCGCGCAATCCGGTCCCTCGGTTAAGCCCATGTGCATTTCGTAGCCGGTAAACGGCGCGCCATCATTCGATACGCCTCGCACCGGCTCAAGACGCTTCTCCGCCGACAGCGTCGTCGCGACGTCGACAAGTCCGAGTCCTTCGACCTTTGCCGGCGGACCCTCAATACCTTCAGGATCGGCGATGCTGCGCCCGAGCATTTGAAATCCGCCGCAGAGGCCGAGGATGGTTCCGCCCCGTCGCCGGTGCGCGGCAATGTCGATATCGAAGCCGGCGGCGCGCAGCGCCGCAAGATCGGCGATGGTCGCCTTCGAGCCTGGCAGCACGACGAGATCGGCGTCGCCGGGAAGTGCCGTGCCCGGACGTATGCGCACGAGTTCGACGTCCGGCTCGGCATCGAGCGGATCGAGATCGTCGAAATTGGCGATGTGTGGCAGAACGGGAACCGCGATGCGGATCCGGGCTTGCGGCTTGCGCGGCCGGCTTTGGTCAAGCGCGAGTGCATCTTCCGCCGGCAGTGAGCGCGCGGCAGCAAAGAACGGCACCAGGCCGAGACCTTCCCAACCGGTCGCGTGCGCGATGCGCTCCATTCCTGCAGCAAACAGCGCCGCATCGCCGCGAAACTTGTTGACGATGAAGCCGCGAACCAGCGCCGCATCCTCTGGCGCAAGAACAGCTTTGGTGCCAACGAGGCTCGCGATCACACCGCCACGGTCGATGTCACCGATCAGAACCACCGGTAGATCGGCCGCGCGGGCAAATCCCATATTGGCGATGTCGTTTGCGCGCAGGTTCACTTCCGCGGCGCTGCCGGCGCCTTCAACGAGCACAATGTCAGCTTCGCGCCGCAGCTTTTCAAAGCTGTCGAGTACATACGGCAAAAGATCGCTTTTCATGTGCTGGTAGGCGGCAGCTTTAGCGCTGCCATAGACGCGGCCCTGCACGACGATCTGGGCGCCGATCTCGCTCTGCGGTTTCAGCAGCACCGGATTCATGTGAATACTTGGCGGCGTGCGTGCGGCGCGGGCCTGCAAGAACTGGGCGCGGCCGATCTCCCCGCCGTCTACCGTAACCGCGGCATTGTTTGACATGTTCTGCGGCTTGAACGGGCGAACGACCAGACCCCGATGCGTCAACGCACGCGCGAGCCCCGCGACAATCAGGGATTTGCCCACGTCCGAGCCGGTGCCCTGGAACATGAGCGCGCGCGCCGCCATGCGTTCAGAACTCGATGCCCGGCTGAGCCTTAACGCCGGAAGCAAAATGATGCTTCACCAGCGTCATCTCGGTGACGAGATCAGCGGCGGCGAGGAGGTCCGGCTTGGCGTTGCGGCCGGTCACCACCACGTGCAGGCCTGCGCGACGATCAGCCAAGACAGCAACGACATCGGCGAGGTTCAGATAGTCGTAACGAAGCGCGATGTTGAGTTCATCGAGAATGACAAGTCCAAAGCTTGGATCGGCCATGAGTTCGCGGGCCTTCGACCAAGCCCTGTTGGCCGCAGCGACATCGCGCGCGCGATCCTGCGTCTCCCAGGTAAAGCCTTCGCCCATCGTGTGCCAAACGAGTTGATCGCCGAACCTCGCCAATGCGTCGCGTTCGGCGGTGTGCCACGCGCCCTTGATGAACTGCACTACGCCGACGCGTTGCCCGCGCCCCAACATGCGCAACGCAAGCCCGAACGCGGCCGTTGACTTTCCTTTGCCGGAGCCGGTGTGCACGATCAGCAAACCCTTCTCGATCTTCTTATCGGCGACCTCGGCATCCTGGACGGCTTTGCGCTTTGCCATCTTGGCGCGATGGCGCTCGGCTTCGGCTTTGTTGATTGCTTGCGTCATGACGCTCTTTCCAACGTCCCTTTAACCGCGAGCGGCAAGCCCGCGACCATGAGGACAACGCGATCCGCCCGCGCTGCGATGCGCTGGTTGAGAATGCCTTGCAAGTCCCGGAAGCGCCGGCCGAGCGGATAGTCCGGCACAATCCCGGAGCCCACTTCGTTCGCGACTAGCACGGTCGGCGCCGGCCTCGATACCAATGTTGTCTCCAGCGCTTGCATCTCCTGTTCGATATCTGCGTCTGCGAGGATAAGATTCGAGAGCCACAGCGTCAGGCAATCGACCAGCACCGGGATCTGCCGGCATGTGGCCAGCGCGGCTGAAAGATCGCGTGGCGCCTCGATCGTTCGCCAGTCTGTGCCACGGCGCTCGCGGTGAGCTTTGATGCGCGCGAACATTTCTTCATCGCCCGCTTCCGCCGTTGCGACGTAGGTCCAGGGTGGCGCCAAAGCGGCAATCACGCCCTCGGCATATCGGCTTTTGCCGGACCGCGCCCCGCCGAGCACGAAGGTCAGCGGCACGCTCACTGAAGACTATCCGGGGCAATCCACATGATATTCACGCGGCTTGGTTTTCCTTTCCAAGGGCCGATTTTGCAGCAAGATCAGCATGACGGAACTAGACGCCATTGACAAAGCCGCAGCCTCGACCGTTACTACCACCTTCGACGGTCTCTCGTGAGAGAGCGAACAGGGAATGCGGTGCGGAACGCGAGTTCCTAGTCCGCAGCTGCCCCCGCAACTGTAAGCGGGTAGTCTCGTCCGGATAAGCCACTGGCGGCCTTCTTGCCGCCGGGAAGGCAGGCCGAGGCGCCGATCCGCGAGCCAGGAGACCTGCCGTCGGGCCTAGTCGACGCGACAAACACCGCTCGGGGTGCATCGGTGGATGATCTGAAAGACGGAAGTCTTTTGGTCCTCGCTCGCGCCGGCGTCTGGTTACGCGAGGACTTATCGTGCTCACTTTCCTGAAAGCAGCGGTCGACGACGCGTCGTCCAATCAGCGCACCAAGATTGCCGCCCTCTACGCGCTTCTGCTGCTGGGAAATGCTGTAGTCTGGGCTTGGGCCGTCATCGCCTTGGCAGGGCGCCCGACGCTGCTCGGCACCGCCGTCCTGGCCTACGTGCTCGGTCTGCGCCACGCCGTCGATGCGGACCACATCGCCGCGATAGACAATGTCGTGCGCAAATTGATGCAGGAGGGCAAGCGGCCGGTTTCGATCGGCCTATTTTTCTCTCTTGGTCATTCGTTTGTCGTAGCGATCGCCGTGGCGGCGATTGCGACCGCGGCGTTCGCGCTACGCAGTCATTTCCACGAATTCAAGATGATCGGCAGCATGATCGGCACCGGGGCCTCAGCGTTCTTTCTGCTCGCCATTGCGGTCATCAATCTCGTGGTTCTCCGCGGCATCTGGGATAGCTTTCGCCGCGCACGCCGCGGCGAGGCTGTTGCCGACCATGAATTGAACCTTCTCCTCTCCGGCCGCGGTTTTCTTGCCCGCATCTTCCGCCCACTGTTCCGCATGGTGTCGCGGAGCTGGCAGATGTTTCCGGTCGGCTTTCTCTTCGGCCTCGGTTTCGACACGGCGACCGAGATTAGCTTGTTTACTGTCGCCGCGAGCCAAGCCTCCGGTGGCATGAGTTTTGGTACGATCATGCTTTTTCCGGCTTTATTTGCTGCCGGTATGACGCTGATCGACACCACCGACAGCGTGCTTATGGTCGGCGCCTATGGCTGGGCGTTTCTGAACCCGATTCGAAAGATTTGGTACAATCTCACCATCACGGCCATATCTGTCGTGGTCGCGCTGCTGATTGGCGGTCTTGAGGCGCTGAGCCTTATCGCCGGCAAGCTCCGCCTCGAAGGCGCGTTCTGGAACACGATTGGCGATCTCAACGGCGGCATTGCCAATTTCGGGTATCTCATCGTCGGCGTGTTCCTCGCGAGTTGGGCGCTCTCTTATCTGCTCTATCGCTGGCAGGGCCTCGACCGGCCAGTGGTCGAGCGCGCGTAGGAGGGGCGAATGACGATCGCCTCCGACGAAACGCTCGAAACCAAAGCGGTGCACTCCACCACACCCATCATCTACGTGTGCATCACTTGCAGGCCTGTCGGCCAGCCGGACAGTCCGGTGCGGCCCGGAGCGATCCTCGCCGCGGCGACTGCGGAGGCCGCAGCCAACACGGAGGTCGAGGTACGCCCGATGCGTTGCCTCGCCAATTGCTCGCGCGGTCCAAGTGCTGCGCTCCGCTGCAACGGTTCATGGACTTACGTATTCGGCGGACTGGATGGCACGTGCGCCGGCGCTCTCGTCGAAGGCGCGCGTCTTCTGGCCAATGCCGCCGACGGCATTCTGCCCTGGCGCGGGCGGCCGGCGCCGCTCAAACGCGGTCTGATCGCGCGCGTTCCGCCGCTGGATTTCCACGAGGTCGATCTGTGAACAACACGCTCGCGCGCATTCCTTGCACCATCGTCACCGGCTTTCTCGGCGCCGGCAAAACCACGCTCATTCGCCACGTGATCGCCAACGCGCAGGGCCGCCGGCTCGCGGTCATCGTCAATGAGTTCGGCGATGTCGGCATCGACGGCGACATTCTCAAAGGGTGCGGCAATTCCGCCTGCCCCGAGGAGAACATCGTCGAACTGGCGAATGGTTGTCTTTGCTGCACGGTCGCCGATGAATTTGTTCCGGCGCTCGACGCCATCCTCACGCGCGACGGCATCGAGCATATCGTCATCGAAACATCGGGGCTCGCTTTGCCGAAGCCGCTGGTGCAGGCGTTCCATTGGCCGGCGATCAAGAGCCGCGTTACCGTCGACGGCGTCGTGGTTGTCGTCGATGGCGCCGCGCTCGCCGAGGGTCGCGTGGCGAATGATCTCAGCGCACTGGCGCAGCAGCGTGCGGCCGATTCGGCGCTGGCCCACGACAATCCCGTCGAAGAAGTCTTCGAGGACCAGATCGCCTGTGCCGATCTTGTTGTCCTCAACAAACGCGACCTGATCGATGCGGCCGGCATCGAGAAAGCGCACTTAGCGATCGCCGATGTACTGCCGCGCAGCGTGAAGGTGATCACCGCCGCCGACGGCAAGGTCGATCATGCGCTGCTGCTCGGACTCGGCGTCGGCACCGAGGACGATATTGCCAACCGGCGCACCCGTCACGATGCCGAGGAAGACCACGATCACGACGACTTCGACTCGTTTGTCGTGCCGATGGACGAGATCGCCGATCCCTCGGCGTTCGCCGCGCGCGTAGTGGCACTAGCTGAGAATTTTGACGTGCTGCGCGTGAAAGGTTTCGCGGCGGTGGCCGGAAAGCCGTTGCGTTTACTGGTCCAGGCGGTCGGCGCGCGCGTGACCCACCAATACGACCGGCCCTGGACCACCGGCGAGGCGCGCCGGGGGCAGTTGGTGGTGATCGGATTGAAGGGACTCGATCGCGTCGCGGTGACGCAAGCGCTGGTTGGATAAGGGGCGGGTTGAGGGATGCATCTGCTCACTGCGACTTCGACCAACCTCGACGACATTGTCGAAGCCGTAGACCTCGGCCAGTCGCCCGGCGACATCGTCATATTGTCCTTTGCCGACAGTGACCTTGCCGGTCTCGCCAGCGCCTGGGAGGCGGAACGCGCCGCTTTGCCGAGCGTCCGTCTCGCGCATTTGCGCGATCTTCGTCATCCGATGTCGGTCGATCTGTGGATCGATCGCGTCGGCGCGCACGCCAAGGTCATCGTGGTGCGTCTTCTCGGCGGCCTCGATTGGTGGAAGTACGGGATTGAGCGGCTGTCAGCGCTGGCCCGGGAACGCGACATCGCGCTTGCAGTATTGCCTGGCGAAGATCGCGACGACGTTCGGCTTACGGCGGCCTCGACGTTGCCGCCAGAAGAACTTGACGCGTTGTTGCGATTTTTCCGCGAAGGCGGCCGCGAAAATCTGCGCGCGTTGTTGCGCCGGCTTGCTCGTCATGCCGGTTCCGATGTCGAAGGCCGCGAGCCAAAGCCGGTGCCGCAGCTTGCAGGCTATCTGCCCGGCACCGGCGCGGTTGAGCTCGATCGGTTTTGCGCTTCGCTGGATCCTGGCAAACCGGTCGTCCCAATCATCTTTTACCGCGCGCTGTTGCTGGCGAACGATACCGCCCCGATCGACACGCTGTGCTTGGCGCTGGTGGCGCGTGGTTTGGCGCCGGCTCCGCTCGTTGTCACCAGCCTCAAGGACCAAGAAGCCGCGGCGTTCCTGGAAAACGCGTTCGCGCGGCTTGATCCGGCACTCATCGTCACCAACACGGCCTTCGCGGCTAGTGGCAGTAACGGCGGGCTGTCACCACTCGACACCGTCGACGTCCCGGTTTTGCAGGTCATTAGCGCGACCACGCGTCGCGCAGCGTGGCTTGAGAGCGCACGCGGCCTCGGTGCTGCCGATCTCGCGATGCACATTGTTCTTCCCGAGCTCGATGGCCGTGTGCTCGCGGGCGCAGTCGCGTTCAAGGACGAGCTACCGGCGTCAGAGGAACTTTCCTTCACGGCACTGGCCAGCCGGCCCGAAGCCGACCGGATCGCGATGGTCGCCGACCGCATCGCTGCGCTGATTCGATTGCGCACACGGCCGCGGAGTGAGCGGCGCATTGCGGTGCTAATGCCGGACTATCCTGCAGCGCCCGGCCGCACCGGCTATGCGGTCGGTCTCGATGTGCCGGCAAGCGTGCTTGCGCTTCTCGAAGACCTAGCTGCGGCTGGCTATGACACGAGCGACGCGCCACAAACGTCGCGCGATCTTCTGGGCCTGCTTGCAGCCGGCGCGGCCGAAGCGAAGCTCTCATTAGCGGAATACGACAGCCGGCTTGCCCGATTGCCACCCGCATCTGTCGCGCAATTGCGGGAGGCTTGGGGCGAGCCGACGACTGATCCTGATTTCCACGACGGGGCGTTTTTCTTCCGCGCGCAAAAATTCGGCAAACTGTTGGTTGCACTGCCGCCCGACCGTGGCCGCTCCACGGAGCGTCGCGCCGATTATCACGATTCAGTCCTGCCGCCGCGGCACGCTTTGGTCGCCTTTGGGCTGTGGCTGCGACATGAGTGGAAGGCGGACGCGCTTCTCCATATGGGCGCACACGGTACGCTGGAATGGCTGCCGGGCAAGGCAGTCGCGCTTACTGCAGAGTGTTTTCCGGAAATCGTCACCGGGGCACTGCCGGTGATCTATCCGTTCATCGTCAGCAATCCCGGCGAAGCGGCGCAAGCAAAACGCCGGATTGCGGGCATAACCATCGGCCACCTGCCGCCGCCGCTCGTCGCCGGTGGCCTCTCCGGCGACGCGCGCGAGCTTGAGCGATTGGTCGATGAATACGCCCAGGCCGACGGCCTCGACCGGCGCCGGCGCGAGCGCTTGGCGAAGCTGATTGTCGAGACGGCGCAACGCACCGGCTTGGCGCGCGAGGCCGGCGTCGATGGCGCCGCAGCGTCCGACGACGCGCTCCGCCGCGTCGATGCCTGGCTGTGCGATCTGAAAGACCTCGCCATCAAAGACGGCCTGCACATCTACGCCCGCATGCCGGTGAACGTCGACGATCCGCTGTGGCAGGCCAGCGTGGATGCCGAACGCGGAGCGTTACTCGCGGCGCTCGACGGCCGCCGGATCACGCCCGGCCCGGCCGGCTCGCCGACACGCGGCCGCCGCGACGTGCTGCCGACCGGCCGAAATCTCTTCACCGCCGATCCGCGCACGTTGCCGACGCCGACCGCGATGGACCTTGGCCGGTTGGCCGCCGACGAAATTCTGCGCACGCATCTGCAAACGCACGGTGAGCCGCCGCGCAGCATCGTGATCGATCTGTGGGGCAGCGCGACATTACGCACCGGCGGGGAGGAGATCGCGCAAGGCTTTGCGCTGCTCGGCTGCCGGCCGATCTGGGACCACGCGACCGGACGAGTCACCGGCGTCGAGGTGCTGCCGAATGCCGCGATCGGGCGCGCGCGGGTCGATGTTACCTGGCGCATTTCCGGGTTGTTTCGCGACCTCTTTCCCGCACAAATCGCCCTCATCGACGCTGCCACCCAAGCCGTCGCCGCGCGCGACGAAGCCGACGACGAAAACCCGCTCGCAGGCGCGCGCCGCGCGGCTGGCTCTATGCGCCTTGATCGCATTTTCGGCACTGCTCCCGGCACCTACGGTTCCGGCGTCGAAGGCCTGCTCGGCCGCGACATCGAGACCAAGGCGATCGGCGCGGCGTACCTGGCAGCGGTTTCGCACAGTTACGGCGGCGCCGCAGGAGACGGCAGCGCCGCGCCCGGCGCCTTCACGCAACGCGTCGCGGGTGCGGACCTTCTGGTGCATCCGAGCGACGATCCAGCGCGCGATCTACTCGAAGGCACCGAAGACGTGGCCTTTGTCGGCGGCTTTGCGGCGGCCGCGAAGATGCTCGGCCGAGCGGCCGATCTCGTGATGCTCGATGTGACCGATCCGCAGCGACCGCGGGCGCGAACGCTTTCTGCGTCGCTTGCCCGCATCGTGCGCGCCCGCGCGATCAACCCGCGCTTTATCGCCGGGCAAATGCGCCACGGTTCGCGCGGTGCCGCTGAACTTGCCGAAACGGTCGACCGTCTGGTTGCCTTTGCGGAGACGACCGATGCAGTCGCAAGCGAATTGTTTGATCTTCTGCACGCGGCCTATGTCGCCGATGCCGATGTGCACGCCTTCTTACTGCGCGAAAACCCGCCGGCCGCCGCCGCGATTGCTGAGCGGCTCGACGCGGCGCGGCGGCAAGGTCTTTGGCATCCGCGGCGCAACGATGTCGACGCCGACCTCGCCGCCTTTCGCGCGGAGGCGGCAGCGTGACGGCTCTCGCCATAAATCGTTCGCAGCGTCGGGGCGCCTGTCCCGGATTATCGGCGCCGATGCCAACCGGTGATGGATTGCTGGTCCGCCTTCTGCCGATTGGCACGATTCCACTTGCGGCGTTCGGGCAATTGTGCGCGGCGGCGCGGCGGGAAGGCAACGGTATCATCGAAGTAACTGCGCGCGGCAGCATCCAGATTCGCGGACTGAACGCCGCTTCGGCGCGGCGCTTCGCCGATGCCGTCGCGGCGCTTGCTATCGCGGCGGAGGACGGCATTTCCGTTCTCAGCAACGCACTTGCCGGCCTCGATGGGCAGGAGATTTTGGATGCGAACGCGCTTGCCGCCGACTTGCGGCGCGCGCTGACCCAAACATCGCTGACCGCAAGGCTCGCGCCAAAAGTTTCGATCGCCATCGACGGTGGCGGCGTGCTCAGCCTCGCGAACGTTTCTGCCGACGTGCGTCTGCGCGTTCAAGCGACCGGTTCCGGTGCCGTTCTTCGAGTCGGTGTCGCCGGGGACGAAGCGAGTTCGAGGCAAGTTGGCACGATCGCGCCCAATGATGGCGTTGACGCGGTTGTCAGGCTCCTCGAAATCATTGCAAAACGCGGGCGCGCGGCGCGGGCGCGAGATATTCTGGTCGCCGATGGAGATGCGCCGTTTCGTGAAGCGCTCGCCGAATTCCTGATTGAGGATGAAACGCCGTTCGGCAAACGCAGCCGCAGCGGCCCAATCGGATTGCATCCGCTACGCGATGGGTCGCTCGCGTGCGGCGTCGGTCTTGCGTTCGGTCACGCCGACGCCGTGACGCTCGAGCGTTTGGCGGAAGCTGCGAGCGCCGCCGGCGCGGTCGGCATACGTGCAGCCGCGGACCGCGCACTCATGATCATCGGACTTCGAGAAGCGGCGGTACCGGCTTTCGGCAATGCCGCCGAACGTCTTGGTTTCATCGTCGCTGCCGACGATCCACGCCGATGCATCGTCGCTTGCGCCGGCGCGCCGATCTGTTCGTCAGCGTTTATTGCTGCGCGCGCGCTGGCGCCGCGGGCCGCTGAAATCGCGCCGTCACATCTCAACAGCTTGCCTCAGATTCACATCTCCGGCTGCGCCAAGGGCTGCGCTCACGCCGGCAGCGCGGCGCTTACGATTGTCGGCTCACCTGATGGGTGCGCGCTGATCGCAAGTGGCGCGGCGTGCGACACTCCTTTCGCTGTGATTTCGACGGACGAACTTCCGGTCGCGATTGAGCGATATTTTCGCGATGCCGCGCGCGAGGACAAGCATGTCTGAGCGCACGGCATATTTGCGCGACGGCACGGCGATCTACGAGCGCTCGTTTGCCATTATCCGTGCTGAGGCCGATCTGTCGCATTTTTCGCCGGAAGAAGCCGACGTCGCGGTGCGTATGATCCATGCCTGCGGCGTAGTTGAAGTGGTGCAGAGCATTGTATTCGGCAATGATCTTGTCGCCAGAGCGCGCGACGCGCTCGCGGGCGGTGCGCCGATCCTCTGCGACTCGGAGATGGTGGGGCGCGGGATCACGCGCGCGCGCCTGCCGGCGCGGAACGAAGTGATTTGCACGCTCAATGACCCGCGTGTCGTCGACCTCGCGCAAAGACTGGCGACCACCCGTTCGGCGGCAGCGCTCGATTTGTGGGCTGAGCGCATCGCGGGCGCGGTCGTTGCCATCGGCAATGCGCCGACCGCACTATTTCGCCTGCTCGATCTGATCGACGCAGGTGCACCGAAACCGGCGGCGATCTTGGGCATCCCGGTCGGTTTCGTCGGGGCTGCCGAATCCAAAGACGCGCTCGCCGCCGATCCGCACGGCGTGCCGTTTCTCACCGTGCGTGGCCGCATGGGTGGCAGCGCCATGACGGCGGCGGCGATCAACGCATTGGCGAGGGCGGGCATATGACGACGCACACCGGGAAGCTCCTGGGTGTCGGCGTCGGACCGGGCGATCCCGAACTGATGACGCTGAAGGCGGCGCGCGCACTTGCCGACGCTGAAGTCGTTGCGCACTTCGCCAAGGCAGGAAACGTAAGCCACTCGCGCACGATCGCCGCGGCGCACGTGCGCCCTGGCGTCATTGAGTTGCCGCTGCTCTACCCGGTCACGATCGAGCTGTCGAAATGCAGCAACGAATATCGCGATGCGATCGGCGCATTCTATGACGAATCCGCCGCCAAGATTACCGCGCATCTCGAAGCCGGGTGCACCGTCGCCGTGATCTGTGAAGGCGACCCGATGTTCTACGGCTCCTACATGCACTTGCATACACGGCTCGCGCCGCGCTTCCCGACTGAAATTATTGCAGGTGTGAGCGGCATGTCCGGATGCTGGTCGGCGGCAGGAATGCCGATCGCGCAGGGCGACGATGTTTTCACCGTGCTTCCGGCGACTTTGCCGGAGGGCGAGTTGGCGCGCCGGCTTGGCAACGCGGACGCCGCAGTGGTGATGAAGGTCGGACGCCATTTGCCGAAAGTACGCCGCGCACTCGCAGCCAGTGGCCGCTTGCCGCGCGCTCTGTATGTCGAGCGCGGCACGATGGCCGACGCGAAAATGATCTCGCTCAGTGCGAAGGTGGATGATCACGCGCCCTACTTCGCAATCGTGCTGGTGCCGGGCTGGGAGGGACGCTGGTGAGCGGACGTCTTGACGTGATCGGTCTGGGGCCGGGCGGCGCGCGCTATCTCACGCCCGAAGCCGACGCTACGCTCGCTGATGCGCAGGCGCTCTATGGCTACGGGCCCTATCTTGACCGCGTGCCCTGGCGCGCCGGCCAAAGTCGTCACGCATCAGATAACCGCGAAGAACGTGCACGGGCTTGCGACGCGCTCCGTGAGGCCGCTTCGGGCACGCACGTTGCCGTTGTTTCTGGTGGCGACCCGGGGGTCTTTGCGATGGCAAGTGCGGTCTGTGAAGCGATTGAAACCGGACCGGAGGCTTGGCGTTCGCTCGAGGTCACGATCGTGCCGGGGATCACTGCAATGCTCGCGGTCGCGGCACGGATTGGCGCTCCTTTGGGCCACGATTTCTGTGCACTTTCGCTCTCCGACAATCTCAAGCCCTGGGAACTGGTCGAGCAACGGCTTGACGCAGCGGCGGGCGCTGGTTTTGTGATCGCGCTCTACAATCCGGTCTCTCGCGCGCGTCCTTGGCAATTCGCGGCCGCGATCGAGCGGTTGAGGCGCTATTTGCCGGCGGCGACGCCGGTGATGTTCGGTCGTGCCGTTGGCCGGCCGGATGAACGGGTCAGTATTGCGACGCTGGATGTGGCCGATGCGGCCGATGCGGACATGGCGACGCTGATCATCGTCGGCTCGCGCGAAACGCGAGTGATTGATCGCCCTGGACGCCCACCGCTGGTCTATACGCGGCGTGCGGTAGCCAAGGTGAGCGCATGATCGAGCCAGCCGAGCGCGTCTTCTACCGTTTCAACGTTGGGGGCTGCAGGCGCGGGCGGCCGGCGCAGCATGATCACGCCGATTTGCAAGGCACGCGCGGCGGCAATCTTGCCGTAGGTGGCGTTGCCGCCGCTGTTCTTGGCGACGACAACCTCGATGCGCTGCTCGGTCATCAACGCGCGGTCGCTCGCCTCACTGAACGGGCCGCGTCCGGTCACATAGGCGACGTGCGGCAAAGGCGGCGGTGGATCGAGCGGATCAACGCTCCGGATCAAATAAAAGTGCTGCGCGGCTTCATTGAATGGCGCGAGCTCCTTGCGGCCGAGCGCAACAAAAACGCGGCGCGGCAATTCTCCGAGCGCTCGCACTGCGTCACGCACGTCGGCGACTTCGGTCCAGCGGTCGCCGGCGATCGCGATCCATGGCGCACGCCGCAGCACCAGGGAAGGGACGCCGAGTTGGCGGGTGGCCGCCACCGCATTGTCCGAAATGACACTGGCATAGGGATGGGTGGCGTCGATCAGTGCGCCGATGCGCTCGCTCACCAAATAACGCGCGAGCCCGGCAGCGCCGCCAAAGCCGCCGCTTCGAACCGGTACCGGCTGCCGCGCCGGCGAGGCAGTGCGACCGGCGAGCGAAAGCATCACGTTGAGGTCCGCACGGCCTGCAAGCCGCTCCGCCAGCAATCGTGCTTCTGTGGTGCCGCCGAGAATGAGGACGCGCTTCATGCCGCTTCCTAATGCGATCGTGCGTGACACTGCCGCATCGCCGCGCTGGCTGTCCATCGTCGGGATCGGCGAAGACGGTGTCGATGGCTTGAGCGCGGTGGCGCGCGGCTTGATCGGTGCGGCCGAGATCGTGTTCGGCGGCCAGCGTCACCTCAGCCTCGCTGCGGCACTTATCCGCGGCGCGGCGCGGCCATGGCCCACCCCGTTCGACCGCGCCGCCGACGAGGTGCTGCATCACCGCGGCCGGCAAATCTGCGTGCTCGCGTCGGGCGACCCGTTTCATTATGGCGTCGGCGCCGTCCTGGCGCGAACGATCGATGCCCGCCAGATGATGGTGGTGCCGGGGCCCTCGGCTTTCAGCCTGGCAGCGGCCCGGCTCGGCTGGTCGTTGCCCGAAACGGTGCTGCTCTCGGTGCACGGCCGCGCGCTGGATCTGGTGCGCCCTCATTTGCAACCTGGCGCGCGCATTTTGGCGTTGACGTCTGACAGTGACAGCCCGGCGGCGCTGGCGCGGTTGCTCGCGGGAACAGGCTTCGGCGCATCACGGCTGACGGTGCTTGAGTGTCTCGGCGGCCCGCGCGAGCGGGTTCGTACGACGATCGCGGCCGCGTACGCTTTTGATGCCGTTGATTCACTCAACACGATTGCAATCGAGGTCGAGGTTGCGTCGGACGCTCGCGTGATTGCACGTGCGGCCGGTCTTCGCGACGATCTTTTCGAGCACGACGGCCAGATTACCAAGCGCGAGATTCGCGCGATCACGATGTCGTCGCTGGCGCCGCGGCGCGGCGAGCTATTGTGGGATATCGGCGCCGGCGCCGGATCGGTGGCCATCGAATGGATGCTCGCCGACCCGTCGATGCGGGCCGTCGCAATCGAGCAACGCACAGACCGCGCCGCGCGCATCCGCCGCAACGCCGCAGCCTTCGGCGTGCCGGGGCTCGAGATCGTGGAAGCCGCCGCGCCGGCCGCGCTCGCGGGCCTTGCGCCGCCCGATGCCGTTTTCATCGGCGGTGGCGCGAGCGAGCACAGAGTGCTCGAAACCGCCATCGCTTCCCTTCGCTCCGGCGGACGGTTGGTGGTCAACGCGGTGACGCTTGCGACCGAGGCGCTGCTGATCGAGCGTCACGCGACGCTTGGCGGCGAACTTATTCGCGTCGCCATCGCGCGGGCCGGCGCTGTCGGTGAAAAGTCCAGCTGGCGACCAGCGATGCCGGTCACACAATGGGTCTGGACCAAACCATGATCGTCGCCGGCGTCGGCTGCAGACGGGGCGCGCCCGCTTCTGACATCGAAGCCGCGATCCGCGCCGCGCTCTCTCGCGCGGCTCTCGCCGCCGACGCGCTGGACGGCATTGCCACCATAGCCGCCAAGAACGCCGAGATCGGCATTCAAACGGCAGCAAAAAATTTCGGTGTGTCGATTGTCCTGGTTTCCGATGCTGACTTGCAGGCGGCGGAGCCTCGCACACAAACGCGGTCCGAGCGCGTGCGCGCGCTTGCCGGCGTGTCGTCAGTCGCCGAGGCTGCTGCACTTGCCGCCGCGGGACCATCGGCGCGCCTCATCGGTTCCCGCCTCGCGATCGGCGCCGCGACCTGTGCGCTCGCCGCCTCGGAGTCGGTGCCGTGACCGTGCACTTCATCGGTGCTGGCCCGGGCGCGGCGGACCTCATTACACTGCGCGGCCGCGATCTGATCGCGCGCTGTCCGGTCTGCCTTTATGCCGGTTCGATCGTGCCGCGCGAATTGCTGGGCTTTTGCCCGACCGGCGCCCGGATTGTCGACACCGCTCCGATGTCGCTCGACGAAATCGAGGTCGAGTTCGCCGCGGCTCATGCTGCCGGTCGCGACGTCGCGCGGCTACATTCCGGCGATCTCTCGATCTACTCAGCGCTCGCCGAACAGCTGCGCCGCCTCGCTCGGCGCGGCATACCCTACACGCTCACGCCCGGCGTGCCGGCGTTCGCCGCCGCCGCGGCGGCCTTGCAGTGCGAGCTAACCGTGCCGGAAGTCGCACAAAGCGTGGTGCTCACCCGCATGTCCGGCCGGGCCTCGCGCATGCCGGAATCTGAAAATCTGGCGAACTTCGCCGCAAGCGGCGCCACCCTCGTTATCCATCTCGCGATTCACGCGATCGAGAAGATCGTCGAGGAATTGATGCCGTTCTACGGCGCTGATTGCCCCGCCGCGGTCGTCGTCCAGGCAAGCTCGCCGGCAGAACGCGTCCTGCGCGGCACACTCGCCGACATCGCCGCAAAGGTTGCCGCCGCGCATATCGAGCGCACTGCGCTCATTCTGGTCGGCCGCGCGATTGCGGCGGACGATTTTCGCGACAGCGCGCTCTACGATCCTGATTATCGCCGCCGGTTCCGGGGAGGCGCAGCGTGAGCGGTTTGCTAAACGTTCTTGAATGGCGCGCGGCCGACCAGCGCGCCATCGCGGTCGAACAGCACGACCTCGATAGCAACGTTGCGGCCTTCTACAAGGCGTTCTGCAGTCGCTTGAGCGGCGCGCGCAACCTCGTCGCCGAGCCCAATGCCTTCCGACTGTGCAAGCGTAAAAGCTTCGGCGGCATTGTTGGCCGCCAGGATGCGCGTGCGAAGTTGCGCGGAACCGCTCGCGGCTTCAGCAAAGCTTGCCAGACGCGCGCGATCGACCTCCCCGCGCTTGGAGTGAAGGTCGGTGAGACCCTGAGCGAGCTTGGTCATCTTGCCGACGCCACCGGCGATAGTGACGCGCGGCACCGGATGGTGGCGCAGATATTTGAGCATGCCGCCGACGAAATCGCCCATGTCGATCAGCGCAATTTCGGGGAGGCCGTAAAGCCTTTGTGCAGCGGCCTCAGAGCTGGCGCCGGTTGCCCCGGCAATGTGCGTGAGACCCGCGGCGCGGGCGACGTCGATGCCGCGATGGATCGAATGGATCCAGGCCGAGCAGGAATACGGCACGACGATTCCCGTGGTGCCGAGGATCGACAAACCGCCGACGATGCCGAGCCGCCCGTTGAGCGTCTTTGCCGCCAGTTCAGCTCCGCCGGGAATAGCAATCTCGACCTCCGCATCGGCGGCGCATCCGGCAGCCGCGGCGACTTCATTGACGGCGTCACGGATCATCCGGCGCGGCACCGGATTGATCGCCGGTTCGCCTGGCGGAAGCGGAAGGCCAGGCCGTGTGATGGTGCCGACGCCTTCGCCTGCGTGAAATGTGACACCAGCGCCGGCCGCACCCGTACGCACCGTGGCCATGACCAGCGCACCGTGCGTCACGTCCGGATCGTCGCCGGCATCCTTGATGATGCCAGCGGTCGCGGTGTCTCGATCTTTTCGCGTCATCGCCAGGGCGAAGCTTGGACGCTCCCCGCGCGGCAACGTTACTTCCACCGGATCGGGAAATTCTCCGGTGATCAGCGCGGTGAACGCTGCCTTCGCCGCCGCGGCGGCGCAAGTGCCGGTGGTCCAGCCCCGGCGCAACGGACGTTCCTGCCGCTCCATGCCGCTTCCTTTAGTCCCGTCGGCCACCAGCGTCACCATCGGAGCGGGCGGTAATGACGGCGCGCGGGCTCATCATCGCCGCGCCGCATTCCGGCGCCGGCAAAACGACAGTGACACTTGCCCTCATCGCCGCGCTCAAGCGCCGCGGCACCGCGGTGCAGGCGGCAAAAGCGGGGCCCGACTACATCGACCCGGCGTTCCACGCGGCGGTGAGCGGCAGCGTGAGCGTCAATCTCGATTCCTGGGCGATGCCGCAGCGGCTTCTCGATACGCTCGCGACGCAAGCCGCTGACCTCGCCGACATCCTCGTCATCGAAGGTGTCATGGGTCTGTTCGATGGTGCGCCCGACGGAGCCCGGAGGTCCGGCAGGCGCGGTGCAACGGCCGATCTTGCCGCACACTTCCATGTGCCGGTTGTGCTGGTGGTCGATGTTGCACGCCAGGCACAATCGGCGGCGGCACTGGTGCGCGGTTTTGCCGAGCACGATCCCGCCGTGCGCGTCGCCGGTGTCATTCTGAACCGTGTCGGCAGCGAACGACACCGCACGTTAGTCGCAGGCGCGATCGCCGCGCTCGATATTCCGGTTCTCGGTGCGCTGCCGCGCGAAGCGGCGCTCGCGCTGCCGGAACGGCATCTCGGTCTCGTTGCGGCCGGGGAGCATCCCGATCTTGCTGCGCTGCTCGACCGCCTCGCCGAAATGGCGGAGCGCTATTTTGATCTCGACGCCATCACGGCATGTGCCGCGCCGTTGAAGGTTGCGGACGCTCCTCGGAAAGCGTGCGCGCTGCCACCTCCGGGCCAGCGAATTGCGCTCGCCAACGATCGCGCCTTCACTTTCATCTACCCGCACGTGATCGACGCTTGGCGCGCGGCTGGCGCGGAAATCCTGCGATTCTCCCCACTTGCCGACGAGCCGCCGCCAGACAGCGCCGATTGCTGCTGGCTGCCGGGTGGCTACCCGGAACTGCATGCCGATGTACTCAGCGGCGCCCGCCGTTTTGGCGACGGATTACGGCACTTCGCCGAAACGCGGCCGGTCCACGGCGAATGCGGCGGCTACATGGTGCTCGGGGAGGGCCTCGAAGACGCGAGCGGACGGCGCGTTGCCATGACCGGGTTGCTTGGTCATGCCACCAGCTTTGCAAAGCGGAAGCTGCATCTCGGCTATCGCACCGCACGGCTGCTCGCCGATGACCCCCTTGGCGTCCGCGGCTCGCTCATTCGCGGCCATGAATTTCATTACGCCTCGCTTACCTGCGCCGGAGACGACGAGCCATTCGCCGAACTTGCCGATGGCGAAGGTCGCGCGCTGGAAAAAACCGGTGGCCGGCGCGGGCGTGTCACCGGCACGTTCTTTCACGCTATCGCCGTGGCAGATTGATGGAGCGGTCAGCGCTCCAGAAGCGCCACCGTGCCCAGGCCGCCGTCAGAGCAGATACTGACAATTGCGCGGCTGCCTTGCGGCAACGCCGCAAGTTCTTTGATCGCTTGGCTCAAGATTCGCGCGCCGGTCGCCGCGAACGGATGGCCGAGCGCGACACTGCCGCCGTTCGGGTTCATCCGCTGGCGCGGAAAACTCCCGAAATTATGCTCGACGCCCGATTTGGCGCGGACGAAGTCCTCATCCTCAAGTCCTTTGATGTGGCAGAGCACCTGCGCCGAAAATGCCTCGTGGATTTCCCACAGCGCGATATCGTCGAACGTGAGCCCATGCCGCGCCAGCAGCCGCGGAATCGCAGTGACCGGCGCCATCAGCAGCCCTTCGTGGAAGATATCGACCGCCGCGATCTCGAAATCTACCAGACGCGCGCGTGGCAGCTGCGCCGACAAACGACCGAGGCCTTGTTCAGTGCCGACCCAAATAGCAGCGGCGCCGTCGGTCAGTGGCGAACTGTTGCCAGCTGTGAGCGTGCCCCCTCCGCTGGTGCGGTCAAACACGGGCTTTAGTCTGGCAAGCTTCTCCAGCGACGTATCCCGGCGCGGGAAGTGGTCCTTGCCGATCCCATCGAGCGGCATGATCAGATCAGCAAAGAAGCCGCGATCTTGCGCCGCGATCGCCCTTTGATGACCTTCAAGCGCAAGCTCATCCTGCTCGCTGCGGCCAATGCGCCAGTCCTTGGCCATATCTTCGGTGTGTTCACCCATGCTGCGCCCGGTGACGCGGTTCTTTACTTCCGGCACAAACAAACGAATGTCGGATGGACGCAGCCGGCGCAGGATGTGGAGACGTTCGGCTGCGCTGCGCGCCTGGAACATACGGCGAAGCCAGACCGAAAGATTTTGTCCGAGGCCGACCTGAACGCGGCTCATGCTTTCGACACCGCCGACCATGGCCAAAGCCGCGCGCCGCTCCTTGAGCATCCCGGCAGCTTCGAATACGCCAACCATGCTGGTGCTGCACTGCATGATGGTCGTGAACGTCGGGACATGCGGATCGAGTTTGCTGTCGAGCCATACCTCGCGCGCTAAATTGGCGTAGGCGAGATTGACGACAACGGAACCCCAGACTGCAAAGTCGATCGAACCGTTGACCTGTCGCGCCATCGCCTGGACCACCGGTACCGACAGACCCAGGGAATCGCGATTGGCAAATGGACCGTCGACGTTGACGAACGGTGTACGCAGTCCGGCCGCTACCCAAACCGCCGGTGCATCATTCGGCATGTCGTGTCCCGCTCCGGCGATGCGCCGCCAACGCGTGCTGTGGCTGCTCGGCGCTAACCCACAATCTTATTGGGCGGCTGCGGCTGGCTCACCAGCGGCCACACCCAAATAACGATGCAGAGCCGCCACGACCTGCGCGCCTTCGCCGACCGCCGCCGCCACCCGTTTGGTCGAGCCGGAGCGAACGTCACCAATCGCAAATATGCCGGGGCGGGTCGTTTCCAGCTGCCGATGATTGGGGCCTGCGTCCGGGCCGGTCAGCACGAAACCCCGAGGATCGAGCGCCACGCCGGCTCCGGCAAGCCAATCCGTGTTTGGTTCGGCGCCGATGAACAGGAAGAGGTGACGCACATCGCGGCGGACTTCCTTGCCTGAAGACCCGGATCGCCAACGGATCGACTGCATCATGCCGTCGGTGCCTTCCAGGCCCGTGACTTCAGTGCGCAGCAGCACCTCGACGTTGGCAAGTCCACTGATGCGGTCGACCAGATAGCGCGACATGCTCGCCCCCAAATCCGCGCCGCGAACGATGAGCCAGACCTTGGCCGCCTGACTAGCCAAATAGACAGTCGCCTGGCCCGCCGAATTTCCAGCGCCCACCAGGGCCACCTCCTGTCCGCCGCAAAGCTTTCCTTCCAGAGGAGACGCCCAGTAGTGCACGCTCGAACTCTCGAAAGAGTCCAGGTTCGGCAGCGCAATCCGCCGATATCGCGCGCCACTCGCAATAATGATCGCGCGAGCGCGCGCGGTTTCATTGTTGGATAACTTCAGGATGAATTGTCCAGCCGACGAACCATCCCACGCCTGAACGCTTGCCACCTCGTCCGGGATCGCCATCTCAACCCCGAACTTCTGCGCCTGGTTGGCGGCTCGCGCCATCAGGGCAAGACCGCTGATGCCAGTCGGAAATCCAAGATAATTCTCAATCCTCGCGGAAGCGCCGGCTTGGCCGCCTCTTGAGCGACAGTCCAGAACCAAAACCGAAAGTCCCTCGGATGCAGCGTAAACGGAAGCAGCCAGACCCGCCGGCCCGGCGCCGACGATAGCAACATCATAAATGCGATCCGGATCGATCGGGCCGACCAGACCGAGGCAGCGTGCAAGTTCGTCTTCGCTCGGATTGCGCAGCAACTGTCCCTGCGGACACAGCACAATCGGCAACTGGCCAGGATCGACATGGAAGCGCTCGATCAACGCTTTCGCCTCGGAGTCGGTATCGGGATCGAAGGTCCGGCGCGGATGCGAGTTGCGGCGCAGAAAGTTTTCCAGTCGGAGCACATCGCCATTGTCGGCGCGGCCGACGATCACCGGTCCGGTGGTGCCGCTCTCAAGCAGGCCGACCCGGCGGAGGATCAAGGCACGCATGATCCGTTCACCGAGCTCCGCCTCGGCGATCAATAAGGCGCGCAGCCGGTCCGGCGGTATAATGAGAGCCTTGGTCGGTTCGCGGGCATATGCATTGACCAGTGCCGTCCGCCCGGCCAGTTGCGCAAGCTCGCCGAGGAACGATCCCGGTCCTTGGGTGACGATCGGCACCTTGCGGCCCGCGGTGTCTTGCTGAAAGGCCTCGACCTGCCCTTCCAGGATGATGCTCAAGCCCCTGCCGACGGCGCCAGCCTGCTCCAATGCCTCGCCGATCGCGAAAGAACACACCGATCCAAACCGGCGAACGCGCTCGATTTCCACGGCTTCCAGAACTGGAAACATCTGGTCGTGTCGCGTGTCGAGGATCGACGGTTTCGCGGGAGATGTCATTTAATACCGCTCCACTTCAGGCGACTATCGGCACGACCGCGCGGGTAGTGGCGCACGCCCGCTATTTGGTGCGCATGATCTCTTCTTCAACGTCGCGCAGCCGATCTTTGCCGAAATAAATTTGATCGCCAACGAAAAATGTCGGGGCCCCGAAAGTGCCGCGCGCAACCGAACTCTCCGTATTCTTTAGCAGCCGGTCTTTGACTTCGGCGTCTTGAGTCCGCGTGAAGAGAGCGGCGGCATCGAAGCCGGATTCCGCGAGTGCCGCGCCGATGACGTCGGGATCGTCCATGTCCTTCGGCTCCGCCCACATATGTCGAAACACTTCATTCACATAGCGCTCGAATTCGCCGTCGAGTTTTGTCGCGACCGCTCCGCGCATGATCAACAACGTGTTGACGGGAAAGAACGGATTCCAGTTGAATACGACGCCGTGACGCTGGACGAAGCGCTGCAGCTCCAATCGCTCGTATTCGAGCCGGTTCTTGATACCGACCATCTTCTCGGCCGGCGAGCGATTGTTGGTCAGCTTGAACACGCCGCCAAGCAGGATCGGCACGTATTCGAATTTGGCGCCGGTGCGGGCTTCGATCTGTGGAATGATCTGATGCGCCAAATAGGCGTTCGGGCTGCCGAAATCGAAATGAAATTCCAGCTTTGCCGTCTCACCGGGAGCCATCTCACCAAACCTCCCGATAGGGGCGCACGTCGAGTTCGAAGGTCCAGGCGTCGCGCGGTTGCTGGTAGAGTTGCCAATAGGCTTCCGCAACTGACGCGGGGTTCATGAGCTGGTCGGGCTCGAGATTCTCCAGCGCTTCGGCGCCGCCCCGCTGTTTGATGCGGTCGCGGACGAAAGCGGTGTCGACGCCGGCGTCAATAATCAGATGTGCGACGTGGATATTTTTCGGACCAAGCTCCCGCGCCATACTCTGCGCGACGGCGCGCAGTCCGAATTTCGCGCTCGCAAACGCTGCGTAGCCAATACCGCCACGGACGCTCGCGGTGGCGCCGGTGAAGAAGATGCAGCCCTTGCCGTGCGCCAGCATCAGGCGTGCCGCTTCGCGGCCGCTCAGGAAACCGGCATAGCAGGCCAACTCCCAGACCTTGCGGAACACACGCTCGGTCGTCTCCAGCAGCGGGAAGTTGACGTTGGCGCCGATGTTGAAGACGCAGACCTCTAGCGGAGCGTGCGCATCGGCGGCGCGAAGGAACGCGGCTACATCGTCCTCTTTTCGCGCATCGAGACTGCGCGCCACGATCTCGCCGCCGTTCGCCTCGACGTCGGCGACCAGCGGCAGGAGCTTGTCGGCATTACGGCGGCCCGCGAAGACTGCAAAGCCCTCGGTTGCGAATTTCTTGGCGATCGCCGCGCCGATGAAATCGCCCGCACCGATAACCGCTACGGTCGCGTTTCGCTTCACCAATTGGGCTCTCCAGCTTCGCTGACGCTACGCCCGGGCATTTTGCGCCACCTGTCCAGTTTACACAACGAACGTGCAAACGAACCAACTTGCCAAGTGTTGCGCTTCCGCTCACCATAGCGTGGCAATCATCTGCGACTGATGCACCAACCGTTTTCGCAGGCTTAGGGCCGGGATTCAGTAAATCGTGCCTGATGAAAGAGAACATATCGTAGCCGATGCGGCGGCGCGCATTCTCGCCGATCTCGCGGATCCGCAAACGATCAACAAAGCAGCAAACGGCGCATGGAAGGAACCGCTGTGGCGTGCGCTCAGTGACGCGGGCCTGCCGCTTGCCTGGGTACCTGAAGAACTCGGCGGTTCCGGCGCTGGTTTGGCTGAGGGGTTCGCTATTCTTGGCGTTGCCGGACGATTTGCCCTGTCGGTGCCGTTGGCGGAGACGCTGGCGGCTGGCTGGCTGCTTGCGCGCGCCGGCATAGAAGCGCCGGCGACGCCGATGACGCTCGCTCCCGCTCGGCCGCATGACCGCATCACCATCGTCGCGGATGGCACGCTGAATGGCCGCGCGGCCGGTATTCCGTTCGCGCGCGATGTTCCGCACGTAGCGGTGCTTGCCGACGGCGGTCGGCAGCAGCTGGTCGCACTCGTGGACGCCACAGACTGCAGGATTGGTGAAGGCCGCAATCTCGCCGGCGACGCCACCAATGTCATCGTGTTCGATCACGTTAAGCCGCTCGCTAGCGCTCCGGCGCCAGACGGATTTGACCAATCATCTTTGATGCTGATGGGCTCGACCATCCGGAGCGTCGAGACCGCGGGCGCGCTGGAGGCGATTTTGTCGCTCAGCGTCGCCTACGCCAATGAGCGCGTGGCGTTCGAACGACCAATCGGCAAATTTCAGGCAGTGCAACAGAATCTCGCGCGGCTCGCCGGCGAAGTCGCCGCTGCGCTCGCGGTTGCCGGTTCGGCTGCGGACACCGTCGCCCAAGCCGACAAGTTCGATGCTGCTGTGTTCTTTGAAGCAGCGTCCGCGAAGATTCGCACCGCCGAGGCCGCCACAGAGGGCGCTGCGATTGCGCATCAGGTTTTGGGCGCCATCGGTTTTACGCAGGAACACATCTTGCACCGCTTTACGCTGCGCATGCTGTCCTGGAGGGATGATTTCGGCAACGAAAGCTATTGGGCGGCCGAGCTCGGCAAACAGGTGGCTCGCGGCGGCGCTGACGAATTCTGGCCCTTGGTTGCGTCGCGATGACCGCCAACCTGCAGTTCGATCCGATCCGCCTGCCGCCGCAATGCGAGGCGCTCCGCGCAGACGTGCGCGCCTTCCTCACCGAAGAGATCGCGGCTGGCACGTTCGATCCACATCAGGCCGCGCACGGCGAATTATACAATCGCGGCTTCAGCCGGCGTGTCGGCGCAAAAGGCTGGATCGGCATGACTTGGCCAAAGCGATATGGCGGACACGAACGCACCCAACTAGAGCGCTACGTCGTCACGGAAGAGTTTCGCGTCGCCAATGCGCCATCACACCTGCATTTTGTTGCCGACCGCCAGAGTGGTCCGATCCTGCTGAAATATGCTCCCGAGCATGTCAAAAATGACGTGCTGCCGCGCATCTGCCGTGGCGAAGTGTGTTTCTCGATCGGCATGAGCGAACCGGGTTCGGGATCCGATCTGTTCGCGGCCAAGACCAAAGCGACCAAAACCGACGGTGGGTGGCGGATCAACGGCAGCAAGATCTGGACGACCAGCGCTCAGGTCGCAGATTACATGCTCGCGCTGTTTCGCACCTCGCCGCCGACCAAAGAGAACCGCCGCCACGGGCTAACGCAGTTTTTGGTCGACATGAAGACGCCGGGCATCACCGTAAACCCGATCAATCAGATGACCGGCAAACCCGGCTTCAATGAAGTGGTGTTCGACGATGCTTTGGTGCCCGACGATCATGTCATGGGTGAGATCGACGGTGCCTGGAAACAGGCGACCAGCGAACTCGCTTACGAACGCAGCGGCCCGGAGCGCTTTCTGGAAACGTTCTACGTTTTGCTGGAACTGATCCGCGTGCTTGGCCCGGAGCCCGATTTGCGCAGCGCCGAGGGGCTCGGCCGCCTGGTCGCGCAACTGCATACGCTGCGGCGAATGTCAGTTTCGGTCGCCGGCATGCTGCAGGCCGGCAAAGAGCCGGTAGTGGAGGGCTCGATCGTGAAGGACCTCGGTACGATCTGGGAGCAGAAATTGCCTGGCCGCGTGCGCGAGCTGGCTGCGTTCATCGAGCCGGAAGTTTTGAACCGCGCTACGCTTGAGGATCAGCTCACCTTCGCCACCATGATTGCACCCAAGCTCACGATTCAGGGCGGCACCACCGAAATCCTGCGCGGCATCATCGCGCGTGGGCTCGGCTTGCGTTGAAAGGCTGACCGGCGGTGCCTGACATTGGCAAGTTGCTGTGGCCCAAGTCGGTGGCGATCGTCGGCGCGTCGTCGGATACGCGCGGGCTGCGCGGACGAATTTTTGAGATCGTTCGCAGCCATCCGTTTGCCGGGAATATTTATCCGGTGAGCCGCAGCGCCACGGAAGTGCAGGGCGTAAAAGCCTATCCGTCCGTTGACGCCCTTCCGGAGCTCGTCGATCTGGCGATCCTGATTGTTCCTGCCACTTACGTGCCGGCCGAGCTTGAACGCTGCGGTCGCGCCGGTATCAAGGCCGCGGCCATTCTCAGTTCGGGCTTTGCAGAGGAGGGCGAGACCGGTACCCGCATGCAACGCGAGATCGCCGCGACCGCCATGCGCTACGATATGGCGGTGAGCGGGCCAAACTCCGAAGGCTTCGCCAACATCGCGGCTGCGCTGTGCGCGAACTTCAGCCCCGCATCGGACAAGGGCGCCGGACCGCTTACGCCCGCGAAACCGCTGGGGCGCGGCCAGGTGTCGGTGATCTCGCAAAGCGGTGGTCTCGGCTTTGCGTTTCTCGACCGGGCGCGCCCGCGCAACATCCGGTTTCGCTATATCGCCACGACCGGCAATGAGGCTGCGCTCGAGATCGCGGACTTCGTCGACTACATGCTCGACGAAGGCGGGACTGACGTCTTTCTGCTACTGGTCGAAGCCGTAAAGACGCCAGAGAAATTTACGCGTGTCGCCGAGAAGGCGCTCAAAGCCGGCAAGCCGCTGATCGTCGGCAAGATCGGCCAGACCGATCCGGGCCGCCGCGCTGCTGCTTCCCACACCGCCGTGCTCGCCGGTTCGCAGGCCGCCTATCGCGCCATTTTCGATCGCTACGGATTGATCGAGGGGCGCGATTTCGACGAGATGCTGGATTTGGCGGTTGCCTTTTTGGCCTCCGGCGACCGCCTGCCTGCAGGGCGCCGCGTTGGCATCTGTACGGCTTCGGGCGGCGCGGGCATTTGGATGGCCGACGCCTGTGCGGCGACGGGGCTCGAAGTGCCGGTGCTCGATGACACGACGCGCGCGGCCCTTGATGCTTATGTGCCCTCTTACGGCACGACGCAGAACCCGGTCGATTCCACGGCCCAGGGGGTGCAGAAGCTCGGCTATGCGCAGTTCGCGCGATTGGTCGCTCAGTCGCCTTCGGTCGATGGCATCATCGTGGTGATTACCGCGCGCCGTTCAGCCTTTCTCGAAGCCGATCTGCCGAAGCTCAAAGACCTGGCGCGTGAATGCGACAAGCCGGTTTTTATGTGGACGTACACGCTGCCGGCCGAGCGCACTATCGAGATTCTCAACGAGGCCGGCAATCCGTTGTTCACCGGCGCGCACGGTTGCGCCCGCACCATGCGTGCAATGGCCGACTACCGCGCGCTACGCGAACGTTCGTTGCGGCCGGGCGACAATGCTACCTCCGACACGTACGTTCGGACGAAAGTAGCTGCACTGCTTGCGGCCTCGCCATCAGTGCTGAGCGAGCATAAGGCGCGTACTTTGCTGGCGGCCTACGGGATCGGCGCTGACAATGCTGGTGAGCTCGTGCACTCGCGCGATGAGGCCGCAGCCAAGGCGTTGGCGATTGGACGGCCTGTCGCGCTCAAGGTGCAATCCGCCGACATTCCGCACAAGACCGAAGTCGGCGGCGTCGCTTTGAATCTCATCGGTACCGACGACGTGCGCGCCGCTTACGATCGGATGCTCGCCGCGGCGAAACGGTACGTGCCAACGGCCAGGATCGACGGCGTCCTCGTGCAACCGATGGTGCCGGCCGGGCGCGAGGTCATTCTCGGCGTCAATCGCGACCCGACGTGGGGATTATTGCTGATGGTCGGTCTCGGCGGCGTCCTGGTTGAGGCGCTCGACGATGTTGTGCTTGCCCCGGTGCCACTCGACGAAGTTGGTGCCCGCGCGCTCATCGGCCGGCTCAAGGCCGCCGCGGTATTCGGGCGCTATCGCGGACTGCAGCCTGCGGATACCAATGCGCTCGCCGATCTGATGGTGCGCTTGTCACGGTTTTCGGCCGATCATGCCGACGAGATTGACTCTATCGATCTTAATCCCGTCATCGTGCACGGCGAGGGCGAGGGTGTTTCCGTTGTCGACGCCCTGATCATCAAGCGTAATGCGCAATTGGCGGAACGCCGCGGCGCGGCCGAATAATAGTTGGCAAGGTTAAGGTGCAATGGGCCCCTTCAAGGATATCGGTGTGGAGAAAACGGGCCACGTTGCGCTCGTCGAGATCAGGCGGCCGCCAAATAATTATTTCGACGTCGCGCTAATCAGGGAAATCGCCACCGCCT
>Ga0335085_10003372_pt1 | contig 27778 bp, 20 predicted proteins | sample Lox_Sample_45_FD_206712 | JGI IMG/M metagenome (GOLD analysis project Ga0335085, IMG submission 206712) | Soil microbial communities from Loxahatchee National Wildlife Refuge, Florida, United States - Lox_Sample_4.5 | ecosystem: Environmental > Terrestrial > Soil > Wetlands | place: USA...
GGTCCAGCGATCCGCCAGCCAGGGTCAGGTCACCGGACACCGAGTTGAAGGTGACCTGGCCGTTGATGTCCTGGGCCTCGACGTCGCCGCCGACCGTGCGCGCGTCGACGGTCCCGTTCAGGCCGTCCAGCGTGATCGCGCCGGACACGCTCTTGACCGAGGTCCGCGCCGCGACGCCGGACACGACCGCCGTCGCCGCCACCACGCCCACCTGGGCCGGGCAGTCCCGGGGCACCGTGACGGTCATCTCGGCGGAATGGTTCCGCGGCCGCAGCCATTCCAGCAGCCCATCCCAGGTCAGGTCCTCGTAGCTGATGGTCAGGACGCCATCCTCGTGGGTCACGGTGAGCGGCTGGCCGCTGATCCGGGTGATGTCGAGCGCGGGCGTCTCGCTGGTGGCCAGGATGGCCACGGAACCGGCGATGGCCCGCACCTTCAACGCTGTCACATCGTCAAATGCGAGACGCATCGGCGCGTCGACCGTCCAGTGCGACATCGGCTCTCTCCCGTCCACCATGGCGTTCGGCGTCGTCGGCCCGGCCCGGCCTGGCCCGGCGACCGGTCCAGCTTATTTCATTTCACGATATATCTTGTCTTGGACTCGTCAAGATGTATCGTAACGCCAGGAGGGCCGAGCGGGTGAGACGGCGGTCGGCCGCCGGCACCGGAACGGGGCACGGCTGACCGGCGGCGCGGTCAGTCGTCGTCGTCGAGCCGGGCCAGCCAGGTGGCGAGCCGGTCCACCGCCGTCTCGAACTCCGGGTTCAGGTCGACGAAGTCCCGCAGCCGGGCGGCCAGCCAGGACATGCTGACCTGCTCATCGCCCCGCTGGTCGTCGAGTTCTTCTATGCCACGGTCGGTGAAGTACATCTGCTCTCCGGGCCGGTGGGCCAGTGCTGGTCAGGAAAGGGCCGCCGCGATCAGTTCCTTGTGCGTCGCGGCGTGCTGCTTGGCCGAGCCGGTCGCCGGCGCCGAGCTGGGCGGCAGCGATACGAGCTGGAGCTTGCGCCCCAGCAGTTCGGGCAGCTTCAGCGCCATCCGCGGCCAGGCGCCCATGTTGGCGGGCTCCTCCTGGGCCCAGATGAGCTCCTCCGCCTGCGGATAGCGGGACAGCTCAGTCTTGAGTTCGTTCAGCGGCAGCGGATAGAGCCGTTCCACCCGGACGATCGCGGTGGATGAGCCACTGGCGGGCCGCTGTGCGACCAGATCCCAGTAGATCTTGCCCGAGCAGAGCACGACCTTGCGTGCCTGCGCGGCGTCGAATTCCGGTACCTCCCCGATCAGTGGCTGGAAGGAGCCGCTGGTGAAGGCCGAGGTCGGTGATGTCGCCGCCTTCAGCCGGAGCATCGACTTCGGGGTGAAGACGATCAGCGGCTTGCGCCGGCCGGACAGCCCCTGCCACCGCAGCAGGTGGAAGTAGTTGGCCGGCGTGGTGGGCAGCGCGACGGTCATGTTGTCCTGCGCGCAGAGGGTGAGGAAGCGCTCGATCCGCGCGGAGGAGTGGTCCGGGCCCTGGCCCTCGTAGCCGTGCGGCAGCAGCAGGACCACACCGGAGTGCTGGCCCCACTTCTGCTCGCCCGCGGTGACAAACTCGTCGATGATCGACTGCGCGCCGTTGAAGAAGTCGCCGAACTGGGCTTCCCAGGCCACCAGTGCGCCCGGCCGGGCCACCGAGTAGCCGTACTCGAAGCCCACCGCGGCGAACTCGGACAGCAGCGAGTCGTACACGTAGAACTTGCTGGACCCGCTGTCGAACCGCTTGAGCGGCGTGTACTCGTTGCCGTTCCGCCGGTCCACCACGACCGCGTGCCGCTGGCCGAACGTACCGCGGCGGCTGTCCTGGCCCACGAGCCGGACGGGGCGGCCGTCCAGCAGCAGGCCGCCGAACGCGAGCAGCTCACCGGTGGCCCAGTCGATGGCGTCCTCGGAGACCATGGCCGCGCGCCGGGCCAGCTGGGGCTGCAGGCGGGGATGCGGCGTGAAGCCGTCGGGCATCGTGACCTGGGTCTCGATCACCTGCTTGATGGCGTCGGCGCTGATGGCCGTGACCACGGCGGTGTGGTTGACCGGGCGTTCCTCGGGCTCCGGCCGGACCACCGCGCCCGGCTCGCGTGGCCGCTGGACCGCCTCGCGGGTCTCGGTGAAGGCGCGTTCGAGCTGCCGCTGGTAGTCGCGCAGCGCCGCCTCGGCCTCTTCCATCGTGATGTCGCCCCGGCCGATCAGCGATTCGGTGTAGAGCTTGCGGGTGGAGCGCTTGGCCTCGATGAGGTCATACATGAGTGGCTGGGTGAACGAGGGGTTGTCCGCCTCGTTGTGGCCGCGCCTGCGGTAGCACACCAGGTCGATGACGACGTCCTTGTGGAAGGCCTGGCGGTATTCGAACGCGAGCCGCCCGACCCGCACGACGGCCTCCGGGTCGTCGCCGTTGACGTGGAAGATCGGCGCCTGGATCATCCGGGCGACGTCGGTGGGGTAGACGCTGGACCGGCCGGACTGCGGCCCGGTGGTGAAGCCGAGCTGGTTGTTGACCACGATGTGGACGGTGCCGCCGGTGCGGTAGCCGCGCAGCTGGGAGAGGTTCAGGGTTTCCGCGACCACGCCCTGCCCCGCGAACGCGGCGTCGCCGTGCATGAGGACGGGCAGCACCGTGAAGCCGCCGGAGCCGCCCTTGTCGAGGAGGTCCTGCTTGGCCCGGACCACACCCTCGAGTACCGGGTCGACCGCCTCGAGGTGGCTGGGGTTGGCCACCAGCGAGGTCTTGATCTGCGAGCCGTCCGGGCTGATGAACATCCCGTCGGCGCCGAGGTGGTACTTCACGTCACCGGACCCCTGCGTGCTGCGGGGATCCATGTTGCCCTCGAACTCGTTGAAGATCTGCGCGTAGGACTTGCCGACGATGTTGGCCAGCACGTTGAGCCGGCCGCGGTGCGCCATCCCGAGCACCGCCTCGTCCAGGGCCACCTCCGCCGCCTCGGTGATCACCGCGTCCAGCAGCGGGATCAGGGACTCCGCGCCCTCCAGCGAGAACCGGCGCTGGCCCACGAACTTGGTCTGCAGGAACATCTCGAACGCCTCGGCGACGTTCAGCCGGGACAGGATCCGGATCTGCTCGTCGTGCCCCGGCCGCTCGTGCGGCCGCTCGATCCGGGCCTGAATCCAGGCGCGCTCGTCGGGCTCCTGGATGTGCATGTACTCGATGCCGACGGTGCGGCAGTACGAGTCACGCAGCACGCCGAGGATCTTGCGCAGCTTCATCAGCGGCTTGCCGCCGAAGCCGCCGGTGGCGAACTCGCGCTCCAGGTCCCACAGCGTCAGACCGTGCTGGTTGATGTCCAGGTCGGGGTGCTTGCGCTGCGGGAACTCCAGCGGGTTGGTGTCGGCCATCAGGTGGCCGCGCACCCGGTAGGCGTGGATGAGCTCCTGCACCCGGGCCGGCTTGGTGATGTCGTCCTCGTGCCCGGCGGAGATGTCCCGGACCCAGCGGACCGGCTCGTACGGGATCTGCAGCGCGGTGAAGATGCTGTCGTAGAAGCCGTCCGTGCCCAGCAGCAGCTCGTGAATCCGCTGCAGGAACTCCCCGGACTGCGCGCCCTGGATGATCCGGTGGTCGTAGGTCGAGGTGACCGTCACCTGGCGGCTGACGGCCAGCCGGGCGAGGGTCTCTTCCGACGCGCCCTGGTAGGCAGCCGGGTATTCCATCGCGCCGACGCCGACGATGCATCCCTGGCCCTGCATCAGCCGGGGGATCGAGTGCACGGTCCCGATCGTGCCCGGGTTGGTGAGGCTGATCGTCGTGCCCGCGAAGTCCTCGACCGTGAGCTTGCCGATGCGCGCCTTGCGTACGACGTCCTCATAGGCCGTCCAGAACTGCCGGAAGTCCATCGCCTCCGCACCCTTGATGTTGGGCACGAGAAGCTGCCGGGAGCCGTCGTCCTTGCTCACGTCGATGGCCAGCCCGAGGTTGACGCGATCGGGCGCGACGAGTACCGGCTTGCCCTCTTCCTCGGCGAACGAATCGTTCATGGCCGGCACCGCGGCGAGAGCCCGCACGACCGCGTACCCGATCAGGTGGGTGAACGAGACCTTGCCGCCCCGCCCCCGGCGGAGGTGGTTGTTGATGACGATGCGGTTGTCGATCAGCAGCTTGGCCGCGATGTCCCTGACGCTCGTCGCCGTGGGCACCGCGAGGCTGCTTGCCATGTTCGTGGCTGTCCGGGCGGCCGCGCCCCGCAGCCGGTGGCGCTCTCCCGGTGGCAGGCTCGCGGCCTGCGGCGGGGGCGCGGCCGTGGCCGGAGTCACGGGGGGCGCGGGGCTGGCCGGCGGCGAGGCCAGCGCGCTGGCCGGAGGCGGGCTGGCCGGGGGCGCCGGGGCGGGCGCTGGTGCGGGCCGGGCGGGCGCGGGAGCCGGCGCCGCGGATGCGCGGGCCGCGCCGTCGGCCTTGGCCGGCGATGGCGGCTCCTCCGGGCTGACGCTCACCCGGTAGTCGGAGAAGAAGCTCCACCACGCTTGGTCGACGGATCCGGGGTCGGCGAGGTAGCGCTGGTACAGCTCGTCCACCAGCCACTGGTTGGCGCCGAAATCGGACGCATTCGCACGCGAGTCAGACGCGGACGGGCCGCCCGCCCGCGAAGCCGCGCTCGCGGGGCGGCGCTGGTGGTTGGCGCTGGGCGGGTCGCCCGGGCTCCCGGCTGCCTGCGCCGCCGTCCCGGTCTGCACCTGCTCCGATTCGCTGAGATCCGCGTCAGCACGCGGTGACTCAGAAGACACGGCGGGTATCGCCCTCTTCCGCAGCTTGAATGCGATCTTTGCTCGGCCTCAAGATTACCTGGCGGTCCTGCCCGGGGGACCTGAAGGTATGAAGGCTGGCCGTTACGGATGTGGCCCATGTCACCTCACGTGGCCGGTGTGGTGCCCGCGCCTTGAGCTGTGACGACGTCCAATGTCCCATCTGATCAGTGAGCCGGAAGGTACGATCACGCCGTAGGGGACATAGGCCATCTTCCCGTTATGGTCCGGCTTGCGCCCCGTCCAGCTCCGAGGGAAAAGGTGAGTACGACAGGCAACCCCTGGGATGGCGATGCCCGGCGTCCTCGCCGTGTGCGTATCCGCCGACCCGGCCATAGGGGGGCGGAAGCCTGGCGCGGGCCGGATCCCTCGCGTCCGCGCGCGCCGGGAACCGCCGCCCCCCATACGACCGAACCGGGTCATCCGTACGCGAATGGGACGGCTCACCCCGGCGTGCCGCAGGCGGCTCCCCCCGGCGGACCGCAGATAGCCAACCCGTACGGGCCGCAGACCGCATATCCGTACGTTCCGGGCACCGGCTACCCGTATGAACCGGACGCCTCCTACCCGGACGCCTCCTACCTGTACGACCCGTCGGCGGCGTACCCGCGCACCCGGGACGCCACCTACCCGGCCGGCCCGGAGACCGCGTACCCCGGCCAGCGGGAAGCTGCGTACCGGGACGAGCCGCCGGCGGTGTACCCGCATGAGCCCGAAGCCGCGTACCTCGCGGGGTATCCCGGCGAGCCGCGGACGGCGTACCCGTACGAGCCCGGCACCGCCTACCCGTACGAGCCCGATGCCACCTATCCGTACGAGTCAGCCGCCGAGTACCCCTCCGAGCCGGACGCCGGGCCCGATGACGATGGCTACGGGTCCACCGGTTATCAGGAGGATCCCGCCGGTCCCGGCCAGGGGGCCGCGCATGACGGCCAGGGCGCCGCGGTCTATGGCGGGGCGGTGGCGCCCGACCCGTACGAGTACCCGGGCGCGCCGGGCGGGGCCTACGTGCCGGGCCGCATCTACGGAGCAGGCGGCGCGTATGCGCCGGGCGGCCCCGGATACGAGTTCGGCTACGAGCCCGTTCCGGAGCCGGTGGAGCCGTACCCGGCCGGCCTGGATCGTGACCCCGGACCGGGCTTCGCTGCAGACGACACGATCGTGACGGCGGGCCGCTGTCCGGGTGCGGCGGCGGCGCCGGGCCGCGGGCCGGGATACGAGTTCGGCTACGCGCATGACGCGTCCCCCATGGACCAGGACGATCTGCCCCCGCCCCCGCCGGGCGGCAGGCCCGGCGGGCAGGCCGGCGGTGCCGCCCGCTACGGGGCCGGTGCCGGGTACATCTACGCGCCGGCGATAACCCCGACTCCGGGACCGCCCGGCTCCGGGCCGCCCGGGTTTGAGTTCCCCGGCTCCGGCCGGTCGCGCACCGGGCCCGCTGGCCAGCCGCGGCGGCCACTGCTGGCGCTTCCGGCCGGCGGCGGTGACCAGCCCGGCGGTGACCAGCCCGGCCGAAGCCGGGTCGGCGAGCAGGGGCGCCGCGAGCCCGCGGGGACACGGCGCGTGCTGCGCACCCCGGCCCTCTCGCGCCCGTTGGCCGCGGACACCGCGCACAACGATCCGGCGCTCCCCTCGCCGCTTTCCGCTGCGGGTATCAAGCGCTGGGCGATCCGCGCGGCGCTCCCGATGGTGTCGATGGTGGCGGTGGGCATCGCGGCGGTCGCGACGTTCGGCGGCAGCAACGGCGGCGCCGGGCCGGCGCCTGCGACCCTGTCGGTGGGCTTCCCGCCCGCCACGGCGGCCGGCGGCCTCTTCAGTACCACCCCGGGCGATGAGGCGCGCGGCATCAACCAGTCCCTCGCCGATGTGGCTAGCTCCGGCTCGCAGGTGGTCGCGGTCGGCTCCCAGGCAGGCGCGCGGATCGGCCGGGCCCAGTTCTTTGTGTCCGGCGACGGCGGCAAAACCTGGAAACTCGGCACCGAGCAGGCCGCGGGCGGCGGCGATCCGGTGCCGGGGCACGCGGCCACGCTGATTGCGGGCGGCCAGGGGCAGTGGGCCGCCGTTGGGCCCAGCGCGGTCTGGACCAGTCACGACGGCCTGGCGTGGACGCTTACCTCGTCCCAGGGAATCGCCCCCATGCAGGGCGGTGACCAGGTGAACGTGTTGCACCGGACGGCCACCGGCTTTCTCGCCGCCGGCGAGAACGTGCCGCCCGGTGACCCGGCGGCGGCGAGCCCCGTCGTCTGGACGTCCGCCAACGGCGTGACCTGGCGTCGGCTCGGCGCGGCCCAGCTGCACCTGGCGGCCGGCGGCGGGTTGGCAGGCCCCCTCACCGCCGCGGCCGCGGACGGGGCGGCCATCATCATCTCCGGCGTCGTCACCACGAACGTCGCGCAGGGCACCGGCCAGGCCCGCCGCGAGGTCACCACGCGCTCGTCCGGGGTGTGGCGGAGCACCAACGGCGGCGCGACCTGGTCCGCGGTGACCGTTCCGGTCAGCAACGGGGCGACGGCGGCCGTCGCCGGGCTGGCGGCGACGGCGAACGGGTTCGTGGCCGTCCGGCCCGGCCGGTCGAAGACCGGGTCCGACGGTGTCGTCTTCATTTCCGCCGACGGGGCCGCCTGGAACTTCGGCGCCACCATCACCGGCCAGGGCGGCGCGGGGTTCACCGTAACCACCGTGGACGGCGGCCCGGCAGGCGCGGTGATCACGGGCAGCAGTGGCGGCAACGTGCTCGCGTTCACCGGCGTCACCGGCACCGCCTGGCGGCCGGACGGGGCACTGGCCAGCGCCACGACGGGCACCGTCGCGGGTGCGGCCGTGACCACCGGCGGCGCCGTCGTCGCGGCGGGAAGCTCGGCCGCCGGGCCGCTCGGCCAGCAGCCCACGCTGACCGTCGACAACGCCGGGCGGCTCACCCCGGTCAGCTTCGCGGGCATTCGCGGTGCCGTCGAGCCCGAACTCGCCGTCAATGGCATCGCGGCCGACGGCAGCACCCAGGTCGCGGTCGGCAGCGCGAACGGCTTCCCGGCGACCTGGTCCTCCGCCAATGCGGGCACCAGCTGGTCCCGCGGTGCCGGCGCACCGGCGTCCGTGCTGAACCGGCCGGGGCTGCAGGCGCTTTCCGGCGTGGCACACGGCGTTGCCGGGTGGGTCGCGGTCGGCGGCGTGCAGTGGGCGGCGGCGCAGCACCCGGTCGTCGTCACCTCCGCTGACGGCCAGACCTGGCGGGCCGCCGACACGGCGCCGGCCTTCGCCGGCGCTGGTGTCTTCACGGTCGCCGCGGCGGCGGGCCAGGGCGGCTACGTCATCGTCGGGCGCCAGGCCGTCGCGGGCCGCACGGTCGCCGCCACGTGGTGGTCCGCCGGCCTGACCGGCTGGCAGCGCGGCACGGACGCGGCCGTCGGCGCGCTGGACGGGCCCGGGGAATCCCGGCAGATGCTGGCGGCCGCCGCCGACACGGGCGGCTTCGTCGCCGTCGGCTCGGCCGGAGCCCGCCCGGCCGCCTGGATCTCGGCGAACGGCCGGGCCTGGCGGGCGGTGACCCTCGCCCTGCCCATCAACTCGGTCCGGGCGCAGCTCCAGCGGGTGACCGTCAACGGCCGCCGGATCGTGGCCGTCGGCATGTCGGCGACGTCGGGCGGCCAGACGGCGCCGTTCACCGCGCTGTCCGTCAACGGGGGTGCCACCTGGGCGGAGTCCCTGCTGCCCTCGCCCAGCGGGGCAGCCGCCGTCAGCGCGGTCGCCGCGACCGGATCCGGGTTCACCGCGACGGGGACATTTGGCGCGGACGGCCATCAGGACGTCGTCATCTGGACAGCCACGGACGGGCTCAACTGGAAGACGAACTCCCCGTCGGTGACCGGCCTCGGCGGTCAGGGCATCCAGGAGATCACCACGCTCACCGTCTCCGGCAGCACCCTGACCGGCGTCGGTTTCGCCGCCTCGCCCGCCAGCGAAACCCCCACCATCTGGCGTTCCCCCATCCGCAGCTAGGGGCTGCCCCATGCGCGAGCCGCCGACCGTCCCGCGGTCTCGGCGGCCAGCCGCGTGTTGTTCGTCAGCCCCCGGTGGGTGAGCACCGCGGCTTTCGGGCGGCCGGTCGTGCCGGAGGTGCACAGGATCTGCGCGGGCCCGCGGGAATCGATCTGGGGCACGACGTCAGCTAGGCCGCCGGCCTAGCTGACGGCCCTTACAGGCCCCCGTCGTGGTAGGCCGGTCCGTCGTCGGCGACTCGATCCGGTACGGCCGTACACAGCTATCCGACCGCGCAGGACGCTCGGTCGGCAGGAGTCCCAGGCTGATGTCTTGACATCTCGGTAGAGTTGCTGGATGGTGCGGCCTCGGCCGGGAGCTGCCTCTCGGGCTCCGAAGCGCCAGCCGGTGCGGCCGGCGGGTCACATGCCCATGATCGAGCCAACCGCAGAGGCAGCTGTCGATCGAGCGGCGGTCTTGCCTTCTGCAGGCTGGACGGCGATCGCCAGTGACCAAGCTCCGAACTATCCCGCGAGCAATGTTCTCGACGGAAACGCGGCTACAATCTGGCACTCTCGTTATGCGGGCACGCCGGTCCCGCTTCCGCATAGCATCACCATCGACATGCACACGACCGCAAGCGTCGGCGGATTGACCTACCTCCCAAGGCAGGACACCGTTTCGAATGGCAACATCGGGCGCTACTCAATCTCGGTGAGCACCGACGGAACCACCTGGAGCGCACCGGTGACCACGGGCTCCTGGAGTGATGACAACGTTCGGAAAGACGCCGCCTTCGCCGCGGTTAGTGCCCGTTATGTCCGTTTGACCGGGCTGACCGAGGCGGGTAACCGCGGTCCGTGGTCGTCGGCGGCTGAGATTAACCTGATTGCTGGCGCGGTGGCGCCTCCGGCGTTGCCCAGATTGGGCTGGACGGCCGTCGCCAGCGACCAGGAGCCGGCCTACCCGGCAGCAGGGGTGCTGGACGGGAATGCCACCACGATCTGGCATTCGCAGTACGCGGGGACGCCGCGGCCGCTCCCGCATAGCATTACCATCGACATGGGCAGTAGCAGAAATATTGCTGGCCTGTCGTATCTGCCTCGGTCGGATGGGTCGAAGAACGGAAATATTGGCGCGTATTCCATCTCGGCCAGCGTCGATGGGAGCACGTGGAGCGCACCGGTCGCTGCTGGTAACTGGGCCGACGACACCACCGAGAAGACTGTCACCTTCGACCGGGTCGATGCCCGCTACGTTAGATTGACCGCTTTGACGGAGGCGGGTAATCGCGGCCCCTGGTCGTCGGTGGCCGAGCTCAATGTGCTGGGCTCCGTACCCGCGGGCGGGACTGGCGGGAAGTGGGATGCGCCAATTGGCTTCCCTCTAGTGCCGGTGTCCGCCGTACTGCTGCCCAATAACAAGCTGCTCACATTTGCCGCGGTCAGCCCTATGCAATTCGATAAAATGGGCACTACCACTCAGGTGGCACTTCTTGATCTCGCTACCGGCCTGGTCAGCGGGCCGTCAGACATTGACACCCACCACCAGATGTTCTGCACCGGGCTGGCCCTGCTCGCGGATGGGCGGTTGCTGATCAACGGGGGAAGCAGTGACAGCGCCACCAGCATCTACGACCCCGTAGATAACACCTGGACGCGTGGCCCGCTGATGAACATCCCGCGCGCCTACGAAGGCGATACGCTGTTGTCCTCCGGCCAGGTGCTCACCCTGGGAGGATCCTGGTACGACAGCGCCGGCCAGAAGAACGGCGAGATATTTACACCCAGTGGCGCTACCGGCGCATGGGCTAAACTACCGGGGGTTACGGCGGACAAGATCCTCACTGGCGACCCGGCTGGTGTTTACCGGGCCGACAATCATGCCTGGCTTTTCGGGGTCACCGCAGGAATGGCCTTCCATGCCGGTCCGAGCAAGCAAATGAACTGGATAACTACGACCGGAGCGGGGAGCATCGTCGGCGCTGGTGACCGCGGTGACAGCCCTGATGCGATGAACGGCAACGCGGTAATGTTCGACGTGGGCAAGATCTTGACCGTCGGTGGCGCCACGGCCTATCAGGACTACCCTCCCGTCGCCAACGTGCAAGCGACCAGGCGCGCGTACGTCATCGACATCACCGGCGGCCCGGCCGAGCCCGTTGCCGTCAGCAGGGTCTCGGATATGGCCTATGCCCGGTCCTTCTGCAACAGCGTTGTATTGCCCGACGGGAAGGTGCTGGTCCTAGGTGGCCAGCAGCATCCCCAGGGATTTACCGATACCGGCGCCGTACTGAGCCCCGAATTGTGGGACCCGGAAACCGGTAATTTCACAATAATGGCGCCAGAAGTAGTCCCGCGTACCTATCACAGCGTGGCGGTCTTGCTGCCCGACGGCCGGGTATTTTCAGGTGGCGGCGGGCTTTGCGGCACGTGCGCCACGAACCATCCGAGCGGGCAGATCTTTACGCCACCGTACCTGCTCGATCCCGACGGGACCGCCAAAGCCCGGCCGAGCATCGTGAGCGCTCCCGCAACTGCAGCCTTGGGGTCGACGATTACGGTGGCGGCCAGCCCCGCCACGCCAACGTTCGTTCTTGTCCGCATGACGGCTGTTACGCACACGGTCAATAACGATCAACGGCGTGTCCCGCTCACTCCAGCGACCACGAACGGAACCAGTTACACGCTCAATATCCCGGCTGACGCCGGGGTGGTACTACCCGGCAACTACCTCCTTTTTGCTCTTGACGCCCAGGGCACTCCGAGCATCGCTGAGGTCATCCAAATCATCTAAGCGAACGCCCTCCACCGCCGAAGTCCGGGCATGGGCGCGCGTCAACCGGCCTGTCGCCCGGCGCCGGTTACACTCCGATTTCCAGGCCGAGGATCTTCAAGAGGTCGCGGAAATCTGTGATCGTGTAATCGGGGATGCAATCCAGATAGGCCTTCGTTCCCTGATCGGAATCGAACAGCACGGTCTTCAGGCCGGCCTCCCGCGCTCCGAAGATGTCACGGTGCATGTCGTTGCCGACGTACAGCACGTTCCCGGCTGCCACGTTCATCCCGTCCAGTGCAAACTGAAAGAGCCGCCGGTCGGGCTTGCGGTACCCGTGGTCGCCGGAAACAACGATCGGGTCGAAGTAGCCGAGCAAGCCGACCTTGTGCAGTTCGCCGCGCGCGTAGGCGCTTTGCGCATCGGTGACGAGCGCGAGCGGGTAGCGCTCACGCAGAACATCGAGCACCTCGCGCACGTACGGGTAAAGGCCTAGCCGAAGGCGCGAGATCCCGCGGGACATCTCGGCCAGGAATAGTGGCATCTGCTCGAGTTTCCCGGCTGGCAGGGCGCGGGTGAAATCCGTCAGGTGCCCGTCGATGATGGTGCGCCAGATACCGGCCGCGTCGAATTCGGGATGCTCGTGCGGGCTGGACCGCTGCTGCTCCTTCAGGATCTGGAAATACAGGTCACGGACCTGCTCGCGGTGCAGGTGGATGCCCTGATACGTGAGGAAGTGCGCCGCGGCCCGGAATATCTGCTCCGCGCCCTCCTCGGTCCAGATCCTGACCAGGGTGCCGTTCACGTCGAAGGCGACCGCTCGGATATCCATGCCTTGCTGTCCGCACTCCTTACCCGGCAGGGCGAAGCGAAAAGTCATCGATGCTGTCACGCAGACGACGTGGCGGCGCGTGCCCGATGTCGATGGCGGCTCCCGCCGTGGGGCGCGCCGTCCCCGCCCAGTGTAGGCCGGCCGGGTCGATAAGGCTGACGGCGGGCGGGTGACGCTGTGGGCGAGGCCACCCCCCGGCCCTATGGCGTTCAGCCACGCGTTACCTTAACAGACGTACTTCACCCGCGATTGATACACAGCTGCGCCATGCGTACCCTCACCTGGGCACACGGTCATCGGGGGCTTCGGCCGCGGGCATGGGCGAGCCCCTGGTCGCGTTCGCCGGCTTGACGGCGGGGCTGCTGGTGCCGCGGATGATCCGCGAGCGGGCATCTCAGGGTCGTTAGGCTGCTGCCTCGGGCCACCCGCGCAATGGCCGAGTGGCGGTAACAGAAGCCCCCAGCTGTATGTGTGAGGCCGCTCCGGCGGCGTGCATATCGACCAGGAGCCGTCATCAACGCGCCCGACGGCCGGGCACAGGGAGCAACCTCATGAGTGGCCGCTTTACCGGCGAGTTGTGGAAGGGCATCGGCGACATCTACGGCGCCATCCTGATCCACCCGTTCCTCACCGGGCTGACCGACGGCAGCCTGCCGCAGGGCACGTTCGCGTTCTATGTCGTGCAGGACACGCTGTACCTGCGGCAGTACGCACAGGCGCTGGCGGCGGTAGCCAGCCGGGCGCCGGATACCGCCGGAACCGAGATGTTCGCACGCCACGCCGCAGACGCGGTCGCGGTCGAGCAGGCGCTGCACGACTCGCTGCTGGCCGACCTCGGTATCGACCCCGCCGCCGTCGACGCCGCCGAGCCTGCGCCCACGACTCTCGCCTACACCAGCTACCTGCTCGCGGCCATCCATGGCGGGTCCTACGCCGACGGAGTCGGCGCGGTTCTGCCGTGCTACTGGATCTACTGGGAGGTCGGCAAGGAACTGCTGCGCCGCGGCTCACCCGAGCCGCGCTATCAGCGGTGGATCGATATGTACGGCGGCGAGGAATTCGGGGAGACCGTCCGCGCGGTGCTGGCCGTGGCCGACGAGATGGGCCCGGGCCTGGCGGCAGCTGAACGCGCGCGCGTGCACCGGCACTTCCGTGTCACCAGCCGCTACGAATGGATGTTCTGGGACATGGGGTACCGGAAACAGACCTGGCCGATCTGATACGTCACGAGCAGGGCGTCCCTCGACACCGCTGCCGCGGCCCGCCCGTGGCACGCCAGCGCCCGGGCCCGGGCCTTCGCTGTGCTCACCAATCGCCGGGTCGAACCTCACTTGTCCCTCCAGCGGGCCAGGCGTAGCGTCGTTTCTGCGAGGCGTACTCGTTTGTCAGCGCAAACGAGATTGAGATTGCTCCCGGCTGCTCCGGACCCCGGCGCCGGCGCGCAGCTGAGCCAAGGTGGCGGATGGCAGCTCGGCCCGCTGCCTGCGGGCCGACGCAAGGAGGCTCACATGAACGGCGGAACCGGAACCAAGGTCCTGGTGCGCAGCAGGAAGGGCCGCATGCTCGCTGGGGTCTGCGCGGGAGTCGGCGACTACTTCGGCATCGACGTGACGCTGGTCCGGGTGGTCGTGGCCGTCGTCTCCCTCATGACCGGGGGCGCGGGCGTCCTGGCCTACCTGGTGGCGTGGATCATCATCCCCGAGGAAGGCGAGCAGAACTCGATCGCCGAGAACATCGTCAGCAAGAACGGTGGGGGCTCATCGGGCTGATGGCACGATGACCTGGCCCACGGCCTCGACTGGCCCCGTACGGGGGCGGCCCCGTCCGATGTGCCGGCGGTGACCGGTATCCACCTCAGGCGGATCCGAGCGCGTCCCGCCTGCGGTGCTGCAGGCTGGGCAGCATCGCGCGCACCCGCGCCGTGAATTCGGTGTCCACATCGGCCACGGCCACCCCCGCGTACGGCCCCAGGTCCAGCCGAACGGTCCCCAGCGGGTCGATCAGCACGCTCCGGCCGATCCCGGTGGGCGCCGTGGTCGGCGGCTCGTCCGGGTCCGGCACCTGCCCGGCCGCGGCCACCCACACCGTGTTCTCGATCGCCCGGGCGCGGGCCAGCGTGATCCAGTGGTCTTCCTTGAACAGCCCGGCGCCCCACGCCGCGGGAAGCACGATCAGCTCGGCGCCCCGGCCCGCCAGCAGCCGGGTCAGCTCCGGGAACCGGAGGTCGTAGCAGATCTGCAGGCCGGCCGTGAGCCCGGCCAGCTTGGCCAGCACCGGCTCGGCGCCGGGTGCGACCAGGTCGGATTCGCGCTGGCCGAGCGCGTCGAACAGGTGCAGCTTGCGGTAGGTGGCCACCAGCTCGCCGGAGCGGTCGAAGGCGACCGCCGTGTTGAACACCCGGCCGTCCGGGGCCGGCTCGAAGATCCCGGCTACCAGGGCCAGGCCCGCGTCGCGCGCCGCCGCGGCGAGGGCCCCGCCGAACGGGCCGTCCGGCGGGGCCGCCACCGGCCGGGGGTCGCAGCCGAAGCGGATCTGCGTCGCCTCGGGAAATACCGCGAGGCCGGCGTCCTGCGCCGCGGCGTGCGCGAGAGCGATGCGGACCCGGTCCAGGTTGACCGATGGCTGGGAGCTGACCGGGATCTGGCACAAGGCGACTCGCATGCCACCAGCCTAAGCCGCGCCTGCCCCGCGGGCCGGGCGGACGTGATGTCATGGTCGGTGTGCACCGACCTTTGCTGACCCGCCGCCTCGCCGGCATGGGAACGACGATCTTCGCCGAGATGTCCGCGCTGGCCCTCGAGACCGGGTCCGTCAACCTCGGCCAGGGTTTCCCCGACACCGACGGGCCGCGCGCGATCGCGCAGGCGGCCGCGCGCGCGATCATGGAGGGCCGGGGTAACCAGTACCCGCCCGGTCTGGGCATTCCGGAGCTGCGGCGCGCGATCGCGGACCACCAGCGCCGCTTCTACGGCCTGCACTACGACCCCGCCACCGAGGTTCTCGTCACGACGGGCGCGACCGAGGCGATCGCCGCGGCGATGCTCGGGCTCGTCGAGCCCGGCGATGAGGTCATCGCGTTCGAGCCGTACTACGACTCCTACGCGGCGTCGATCGCGATGGCCGGCGGGATCCGGGTGCCGGTGACGCTGCGGCCGCCGGGGTTCCGTCCGGACATCGGGGCGCTGCGGGCCGCGGTCACCCCGCGGACCCGCGCCATCCTGCTGAACTCGCCGCACAATCCCACCGGGGCGGTGTTCACGCGCGCGGAGATCACCGCGATCGCCCAGGTCGCCGTCGCCCGCGACCTCCTGGTCATCACCGACGAGGTCTACGAGCATCTCGTCTACTCCGGTGAGCACGTCCCTATCGCGTCGCTGCCCGGCATGTCTGACCGCACTGTGTCCATCGGCTCGGCCGGGAAGACCTTCTCGTTCACCGGCTGGAAGATCGGCTGGGTCACCGCCCGGCCGGAGCTGGTGGCCGCGGTCCGGGCCGCCAAGCAGTTCCTCACCTACGTCAGCGGCGGACCGTTCCAGTTCGCGGTCGCCGAGGCGCTGGCGCAGCCGGACGCCTACTTCACCGGCCTGCGCGATGACCTGCGGATGAAGCGTGACCTGCTCAGCAGCGGCCTGGCGGAGCTCGGTTTCGAGGTGTACCCCTCCGACGGGACCTATTTCGTCACGACCGACATCGGCCCGCTGGGCGAGACGGACGGGGTCGAGTTCTGCGCCCGGCTGCCGGAACGGGCCGGTGTGGTGGCCATCCCCAGCTCCGTGTTCTACGACGATCACGAGGCGGGCCGCACCCAGGTACGGTTTACCTTCTGCAAAAGGCCCGAGGTGCTGAAGGAGGCGCTGTCCCGGCTCACCGCCCTGCACCGCTGAGGAGGCCCGCCGCGGAGGCCAGCAGACGCCCGCCGCATGGAAAAGGAGGCACTGCGCTGGATGGACGCTGAGCTGATGCGCGCCGCCCAGGCGGCCCGGGGGTTCATGCCCCCGCAGGAGGGCCTGGCCCTGCACGAGACCGCCGCCGAATACGCCCCGGTCGGCCCGATCCTGGAGATCGGCACGTACTGCGGGAAGTCGACGATCTACCTGGCGGCGGCGGCGCGGGACTGCGGGCAGGTGGTCATCACCGTCGATCACCATCGCGGTTCGGAAGAGCACCAGCCCGGCTGGGAGTACCACGACGCCAGCCTGGTGGAGCCGCGCACCGGACGGGTGGACACGCTGCCCTCCTTCCGCGCGGCGATCGCGGCCGCGGGCCTCGAAGACTACGTCGTCGCCATCGTGGGCCGGTCCGCGGCCGTCGCCCGGCTGTGGCGGATGCCGCTGGGCCTGGTGTTCATCGACGGCGGCCACACGGACGAGGCCGCGGCCGCCGACTACGCCGGGTGGTCGCCCTGGGTCACGGCGGGGGGAGCGCTCGCCATCCACGACGTGTTCCCCGACCCCGCCGACGGCGGCCAGGCCCCGTACCGCATCTACCGGCGGGCGCTGGAATCGGGTGCCTTCACCGAGGTCCGGGCGGTGGGCTCGCTACGGGTGCTCGAGCGCACCGGCCCGGCCGCCGGGTGACCCGCCGGGTGATCCGCCGTCTGGCCCGCAAAGGCAGCCGGAGCCGGGCGGATCACTGGTGCGGGCGGTCCCGCCGCCGGCGCACGGTTCCCTGAACACCCCCGCGCCGCCGGTGGCACCCGACAGCGCGTCCGCCGCGAGGATCACGGCCGCGGCGGTCCAGGCGCTCCGTTCGGCTGGGTAGTGCTGCCGGTGGGCGAACTGCCACCCGGTCCAGTAGCCGCCCTCGCGGTCACGCAGGTGCTGGACGTCGGCGAACAGCGCGGCCGCGGCCGCGTGCTGGCCCACCGCATCCAGGGCCAGGACCAGCTCGCTGCTTTCCGCGCCGGTGACCCACGGATGGTCGCTGACGCAGCGGACCCCCAGGCCGGGGACGACGAAGGTCTCCCAGTCCGCCGCGAGCCGCTTTGCCGCGGCCGGGCCACGGATCGCACCGCCCAGCACCGGGTAGTACCAGTCCATGGAGAAGCGGCTTTTGTCCGCGAACGACTCCGGGTGGCAGGCGACCGCGTGCGCGAGCTGGTCGGCGGCCAGTTCCCAGTCCGGCTGGGATTCGCCCACGTGGTCGGCGAGCGCGACGGCGCACCGCAGGCCCTGGTGAATGCTCGAGCACCCGGTCAGCAGGGCGTAGTCCGCCGTCACCCCCCGGGCGTCGCGTTCCCAGGCGATCTCCCCGCCGGGTGCCTGCATCCCGAGCACCCAGTCGATCGCCCGCCGGACCGCGGGCCACATCGCCACCGCGAACGCGTCGTCCCCGCTGACCTGCAGTTCGTGCCACACGCCGACCGCCGCGTAGGCGGCGTGATTGCTTTCCGCGGCCGGGTCGGCCACGGCGCCCGCCACGAACTTCCGCGGCCAGGACCCGTCGGCGCGCTGGGAGCGCCGCAGCCAGTCGTAGGCCCGCCGGGCCGGGGCGGTGAGCCCGGCGGCGCTCAGCGCCATCGCGCACTCGACGTGGTCCCAGACGTCGACGTGGCCGTCGGGCCAGCGCACCGCGCCGGACCGGTCCTGGGCCCGTTCGATGCTGCGCGCCGTGGCCAGGACGTCGGCGGCGCCGAGCACCCCGGGGACGGCCGGGACAGCGGCCCGCGCGTGCGGCTCAGGCGGCCGCATGCGCCTTCTCCGGGTCACCTTTCCCAGTGCCGCCGCTGCTGCCGGTGCCGCTGTGTTCCGGCCCGTCCGGGGTGCAGCCGTCCCGGCTCGCGCCGTGTTCCGCTCCCGCCGTGCTGCCCGGGGCCATCGCGGCCTCGTTCGGCTGCCGGGTGGCGTAGACGATCACGCTCTTGCCGATGAGCGGGTTCAGCGCGCGCTCGGCGAGCCGCGTCGCGGCCGGCCGGCGCATGATGTCCCAGACCAGCATGCGGTGGTAGGCCCGCGCCAGCCGATGATCGTCGTTGCCCACGCCGACCGCGCATTTCAGCCACCAGTAGGGCGCATGCAGGCCGTGCGCGTGATGATGGCCGGTGATCGCGAAACCGGCCCGCCGCAGCTTGGCCTCCAGTTCCACCCGCGTGTAGATGCGCACGTGGCCACCCGGCACCTCGTGGTATTCCCGCGACAGGCCCCAGCAGATCCGCTCGGGCAGCCAGGCCGGCACGGTGACGGCGGCGATACCGCCGGGCTTCAGCACCCGGGCGACCTCGTTCATGGCCCGCTGGTCGTCGAGGATGTGCTCGAACACCTCGGCCGCGATGACCCGGTCGAACGACCCGTCGGCGAACGGCATGGCGGCGGCGTCGCCGGACACGGCCACGCTGGCCGCCGCGGCGGGTGCCTGCCCCTCGGCGCGCATGGCCCCGCACATGCCCGCCACATCCCGCAGTTCCCCGTGGTCCATGTCGAAGGCCACCACGTCGGCGCCGCGCCGGTACGCCTCGAACGCGTGCCGCCCGGCGCCGCACCCCACGTCCAGAACGCGGTTCCCTGGGCCGAGCCGGAGCCGGCTGTAATCGACGGTCAGCAAGGTTGGTTCCTCCCGGCACTGTGTGTCGTGGCGCTGTGTCGTGGCGTACCGGGGCGTCAGTGCTCCCGGGCCCGGTGGGCGGCGATGGCGCGCGTGTAGCGGGCGGCGGTGGCCTGCGCCACGGCGGGCCAGGCGAACTGGGCCTGCACGCGCCGCCAGGCCAGGCCGGACAGCCGGTCACGCTCGCGCGGCGAGTCGTGCAGCCGCCGCAGTGCCGCAGCCAGTTCCTCCGGGTCGCCTGGCGTGACCAGCTCCGCGGCGTCCCCGGTGACCTCGGGCAGCGCGCCGGCGCGGCTGGCCACCAGCGGTGTCCCCGAGGCCATGTGCTCGACCGCCGGGAGGGAGAAACCCTCGTACAGCGACGGCACGACCGCGATTTCCGCGCTCGCCAGCAGCGTGGCAAGCTCGGCCTCGGACAGGTCCGGGGTGAAGCGCACCCGGTCGCCGAGCGACAGTTCGGCCGCCAGCCGCGCACTGTCCCCGCGCGCGGCCGCCCGGCCCACCACGGTGAGCCGCACGTCCCGCTCGGTGGCGAGCTTGGCCACCGCCCGCAGCAGCACGGCCACGCCCTTGACGGGGGAGTCCGCGCTGGCCACGGTGACGATCCGGCCGGGCACGCGGGCGGTCTCGCGGGGGTGGAAGACGCGCGTGTCGACGCCCAGCGGGATGATGTCCACGGTTCCGGGGCGCAGCCGGAAGTCACGGTAGATGTCGCGGCGGGACGATTCGGACACGGTGATGACCGGGCCGGCCTCCGCCGCCCGGCGCGCGACCCGCGCCTGCATCCGCACGAAGCTGTACCAGCGGCGCCGGGACAGCCGGGCCAGCCCCCGCGTGGCCGCCAGCTCGATCCGCCGGTCCACGCTGATCGGGTGGTGGATGCTGGTGACCAGCGGCAGCCCGAGCCGGGGCACGCCGAGCAGCCCGTAGCCGAGTCCCTGATTGTCGTGCACCACGTCGAAGTCGCCGCGGCGGGCGCGCAGCTCGCGCAGGGCGCGGAGGCTGAAGGTGAGCGGCTCCGGGAAGGACCCCGTCCACATGGACACCGTCTCGAGCACGTCGATCCAGTCCCGGTACTCGTCCCGGGCCGGCGTCCGGAACGGGTCCTCGTCCCGGTACAGATCCAGGCTGGGCACCTCCCGCAGCACCGGCCCAGGTTCCAGCTCCGGGTACGGCTGCCCGGACAGCACCTCGACGGTGTGGCCGAGCGCGGCGAGTTCCCTGCTGAGGTGGCGGACGTACACGCCCTGCCCGCCGCAGTGCACCTTGCTCCGGTAGGACAGCAGCGCCACGCGGAGCGGGCGGCTCATGATGGTCACTCGGTTCACCATCCTCGTCCGCTCTGCCCGCGCACTGGGGTCCTAGGCTGCGAACCTTACCATCGAGTAGTGGTGACGTGGATGCGGAAGCTGGGGCGCATGACCCGCCGCCGCTACCTGACCGCGGCGGTCTTCCTGGCCGGCTTCCTGGCGGTCACGGCGGCCGGCGCGGCCCTGCCCGCCCCCGTCCGGTCCGCGGTGGCCGCGTGGGCGAGCACCAGCGTGGCCAGCCTGGAGCACCATCCAGCCGGTTCCCTGCTGCTGTCGGCGTTCGTCGCGGGGGGTTCCTGGTCCACGTGGCCGGCGCTGATCGCGCTCGCTCTGTTCGGCGCCAACCGGGCGGTGGGCAGCCTGCGGCTGGCGGTGATCTGCGCGGTCGGCCACGTGATCGGGACGCTGGTCAGCGAGGGGATCGTCGCCTACCGCGTCGACGCCGGGCTGCTCCCGGTGTCCTCCCGGCACCTGCTCGATGTGGGGCCGAGCTACGTGGTGGTGTCGGCGGCCGTGGTGGCGCTGGCGCTCGGCTCCTGGCCGGCCCGGGCGGCGGCGGCCATCGACCTCGCGGTGCTGATCGTGGGCGGGCGGATCTTCGCCGGCCTCAGCGCCCTCGATGTCGCCGCGGTCGGCCACGTCACCGCGCTTGCGGTCGCGGCCGCCGCCGTGCTGGCGATCTGGTCGCGCCGTGGCCGCCCCCGCTGTGCCGGGCCGGGCCAGGGCCGTGCGGATGCCGCCGTGAGGTCTGGCATGAATCCATGCGAGAACTTACGATGTGAATGATCCTGTACACGTCGGTCAGCGAGCGAGGGGCCATGGAGGGCCGCGGCGGCGAAGGCGTCCCCGCTGACGCACTGCTCACGCTGCTCGGCGGGCGTCGGCTGTCTCCCGCGCAGCGGCGCATCGCGCAGTACCTGCTCGACCACATGCCGGACTCCGCGTTCCTGTCCAGCGTTGCGCTGGCGCAGCGGGCCGGGGTCAGCCAGCCGTCGGTCACCCGCTTCGCGGCCGCGCTGGGCTTTTCCGGCTACCCCGCGCTGCGGGAGGCGCTGCGCATGATCGCGCTGGAGCCCGCGGGAGGCGGCGGGCCGGGCAGCGCCCCCGGGCCCCGCTGCCCGGGCGGGGCCGGCGCGCCAGGTGACCCGGGCGGCCCTCCGGCGAGGGGTGCCCACAGCAACGAGATGCAGGCGGCGGCCGCCGCGGAGATCGCGCACCTGCACGCGCTGCACGACGTGCTGGCCGATACCCGGGCCGTCGCCGAACTGGGCCGGGAGCTGGCGGCCTCGGCGCCGCTGGCCGTGCTCGGCCACCGCATCTCGGCGCCGCTGGCCCAGTACTTCGCCTACGCCGCCCGGCGCATCCACCCCGACGTTCGCTGTCTCACCTTCGGCGGCAGCGTCGTGTTCGATGCCCTGCTGCACGTCAGCGAGGCCGGCGGGCGCTGGCTGCTCGCCATCGCGCTGCCGAGGTACCCGGCCGAGACGGTCCAGGCGCTCCGGTTCGCGCGGCGCCTGGGCATGCGCACCGCCGTCATCACCGACGTGCAGTTCGTCCCGTTCGCCGGCGACGCTGACGTCCTGCTGACCGCGGGCGTCGGCAACCGGCTGGTCTTCGACTCCCACGCGGCGCCGGCCGTGCTGGCCGCCGTCATCGTCCAGGCCATGGCGGACGCGGAGCCCGCGCGGGCGCGCGCCCGGCTGCGCCAGTACGAGCAGATGTCGGCCGGCCAGGGCGTCTTCCTCGATCGCTGACGCCGGCCGCCGCGGTGTAGAAGTTCCCGTTGTGGATGATCTCGCCCGAAGCGATGTCGACCAGGGGTTTTCCGCCGCGGCGTTCATCTCGACGGCGAGCGTGTCGCGCAGGGCCCGGACCGCGTCCGCGGCCGGCCCGTGCACCTGGGGCAGGGCCCGGTAACCGTAGGGATCCGTTCCCGTCGAGGACAAGTGCGGCTCCGGCCTGGGCTCGTTCGGCTGACATGACGGCTCCCCCCCCCACGTAACAAGTTCGCATACTCCGGCGACTGTCGTCTTGACACCCTCTTCAGGTATCAAGAGCATGAAGAGAACTATTCACGCCGCTGTCTGGGTGAATCCCCCGCAAAGGTGGGCAGACGCCGGGATAGATCACCGCGGACGACCGACCGCCGACGACGAGCGAGGCCACGCTTTGATCACCTTCGAAGGCGTGACGAAGCGTTATCCGGGGGGAACGGTCGCGGTCGACGCGCTGGACCTGGACATCCCGGACGGCAAGACGATGGTCCTGGTCGGGCCGAGCGGCTGCGGCAAGACGACATCGCTGCGGATGATCAACCGGCTGATCGAGCCGTCGCAGGGCCGGATCCTGCTCGACGGCCGTGACATCGCGCAGACCGAAGCCTCCCAGCTGCGCCGGGGGATCGGCTACGTCATCCAGCAGACCGGCCTGTTCCCGCACCGCACGATCGTGGACAACATCGCCACCGTGCCGCTGCTCAACGGGTGGCACAAGGCCAGGGCCCGGAACCGGGCGCGGGACCTGATGGACCTGGTCGGCCTGGACCCGGCGATGGCACGCCGGTACCCGTATCAGCTGTCCGGCGGCCAGCAGCAGCGGGTCGGGGTCGCCCGGGCGCTCGCCGCCGACCCGCCCGTCCTGCTCATGGACGAGCCGTTCAGCGCGGTCGACCCGATTGTCCGGGCCACCCTTCAGGATGAGCTGATCAGGCTGCAGGCGGAGCTGCACAAGACCGTGGTGCTCGTCACGCACGACGTAGAGGAGGCGATCAAGGTGGGAGACCAGGTCGCCGTGTTCTACCCGCACGGGAAGATCGCCCAGATCGACTCGCCGCAGCAGTTGCTCGGCACGCCGGCCGACGACTACGTGGCGAACTTCCTCGGCTTCGACCGCGGCATCCGCCGGCTGGCCTTCTTCGCCGCGGCCGGGCTCGACCTGGGGACCGGCACCGTGCTCAGCGAGGACGCCACGATTGAGGACGCCCGCCAGGCCGCCAAGCGGGCGGGTGAGTCGTGGGTGCTGGTCACTAGTCCCGATAGGCTGCCGCGGGGCTGGGCCCCGCTGGCCGAGCTCGAATCCCGGGACGGGCACGAAACGGTCGGGCAGCTCACGCTGGCACCCTACGGCCACACCTTCCGGGTGGGCCAGGACTCGCTGCGCGCGGCGCTGGACGCGACCGTGCTGTCGCGCACCGGGCTCGCCGTCGGTGTCGACGCCGAGGGTCACGTCGTCGGGGTCACGTCCTACGAACGGCTGCGGGCCGCGATCCAGGCCGCTGAGGAGGCCGCCGACCGCGAAGGCGCCCGGACCTCATGACCTGGGCCTGGGCGAATCGCGACCAGCTCGCGCACCTGCTGGTCTCGCACTTGTACCTGGCCTTGATGCCGGTCCTGTTCGGCATCGTTGTGTCCATCCCGGTCGGCATCATGTGCGTGCGCTACCGCTGGACCTGGCCGCCCATTTTGAGCCTGACCAGCATTTTCTACGCACTGCCCTCGCTGGCCCTGTTCTCCGTCCTGATTGACTACACCGGCCTGACCGACTGGACGGTGATCATCCCGCTCACGCTGTTCTCGCTGTCGGTGCTGATCCCGAGCGTGGTGGACGGCCTCCGGTCGGTGCCGCCGCCGGTACGCCAGGCCGCGACCGCGATGGGCTTCGGCGCGCTGCGCCAGGTGGTCCAGGTCGAGCTGCCACTGGCCATCCCGATCATCATCGCGGGCCTGCGGGTCGCCACCGTGTCCAGCATCAGCCTGGTCAGCGTCGGCCAGCTGATCGGCATCGGCGGCCTCGGATACCTGTTCACCGACGGGGAGCAGCGCGACTTCCCGACCGAGATCTACACCGGCCTGATCCTCATCGTTATCCTGGCCTTTCTCGCTGACGGGCTGTTGGTGCTGGTCCGCCGGTGGCTGACGCCGTGGGAGAGAGCCCGCAGCGCGCGCGACCGGCGGCGTGTTTTTTCCGCCGCCTGGCACGGCTCCCGTCCCGAGGGGGCCACGTGAGTTACTTCAGCATCGCCTGGCAGTGGCTCATCTCGGCCCAGCAGTGGCACGGGCCCGACGGCATCCCGGTCCGGCTGGCGCAGCACCTGGCGTACACCGGCATCGCGCTGGGCATCGCGGTGGTCATCGCGCTGCCGGCCGGACTGGCCATGGGGCACCTGCGGCGTGGCGGCTTCGTCGTGGTCACCCTGGCCAACTTCGGCCGCGCGCTGCCCACTCTCGGCCTGCTGGTGCTGATCTTCGTGCTGACCTCCGGGTCGGCGGCCGCCTGGCTCGTCCCGCTGACGTTCCTGGCCATCCCGCCCATCCTGGTGAACACCTATGAGGGGGTGCTCGGGGTGGACGCTGATCTGACCGACGCGGCCCGCGGGATGGGCATGACCGAATGGCAGATCCTGCGCAAAGTCGAGATGCCGGTCGCGACGCCGCTCATCCTGCTCGGCCTGCGCATCTCCGCGATCCAGGTCGTCGCGACGGCCACGATCGCGGCCTACATCGGGCTCGGCGGTCTGGGCCGTTACATCTTCGACGGCCTGAACCGCAGCGAATACAACGTGGTGGCCGGGGGAGCCGCCGTGATCGTCCTGCTCGCGCTCGCCATCCAGGCGCTCTTCATGCTGCTGCGATGGCTGATCGTCCCGGTGGGCCTGCGCCGCCAGGCGCAGGCCTCCTGATAACGTCTTTTCCGATCTTAATTGAAGGGAAACCCTTATGCCTACCATGTCACCGCGCCGCGCCCGGCCGGGCGCGCCGAGCAGGAGAACCGCCGCGGCCGGCACCGCCGCCGTCGCCGCCGCCTGCCTGGCCGTCGCCGCGTGCAGCAGCAGCGGCAGCAGCAAGCCCGCTTCCTCCTCCAACCCGCTCGCGCCGGCCGCCACCGGCGCCGTCGTCGTGGGCTCGGCGAACTTCCCGGAATCTGAGCTGCTCGGCCAGATCTACGCCGACGCACTGCAAGGCAAGGGCGTCAAGGTCACCACCAAGTTCAACATCGGCACCCGCGAGGTCTACTACTCCGAGGTGGTCAAGGGCGCGATCACGGTCATGCCCGAGTACAACGGCGCCCTGCTGACCACGTCGGTGGACCCGAAGAGCACCGCGGTCAGCACCGAGGCGGTCAACGCGGAGCTGAAGGCCAAGCTGCCCAGCTCGGTGGAGATCCTCAGCTCTTCGTCCGCGCAGGACAAGGACTCGGTCACGGTCACCCAGGCGACCGCGACCAAGTACCACCTGACGTCGATCGCCGACCTGGCCCCGGTGGCGAAGGACTTCGTCTTCGGCGGGCCGCCGGAGTTCAAGACCCGCGCCGACGGCATCCCCGGGCTGCAGAAGAACTACGGCCTGACCTTCAAGTCCTTCAGCCCGCTGGACACGTCCGGCCCGATCACGTTCACCGCGCTGCAGAGCGGGAAGGTCCAGGCGGCCGACGTGTTCACCACCACGCCGCAGATCGTCACCGACCACTTCGTCTCGCTGGCCGACCCGAAGAACAACTTCGCGGCGCAGAACGTGACGCCGCTCGTCTACACGAAGGGCGTGAACTCCACCATCGTCAGCACGCTGAACGCGGTGTCCGCCGCGCTGACCACGGAAGCGCTGCTGCAGATGGACAAGGCCCTGACCATCGACCACGCCAGCTACACCCAGGTGGCCAGCGGCTTCCTCTCCCAGGAAGGCCTGAAGTAACGCGCCGAAACCAGATACCGGCGTGACGGTACGCGCCTGGCCCGGGCGGGCAATGATGGATCATGCACAGTGAATCGTCTGGGCCAGGAGCGGGCCCGCGCCCGGTACGCGCCCCGCGCGGGACGGTGCTGTCCTGCCGGGGATGGCCGCAAGAGGCCGCCATGCGGATGCTGATGAACAACCTCGATCCCGAGGTCGCCGAGCATCCGGACCAGCTCATCGTCTACGGCGGCTCCGGCCGCGCGGCCCGCGGCTGGGCCGCCTATGACGCCATCGTCGCGTCCCTGCAGGGCCTGGCCGGCGATGAGACCCTGCTCGTCCAGTCCGGCAAGCCGGTCGGGATCGTGCGCACGCACGAATGGGCGCCCCGGGTACTGATCGCCAACTCGCTGCTGGTGCCGGAGTGGGCCACCTGGGAGGAGTTCCGCCGCCTGGAAGCCCTGGGGCTGACCATGTACGGCCAGATGACGGCGGGCTCGTGGATCTACATCGGCACGCAGGGCATCCTGCAGGGCACGTACGAGACCTTCGCCGCGGTCGCGGCGAAGCGGTTCGGCGGGACCCTCGCCGGGACGATCACCCTCACCGCCGGGCTGGGCGGGATGGGCGGCGCGCAGCCGCTCGCCGTGACCATGAACGGCGGCGTGGCGATCTGCGTGGAGTGCGATCCGACGCGGATCAGCCGCCGGATCGAGCAGGGCTATCTCGACGAGGCCGCCGACGGCCTGGACGACGCGGTGCGGCGCGCGGCGGCGGCTCGAGACGCGGGGCGGCCGCTGTCCATCGCCGTGGGCGCCAATGCGGCGGACGTCCTCCCGGCGCTGCTGGAGATGGGCTTCCCCGCCGACGTCGTCACCGACCAGACGTCCGCGCACGACCCGCTCACCTACCTGCCCCGCGGCGTGGCGCTGGAGGACGCCGACGCGCTGCGCGCGGAGGATCCGGCCGGGTTCACCCGGCGGGCCCAGGAATCGATGGCGGTGCACGTGGCGGCCATGGTCGGCTTCATGGACGCCGGCGCGGAGGTCTTCGACTACGGCAACTCCATCCGCGGTGAGGCGAAGACGGCCGGCTACCGCCGTGCCTTCGACTTCCCCGGCTTCGTGCCCGCCTACATCCGGCCGCTGTTCTGTGAGGGCAAGGGGCCGTTCCGGTGGGCCGCCCTGTCCGGTGATCCGCGGGACATCGCGGCGACGGACGCTGCGGTGCTCGACCTGTTCCCTGACAACGAGCCGCTGGCCCGCTGGATCCGGATGGCTCAGGAGAAGGTGCACTTCCAGGGGCTGCCCGCCCGGATCTGCTGGCTGGGCTACGGCGAGCGGAACCTGGCCGGGGCCCGCTTCAACGACCTGGTCCGGCGCGGCGACGTCAGCGCCCCGATCGTGCTGGGCCGCGATCATCTGGACTGCGGGTCGGTGGCCTCACCGTACCGGGAGACCGAGGCCATGGCCGACGGCTCGGACGCGATCGCGGACTGGCCGATCCTGAACGCCCTCGTCAACACCGCGTCCGGGGCTTCGTGGGTCAGCGTCCACCACGGCGGCGGCGTCGGCATCGGCCGGTCCATCCACGCCGGCCAGGTGTGCGTGGCGGACGGCACGGACCTGGCCGCCGCCAAGCTGGCGCGGGTCCTGACCAACGACCCGGGGATGGGGATCATGAGGCACGCCGACGCGGGATACGGGACGGCGGAGAAGGTCGCGTCCGGCCGCGGCGTGCGGATCCCGATGGCACCGGCGGCGCCCCCGCGATGAAGGGACCCGGGCGTGCCGGGCACGCGCCCCGGGGCCCCGCCGCGGCGGGGCCGGGGCGGTCCGGGCACGGGCCGACCGCGCCGGCCGCGGTCGGGCCGGCCGGCGCGCCGGACCCGGGCC
>Ga0335085_10003373_pt1 | contig 27776 bp, 25 predicted proteins | sample Lox_Sample_45_FD_206712 | JGI IMG/M metagenome (GOLD analysis project Ga0335085, IMG submission 206712) | Soil microbial communities from Loxahatchee National Wildlife Refuge, Florida, United States - Lox_Sample_4.5 | ecosystem: Environmental > Terrestrial > Soil > Wetlands | place: USA...
GTTTCGGGGTGGTTTCCGCTTAGGAATGAACTTTATCCAGGGTGCCGAACTCGACAAGTTGCGGCAAAGCCTTGAAATGTACGTTGTTCCGGATGGCACCCTTTATTCTGATCCGGAGACAGAAGAATTCCCGAAATTGAATCTATGACCGGACACAACGATCCCCGAACAGAGACGGTAGTGACCGCCCGGTTACGGGACTGTCTTGGCGCATATTAGGTAAGGTGCCCAGATTTATCCATTCCGGCGCACAAAGGAAAAGACCCGCTTCTCCCGGAAACAGATACTGAAACCGTGGCGCGCCCGACAGGAGTCGAACCTGTGACCCTTGGCTTCGGAAACCAATACTCTATCCAACTGAGCTACGGGCGCAATTGCGGATCGATGGCGCGCATTCTACCTCATATCGTTCTTGAGGCGACTTGCTGAAAGCAAGTAATCAACTGTATTCCGTCACGTCACGAATCCCGTTTATCTTTTGAGCGTGAATAAATTAGCGTGACGGCCGATTCACCTTACGCTGACATATTGCGCTAACTTTCCCCTGACCGAGCTAGGGGCTTTGTCAGTCAAAATTATTTCTGCAGAATCCCGCCAAATTAATATACACTTCATCGCGGCGATTCCAAGAAAAATGCCAACAAACGTCATTGGAATGTCAGTAAGTCAATAACTTGAGGAGGTCACTAATGGAAAATATAGGTCGCAACCTGTTGGCTTTTGCAGCTGATCCATCAAGAAATTCCAATAACATCGAAATAAGGAGGAAGTCATGTCTGAATTGATTGCTGCCAAGATTCTGAAAAACCCGAAATACATGCAACTGGTCAGGCAGCGAGATACGTTGGCTTGGACACTGTCGGCACTTGTATGCGTGATGTATTTCGGGTTCATCCTGATGATCGCGTTTGCCCCTGATTTCCTCACCCAACCCATAGCCGCCGACAGCGTGATTCCGTTGGGCATGCTCCTCGGTGTCGGCGTAATCGTGGTGTCCTGTCTGGTAACGGGAGTTTACGTTTATCGGGCGAACCAGACCTTCGACCCTATCGTCAACGAAATCGTTAGGGAGGCTTCCAAATGAAAATATTTAAAACAGTTTTCTTTGCGATGCTGGCTATTGCCTCGGTGCTGACAGCCGATCTGGCGTACGGCGCCGATTCCACGGCACCTGCTGCTGCACCGGCAACTGCTGCACCGGCAACTGCTGCACCGGCAACTGCTGCGCCAGCAACTACTGCACCGGCACCCGCTAATGCACCGGCAGAAGCGCCCATCAACTGGCATGCCGTCGTGATGTTCCTGATCTTTGTCGCCGTCACGCTGGTCATCACCTACTGGGCGGCGACCCGGACCAAGACGGCGACCGACTTTTACGCGGCCGGACGCGGCATCACAGGTTTGCAGAACGGCTTGGCGATTGCCGGCGACTACATGTCGGCGGCGTCATTCCTCGGTATCGCCGCGCTGGTCTACATGAACGGCTTCTACGGCCTGATCTTTTCGGTGGGCTGGCTGGTAGGCTGGCCGATCATCCTGTTCCTGATCGCTGAACGCCTGCGCAACCTTGGCAAATACACCTACGGTGACGTCGTCTCGTTCCGTCTCAGCCAGGGCCCGGTGCGCACCATGGCGGCGATCGGTTCGCTGATCGTCGTGATCTGGTATCTGATCGGCCAGGCGGTGGGTGCAGGTCAGCTGCTGCATACGCTGGTGCCGCAGATGTCCTATCAGGTGTCCATCATCATCGTCGGCGCGCTGATCATCACCTATGTCACCTTCGGCGGCATGAAGGCCACCACTTGGGTGCAGATCATCAAGGCGACCCTGCTGTTGGGCGGCGCAACGCTGATGGCGATCGGCGTGATGTCGCACGAGGGTTTCAACTTTTCGAAGCTATTTTCCGATGCGGTAGCCGCCCACCCCAAGCACTTGGACATCATGAAATCCGTGGTGCCTATCGGGGCCAAGGCAAATCCGATCGAGTCCATTTCGCTGGGGCTGACGCTGATGCTGGGCACCGCTGGACTGCCGCACATCCTTATGCGCTTCTTCACTGTCACCGATTCCAAGGCGGCGCGCAAGTCGGTCCTTTACGGGACCTGCTTCATTGGCTTCTTCTATGTCCTGACCTTCATCATCGGTTTCGGCGCCATCGTGCTTGTCGCCAACAACCCTGAATATGTGATCGATGTCACCAAGAGCGTTCTCAACCTGAAGGGTGGCGGCAGCATGCCGGCGGTTTATCTGTCTCATGCCTTGGGTGGTAACCTGTTCCTGGGCTTCATCGCTGCAGTTGCCTTTGCCACGATACTCGCGGTGGTGTCGGGGTTGACGCTGGCCGGTGCCTCGGCCCTGTCGCATGACATCTATGCGAGAGTGATCATGAAGGGCAACGCGACCGAAAAGCAGGAGGTGTTCGTATCGAAGTTGAGTGTGATCGGATTGGGCATCCTGGCCATCTTCCTCGGCATCGCCTTCGAGAAGCAGAACGTCGCGTACATTGTGGCACTGACCTTCTCGGTTGCCGCCTGCACCAACTTCCCGATTCTGGCTCTGTCCGTCTTCTGGCGCGGGCTGACCACACGGGGCGCGGTGATCGGCGGCTATGTCGGCATTTTCGGTTCTATCGGCCTGTTACTCATCGGCCCGACGGTATGGACCAAGGTGCTAGGCAATGGCCCGGCGATTTTCCCGTACGACTTCCCGACCTTCGTCGTACTGCCTGCGGTCCTGATCGTCGCGTATATCGTATCGGTGACCGATAGCAGCGAGAGCGGCAAGAGAGAACGTGCGGCGTATGACGCCCAGATGGTCCGTGCCGAAACAGGCTTGGGTGCCGAGGCAGGTGTTTCGCACTGAGTCTGAAACGTTCCAGATCCAGACTGGCCGCCGGGTATTTCCCGGCGGCTTTTTTTCGCCGTTCTTCCAGCACCGGAAGCGGCGCAAAAATTCAGACGTTGGCTCGCGAATAATGGAAAGCGCGCTCAAGTTTGCGCAAGCCGTCGTAGTTCCTCGTTTCATGGGCGAGCCGCGCCTGTGCAATCGTAACCAGCAACAACTCAGCAGTCGCCAGCGCGTCAGCGACCGCATTGTGGCGATCATCAATGCGAATATCGAAGTGGCTCGCCCAATCATCCAGCGCGCGATGGCCGCGCATCAGATCGCGATACAGCGTCGGCAGGACATAGGCCAGATCCAGCCAAGGGCGTTTGAACGATATGCCCAGATATCGACGCATTGCGCGCCGGATCATGGTCTCGTCAAAAGCAACATGGAAAGCCACCAGCGGAGATTTGCCGAGATAATCGAGGAATGCCAGCAAGGCATCGGCAGGCGGCACGCCCTCACGCTGCACAGAACCGGAAATGCCGTGGATCAAAATATTCTCTTTGCGGCTGCTCTCGAGTTGCTGCAACACCACCGAGAAACTGTCGCCCAGTGCAATTCGCCCATTCACGACAGCGACAGCGCCTATGGAAATCAGCGTATCGGTCAACAGGTTCAGCCCTGTAGTTTCTACGTCCACCACCACGAAACGCGTATGGTCGAACGTGGCCGTACGTTCGACCTCCGGCAATTCGCGCCAAGATGCCAGCCGTTCCGCCTGATCCGGGTTCAACTGCGGCTTGGGGGCGAACCAGCGCTGCAATAGATGCTTCATAACTGGTAGTTCAGTGCCAGCCGGGTTTGCACCTTGCGCGCCTGTCGGAAAGCTTCCTTGAGGATGCGACGGTCCAGCTCATTCAGCATCGCGGGATCGATCAGGTTGTTCAGCGGCTGTCTGGCTTGTACGCTCGTCTCATAGTGGTGGCGCAAGCGCAGCATCTGGATGAACAGGAAAGCGTCGATCCAGCCATCCACTTCGGTTTCGGGAATATGCAGCGCAACAGCACTCTGGCGCAGACGCTGGATGGTGCTGGTGTGAGTCACACCGGTCGCCAGGCTGAAGATGCGAGCCGCATCCACAAACGGGGTGATGCCATTGAGCTTGAGATCAAGCATATTCTCCTTGCCCAACACGAAATCGCGCATCACGCCGAGCGGCGGCCGGTTGCGCAGCGCGTTTTCGGCCATCTGGCGCAGGAACAGGGAGTTGCCGTTGGCGATCCTGGACAGCCACAGCCGCAGTTCTTCGGCGAGCGCATGTGCGCCGTACAGCGACCGGAAGTCAAAAAAGATTGCGGCGTGCAACAGTGCTTCCGGCGCACTGTTGATGATCCAGTCCAAAAAGCGGTGTTTCCACTCTTCCAGCGAAAGGCACCATTGCGGATTCGACGCCATCACATTTCCCCGGCATAACGGAAAGCCGCACAAAGCCAGCGTGTCGTTGATACAGCGGGCTGCCGGCAACAATTGCTCGCGCATCCGGTCCGCCGTCATGCCTTCCGGCACGGTGAAGATCAGCGCGTTGTCCTGGTCGGTGCTCAGGGTCTGTTCAAAGCGCCCTTCCGACCCCAATGCAAGCCAGCACAGCCCGTCGCCCGTCTTGCCGAGATTGTTGGCGGTGAATTCTAGTTCGATGATGCGCACTGTCAGCAGGTCGTTGAATGCGGAGATGAACTGGGTCAGCTGCTCCGCCGCGACTCCCTGCGCCATCATGTTGTGCGCCATGCTGCGGATGTCGGCAGCGGATTGCCGCAACTCTTCAACGGTCTGCGCATGCCGTATCGCCGAACCTATCTGACGCAAGCCCACCCGTTGCAGCGCAAACAGGTCCTTTTCCGAGACCAATCCGACCAGTTGTTCGTTCTCCACCACCAGCACGTGGCGAAACCCGTGTTTGGCCATGACCAGTGCCGCCTCATGTGCCAGCGCCTGCGGGGGTAGCGTGGTCAACTTCCTGGTCATGACGGTGATCACCGGCTGGTCAAGCGCTATCTGCGGCAACACGATGCGCTCCAGCACGTCGGGCAGCGTGAGGATACCGAGCGGGCGCATCTGTCCGTCCACGGCAACCATCGAGCCGACCTTGGTCTCATGCATGAGTTCCAGCGCCCGGCGCACGCTGGTATCCGGCGGACAGGTCACTGGCGCGCGGCGGATGATCGCAGACAGGGGGCTGGTCAGCGATTGCTGTTCCGCGCTCGACTGGGTGTACTGCGCCTGTATCAGTTGCTTGGAATGTTCAAGAAGATTGGCGATGCGGCGCGTGCAAAAATCGCGGAAGGGCGCGCTCATGCCAAGCAAGATGTTGAAATCTGTTGCCGGTAGCTCGAAACAGAAAGTATCGCTGCCCGCACGATAGACACTGGCAACGGGACGATGTGCCAGCAGCGCGCCAAGCGGAAAGCATTCTCCCTCGACCAGCTCCAGCCAAGCATCCGCATCGCTGGCCTTTGCCACAGACTGCTCGCCGAGCACCTTGCCCTGCTTGATGACCAGGAACCGTTCTGCATTGCCTTGCTCCGGTGAAAGGATCATCTCACCCCGCGCATAATAGGCCAGGCTCATGCGCTCCACCATCCACAACAGATGCGCAGGCTCCATGCGGTCGAATGGCGCATGTGCGGCAAAGAAACTCAGCTGGGAAGCATGGATCGCACTCAAGGTATGGCCTCTTCAATTCATGCACGATGGTATATTATAGTCGCTCCATATCTTCAGGCCTCTCCATGCAATTCTCCAATCCCGCTCCCGAAGAAATCCGAGATTTGCTGAACCAGGTGCACAGCATCGCGGTAGTGGGTCTGTCGCCAAATCCGGCGCGCCCCAGCTTTCGCGTAGCACTAGGCCTGCAGGGCTTGGGTTACCGCATCATTCCGGTGCGGCCTTTGATAACAGAAGTGCTTGGAGAAAAGGCCTTCCCAGACCTGGAAAGCCTGCCCGGGCTGCCCGATATCGTGGATGTGTTTCGCGCGACGGAACACATCCCTGCCATCGTGGAAAGCTGCATCAAACTAGGCATCAGGAATCTCTGGCTGCAGGACGGCGTCATCCATGAGGATGCCGCACTGCGCGCAAAAAATGCAGGGATCAACGTAGTGATGGATCGCTGCATCTGGCGCGACGCAATGATGTTCGGTGCGCATGCGCCGATGAGTCTGAGTCATGGATAGGAAACGCTGCGCTTGGGCAGGCGGCGATGCCCTGTATCAAACATATCATGATGCCGAGTGGGGCGTGCCGTTGCATGACGACCGGCGCCTGTTCGAGTTCCTGGTTCTCGAAGGTGCACAGGCCGGCTTGAGCTGGATCACCATCCTGCGCAAGCGCGACAACTATCGCGCCGCCTTCGACGATTTCGACGCGGAACGCATTGCCGACTATGGCGCAAATAAAATAGAATCGCTGCTGCAAAACCCCGGCATTGTGCGCAACCGGCTCAAGATCGAATCGACGGTCATTAATGCACGGAAATTCCTTGAAGTGCAGGAAAAGTACGGCAGCTTCGACACCTTCATCTGGCAGTTCGTCGGCGGCAAGCCCAGACAAAATAACTGGCGCGGCCCGGCCGAAGTGCCTGCGAGCACCCCGGAGTCGGACGCGATGAGCAAGGAGCTGAAGCGGCGCGGTTTCAAGTTTGTAGGCACAACGATCTGCTATGCGCACATGCAGGCGACCGGCATGGTCAACGACCACACCGCAAATTGTTTCAGGCACAAGGAATTGCAGTAGCCAGGATCGCTGCACAATAGGATGCTGGAGATTTCATAATGTTGCTCAAGTTCACCAAAATGCACGGCGCCGGCAATGATTTTGTGGTGCTGGACGGCGTTCATCAGGACATCGCGCTCAGCCCGGAACAGTTGCGCCTGCTCGCCGACCGTCACTTCGGAGTGGGTTGCGACCAGATCTTGATTGTCGAAAAGGCCGTGAATCCGGAGGCCGATTTCCGCTACCGTATCTTCAATGCCGATGGCGGCGAGGTCGAACAATGCGGCAATGGCGCACGCTGCTTCCTGCGTTTCGTGCATGATCAAAAGCTCACCGCCAAACGCGAAATCGTGGTGGAAACGCGCGGCGGCCTGATCAGCCCGCGACTCGAGCAGGACGGGCGTGTGACGGTCAATATGGGTGAACCCGTGTTCGATCCGGAGCTTGTTCCATTCGAAGGCGGCAGCGTCGCGGCCGTCGAACCGCTCGATCTCGCGGGCGAAACGCTGGATATCAGCGCGTTGTCCATGGGAAACCCCCATGCGGTATTGGTAGTGGACGATATCGAAACGGCCCCGGTGGAAAAACTGGGACCGATGATCGAGCATCACCCGCGTTTTCCAAAGCGGGTCAATGCGGGCTTCATGCAGGTAATGGATCGCCATTCCTTGCGGCTCAGGGTTTATGAACGCGGCGCGGGGGAAACACTGTCCTGCGGCACCGGGGCTTGTGCTGCGGTTGTTGCGGGCATCCGGCGCGGGTTGCTGGACAGCCCGGTGAGCGTTGCCACTCGCGGCGGCGTGTTGTCCATCGCCTGGAATGGCGAAGGCCACCCGGTACAGATGACCGGCCCGGCAATAACCGTCTTTGCAGGCGAAATAAATTTATAGGAGAACCCCATGAGAGCCGATGAAGTCGCGCAATATTTGCAGGACAACCCGCAGTTCTTCGAAGATCACGCGGAAACGCTCGCTCAAATCAATCTTCCGCACCCGCATGGGGGGCGCACGATCTCGTTGGGCGAAAGGCAATTGCTCGCGTTGCGCGAAAAGAACAGGGAGCTGGAAAGAAAGCTGCGCGAAATGATATCGGTCGCGCAAGATAACGATGCGCTGCAGCACAAGGTGCACGAGTTCGTCATTGCATTATTCGTTGCGCGCGACCTGGCCACACTGACGGAAATGATACCGCACCTCATGCGCGATATCTTTGCGATACCCCACACCGTGTTGCGTCTGTGGCAGTCCGACCCGCCCAGCGCGGAAGTGCTGGCTTTTGCCGATGCACAGGCGCAACCTGTTTGCCTGCATCATCCCGCGCGCGATACGGCCGCATGGTTTGACGGGCACGCATCTCAATTGCACTCCTATGCCTATTTGCCGCTGCGCAAGGACGCCGACACAACAGGTTTGCTGGTGCTTGCAAGCGAAGACAAGCAGCGTTTCTATCCCGAAATGGGCACCGTGTTTTTGCAACGCATCGCCGAAGCCGTAAGCAGCGCGTTGCAGCCCTGGCTTGATTGATACACTGGCCTTGCAATACCGCTGCCCGTCATGAAGGATGCTTCATCACCAGGCCAACGATACCTGAACGGTTATCTGGCGTGGCTGCGCAACGAGAAACGATATTCAGCGCTGACCGCAGAGAATTACGCGCGCGATATCGGGCATTTGCTGGAACTGGCCGCTGAGACGCCTCTGGCCGATCTGGAAACCCACCAGATCCGCCGTTACATTGCGCAACTTCACAGCCGGGGACTTGGCGGCCGCTCGCTGGCGAGAATGCTGTCGGCCTGGCGAGGCTTCTTCACTTATCTGATGCGCGACCACGGCCTGACCGGCAACCCCTGCGCGGGATTGCGTGCGCCCAAGTCATCGCGTAACTTGCCCCAGGCTTTGTCGCCCGACGAGGCGGCACGTATGGTCGATCTGCCGACGGATACCACAGAAGCGATACGCGACAAGGCGATCTTCGAATTGTTCTATTCCTCCGGTTTGCGCTTGGCGGAACTGGTCAGCCTTGATCCGGAGCAATTGGATTTGAGCGCGAGCGAAGTGCGTGTGACCGGCAAAGGCAGCAAGACACGCATCGTGCCTCTCGGCCAGTTCGCTGTCACCGCGCTCAAGGCCTGGATGGTCGTTCGCGGCCAGCTTGCCAGGGAAGGCGAAACCGCGCTATTCGTCGGATCGCGCGGATCGCGCATCTCGCCGCGAGTGGTGCAACTGCGCATGAAACAATGGGGTGTCAAGCAGGGAATCAGCAGCAATGTGCATCCGCACCTGCTGCGACATTCTTTCGCCAGCCATGTACTGCAATCCTCCGGCGACCTGCGCGCGGTGCAGGAGATGCTGGGTCACGCCAGCATCTCGACTACCCAGGTCTATACCCATCTTGATTTTCAATATCTCAGCAAGATCTATGATGCGGCGCATCCGCGCGCCAAAAGGAAATCCAGAGAAAAGACATGACCCGGCAATCAATCAATGTTCCTGCCTCGCGACATGGATCAACGCGGAGAATCCGGGATTCCCGCGAACAGACCGCGTCCAGACAAGCTGCCAGTAACGCGAATTCTCGCGGTGCGGCGCCCCACGCAGTCGCGTCAGAGACACGAGCCGCGATCATCCTCAAGGCCGGCCGCGAAAAATCCCTGCTGCGACGCCACCCATGGATATTTTCCGGTGCGATCGAGCGCATCGTTGGAGCGCCGGCAAGCGGGGATACGCTGGCGGTGCGGGATAGCGCGGGAATATTTCTTGCCTGGGCAGGATACAGCCCGGATTCGCGGATAACCGCGCGGGTCTGGTCGTGGAGTGAAACAGAAAATATCGACGCTGAATTCTTTCGCAAAAGGATTATCGGCGCAATGATGGTACGCAACGAACTGGGTCTCGCACGCGCGAGTACAGGCATGCGTCTGGTCCATGCCGAATCGGACGGCCTGCCGGGACTGATCGTCGATCGCTATGGCGATGTGCTGGTCATACAGCTAGGTAGCGCGGGTGCGGAACGCTGGCGCGATATCATTGCGGATATCCTGGAGGATCTTTGCAAGCCTGTCTGCATTTATGAACGCTCCGATTCCGATTCGCGAACGCTGGAAGGGCTGGAAGTGCGCAACGGCGTGCTGCGCGGAAGGCTGCCGGACCGCGTAGAGGTGATCGAGAATGGTTTGCGATTCAAGGTGGATGTGGCAGCCGGGCAGAAGACTGGCTTCTATCTCGACCAGCGCGACAACCGCGCACTGACCGAAACCCTGGCGCTCGACAAAGATGTGTTGAACTGTTTTTGCTACACCGGCGGCTTCTCGCTGTATGCCCTTCGCGGCATGGCGAAATCGGTGTTGTCTATCGACGCATCCGGAGACGCGTTGCGTATCGCCGCGGAAAATCTATCCTGCAATGGCCTGGATTCATCGCGCGCCGAATGGAAGGAAGCGGATGTGTTCCAGGCCCTGCGCAAGCTGCGCGACCAGGATAGAAAATTCGACCTCGTCATCCTCGATCCGCCCAAGTTCGCCCCCACCGCCGCGTTTGCGGAAAAAGCGGCGCGCGGTTACAAGGACATCAACCTGCTGGCATTCAAGCTGCTTAATCCGGGCGGACTGTTGTGCACCTACTCCTGCTCGGGCGGCATCAGCGCAGACCTGTTCCAGAAAATCATCGCCGGTGCAGCGCTCGATGCGGGCGTGGACGCACAGATCGTCCATCATCTGCACGCCAGTGCGGATCATCCGGTGCTGCTGAGTTTTCCGGAAGGGGAGTATTTGAAGGGGATGGTGGTCAGGATTGCTAGTTGATTTTGGAAGACCAAAAGACACAATCCCGGGACAACCACCGGCGGCTTTGCTTTTGGTCCGGCAATTGCAACGCGAGGCCGCTCCTCCCGCCCCGGGTGATGTGCATCGCCGTGTCGGAGCAGCTACGGCAGATTCACCATCGGCTTGAATCCGATCTTCTCTTGCATGTTGTCCGCGTTGCTGCGCGCTTCGCTCAAGCTCGCATACGGTCCGATATGCACACGCACCAGGCCATCCTTGAAGGTCAGCTTGAGCTGCTGTTTTCCCGTGTCGCCAAGCTTGCTGCGCAACTTGTCCATATAGGCCTCGGCTCCTGCTTGCGAGCTGAACGCCCCGAGTTGCAGATAAACAGCACTGTCACCGCTTCCCAACGCATCCTTGGCCGCAGGAGTATTCAGTGTATTGGGGTTACCAGCAGTCGCGGGCGCAGGAACGGCAGCAGCGGCGACTGCAACAACGGGTGCGGTAGGCGTACTGGGGGTAGAGGCAACAGGAGCAGCTGGAGGTGCTGCAGGGGCAGCAACAGGGGGGGCATTCGTCAAGTTGGAAGTATTGGCTGTAGCGGGTGCGGCCGCAGGAGCAGCAGTCGCGACTGCCGGTGCGGCAGGTACACTGCTTTCCAGGGGTTGGCTCTGCACGCTGCTTGGCGCGATGGTTTTCACGGTGACATTGGGATTGATGCTTTCGACCTCGACCTCGGAACTGCCATCGTTGATGATGCCCAGCTTGTACGCGGCAGTGTAAGAAAGATCGATGATGCGGTCATTCATGAATGGCCCCCGGTCATTGATCCGCACGATGACCGATTTATGATTGGATAGATTCGTCACCCGCGCATAACTGGGCAACGGCAAGATCGGGTGCGCGGCGGTCATCGCATACATGTCATATATCTCGCCGCTCGAGGTTTTCTCGCCGTTGAATTTTTTGCCATACCATGACGCGATGCCGCGCTCCTTGTAATTCCCGACGACCATCATCGGCCTGTAGGTCTTGCCCAACGCGATATAGGGACGATTCGCGTAGCGGTGCAACGGCTCAACCTTCGGAACGGCATCGGGTATCGAATCAAGGTTGACGGGGATGTCCTTGCCGGGTCCGTCCCCCGGAAGGTAGCCTCCACCGCCAGGCGCTGCGGCTGCGGCAGGTGCTTCGGCTTTGCGATGGGGAACCGTACCGCAGGCGGCGAGCATCAGCGATGTGATGATCATGACTGCGACGATATTGCTCATGCATTCTCCCTGAAGATGATCTGCCGGACGGCGAATTCGCGTTTCGGAGGTATGTCCTTTTGTTTCCTGTGCAACTTGATCGTTTGTTCTGGCCAATATTTTATCAAGTCTTCACCAATTTTCTGTGTGTCTCTATGCTCATCAGCATACCAAAACCCAGCAACAGGGTCAGCATGGACGTGCCGCCATAACTGATCAACGGAAGCGGCACGCCGACCACGGGCAGGATGCCGCTGACCATGCCCATGTTGACGAACGCATAGGTGGCGAAGGTCAGCGTGATGGAGCCGGCCATCAGCCGGGTGAAGTATGTGGAGGCATGCGACGTGATGATGAATCCGCGCCAGACCACGAAGGAATAGAGCGCCAGCAGGATCATATTGCCCAGCAAGCCGAACTCTTCGGAGTAGACCGCGAAAATGAAATCGGTGGTGCGTTCCGGCAGGAAATCCAGATGGGTCTGCGTCCCGTTCAGGTAGCCTTTGCCCAGAATTCCGCCGGAGCCGACGGCGATGGTCGCCTGTATGGTGTGATAGCCGTTGCCCAGCGCATCCTGCGAGGGATCGAACAGCATCTTGATGCGATGACGCTGGTATTCGTGCATCATCGACCACAGCACCGGCGCGCTGGCGAGGGCCGCGACGAACAACACGGATATCACGCGCCAGCTCAGGCCCGCCAGAAACAAAACATAGAAACCGCTGGCCGTGATCAGCAGCGAAGTTCCCAGATCGGGCTGGCGTGCGATCAACAGGATCGGAACGAACAGCAACAGGGCTGCGACGAAATAATTTTTCAGCGTGAGCGTGGCCTCGTGCTTTTCGAAATACCATGCCATCATCAGCGGCACGCCGATCTTCATCAGTTCCGACGGCTGGATGGTCATCACACCAAGATTCAACCAGCGCCTTGCTCCATGGCTGATTTCGCCGAACAAGGCCACCGCGATCAGCAATACCATTCCGACCACGTAGATCGGCACCGCGGTGCGCATCAGATAATGCAATGGCAGATTGGCGACCATCCACATGATGGCAAGCGCCACCACGATATTGCGCATCTGGTTGAGCGGGCGGTCCCAGCTTGCATTGTCCGCGCTGTACAGAACCAGCAGGCTGGTCAACAGCAGCAGGCCGATGCCAAGCAGCAGTTGCCGGTCGATATGCACGATGAAGCGCTGCCAGAGTTGCCGTCTAGTCATGTTCGCCCCCCTGTTTCACTTCCGAACTCGCCAATGGCTTGGGTACTTTGCCGAGCAGGTAGTAATCAAGCACCTTGCGCGCGATGGGTGCAGCCGTACCCGCTCCATGCCCGCCGTTTTCCGCGAGCACGGCCAAAGCGATGCGCGGCTTGTCTGCAGGGGCATAGGCAATGAACCAGGCATGGTCACGCAGCCGCTCATCGACTTTCTTTGCGTCATATTTTTCACCCTGCTTCATGGCGATCACCTGTGCCGTTCCGGTCTTGCCTGCGATCTGATAGGGCGCACCCAGTGACGCATACACGGCCGTGCCGCCGGGTTGCGTGACTGCAATCATCGCGCGCCTGACCAGGTCCAGATCCTTGGGATTGATATTCAAATCGTACAACGGATTCTTGGCGATCAAACGGTTTTCGCTGCCGTTCGTACTGTGCACCTCCTTGACCAGGTGGGGCTGGTATGCGACCCCGTTGTTTGCCAGCGTGGCGGTGGCGAACGCGAGCTGCAGAGGCGTGACCAGAGTATACCCTTGCCCGATACCGACGGACACGGTGTCGCCCGGATACCAGATTTGCTGGTAGCGTTTCATTTTCCACTCCTGCGACGGAAGCAGTCCGGTAGCCTCTCCTTCCATATCGATACCGGTTGCCTTGCCGAAGCCAAAGCGCGACAGGAAATCAAAGATATTATCGATCCCCATTTCATTGGCCAAACCGTAGAAATAAGTGTCGCATGACATCTGGATGGCCTTGAACATGTTCACGATGCCGTGACCTCCCGCTTTCCAGTCCCGATACTGGCGGCGGCTGCCCGGCAAATAATACACGCCGTTGTCAACGATGGTCTGTTCCGGCTTGCGGATATGGAAATTCAGCCCGGCGAGCGCCATGAAAGGCTTGATGGTCGATCCGGGCGGATATTGGCCGCGCAGCGCGCGATTGTTCAGCGGCACATCGGGCGAGTTGTTCAGGTCATCCCAGCTCTGCGTATCGATGCCGTCGATGAACGGATTGGGGTCGTAGCCCGGCTTGCTGACGAAGGCCAGCACTTCGCCATTGTTCGGATCGATCGCGACCAACGCCCCGCGATAGTTGCCGAATGATTTCTCGGCGATTTCCTGCAGCTTTGCATCGATGCTCAATATCAACGTGCTGCCGGAAACCGGAGCGGTACTGGAGATCATGCGCACCGCCCGCCCGTTCGCATCCACCTCGACCTGTTCGATCCCCGTGGTGCCGTGCAGGTCGCTCTCATAGCTCTGTTCCAGGCCGGTCTTGCCGATGTAGTCCGATCCGCGGTAATTTGCCGCCCGATCGCTTGCCTCGAGCTGGCTTTCTTCGTCGTCATTGATGCGTCCGATATAGCCGATCAAATGGGAGGTCATTTCCCCGAATGGATAGTCTCGAAACAATCGCGCCTTGATCTCGACGCCCGGAAAGCGATATTGCTGGGCGGCAAAGCGGGCTACCTCTTCATCGCTCAGGCGATTGCGTATCACCAGGGTTTCAAAGTTGTGGCTTTCTGCAAGCAGCTTGTTGAATCGCCTGCGATCCTTGTTGGTGACCGTTATCAGCTTGGACAGATTGTTTATGGTGGCATCGATATCCGCCGTCTTGTTCTGGTCTATTTCCAGCGTGTAGCCCGAGTAGTTGCGCGCCAGCACCACACCGTTGCGGTCGAGGATCAGCCCGCGATTGGGAACGATGGGAACGACGGCGATACGGTTGCCTTCGGAAAGGGTCTGGTAGTAGCTGTGGCGCACCGCCTGAAGATAGAAGAAACGCAGCAGCAGTATGGCCAGCAACACCGATACAAAACCGATGCCGACCACCAGTCGCAACTGGAAATGGTAAATCTCGCGTTGATGATTTTTGAACTCAACGCTTTTTTTCATGTGCGATTGCTATCCGCTCTTTTCTGCCTCATTGCCAGAAACAGGACGCTTAGCGGCATCCAAAGCAGCGTCGAGGTCAGACACCCGAGAAAATACGGCCACACCACATAGCCTTTAACCTGCCAATTCACCAGCGCGTACACCCCGTAGGTCACTACGAATATTCCGAATACCTGTATGGTCTGCTGGCGCAAATCAAACATCAGCAGCCTGCGATGCAATACCACACCGCCAAAAGCGAGCGCGGTATATGCAAGCGCGTGCTGGCCGAACAGGCTGGCGTCGGATACATCGGCAAGTATCCCGACCGCCCACGACAGCCCGATCCCGACACGCAGCGGTTTGTGCGTGCACCAATACAACATGACCAGCGCGACAAAATCCGGGCGCAACAACAGCCCGACGCCCTCCCAGGGCAGCCCGTTCAGAAACAGCGCAACCAGCACGCTGGACAGGATGAAGATATTGCTGACGGGACGCTGGATTTGTTGCCTGGCCTGGATGGAGAACGAGGGCATCTAATTGTTTCTCCGGATCTTCACGCGAATTTCGGAATTCCCCCCGGCAGATTTCTGGTCGGGACGCTCCGGCGGCTTGGGCAAGCTGGACAGGATCAGAAGATGGCGATGTTTATCCACTCCCGCCAGCGGCAGACAGACGATATGGGCAAATGGATAAGCCGGGTCATGTTCGACTTTTATCACTTTGGCCACAGGAATACCCGGCGGATAAGTACCGTCTATGCCCGATGTGACCAGCACGTCGTCATTCTGGATGTCCGCGCTGTTCGGCATATAGCGCAGCGACAGCTGGCTGGTATCCCCCGCACCGAACACGATGGCACGCAACCCGTTGCGCAACACTTGTATCGGCACTGCCTGGTCTTTTTCGGTGACCAGGGTAACCTCGGAAAGCAGGGGATAGACGCGGGTGATCTGACCGACGATACCGATGTCATCCATCACCACCTGGCCAAGCCGCACATCGGCATTTGCGCCCTTATTGATGAGCACCTTGCGACTGAACACGTCGCGTTCGGTATAAATGATTTCGGCAAGCTGGGTGGAATATTCGTTGCGTATCGGCAACCCGTCCAGATTGCGCAATTGCTGGTTTTCCGATTGCAGGGCCTGCAATTGCAGCAATTGTGCAGTGTCGCTCTGGTGCTGCTGTTTCAATTCCTCGTTCTGCTTCATCAGGTCGCGTTGCGTGCTCTGAGTGATAATGAAATTGCTGGCCTTGTCCCATAACGCGCCAGGCAAACTCGCCAATTGCTGTATCGGCGATATCAGTATCGACAATGCGCTGCGCGTCGATTCCAGATAACGATAGCGCGCGTCCACGAACATCAGCAACAATGAAAGCACCGCGAAGAACACCAGCCGTGCCGCCGGACTAGGGCCACGATTGAAAAACCGGAAAGATTGCGTACCTTCTATCAACTAAATTCCATCGCAAATCTTGGAGAAAACAGAATATCGAAAACCGCCGTTGAAACTGCCAGCCAGATGACCAAGCTGCCAAATGACCTCGGACACGCACCCGGAACACCCGGGTTCGCAACGCCGCGAAAATTATTCCGTGGTAAAGATGCTGGTCGACTTGTCCATGTGCTCGAGTGCCATGCCCGACCCGCGCACCACGCAGGTCAACGGATCATCAGCGATCAGCACGGGCAAACCGGTCTCCTCCATCAACAGACGGTCCAGATCGCGCAAAAGCGCGCCGCCGCCGGTCAATACCATACCCTTGTTGGCGATGTCGGCGCCAAGTTCAGGGGGGGTTTGTTCAAGCGCGGTCTTCACCGCGCTGACAATGTTGTTGAGCGGATCGGTCATTGCTTCGAGCACTTCGTTGCTGGAAATGGTGAAACTGCGCGGCACGCCTTCGGCCAGATTGCGCCCGGTCACCTCCATCTCGCGCACCTCGCTGCCCGGAAAGGCGGACCCGATCGTCTTCTTGATTTCTTCGGCAGTGGTCTCGCCGATCAGCATGCCGTAATTGCGGCGGATATAGTTGATGATCGCCTCGTCGAACTTGTCGCCGCCGACGCGCACCGAACCGGAATAAACCGCCCCCCCCAGCGACATCACGCCCACTTCCGTGGTCCCGCCGCCGATATCCACCACCATGGAACCGGTCGCATCTTCCACCGGCAATCCGGCACCGATGGCTGCAGCCATCGGTTCCTCGATCAACTCCACCCGTCGTGCTCCCGCGCCAACTGCCGATTCACGGATCGCGCGCCGTTCCACCTGGGTGGAACCGCATGGCACACAAATCACGATGCGCGGACTGGGACTGAATATGCCGGCCTTGTACACCTTGCGAATGAAATGCTTGAGCATCAGTTCGGTGACGGTGAAGTCGGCGATCACGCCATCCTTCATCGGGCGGATCACGGTGATGCTGCCGGGAGTGCGGCCCATCATCTGCTTGGCCGCCAGTCCGACCTGCTGGATCACTTTCTTGCCATTCGGCCCCCCCTCCTGGCGTATCGCCACCACCGAAGGTTCATCCAGCACGATGCCCTGCCCGCGCACCCAGATCAGCGTATTCGCCGTACCAAGGTCGATCGCCAGATCATTCGTAAAATAGCCTTTCAAAAATCCCCACATGTTCTGTCCCTGTCCCAAAGAGGTGCGTCAACAAACCCTTGCCAATAAACTTTCGTATGATACCCTATTAGCCGTGTTTCCATAAATATTTTGCTATGTCCCTGACCAACGCAGATGTCCGTAAGGTTGCCAGTTTGGCCCGGCTGGCGATGAGCAAAGCGGAGATCGAAACTACCCGCTCACAGTTGTCCGGGATTTTCGATTTGATCGCCGAAATGCAGGCCGTCGATACCGCGGGCATCGCCCCTATGTCCCATGCACAGGATGTGTCCCAGAGGCTGCGCGAAGATGTGGTGACCGAAGCCGATCAGCGCGAACTGCTGCTATCCATTGCGCCACAGGTAGAAGCGGGTTTATATCTGGTTCCGCAAGTCATCGAATAGTCCGGGTCATGTTGAATTCCAGTTTGCGACAACTCGGCGACGCGCTGCGTGCCCGAAAAATCAGCAGCGTCGAATTGACCCGGCTTTACCTCGACCGCATCGCCGCGCTCAATCCATTGCTGAATGCCTATATCACCACCAACACTGAAACAAGCCTGGTGCAGGCGCGCGATGCGGATGCGCGATTGGCGTCCGGCGAGGCGCCGCCACTCACCGGCATCCCGATCGCCCAGAAGGACATCTTCTGCGCAAAAGGCTGGCGCACCACCTGCGGTTCGAAGATGCTGGAAAATTTCATCGCGCCCTATGACGCTTACGTCATCGCGCAATTCGACAATGCCGGAGCAGTAAATCTTGGCAAGACCAACATGGACGAATTCGCAATGGGTTCGTCCAACGAGACCTCGCATTTCGGCAAGGTGAAAAACCCGTGGGATAACACCTCGGTGCCCGGTGGCAGTTCGGGCGGCTCGGCCTGCGCGGTCGCTGCGCGGATGTGCGCGGCTGCGACCGGAACCGACACCGGCGGATCGATCCGTCAGCCCGCCGCGCTGTGCGGCGTCTCCGGAATCAAGCCGACCTACGGCACAGTATCGCGTTACGGCATGATCGCCTTCGCCTCCAGTCTCGACCAGGCCGGACCGATGGCGCGCAGCGCGGAGGATCTTGCATTAATGTTGGACGTGATGACCGGCTTCGATGCGCGCGATTCCACCTGCCTGCAGCGCGACAAGGAAGACTATGCACGTGACTTGAACAAACCGCTGTCCGGCTTGCGCATCGGCTTGCCCGGGGAATTCTTTGCGGAAGGCTTGGCGCAGGATGTCGAACGTTGCGTGAATGACGCAATCGCCGAGTACAAAAAACTGGGCGCGACCGTCATCGACATCAGCCTGCCGAATTCCAGATTGTCGGTTCCAGTCTATTATGTGCTTGCGCCGGCGGAGGCTTCCAGCAACCTGTCACGCTTCGACGGCGTGCGCTACGGCTATCGCGCTCCGGAATATTCCGATCTCACCGAGATGTACGAGAAGAGCCGCTCACAGGGTTTCGGCACGGAAGTGAAACGGCGCATCATGATCGGCACTTATGTATTGTCGCACGGCTACTATGACGCCTATTACCTGCAGGCGCAGAAGATCCGGCGCCTGATCGCACAGGATTTCACCGAGGCATTCAAACGATGCGATGTGATCATGGGCCCGACCAGCCCGAGCACCGCGTTCAAGCTCGGCGAAAAGGGCGACGATCCGGTGCAGATGTATCTGTCCGATATCTATACCATCGCGGTGAACCTGGCCGGCCTTCCCGGCATGTCGATCCCGTGCGGTTTTGGCAACAATGGCCATCCGGTCGGATTGCAGATCATCGGCGACTATTTTGCCGAAGCGCGGATGCTGAACGTCGCACACCAATACCAGCAGGTCACCGATCATCACGATCGCGCGCCGCGAGGCATCGGGCTGTAGGGCATGAGCATGGAATGGGAAATCGTCATCGGACTGGAAGTACATACCCAGCTTTCGACCAGCAGCAAGATATTTTCGGGTGCTTCCACCGCCTATGGCGCGGAGCCCAACACCCAGGCAGACGCGGTGAGCATCGCGCTGCCCGGCGTGCTGCCGGTATTGAACAAGGGCGCAGTGGAGCGCGCGATCAGGTTCGGTCTCGCCACCGGCGCGCACATCGCGCCGCGTTCGGTATTCGCGCGCAAAAATTATTTCTATCCGGACCTGCCCAAGGGTTACCAGATATCGCAATTCGACCTGCCGGTGGTGGGCAACGGACAGCTCGCGATCCAGGTGCCCGCGCAAGGCAAGCAGCCCGCATACGAGAAAACCGTGCGCATCACGCGTGCCCACCTCGAAGAGGACGCAGGCAAGTCGCTGCACGAGGATTTCCACGGCATGACCGGCATCGATCTGAATCGCGCCGGCACGCCGCTGCTGGAGATCGTCTCAGAGCCGGACATGCGCTCGGCTGCCGAGGCGGTGGCCTATGCGAAAGCACTGCACTCGCTGGTGCGCTGGATCGGCATCTGCGACGGCAACATGCAGGAAGGCTCGTTCCGCTGCGACGTCAATGTGTCGGTGCGTCGTCCCGGCGAACCGCTCGGCACACGCCGCGAGATCAAGAACCTGAACTCGTTCAAGTTCATGCAGCAGGCCATCGATTACGAGGTGCAGTGGCAAATCGACACGCTGGAGAATGGCGGCAAGATACGCCAAGCTACCGTGCTGTTCGATCCGGACAAGGGTGAGACGCACGAGATGCGCAGCAAGGAAGAAGCGCACGACTACCGTTATTTCCCCGACCCGGATCTGCTGCCGCTGGACATCAGCGAAGCATGGAAAGAACAGGTGCGCGCGACACTGCCAGAGTTGCCGCAGGCCAAGCAAGAACGCTACGTGAGTAATCTAGGCCTGTCTGCTTACGATGCAAGCATCCTTACCTCCTCGCGCGGTATTTCAGAATACTTTGAATCTGTGGCCAATGACGTGTCAGACAAAAAACTTGTCGCTAATTGGATTATCGGTGAAGTTAGTGCGGCGTTAAACGATGTGAACCTTTCAATCGAAGATTGTCCTGTGCCACCTCGACACCTTGCGGAACTACTCAATCGTGTGCTGGACCAAACCATTACTGCAAAGTCTGCTAAATTAGTATTTGAAGTAATGTGGGAGCATCTCCCTCGAGTCGTTGCAGGAGTCTTGACAGTTACCACTTCTGACCAAGAGTTTATTGCTTTTAGGCCAGATAACATCATTAGAGATAGAGGCTTACTGCAAGTCTCCGACAGCGGCGCGATCGAAAAGATCGTCGACGAGATCATCACCGCCAATCCGGCCCAGGTTGCAGAGTATCGCGGCGGCAAGGAAAAAGTGTTCGGCTTCTTTGTCGGCCTGGCGATGAAAGCCAGCAAGGGCAAGGCAAATCCCGCACAGCTGAATGAAGTGCTGAAGCGAAAATTGAGCGGTGAGTAGTGTGTTGCCGAATGGCCAAGAAAAACCCCGGTATTGAACCGGGGTTTCAAAGGGAAGCCGATTATTTCTTTTCCACTTTTATCTTGTCGATAAAGATAATCTTGTCGAACGTGCGGTTCAATGACTTGCTGGCAAAGTTGGTCATCACTGCGCCGTCGGGATAGCTGATGGTGTTGCCCTTTGCGACTTTGGTCTTGGATGCGGCAAGCCATACCGGACCATTGGGGCTGGTGACTTGCATATAAGTGTATATGGACGCATCCATCGTCTCCAATACTTTGCCGGTATTCGGATACTGGGTTGCCGCGAAAGCGCTGGTTTGGGGTGCTACAACAGCGGTGCCGGTAAGCGCCAACATCACCAGCAGAGTATAAATGGTCTTCATCATGACTTCCTTAAAAATTGACAGGTTAAAAAAGCCTCATGGTCCGGAGGCCTGTCGGACTTGGGGTCTAACAGCTTCCCAGAATACAGAAAACTTGCCGAGTTGGCAAAGCCGAATTTCCATGCCCGATGCGCCTTTTAGCACATCCGCTGCGATTCTCAAGGATGCCGTTTAGATGTATCTGCGCGGTTTGCGCGGTGCTTGGGCGAACAACCCGTCATAAAGCCAGTTCGGCAACCGTTTGAGCATGCCTCCGATCAGCCCCATTTGCCATGGAATCACCGCAAATGAAGTTTGGCGCCCGATCGCACGCGCCATGCGTCTCGCGGCATCATCCGCTTCCAGCAGGAACGGCATGGAATATGGATTGCTGGAAGTCATCGGGGTCTTTATGTAACCCGGACATATCGTGACGACTTTCACGCCGCTGCCGTGCAGTTCCACCCGCAGGGATTCCAGATACGAGATGGCAGCGGCCTTGGAGGCGGAGTAGGCACCCGCACCAGGCAAGCCGCGGAATCCCGCCACGCTGGCAATGCCGACAAGTGTGCCCTGTCGCCGAGCACGCATTGCATCGACGAAGGGTTGAAAGGTTTTCACCATGCCCACCACGTTGATATCCATCACCTGCTGGAAATCAGCAATATCTTCGGCATGTTCGGTAAGCGTTCCGACGCTTACCCCGGCATTGGCGATCACCACGTCCGGCACACCTGCGCGCGCGACAAAATCCTGTGCCGCTTGCTGCAATGCGGATGAATCACGCACATCGAGCGTGTAGCAATATACCCGGCCGGGAAATTCTGCGGAAAGGGCTTGCAGCAATTCGCCGCGTCTTGCGAGAGCGGCTATGGTGGCGCCGCGTTCGAGATAATGGCGCGCAAGAGCCAGGCCCAATCCGCTGGACGCACCGCTTATGACTATATGCTGCGGCATTTTCAAACCTTCATCGAAATATATCCCCTGCCCGTTATCGATGAGTTTTCAGCTCCGGTGGTCTTTGCGCGCCATCACGATCACTTCCTTCAATGCACGGATAGTGTCTTGCGGTTGCAGGCCCTCGATCACATACTTGCCATCCACGATCAGGGTCGGCGTACCGTCGACCCGATAGCTGCGTATCATTTGTTTGGCGCGCATCACCTTGCTTTGCATCGCGAACGAGTTGTAAGCGGCGACAAATTTGGCGCGATCGACACCATGTTTGGCCACGAAATCCGCTGCCTTGTCCTCGTCGGTCAGAGCCAGATTCTCTTCATTCCAGGCGCGATAAAGCGCGTCATCCAGCTGTTGCTGCTTTCCCATGCTTTCAAGCGCGTAGAAAGTATTTGCCATCGATTCCCAGGAATCGCGGAAAACGGTCGGAACGAAAATCAGCTCGACATCCTTGGGCTTGGCCTTCTCCCACTCGCTTAGCAGGGGATGCAAATGATAGCAATGCGAACATCCGTAGAAGAAGAACTCCAGGACCTCGATGTTCTTGGTGCTGGTCGGCTGGGGAGGATTCAGCAAATTATAATCCCTGCCAAGCTGCGCTTCGGCCAATGCCGTTCCGCTGATAAACAGCGCTGCCGCAACCAACATGCCTTTGATCATGCCTTTCATCTATCGCTCCTTTTGTGACTGTAACCGGTTTATTGCGCCCGCATTGGAGTGCTGTCCACACCATTTTGTTTCAAAAAATTGCGGGCATGATTCATCTCATCCGCAGTTTTGTAGGGACCCACGCGCACACGATACCACACCCCCTTGTCAGGAATGGCCGCGCTCTGGATATTCGCCTCGACACCCAGCATGGCGAGTTTAGCCTTCAGATTTTCGGCTTCATTTTCGCTGGAAAACGAACCTGCCTGCAAAATCTGCGGTTCATAGCTTGCGGCAGTTTTGCTGTCGGCCGGCAGACCCTTCCCTGTCTGGGACTTATCCGATGGCTTGGCCGGCGCGGGTACGGTGGCACCCTGCTTGTCCGTCAGAATCTTGTAGAACTCGAAGCGCTGTTTGCCATCGCTTGTTGCGCCGGATTTTCCGGTGGTAGCGGGGTTTGATGTCGAGTCCGGTTTCGCCAGCGCCGGCTGTTCCTTGTTCAGGAAAGGTCTGGGCGATTTCATCAGATACCACGCCACGCCCGCAGCCATGGCAACGCCGATCACCATTCCGGCAAGGATCCCAACCCATAATGAATCCCCGCCCTTGCGCTGTTCTTTGGATCTGTTGCCGTAATCTCTGCTCATGTCGTATCCGTTCTGCCTGGCTGCATGTCCCCATGCCGTCACATTTTTTCAGGCGCGTTCACACCCAGCAAGGCCAATCCGTTATGTATCACTTGCGCAACCGCGGCAACCAATGCCAGACGCGCCAACTTGACCGCCTCGTCATCGACCAGGAAGCGCGAGGCATTATAGTAGCTGTGGAAATCGGCCGCCAAGTCCCTCAGATAGAATGCGATCAGGTGCGGAGCCAATTCCTGCGCGGCATGTTCGATCAACTGCGGATAGTCGATCAACCTCTGCAGCAATGCGGTCTCATAGCCGTTATCCAGCAGGCTGACATCCGACCGCATCAGGGCTTTCCGCTCGCCGCCCCATTGGGCCATCACCGCGCAGATGCGGGCATGGGCATACTGTATGTAATATACCGGGTTGTCGTTGCTTTTCGATTTCGCCAGATCGATGTCGAACACCAGCTGCGAGTCCGGATGGCGGGCCGCAAGGAAATAGCGCGTCGCATCGCATCCGACTTCGTCGATCAGGTCGCGCAGCGTGACATAACTTCCCGCGCGCTTGGAGATCTTGACCTCTTCGCCGCTCTTCAGCACGGTCACCATCTGATGCAGCACATAGTCCGGCCAGCCCTGCGGGATGCCCATGTCAAGCGCCTGCAGACCCGCGCGTACGCGCGTGATCGTGCTGTGATGGTCGGCACCCTGTTCGTTGATCACGCGGACAAAACCGCGCCGCCATTTGTCCAGATGATAAGCCACGTCCGGAACGAAATAGGTGTAAGTGCCATCGCTTTTGCGCATCACCCGGTCCTTGTCGTCGCCGAAATCGGTGGTGCGCAACCACAGCGCATCGTCCTGCTCGTAGGTATGGCCGCTTGCGATCAGCCTATCGACCGTCTCCCCGACCTTGCCATCGGTGTAAAGAGCCGACTCCAAGGCGAAAACATCGAACTTGACGCCAAAGGCGCGCAGGTCTATGTCCTGTTCGCGGCGCAGATAGGCCACTGCAAAATGGCGGATCGCTTCGGCATCTTTCACATCACCGGAAGCCTTGACATGCTGGTCGTCCGCCTCCACCGTTTCCCGGGCCAGATATGCCTCGGCAACTTCCGCGATGTAATCGCCACGGTATCCGTCCTCCGGCCAGGAAGGATGGTCCGGCGTGATCCCGAGGCAGCGAAGTTGTACCGAACGCGTCAGGTTGTCGATCTGCACGCCGGCATCGTTGTAGTAAAACTCGCGCGTTACATTCCACCCGGCCGCACTCAGCACGTTGCACAGGCAATCGCCCACTGCCGCGCCGCGACCATGACCCACGTGCAGCGGGCCGGTCGGATTCGCTGAAACGAATTCCACGCCGACCTTGCGCCCCGCGCCGAGATGGATATGCCCGTAGCCCGTGCCTTGCTGCAGCACCCCGTGCACCACGTGCTGTTTGGCTGCGGTGGAAATGAACACATTGATAAAACCTGCCCCGGCGATCTCCATTTTCTCGATGGCCTCGGATGCCGGCAACGCCGCGATCAATGCTTTGGCGATATCACGCGGCGGCTTGCGCAGCGGTTTTGCCAGTTGCATCGCAAGGTTGCAGGCGTAATCGCCATGCGCCGCCAGTTTGGGACGCTCGATCAGGATCTCGGTTTGCATGGCACCGGGTGCGACCTCGCGCAATGCCTGCGCGAACAATTCGGTCAAATGAGATTTGAAATTCAAGAAGGCGTGCATTAAACGGAACCTGTGATGGGGCGCGGATTATAGCACTCGAGTACGGCCGGATTGCGCAGGAGCTTGCTTCAAAGACAGCATATTGCCTTGTTCAATATGTGATTACATTCCTGTTCTGCGAATGCAATCGTTGATTACATACGCAGTAGATTTTGATAATTCTTGCTATTTGATACAAATGATGACACTATTTTCCTGCCACACTGCCAACTCACATTCGGCCCGTCAGGCAGCAGCCTGAAAATCGAGCCGAAGATTATGCTGTGGTCCATGCAAGTCCCTTTCATCATATTGGAGGTGCTATCATGATTTCCCTGCCGTTTCTTTTTGTTTTCGCTCCGTTCATCGTTCTGAGCCTGATCATTCTGTTTGCGGGCAAATCCAATTAGAACATCCAGCGATGCTCGTTTCACGGACAGTTATATCTGGAATGGCTTGGCTTGGGCCAAGCCTTTCTTTGCCTTGCAATCCATTTACAGCGGCCAACGCCGGTAACTGAACCGCGGCAGCCTGGGCAAACCCGATTGCCCATCTCTCGATTGGATTATCAGTCAGCGGCCGGCAGGCGTATGGTGTACTGCCCTGATTTCTCGTCGCGTACTACTATGAGCAGATGCTGTTTTTGGGCATCCTCGACCAGTTCCTTGAACGAACGATAGCCGTAAGAAGATTCGGTGAACCCCGGCTTGCGGCGCTGCATCGTTGTCTTGACCAGCGAGCCCCAGATTTTTTCGTCCGAACCGCGCTCGGCGATCAAAGCTTCGACCGTCTCGACGATGAAATCGAGCGCTTCCTGGCGCCTGTCTTCCTCTCTCTTTGCTTCGCCGGACTTTCCTTCGTCTGTTCTTCCCGCTCCGCTGTTGCGCTTGTTGGATACTTTCCTGGCAGCCTGCTTCTTTTTCGCTTCCTGCGCGCGCACCAGATCGTCATAGAAGATGAACTCGTCGCAATTGGCGCTGAGCAGATCCGAGGTCGAGTCCTTCACGCCGATACCGATCACATATTTGTTGTTTTCGCGCAACTTGGAAACCAGCGGCGAGAAATCCGAATCGCCGCTGATGATGACGAAGCTGTCCACATGGGCTTTGGTGTAGCAGAGATCGAGCGCGTCGACGACCATGCGGATGTCCGCCGAGTTCTTGCCCGACTGCCGCACATGCGGGATCTCGATCAGTTCGAAGGAGGCCTCGTGCATCGTTGCCTTGAATTCCTTGTAGCGTTCCCAGTCGCAATAGGCTTTTTTGACCACGATGTTGCCCTTCAGCAGCAGACGTTCGAGCACTTTCTTGATGTCGAACTGCGCATACTTGGCATCCCGCACGCCCAGCGCGATGTTCTCGAAATCGCAGAACAAGGCCATGTTGGTTATTTCAGGTTGCGCAGCCATCTATATCTCCTGTATCTGCTTGCTTGCCTACAATACTTTGCCTGGATTCATCAGGTCGTGCGGATCGAGCGCCTGCTTGACGATGCGCATCAACTCCAGCTCCAGCGGGGCCTTGTAATCGCGGATGATGCCGCGCTTGAGCTGTCCCAGACCGTGCTCTGCACTGATGCTTCCATCGAGTTCGCGCACCACCTCATACACCATCCTGTTCACCGAACCTTCCTGTTGCGCTACGAAGGATTTGTTTTGCGAGGCATCCGGCATGGAGACGTTGTAATGGATATTGCCGTCGCCCATGTGCCCGAACGCAACGATACGTACACCGGGAAATGCACCCAGAAGCGCAGCATCCGCACGCTCTATGAATTCGGCCACACGACTCACGGGCACCGCAATGTCATGCTTGATGCTGATACCCTCACGTTTCTGCGCTTCACTGATGCTCTTGCGCAATTTCCACCAGCGCTCCGCAGGATCCTTGCCGTTGGCGATGTCGAATTCAATGACACCCTTGCCGAATGACTTGATCGCATCATTCAATATCCCATCGAGCGGCGCGGGCGACGTCTCCGCCAATTGTATGAGCACGATCCATCCATGCTTCCTTTCAAATGGTTCGATGGTGTCAGGAATGTGTTTGAACACCAGTTCGAGACAGGGGCGCGATACGAACTCAAAGGCGCTGATCTTGTCTCCGCACATCGCGCGCAAATGCACCAGGAGCGCGACTGCAGCCGCAGCATCGCGCGCAGCGACGCACGCTGTCGCCTCGGTTTGCGGAAGCGGAAACAATTTCAGCACCGCGGCGGTGATGATGCCGAGCGTGCCTTCAGCGCCGATGAACAGATGTTTCAGATCATAGCCGGTATTGTCCTTGCGCAGGGCGCGCAGGCCATCCCACACGCGCCCGTCCGGCAGCACCACTTCCAGTCCGAGGGCCAGGTCGCGCGCGTTGCCGTAACGCAGCACATTGACCCCGCCCGCATTGGTGGAAAGATTGCCGCCGATCTCGCAAATCTTTTGTGTGGCGGTAAGGCCAAGCGGGAAATAGCGGTTGTTCTTTTCGGCAACATCGCGCACATCGGCAAGCTTGCAGCCGGCCTCGACGGTCATGGTGTAATTGGGGGGATCGATGGCGCGAACCCGATTCATGCGCGACAGGTTCAGCACGATTTGCTCTCCCTGCGTCAGCGGAACGCTTGCTCCGCACAAACTGGTATTGCCTCCCTGCGGTACGATCGCGATCCGCCGCGTGCCGCACAGCTTGACCAACCCGGCCACTTGCAGCGTATTCGAGGGAAACACTGCGGCAAGTGCTTTGCCCGAATAACGCCCGCGCCAATCGGTGCA
>Ga0335085_10003374_pt1 | contig 27775 bp, 26 predicted proteins | sample Lox_Sample_45_FD_206712 | JGI IMG/M metagenome (GOLD analysis project Ga0335085, IMG submission 206712) | Soil microbial communities from Loxahatchee National Wildlife Refuge, Florida, United States - Lox_Sample_4.5 | ecosystem: Environmental > Terrestrial > Soil > Wetlands | place: USA...
CGCGGTCCCGCCCGCGATCCTGGGTGTGGGCGCTCTCTACCTCCTCCTCCAGGTCTTCCTCACCGGCGGCCTCCTCGGCGTCTTCCGCGCCCCCCAGGGCGGTTGGACCGTCCGCGGGCTCGCCCACGGCTCGGGCTTCTACTTCGGGCCGATCCTCCGGGTGAGCCTCCTCGCCCTGGCCGCGGCCGGAGTGGTGTTCGCCATCGACGCGCCTTTCGCCCGCTGGGTGGACGGCTTCGCCCGGGAGGCGGTCTCGGAGAGGACCGCGGTCGCCCTCACCCTCGGGCGAAACGGCATCCTGCTGCTCGCGCTCGTCCTCGTGCACATGGTCTCGTCGCACGCCAAGGTGCTGGTCGTGCGCGAGGAGCGGCTGTCGGCCGGGCTCGCGTTCCTCTCCAGCCTCGGCTTCTGCGCCCGGAACCTCATCGCGGCCCTCGGCCAGTACGCCGTCGTGCTGGCGCTCGGAGCCGTGCTCCTGGCGCTCTTCGGCGCCCTCGACGCGAGGCTCGCCGTGGTGGGCTGGAGGAGCCAGGCCGTGGCGCTGATCCTCTTCGAAGCCACGGTCGCGGCCTGCATCGCCCTCCGCCTGGGGCTCCTCGCCTCCCAGATGGAGCTGCAGCGGGCGCAGGGGCGCTAGTCCCGCCGGTGAGTGGCACGGGCTGCGGCGATCGGGTATAAAGGCGGATCGGATAGACGAATCCACCCCCCCAAGTCACCTCTCCCGAGAGAGCGAAAAGGAGCAGAAGGAACGCATCCTCCTTCGAGGACCATGGCCGACAACGTGTTGATGTCCGAGCTGAGCTGGACCGAGATCGAGCAGGCTCTCAAGGAGCGCCCGATCGCGCTGCTGCCCGTGGGCAACACCGAGGCCCACGGGCCCCACCTCCCGGTGGCTACCGACACCGTGATCGCGATCGAGATGGCGCGGCGGACGGCGCTGAAGCTGAAGCAGCGCGCGCTCCACGCCCTCATCGCTCCCCCGATCACCTTCTGCGTGTCGGAGCTGGGGACCGAGTTCCCCGGCACGGTGAGCCTGCCCCCGGACACCGCGGTCGCCCTCGTGCGCGACGTGAGCGCCGCGCTGGCGAGGAAGTTCCGGGCGGTGGCCCTCGTCAACGTCAACCAGGAGCCGGCCAACATCGAGGCCCTGAAGCGCGCGGCCGAGGAGGCGAAGAAGGCGGGAGCCGGGGTCTGCTTCACCGATCTCGCGAAGAAGCGCTGGTCGGACCGGCTGGGAGCGGCGTTCAACGCCGGGGACCACGGGGGGACGTTCGAGACGTCGCTCATGATGGCCTGCGCCGCGGCCCAGGTGCGGGAGAAGGAGAGGATCAGCCTCCCCCCGATGGACCCGCTCGGCCCCGCGCTCAAGAAGGGGGCGAAGAGCTTCGCCGAGGCCGGGGGCGAGGACGCCTATTTCGGCGATCCCACCGCGGCCAGCGCCGAGGAGGGCGAGGCCCACTTCGAGACCCTCGCCGACATCCTGACCCTCTCCATCATGGAGTACCTGGGGAGCAAGGCCTAGCCCCCGAGCGATCGTCCAGTTGCGCCGGTCTGGCCGGCGGGGACGATCACGAGGGATCTGACCCGGCGCGGTTCGCCTTCGGCTACTTCTTGTCCGTCGGGAAGAGCCGGAGGTCCATGTTGTCGGCCGCGATGTCGGTGAGGTCGACGATCGCCGCCGCGTTCACGCCGATGGCGATGGCGATCGCCTCCGACACCTCCTCGCGCGTCGCTCCGAACTTCAGCGCCTTCCTGACGTGCCCTTCGAGGCATCCCTGGCATCTCGCGGCCAGGCTCGCGGCGATCGCGACGAGCTCCTTGGTCTTCCGGTCGAGGACCGAGGGCCGGTACGTCTCCTTGTAGAACTGGAAGTAGATCTCCCGGAACCGCGGCTCGACCATGGTGTACGAGGTCGGCTGGGGGCGGACCGCGCCCTCCTCGTCTTCCGGGAACGGCTGGTGGTGCGCCTTCTCCTCGATCACTGTCGGTTCCTCGCTCCTTGCCCAACGCCTCAGCGCGCGCCCGCGAGCCCGCCCGCGGCGGGGGCCCCTGCGGCGACGAGCGGGGAGGCCCGCTGCCGCGCCGACTCGAGGAGCGCGGCGGCGGCCGCCTGGTAGGCGGCAGTCCCGTCGCGCCAGGCCCCGCCGTGGCTCTGCCCCGGCACGACCAGCACCTCCGCGCCCCGCCCGACCGCGGCCTGCAGGTCGAACGCGATCTCCTTCGGCATGCGCCGGTCTCCGGAGTTCGCGACGAACAGGGCCGGCCGGCCGGCGAGCCGCGACGCGGCGGCCCGGATGTCCACCGTGGCGGGGTCGAAGCCGCCCCTCCGGCCGATCCAGAAGATGGTGAGGTCCGCCAGGGGCCAGCGCGGCACGAGACGGAGCCACCACCGGAAACTGCGGAAGAGCTCCAGGTGGTGCCGCGCCGTGTCGTCGAGCGAGCGGTAGCTGCTGTCGCAGATGACGCCCGCCACCTCCGGGTCCTCGGCGGCGGCAAGCACGACCGACGCCCCGCCGAGCGACACACCCCACAGCACGACCAGCCCCGGCGAGCGCTCGCGGGCGAGGCGGACGGCCGCCTTCACGTCCTCCTTCTCCTTCACCCCGAAGGTCATGGCCTCGCCCCCGCTCGCGCCATGATGGCGCAGGTCGAAGAGGAGGGCGTTCCACCCTTCCTGGTGGACGAAGGGCACCCGGCGCACCATCTCGATCCGCGAGCGGTTGAGCCCGTGGACCATGACCACGGTCCCCTTCGCCGACGCGATCGGGACCCACCAGCCTTTGAGCTCGACCCCGTCCGCGGAGCGGAGGGCCACGTCCTCGAACGCCAGATCGAAGGTCGCCGGGGTGAGGCCGGCGTTCTCCTTGTCCGGGAACTGGTAACGCCGCGAGGTCGCGATCCCGGCGAGCCAGTAGGGAACCCACCCGAAGACGAGGAGCAGGAGGAGGACGACCACCGCCGCCGCGATGCGTCTCAGCCAGACGAGGATCTTCATGCGCTGTCTCTGTCCCGGAAAGGCTCAATGATAAGTCGGGTGGAGGGAAAAAGGCGGGGGAGCGCCCCGCTCGACACAACGGACCGCGCTGGCGGGCCTCTCTGGGGGCATTCGATCGGCCCGGGCGCGCCGTCACCACGTCGGCAGCGTGACGCTCCCCCGTCCTACTCAATAGTACGCTCGGGCGGCTTGGTGGTTTCGCGCTGTATCGTCAAACGATGTCAGGGCGCCCGGAAGAAGGCCTCCAGGCGGGCCGAGCACGGCCGCTGAGCCGACGCAACCGCTTCGTCGACGTAGACGGCCGGAATCCACGGCCCCGGCGCCCCCGCCGCGCGCCCGGCAAGGGCCGGCACCCAGTCCCGCACTTCCTCGGGCGCACACACCGCCTCCCATGGCGAGGTGGCGCCGGCCACTCGCTCCAGCGCTCGCCGCGTGGGCTCGGACAGCTGCCCCGAGGCGATCCAGGAGTGCACGCGGACGACGAGGAGCAGGGCGCCGAGGAAGGCGCACGTCGCCAGGGCGCGTCGCGAGTCGGCGAACCGAAGACACGCGAGAGGGGCGAAGGCCGCGACGGCGAGGACGAGGCCGAAGAGCGCCAGGGGACCCGGCCGGATGCCGAGGAGCACCGCGGCGGCCTCCGGCCCGGAGACGGCACGGGCGAGGGGCCACAGACCCGGCCCCGCGAGCACGAGGGCCAGGCCGGCGGCGAGAGCGTGTCGGCCCGTCGCGCCCCTTCGGCCGAACGCGGCCACGCCGGCCGTCGCCAGCGGGACCGAGGCCGCGAGAAGGGGTTGGGAGAGGGCGCCGGCCCCGAGCAACATCCCGGCCGCCACCGCCGAGGATCGCGAAGAGTGGCCCAGGAGAAGCGCGGCGGCGGGGAGGGCGAAGGAGAGGGAGAGGAGCGCCTCGCCCTCGCCCCACACCGACAGTCCCTCCGGCCAGGGCCACGCGGCGAGGCCGAGGAGGGCGGCGAGGGCGGCGGCGGGAGGAGGGATCCAGATGGCGTGGAGCGCGAAGAGGCCGGCCAGCAGAAGGCCGGCCGCGGCCACGAGGACGAGCACGAGAGAAGGGGCCGGGTCGAGGCCGGAGAGACGCGACACGTCCGCGGCGAGTGTCGCGAGCGCAGGCGCGTGAGCCCCCACCGGCGAGAGCGGGAGGAGCGGCTCGGCCGTGGCCGGGATGGCGTCGCGCCACAGGAGCAGGCGCGCGGTCGTGGTCTGGAACGCGAGTCGCGGGCCGGGCGCGTGATGCCAGAGCGGTACCGGCAGGAAGAGCGCGAGGGCCGTGCCCAGGACGAAGAGCGAGGGCCCCGACGCGAGCGGCGGCGGCGGGAAGCCGGGGCGCGGGGCCTCGGGAGGAGGGCTCGGTCGGGGCCAACCGGGAGGGGGTTCGACCTCGTGCTTCGGAAGGAGACGCAGGAGGAAGAGACAGCAGAAGACGAGGAGGGCGGCCCAGATGACGCGGCTGCGGCCGAGGCCGGCGAGGGGAGGCCACCAGGCGCTGAGGGCCCAGAACCCCAGCGAGAGCGCGGCCACCGCGGTCCATGGCGCTCGGACGACGAGCAGGCCGGGGAGGAGGGAGAGCACGGCGAGAGCGAGGAGCCCGGCGAGGAAACCTGTCACCCCGCGGGCATTCTATGCCCGGACGCCGCCCCCGCCTTTCGGCTACGATGCGCGACGTCATGCCCGGGGCCGACGGCTTCCGCGCCTTTCTCTTCGACTGGGACGGCACCCTCGTGGACTCCGCGGAGCGGACCTTCGCCTGCTACGTGCGCGTCTTCGCGACCTTCGGAATCCCCTTCGATCACGCCGCGTTCGAGCGAACCTACTCGCCCGACTGGTACCGGACGTACGCGGAGATCGGCCTCCCCCGCGAGCACTGGAGGGACGCCGACGCCCGTTGGATCTCCTGCTACGAGACCGAGCCGAGCCGCCTGCTCCCCGGCGCGCGGGAGGCCCTCGAGGGCCTGTCCGGGCGCGGCCTCGCCCTCGGCCTCGTCTCGAGCGGCGAGGGCGCGCGCGTGCGCCGCGAGATCGGGGCGCTCGGCCTCGCCCCGCTCTTCGGAGCCGTCGTGTGCGGAGGCGAGACGGCGCGCCGCAAGCCCGACCCCGAGCCCCTGCTCGTGGCCCTGCGACAGCTCGCGGTGCCGCCGGTCGAGACCGCCTACGTCGGCGACAGCCCGGAGGACGTGGCCATGGCGAAGTCCGCCGGGGCCCTGGCGGTGGGCGTCCCCGGGGGCTTTCCGAACCGCGAGGCTCTCGCCGCCTCGGCTCCGGACGTCTTCGCCCCGACGATCGCCGAGGCCCTGCGCGCGGTGCTGGCTCTCCGGTAGCCCCCGGGTTTGGCGCTCTCGCGGGCCCGAGGGGACAATGGGTCGCCGCGCCGCGAAGGGAGCCCCTCCCCGTGACCGAAATCCGCCCCATCCCGATCATCGATCTCAAGGCCCAGCTCGCCCGCATCCGCCCCGAGATCGACGAGGCCGTCGGCCGCGTCCTCGCGAGCGCCGCCTTCGTCCTGGGCGAGGACGTGCGGCTGCTCGAGCGCGAGTTCGCGGCCTTCTGCGGGACGGCTCACGCTTGCGCGGTGGCGAACGGCACGGACGCCCTGCACGTCGCGCTGCGGGCCTACGGCGTCGGCCCCGGGGACGAGGTGGTGACCGTCGCCAACACTTTCATCGCCACCGGCGAGGCCATTCTCCTCGCCGGGGCGAAGCCGGTGTTCGTGGACGTGGAGCCGGCCACCCACACGATGGACCCGGCGAGGCTGGAGGCGGCGATCACCGCCCGAACGAAGGTCGTCCTTCCCGTCCACCTCTACGGCCACCCCGCCGACACGACGGCGATCGGCGAGGTCGCACGGCGCCATCGGCTCCCGGTCCTGGAGGACGCCGCCCAGGCCCACGGCGCCGAGTGGCGCGGGGTCCGCGCGGGAGCGCTCGGCCACGCCGCGTGCTTCAGCTTCTACCCGACCAAGAACCTCGGGGCGTACGGCGACGCGGGCATGGTGACCTCGTCCGACGAAGCCTTCATCGCCCGGGTGCGCCAGATCGCCAACCACGGCGCCGGGACCCACCGCTACGACAACGTGGTCCTCGGCATGAACAGCCGCCTCGACACCCTCCAGGCCGCGGTCCTGCGGGTGAAGCTCCGCCACCTCGATCGGTGGAATGCGGAGAGGGCCGAGCGGGCGACGGCCTACACGAGGGCCCTCGAGGGCGTGCCGGGCGTGGTCACGCCGCAGGAGCGGGACGGGGCGCGCTCGGCCTGGCACCTCTACACCGTTCGCGTGACGGAGCGGGAGGCGCTCGCGGAGCATCTGCGGGCGCGGGGGATCGGGACCGCGATCCACTACCCGCGACCCATCCACCTCCAGGGCTCGATGGCGACCGCGGGAGGGAAGGCCGGAGACCTCCCGGTTTCCGAGAGGCTCTCGCGCGAGGTCCTCTGCCTTCCCCTCTACCCCGAGCTGCCCCTCGAAGACGTGGCCCGCGTGGCGGCCGAGGTGCGCGCCTTCTGCCGCGCCGCCTCCCCGGCCTGAACGCGCGCTCCTACTGCTTGCGCGCGAGCGCCGCCTTCAGGATGCGCAGCTGGGCGCGCGCCGCGTTCCGGACCTCGAGGTGGCGGCTCTGCCCGAGGAGGTTCTCGAGGTACTCGACGTCGCCGTCGCGCCGCATCTGGCGGGCGAGGATTTGGCCGATGTGCCGGTCGGCCGCGAACGCCTTCAGGCGCTCGGGGTCCCGAATCCTCTTGGCCGCCTCCTGGCGGACGAAGAAGTGGCGGCCGCTCCGGACGACGGCGACGAGGTCCTCGTCGCGGACGTGGTCCGGGCCGAGCGACTCGATGCGGAACAGCAGCTCGTCGTCCGACAGGGCCCGCCAGCCCGTGCCGTCGGGGAGGGGGTCGCCGGTCGTGGGCCGCCGGAGGTCGTGCCCGTCGCTCAACGGTGCCGCCGCTACAGGATCGACGCGGCCCGGCGATGGAACTCCTCCACCACGCCGTGGAGGATCTGCTGCTCCTCGGCGCCGTTCCCTTCGAAGCTCACCCCGAACACGTATCCTCCGCGCGCCGCGCGGCGGCTCCACCGCACCGTGGCGGAGAGGCGGACGTGGGTGGCCTGGTGCCCGAACCGCACCTCGACGGCCACCGTCCGACCCACCGGGGGAGGCTCGGCCTCCGCGTGGATCCGCCCCCCGCGCTCGCTGAGGTCGGTGAGGAAGCCGGGGACGCGCTGCTCGTCCGACACGTACCGGCAGCGAGCCACGAACGGCTGGATACGCGGCGTCTGCCGCTGCTCCCGTTGGACGGCCATGGAAGGAGGGACGCCGCCGGCCTTAAGGGCCCTCGGGCGCGGGGGCGGACGCCTCTTCGGAGCTCGGCACGCTGTTGAGCAGGGCCTTCAGCTCCTTGCCCATCTTGAAGTAGGGGATCTTCTTCGGCGGCACGTCCACCTTCTCCCCTGTCTTCGGGTTGCGGCCCTTGCGAGGGGCGCGGTTGCGGAAGCGGAACGACCCGAAGCCCCGGATCTCCACCTCCTGGCCGCCCTGGAGGGCGGAGACGATGCTTCGGAGGGCGGCCTCGACGACGATCCCTGCCTGCACCTGCGTGATGTCGAGGCGCTTGGCCACGACGCCAATGAGGTCCGCCTTGGTCATTGCGGTTCGGGACGGCTCGACCATGTCGCCTGAGCTCCGTTCATCCCCCAGCCGAGGGGCGGGAAGGACGGCGGATTCTAGCCCGGTGAATCCCCCGAAGTCAAGGAATCCGCGGGGGATAGCTCGCGGCTCAGGCGTTGGCCGGACGGCGCCCGAGGCCAACCGGCCGCTGCGTAGGCTTCTCACCCACGGCTCCGAATGTCTTCTCGAGGGCCTTGTCGACGCGCTCCTCGACCGCGGTGCGCGACTTCTCCTCCGCCTCTGCGATCTCGCTGATGAGCAGGAACTTCGCTCGCTCGAGCATGCGCTTCTCGCGGAAGGAGAGAGCCTTCTTCCGCGAGATGAACGTGAGTCCCTTGAGGACCACGGCCACCTCGTAGAGGCTGCCCGTCCGCATCTTGTCGGAGTTCTCCTTGAAGCGGCCCTTCCAGTTCGCGACCTGCTCGATCTTGCCGTCGCCGAGCAGCGTGAAGATCTTGCGAACTTCGGCCGGGCGGATCACCGGCCGCAGGCCCACGCCGTCCGCGTTCTGCTGGGGCACCCACACTCGCGAGTCGTTGGCGAGGATTCGGAGCTGGTAAAGGCTGATCTTGCCTCCGGGGACGGGGCGGGTCTGGATGCTCTCGACCACGCCGATCCCGTGATTCGGGTAGATGACCTTCTCGCCGACCTGGAACTCCACGGTGACCTCTCTTTCCCAGGGCTTGGGGGGGGCTCCTGCGGGGGAAGAACGGCTCGCGATCACGCAATTTTACCAGCCACCCCGGGAGCAGGCAATCGGGCGGACGCACCATGAGCGGAGGCTCTGCCCTGCGCGAAACCTCCGCGCAATCGGACCCCGTCTAGCGACGCATCCGCTCCCGGTAGCCGACGAGCGCGCCCACGCAGGCGTCCACGTCCCTCTCGTCGTTGTAGAAGTGCGTCGCGATGCGCAGGCCCTCGGGCTTCTGGGTGACGTGGACACCGCGGGCGAGGAGGAAGGCGCGTGCCTGCGGCGGATCCGGGAGGCGGACGAGCGTCTGCCCGGAGCGGTGCGCTCCGCCCGGGGAGAGCACCTCGAAGGACTCGCGGCCGAGCCGGGAGGTCAGGTACATGTTGAGGGCCAGGACCCGCTCCGCGATCTTGTCGACGCCGAGGCCCGAGAGGTAGTCGACCGCCGCTCCGAGGGCGAAGATCGGGCCGAACGGCGGGCAGCCCACCTCCGTTCGCGCGTTCGTGGACCGGACCCGGAGGTGCCGGTTGTCGAACGCAAAGGGGTGGTCCCCGCTCATCCAGCCGACCGCGTGGGGCGGCCGGGACTCGATGAGCGGCCGCGCGACGTAGCAGAAGCCGGCCCCGTAGCCGGCCCCCAGCCACTTGTGGCCGGCCGTCGCCAGGGCGTCGATGCCGCTCCGCTTCACGTCCACCGGGAACGCCCCCACCGACTGGCTGCCGCACACCACCAGGTGGCGTCGGCCCTTGATCCGGCCGAACGCGTCGAGGTCCTGGCGGCAGCCGTTCGAGAACTGCACGTGGCTGATCGCGATCGTCGCCGCGCGCGGCGCCTCCCCCTCGACGAAGGACTCCCGGCGCAGGACGCCCTCGACGGCGGGCACGAAGCGCACGAGCACGCCCCGGTGGATCCAGGGCAGGGTCACCGCCGGGAACTCGAGCTCGTCGGAGAGCACCGGGCCGTCCCCCTCGAGGAGATCGGCGATCAGGTTCATCCCGGTGGAGGTGTTGGGGACGAAGGCGATCTCCTCCGGGTCCGCCCCGACGAAGAGGGCCACCGCCCGGCGGACGGCCTCGCGCCGCTCGATCCAGGCGTCCCAGTGGCGATCGCCCCCCTCCTCGAGCTCGCGGTAGAAGGTGGTCACCGCCTCGAGCACCGGGCGTGGCGTGAGCGAGGTCGCGGCGGCGTTCAGGTAGACCTTGCCGGCGAGGCCGGGAAAATCCGCGCGAACGTCGTCCCAGAGCGTCGCCACGGCGGGCAAGGATAGCTCACCCTCGCCATTGGCCGATCGGGAGGACCATGCGATACTGGCGGCGCTATCATGATCGACCGACCTTTTTCTTCCTGCTCGACCTCCGCCACCGTCCGCCGCCAATCGCTACGCACGGCCCTTCTCCTCGCCGCATCGTGGGCGGCCGTCGTGACCCTTCCCGGCTGCGGCAGCTCCCCGAGCCCGAGCAGCCCGGGCACGGTGACACCCACCCCCACTCCCGTGCCGACGCCCACACCCGCGCCGACTCCGGTCCCCCAATCCGCGGCCTGCCGGCTCACCGCGCCCACCGTCGACTGCTCGACCCACGCCTACAAGGCTCAGGAGCTGGCCCCCGCGCTGCAGGCGGCGGTCGACGCCGCGGTCGGGGCCCCGGGCACGATGTACGCGGACAATCCGAAGCGCCTCTACTACCTCGACCAGTTCCGGTCGATCACCCTCGACCGGCTGACCGCGGCCGGCGTCTGCGGCGCGTTCGACTGGGGCGACGAGATGGGCGTCGAGATCTACCTCCGGTCGGCCGACGGCTGCGAGATCGAGCAGTACGGCCTCATCGGCAGCGACGGCGGCGTCCGTCCCCCGGGCAAGAAGACGAACCTCTGGTCGAGCGGCTGGGGCGAGCCGGTCCCGCCTCCCAAGCCTCAGTACGCGAGGGATGGCGACCTCGCCTGCACGCTGCCCGGCGACCGCTCGACTTTCTGCTTCTCGATCAAGTTCACCCCGGGCGAGTACGGGCCGGCGATCTACGCCCTCCTCGTCGAGGTGATGAACGAGAACCCCCAGCTCTTCGACAAGAACGACATCGCTGCCGGCCAGGGGCAATTCAACCCCGACGAGCTGCGGGTGGCGGGCTGGAGGATCCTCGACCAGGACGCCTATATCGCCGCGATCGAGACGAAGATCCGCTCGCGGGGCTTCTGCGGCTACGTCGACAAGGGCGACATCCTGAAGGTCAAGAGCCTGGCCAAGGGAAACATCTTCCACGAGGAGATGGACATCGTCCAGAACCCGGCGAGCGGCGGCGCGTACGCCATCTTCGTCGTCAAGGACCGCTGCCACAACGCGGGCTTCTGATGCGTCCCTGAGCCCCGGCGGGTTTTTCGGGCTCCGCGATCTCGAAAGGCGTGAGGATCGCAGCGTTGCGCTAGACTGTGACCAGCGCCGGGGTGGCGAAACGGCATACGCGATGGGCTCAAAACCCATTGGGCTTCACGGCCCGTGCGGGTTCAAGTCCCGCTCCCGGCACCACGACGCCCCCTGACCCTGCCTGAGAGGCCACAAACCGGCCGCGCGACCGGCGTTCTGACCTGTGGTCGGCCACGCGACGGCCCTGGCTCGGACGTGCCGTCCCCAAGTGGTTGACCCGTGAGGATGGCATCGCTGGCATCGCAGTTGCTCCCGATCGAGCCGGGGTCGCGGTGGAGGGCGCGACCGACGCTGCCGGAAACCCGGAGACCGGGGCGGGGCTGGAGGGAGCTCCGCAGCGGGCTCCATGGGCCTCGGCCAGCGTCCGGCGGCTTCGGTTCTGCCGCGACCCCCTTTCCCCTTGAACGTCGACGGCGTCCCGTGCCATAGCTTCCTCCGGAGGCTCGACATGGACGCCCACCTCACGCCCGCCCTCGCGGGCGCGTTCCTCGCCGCCGTGCTCGCCGCCGAGGCGCCGAGCGCCCTGGGGGCCGAGCCGCCCGCGCCTTACGGGCCGGTGCCGAGCGCGCGCCAGCTCGCGTGGCACGAGCGGGAGCTCTACGGGTTCCTGCACTTCTCGGTGAACACGTTCACGGACAAGGAGTGGGGCTACGGCGACGAGTCGCCCGCCGTCTTCGACCCCACCGACTTCGATGCCGACCAGATCGTCGCCTCTGCCCAGGCGGGCGGCCTTCGGGGCCTGATCCTGACCGCGAAGCACCACGACGGCTTCTGCCTCTGGCCTTCGAGGCTCACCGAACACTCGGTGAAGGGCAGCCCCTGGCGCGGCGGCCGGGGCGACGTGGTGCGCGAGCTCGCCGACGCCTGCCGGCGCCACGGGCTCGTCTTCGGCGTCTACCTCTCCCCCTGGGACCGCAACCGTCGCGACTACGGCCGTCCGGCCTACCTCGACGACTACCGCGGCCAGCTGCGGGAGCTCCTGACCGGCTACGGGCCGCTCTTCGAGGTCTGGTTCGACGGTGCCAACGGGGGTGACGGCTTCTACGGCGGGGCGCGCGAGAAGCGGACGATCGACCGGAGGACCTACTACGACTGGCCGGCGACCTGGCAGCTCGTCCGCGACCTCCAGCCCGAGGCGGTGATGTTCAGCGACGCCGGGCCCGACGTCCGCTGGGTGGGCAACGAGAAGGGGATCGCCGGCGATCCCTCCTGGGCCACGCTGAACCGGGACGAGTTCGCCCCCGGCGAGGCCGACGAGGGGCGGCTCAACCGGGGCGACCGGCCGGGCACGCACTGGCTGCCCCCCGAATGCGACGTCTCGATCCGGCCCGGCTGGTTCTACCACCCGAGCGAGGACGACAAGGTCAAGAGCCCGCGCGAGCTCCTCGACATCTACTTCCAGTCCGTCGGGCGCGGCGCCTCGCTCCTCCTCAACGTTCCCCCCGACCGGAGGGGGCGGATCCACGAGAACGACGAGCGCTCCCTGCGCGGCTTCCGCCGGCTGATCGACGCCACCTTCGGCGCCGACCTCGCCCGGGGCGCCCGGGCAAGCGCGAGCGACGTGCGGGGCCGGGACCCGCGCTTCGCCGCCGCCAACGTCGTCGACGGGAGGCGCGACACGTACTGGTCGACCGACGACGCGGTCAAGACCGCGGAGCTGGTCCTCGACCTGGGCCGGGCGGTCACGTTCGACGTGGTCAGCCTGCGGGAGCACCTGCCCCTCGGCCAGCGCGTCGAGGACTGGGCGCTCGACGCCTGGCGAGGCGGGGCCTGGCGCGAGTTCGCCCGAGGGACGGCCATCGGCAGCCGCCGCCTGTGGCGGGGAGGAGACGTCACCACGGAACGCGTCCGGCTGCGCATCAGCCGGGCGCCCGCGTGCCCGGCGATCTCCGAGCTCTCGCTCTACCTCGAGCCCGCCGAAGGGCGATAGCATCCACCTCCATGCGCTCGTTACTCCTTCTCCCGCTCGCCCTGCTCTGCGCCTCCCCGTCGCTCGCGGCCGAACGCCGGCCACTGAGAGCCGACGACGTCTTCTCGCTCAAGGACGTGGCCGACCCCCGTCTCAGCCCCGACGGCCGCTCCGTCGCCTACACCCTCACGACCCTCGACGCCAAGGAGGACGAGGCGGTCACGAACGTGTACCTCGCCGCCGTGGCCGGGGGAGAGCCCCTGCGCCTCACGTCCGGCAAGAAGGAGGACTCTCACCCCCGCTTCAGCCCGGACGGGGAGTGGATCGCTTTCCTGTCCGACCGCGAGGGGAAGAAGAAGCAGGTGTTCCTCATGAGCCGGCGGGGCGGGGAGGCGGTGAAGCTCACCGACTACAAGGCCTCGGTGTCGGACCTCGCGTGGTCCCCGGACTCGCGGCGCCTCGCCCTCGTCGTCTCCGACGTCGATCCCGACGCGCCGGACGAGGAGGACGAGGAGAAGCCCGCCGGCGGGAAGAGGAAGACCGCGAAGCCGATCGTCCTGCGCCGCCTCCAGTTCAAGCGCGACGGCGAGGGCTACCAGCGCGAGGCCCGGAAGCACGTTCACGTCTTCGACGTCGCGAAGAAGAACTCCGTCCAGGTCACCTCCGGTCCCTTCGACGACTCCGAACCGGCCTGGTCGCCGGACGGACAGTCGATCGCCTTCGTGAGCAACCGCACGCTGCCCGAGCCCGACCGCTCGCAGGACACGAACGTCTACTTCGTCCCCGCCCGCGAGGGCGGCATCCCCCGGGCGATCGAGACGAGCCCGGGCACGGACGGCTCCCCCGCCTTCAGCCCCGACGGGAAGTGGATCGCCTACGTCGCGGGGGGCGACCCGAAGGACCTCTGGTACGGCGCGAGCCACGTCGCCCTCGCCCCGGTCGCGGGCGGGAGCCCACGTCCGCTCACCGCCTCCCTCGACCGGAACGTGGCGAACCCCCGCTTCACGCCCGACGGCCGCGCCGTGCTCTTCCTGCTGGAGGACCGGGGCAACCGGCATCTCGCGCGCGTGAGCGCCGAGGGAGGCGAGGTCGAGCGGGTCGTCGCCGGCGAGCGGGACGTGGAGGCGTTCGACGTGGCCCCCGGCGGCTCGGTGGTGGTCCTCGAGAGCTCGGTCCTCCAACCGCCCGAGGTCTCGGCGGTCGAGTCGGGCGCGCTCCGGCGACTCACCCGCGCCAACGACGACTTCCTGAAGGGGATCGCGCTCGCTCCCGTCGAGCGCTTCCAGGCCACGAGCGCGGACGGCACCGTCGTGGACGGCTTCCTGACCCTGCCCCCGAACCGCGAGGCGGAGAGGCGCCTGCCCTCCATCCTCCGGATCCATGGAGGGCCCACGGACCAGTTCTCGACCGCGTTCGAGCTCGAGTGGCAGGTGCTCGCCGGCCACGGCTACGCCGTGGTGGCCGCGAACCCGCGCGGCTCGACCGGCCGCGGCACCGCCTACAGCCGCGCCATCTGGGCGGACTGGGGGAACAAGGACTACGAGGACGTGATGGCCGCCGTCGACCACGCGGTCGCGACGGGCGTCGCCGACCCCGACCGCCTCGGCGTGGGCGGCTGGAGCTACGGCGGCATCCTCACCGATTACGTGATCTCGAAGACCGGCCGATTCAAGGCCGCGGTGTCCGGGGCCAGCATCGCCAACATGCTCGCCGGCTACGGGACGGACCACTACCAGTACGAGTACGAGGTGGAGCTGGGGCTGCCCTGGAAGACCCGCGACCTCTGGCTGAACCTGTCGTCCTCCTTCTTCGACGTCGAGAGGGTGAAGACTCCGACCCTCTTCCTGGGCGGCGCCCTCGACATGAACGTGCCTCTCCTGAACTCGGAGCAGCTCTACCAGGCCCTGCGACGGGCCGGACGAGTGGAGACGGAGCTCGTCGTGTACCCGGACCAGTGGCACTCGATCGAGACGCCCAGCTATCGGAAGGACCGCTGGGAGCGGTATCTCGCCTGGTACGACCGCTACCTGCGCCCGGAGGCCACCTTCGGCCGCAAGGCGGAAGCCACGTCGTTCCTCGGCCGCCCGCTCTACGCCCCGGAGGTGCCCGAGGAGACGCGCAAGGCCATGGAGGAGAGCCTGGCGAGGGCCGCCGCCGACTTCGCGAAGAGCCCGGACAGCGCGGACGCGGCGATCGCGCTCGGCCGCCGTCACGCCGCCCTCGGCCAGTTCGGGGAGGCGATCGGGGTCTACACCCGCGCCCTCGCCCGGCACCCGAAGGACGCACGGCTCTACCGCCACCGCGGCCACCGCTACATCACGGTCCGGGAGATCGACAAGGCGGTGGCCGACCTCACCCGGGCGGGCGAGCTCGTCTCCGGCCAACCCGACGAGCCCGAGACCGACCTCGACCCGTCTCCCCGGCCCTCGACGACCCTGCAGTTCTCGATCTTCTATCACCTCGGCCTCGCCCACTATCTGAAGGGGGACTTCGCCGCGGCGGCGAAGGACTACCGCCGCTGCCTGGAGAGGGCGAGCCGGAGCGACGACCGGCTCGTCTCCGCGACGGACTGGCTCTACATGACGCTGCGGCGGATCGGGCGAAAGGACGAGGCGGTGCGCCTCCTCGAGGCCATCCACCCGGGTCTGAGCCCCACCCAGGACCGCCCCTACCTGAACCGCCTGCTGATGTACAAGGGCGTCTTCACGCCGGAGGACCTCCTGCGGGCCGGCGGCGACGCGGTGACGCGCGAGACCTACGGCTACGCCGTCGGCAACTGGTACTTCTACGAGGGGCGGAAGGACGAGGCGCGGGCCGTGCTCGAGCGCGTGGCCGCGGGCCCCGCCTGGCCTGCCTTCGGCCACGCCGCCGCCGAGGCCGACCTCGCGCGGCTCGGGGAGCGGAAGTAGGCGGCCGACGGATTGACACGTCCCGGGGGCGGGGTCTAGCGTTTGCTCCAGCCGCCGTCCGGCCGAGCTCGTTCACAGAAGGGAGCCCCACATGGTGACCGTCAGCCTCATCCTGGCCGGAGCGCTCGCCGCGCCGGCCCCTGCCAGGACCCCGACCGCCGACGACTACGTCGGCCGCTGGAACGTGAAGATCACCGACGCCGCGGACACCTTCGCGAGCGGCGGATTCCAGATCGAGAAGAAGGGTGCCGCGCTGTCCGCCGGTGTCGTCTGGCGCTGGGGCAGCTACATCCCGGCGAAGTCCGTGGAGGTGAAGGACGGAGCCCTCGTCCTCCTCCGCGAGGAGGAGCCGGGGAAGCGCGATACTTTCGAGGCCCGCCTCGAGGGCGACACCCTGAAGGGCACGGTCACCTACCCGGACGGGAAGGTCCACCACTTCGAAGGCCGAAAGGCTCCCCTCCTCGCCTCGACAAAGGCCCCGGTCTGGGGCACGCCCGTCATACTCTTCGACGGAAAGACGCTCGCCGGCTGGAAGCTGCGCGACCCGAAGAAGAAGAACGGGTGGGCGGTGGTGGACGGCGAGCTGGCGGTGGTCGACCCCAAGGACAACGCCGACCTCGTCTCCGACCAGGCGTTCCAGGACATGAAGGTGCACATCGAATTCAACGCCCCCGCCCACTCCAACAGCGGGGTCTACCTCCGCGGGCGGTACGAGGTCCAGATCGAGACCGAGGATCCGGCGTCCAACCACGCCACCCAGAAGTGCGGGGCCGTGTACAGCCGCATCGCACCGAAGGTGAACGCGGCGAAGCCGGCCGGGGAGTGGCAGACCTACGATGTCACGTTCGTGGGCCGGGAGGTCACCGTCGTCTTCAATGGCGCCACGATCGTCCAGGGCACGGTCGAGGGCATCACCGGCGGCGCGCTCAGCCCGTTCGAGGAGGAGCCGGGGCCGCTGATGCTGCAGGGCGACCACGGCAAGGTCCGGTTCCGGAACGTGGTCGTGACCCCCGCCCGGTAGTGCGACTGCGGGCCTGCCGCGTCTTCGAGGAGGCCGGCCGCGTCGCGTCGCGCCTCGTCACGATGGAGGGGAGCGAGCTTTCGCCCGGCTCCGTCGTCGTGCGCGTCGCCTGGTCCGGCGTCAACTACAAGGACGCCCTCGCGGTCACGGGTCGCGGCAAGATCCTGAAGCGCCTCCCGCTCAACGCCGGCATCGACGCGGCGGGCGTCGTGGAGGCGTCGGAGGACGCGCGCTTCCGGCCCGGCGACGCGGTCGTGGTGAACGGCATGGGCCTCGGTGAGAGCCACGACGGGGGCTTCGCCGAGGTCCTGCGGGTCCCCGCCGACTGGGCCCTTCCCCTGCCCGCCGGGCTGACCCTGCGCGAGGCGATGATCCTCGGCACCGCCGGGTTCACCGCCGCGCTGGCTGTCGTCCGGATGGAGCTGAACGGGCAGCGGCCGGAGCAAGGGCCGATCGTCGTGACCGGCGCGACGGGCGGCGTCGGGTCGGTGGCGGTCGACGTCCTCTCGGCGCGCGGCTACCCGGTGGTGGCGGTGTCGGGCCGGCCCGAGCACCACGGCTACCTCCGCGGCCTCGGGGCGGCCGAGGTCCGGACGCCCGAGGAGCTGCGTCTCGGGTCGCGGCCCCTCGAGAGCGCCCGGTTCGGGGGGGCGATCGACAACGTGGGCGGTGAGCTCCTCGCCGGCCTCGCGCGCCACGTGGGTTTCTGGGGTCAGGTCGCCTGCATCGGCATGGCGGCGTCGCCGGCTCTCGAGGGCACCGTCTTCCCGCTGATCCTCCGCGGCGTGAGCCTCCTCGGCATCAGCTCCGGCAACTGCCCGATGTCGCTGCGGGCCGAGGTGTGGCGCCGTCTCGGCGGCGATCTCAAGCCCCCGCACCTCGCCGCCATCGTGTCGCGGGAGGTCCCCCTCTCCGGCGTGATCGAGGCGGCGACGACGCTCGTGGAGCGGCGAGCGCTCGGGCGCGTGCTCGTCGACTGCGGAGCGGGCTCAGGGTCCTGATCGGGGCGAGGCGGGCGGGCAGGGACGAAGCACTGCCCAGACGGGATCGTGGTCGCTGGCGTGCGTCTCGTCCTTCGCCACTGCCGCCGCCGGCTCGCCGGCCGGGCACAGGCCGCGGGCGAGGACGTGGTCGAAGGTGAAGAAGCGGACGGTGTGGCCGATCCGCTCGGTCGCCCAGAAGTAGCCGGCCTTCGCGACCTCCTCCGCCCCGCCGCGGCCGTTGAAGTCGCCGGCCACGACCAGCGGGCCGTCCCAGCCGGACGCGTCGGCCAGCACCGCCCGGGCCTGCTCCCGCCGGTCCCCGCCCCACAGGCCGGACGGGCTCTCGAGGTGCACGCCGTAGACCCGGACGGCGCCGAGAGGCGTGAGGGCCGTGGCCGAAGCCGCCGCCCGGCGGAGGCGGCGGAAGCGGTGCTCGTGCGGCAGGGGGACCTTGCGCGGGTCCTCGAGCGGCCAGGGGGAGAGGATGGCGACGCCGAAGTCACGGTGGGACATGGGATGGACGGCGGAGGGCACGTACACGTAGCCGAGGCCGAGGGCCCGCGCGATCTCCTGCGTCCCCCGTTCGTCCATCTCCTGCAGGACGAGGACGTCGGGTTCCCGCAGCGGCCCGGGACGGGACAGGAGCTCGACGGCGCGATCCACGTGCTCGGCGAACTTGATGTTGAAGGTCACGACCCGAAGCTCGGTCCTGCCGGAGGCCGGGGAGGGGGCGGCGCCGGCCACGAAGACCGGGCCTCGCGGATCGTCGTAGTTGCGCGCCGTGGCGCAGCCCGCCGCGAGGAGGAGCGCGAGCGCGACGACCCCGGGCCGCCGCCTCCCGTTCGCGTCCCGGGCTACCCGAGCCGGACTCGTCCGTCGCCGAGGACGTCGCCGGGGGCGGTATCGGGTCGTGGGTGGAATCCCCTCACAGCCCCCAGCCGTCGCGGTACCGGATGTGGAGGAGCTCGTTGGCCTTCTCGTTGTTCGTGAACCGGAGGTTCGGGCTGTCCCACTCCAGCCGCTGGTCCTTCATGCGGATGGCCAGGGTCCCCAGGAGCACCATCTCCGTGAGCGCTCCGCCGTACTCGAACGTGGAGCACGGAGGGGCCCCACCCGACCCCTCCTTGCAGGCGCGGATCCAGTCGCCCTCGTGGCCTTCCTTGATCCGGCGAAGGATCTTGGGCGGCCGCTCGTATTCCTTCATGCGGGCCTCGGGGATCAGTCGCACGCCGTCGGCCCCGTGCGAGCCGTGTAGGATCTTCCCCTTGCTTCCGACGAGGAGCGCGCCGCTCGAAGGCAGCGCACGTCCCGGCTCCAGCTCCTCGGGGATGGGCGGGAGCAGACGCCCGTCGTACCAGGTGAGCTTCACCGGCGGCCGGGCTCCGCGGGCCGGGAACTCGTAGCGCACGACAGACGCCCGCGGGAAGGTCTGGGAGGCCACCGCCGGGTCGAAGTGGGTCGACGTCGCCTCGATCGCCCGAGGCGGGCCCAGCTCGAGCGCCCAGAAGGCGGGATCGAGGATGTGGCAGCCCATGTCGCCGAGGGAGCCCGTGCCAAAGTCCAACCAGGCCCGCCACTTCGTGGGGTGATACTCGGGGTGGTACGGCCGGAACGGCACGGGCCCGAGCCACAGGTCCCAATCCAGCGCTTCCGGCACGGGCGGTGTGTCGGTGGGCATGGCCCGCTGGACGAAGTCCGACCACGGGTCGCCGCCCACCGGCCGGTCGGTCCAGGCGTGGACCTCGGTGACGTCGCCGATGGCGCCGTCGTCCAGCCACTCTTTGAGCAGCCGGATCGACTCGTAGGAGTGGCCTTGGTTGCCCATCTGGGTCGTGACACCGTACCGTCGCGCCGCATCGGTGATCCGTCGGGCTTCGACGACCGTGTGGGTCAGCGGCTTCTGGCAGAACACGTGCTTGCCGGCCTGCATCGCGGCCATGGTGATGACGGCGTGGGTGTGGTCCGGCGTCGCGACCACCACCGCGTCGATGCCCTTCTCCTTCTCGAGCATCAGGCGGTAGTCCTTGTAGACCCTGGCCTGCGGGTAGAGGGCGAACGTCTTCGCCGCGTATCCGCGGTCCACGTCGCACAGGGCGACGATCGTCTCCCCCTCGCAGGCCTTCAGGTTGACGGCCCCCATCCCGCCCACGCCGACGGCGGCGATGCGCAGCTTGTTGCTGGGCCCATCCGCCCCCAGCACCCGGCTCGGGACGATGGTGGCCGAGAGCGCGGCGAGAGCGGACGCAGAGGCGAACTGCCTCCTCGAGAGGGTGCGGTTCGAATCATCGGCCATGGTGGGCCGAGAGTGTAGCAGCAACCGCCGGCCGCGCCGCCTCAGCTTCTCACGATCTCGGCCTTCACGAGGTCCGCGAGCGGTCCCGGGAAGAGGCACAGCCTCACGAGGCGCAGGCTCGTGGCCGGGTGGGCGGCGAAGAAGGTGCGGACGGCGCGCACGTAGGCGCGGGCACAGACCTCGAGCGGCACCGCGAAGATGCCGCTCGAGACCGCGGGGAACGAGACCGACGTCCAGAGTCGCTCGTCGGCGCGGAGAAAGGCGGCCTGAAGGGCCTCTGCCAGCCGCACCTCCTCCTGCCCGACGCCCCTCTGCGGCCCTACCGCATGGATCACGCCCTTGAACCGCAGCCGGCCGGCCGTCGTCACCACCGCCTCGCCCACCGGGATCCGGCCCCGCCCGGCCACGATACGGTCGCCCTCCTCCACGAGGGCCGGCCCTGCCGCGCGGGCGATGGCCGCCGCGACGCCACCGCCGTGGGCGAGGTGGCCGTTCGCGGCGTTGACGATCGCGTCCACGGGCTCCGCGAGCAGGTCGCCGGTCACGACCTCGAACGCGCGTCCGCCTGGGTACTCCTCGCGAGCGATCACCACGATCGTGCCTACGGAACGAGGAGGACCTTGCCCGTGGTCTGCCGGCCCTCGAGGGCGCGGTGGGCCTCAGCCGCCTCGGCGAGGGGAGAGGTCCGGTCGATGCGCACCCGGAGCCGGCCGGACGCCGCGTCGCCGAGCACGTCCGCCGCGCGCCTCTCGAGGCTCTCCCGGTCGGCGATGTAGTGCATCAGGTTCGGGCGGGTGAGGAAGAGCGAGCCCTTTCGCGACAGCACGAGCGGGTCGATGGGCGGCACGGGGCCGCTCGCGTTGCCGTAGAGGACCAGCATGCCGCGTGGCACCAGGCAGTCGAGGCTCTTCTCGGCGGTCGACTTCCCCACCGAGTCGTAGACCACGTCCACCCCGCGCCCACCGGTGAGCCGCTTCACCACCTCCAGGAAGTCCTCCCGCGTGTAGACCACGACCTCGTCCGCCCCCGCCTCGCGGGCGAGAGCGGCCTTGGCATCGGTGCCCGCGGTGCCGACGACGCGCGCCCCCCGACGCTTCGCCATCTGCACGAGCAGCAGCCCCACCCCGCCCGCCGCCGCGTGGACGAGGCAGGTCTGACCGGCTTTCAGCGGGAAGGTGTCGGTGCAGAGGTAGTGCGCGGTCATGCCCTGGAGCATGAGGGCGGCGGCGGTGTGGGCGGCCATGCCCGCGGGGATGGCGACCGCGCGGTCGGCCGGGAGCAGCACCCGCTCCGCGTAGGAGCCGGGAACGCCGGTCCAGGCGACGCGGTCTCCGGGGTGGAGGGCGGTGACTCCCGGCCCCACGGCCGCGACGACCCCGGCCCCCTCCAGGCCCGGCACGAAGGGCAGGGGGTTGGGGTAGAGGCCGGTGCGGTGGTAGACGTCGATGTAGTTGAGGCCGGCCGCCTCCACCCGGACCACGATCTGCCCGGTCCCGGGCGAGGGGTCCTCCACCTCGGCGATCCGCAGGACCTCGGGACCACCAAAGGCGTCGACTCGAATCGCTCTCATGGGAATACCTCCGCCGCGGGCCCGTATAGCGTACGACGAGTCGTGCTACGCTCGCGAGGTGGGGGCGGTTTGAGGAAGCTGAGCCGGCGCGAGAAGGGGCTCGTGGGGCTGGTCTCCGTGGCCGCGCTCGCGATCGGCGTCTGGGGCCTCCGCCGCTCGAGCGCCGCCCCGGCCGTGCTCGGCCGGCCCCGCGCCGAGCATCCCCTGACGCCGGTGCCCCGCATCGACCTCGCCCGAATCGACGCGCCGCGCGTGGAGGACGACGCCGGGCGCCGCGACCTCTTCGCGTTCGGCGAGGCCCAGGAGCCCGCGGAGCGGCTCGCGCCGTCTCCGCCGTCCGCGGGCCTGGCGGCCGCCTCCGGAGGGCTCGGCGGCACCCCCGGCGACCCGCTCGCCTCCGCGACGGCCACGGCGGGCCTTCCCCCCCTCAGCCTGAAGTACATCGGCTCGGTGGAGAGCAAGGCGGGGGTGAAGGTCGCGGTCCTGCTCACCGACCGGCGGGAGGTCCTCACCGGGCAGGCGGGTCAGGTGGTGGCGAACCGCTACCGCATCGCGCGAATCGGTCTCGAGTCGGTGGACCTCGAGGACGTCGGGTCCGGGCAGTCCCGCCGCATCCCCCTCAAGGGGGGCAACTGAGCCTCTAGCTCCGGGTGTCCGGCAGCTCGATCGTCCCCTCGAGGTACTTGACGCAGTGGCCGGCGATCCTCACGCGCTCGCCCTGGTCCGCACACCACAGCTCTCCGCCGCGCGACGAGACCTGTCGTGCGAAGAGGCTCGTCTTGCCGAGGCGTTTCGCCCAGTACGGCACCAGCGTGCAGTGGGCGGACCCGGTCACCGGATCCTCGGGAATGCCGACCCCGGGGGCGAAGAACCGCGAGACGAAGTCGCAGTCCCTCCCGGGCGCGGTCACGATCACTCCCAAGCGGTCGAGGGCGGCCACCTTCGCCATGTCCGGCTTCAGGGCCCGCACCTCCTCTTCGCTCGCGAACACGGCCAGGGAGTCGCGCGAGGCGAGGGCGGCCTGGGGGCGCGACCCCAGGGCCTCGGCCAGCCCCGGCAGCGAGGCATCGTGGGGAGCGGGCGGCCGCGACGGGAAGTCGAGCGCGAGCCTCGGGCCCTCGGCGCTCACCCTCAGCGGCCCGCTCTGGGAGCGGAACTGCGCCTCCGTCCGGCCCTTCTCGATCTCGTTGAAGACGACCCATGCCGAGGCCAGCGTGGCGTGGCCGCACAGGTCCACCTCGTCGGTGGGCGTCATCCAGCGGATGTGGTACTGCCCCTTCTCCCCGACGAGGAAGGCGGTCTCGGAGAGGTTGTTCTCGGTGGCGATTGCCTGGAGGGTCCGGTCGTCGAGCCAGCGCTCGAGGGGCACGACGGCGGCCGGGTTGCCGGCGAAGACCCGGCTGGTGAACGCGTCGACCTGGAAGAGCCGCAGGTGCATGGCGCAGTATGTCCCGGTTTCGTTCGAGGGGAGAATGACGGCATGATCCAGATCACGCCCTCCCCTGCCTCGGCCGAGGCGGGGGCGCTGTTCGCCCGCTTCGTCGAGCTGATCGCCCGCCTCCGTGCCCCCGGCGGCTGCCCCTGGGACCGCGAGCAGACCCACGAGAGCGTCAAGCCGATGACGATCGAGGAGGCCTACGAGGTCGCCCACGCGATCGACGAGGGGGACGACGAGGAGCTCCGGGGCGAGCTCGGGGACCTCCTGCTGCAGGTCGTGTTCCACGCCCGCATCGCCGAGGACCGGAAGGCCTTCCGCCTCCGCGAGGTGATCGAGCGGGTCTCGGACAAGATGGTCCGCCGCCACCCGCACGTCTTCGGTGCGGACGACGCCGCGACGTCGGGCGAGGTGCTGCGCAACTGGGAGGCGATCAAGGCGGCGGAGCGGGAGGCCGGGGGCAAGGACGACGAGTCGATGCTCGACAGCGTCCACAAGGGGCTCCCCGCGGTGATGGAGGCCTTCCAGATGACGACCAAGGTCTCGCGGGTCGGCTTCGATTGGAAGGCGGCCGACGGCGCCCTCGTGAAGCTGGACGAGGAGGTGCTCGAGCTCCGCGAGGCCATCCGGGCGAAGACCGACGCCCGGGCCGTCGCTGAGGAAGTCGGCGACCTCCTCTTCGTCGCCGTGAACGTGGCGCGTCTCGCCGGAGTGGACCCCGAGAGCTCTCTCAAGGCCGCGAACCGCAAGTTCCGCCGGCGGTTCCGGCACGTCGAGGATCGGCTGCGCGCCGACGGACGCCGGCCCGCCGACTCGACGCTCGAGGAGATGGACCGGCTGTGGGACGAGGCGAAGCGCCGGGAGACCGGCCACCCGGAGGAGTAGGGCCTCTCGCCCGGTCAGCTCCTCGGCGGGAGCGCCCGCAGGAGCCAGGCGCGGAGGTCCCCCACCTCCTCCGCGCCAACGCTGTGCGGCATCGGGTAGGCGTGCCACTCCACGTCGTAGCCGCGCGAGCGCAGGAGGTCCCGCGTCCCCTCGCCAAGGGTCACGGGCACGATGGGATCGAGCGTCCCGTGGGCCAGGAAGACCGGCGTCGCGGCGTTGGCGGGGTGCGCCTCCACCGGGAGCCGGGAGGCGAGGGGCAGGTAGCAGGAGAGGGCAATGACTCCGGCCAGGCGCTCCGGCCACCGCAGCGCGGTGAAGAGCGCCATGGCCCCGCCCTGCGAGAAGCCGGCGAGGACGATGCGGTCGGCGGCGACGCCCCGCTCGCGCTCGCGACGGACGAGGGCTCCGATGGAGCCCGCCGATTCGCGGATCCCGGCCTCGTCCTCGAGCGCGCGGCGGTCGATCGCCGAGACGTCGTACCACGCGCGCATGCGGTACCCGCCGTTGAGGGTCACGGGGCGGACGGGGCCGTGGGGAAACACCCAGCGCACGGACGGCGACCGGGGCAGGCGCAGCTCGGGCACGAGAGACTCGAAGTCGTGCCCGTCTGCGCCCAGCCCGTGCAGGAGCACGACGGCGGCGTCCGCCGCCCCCCCTGCCGGCTCGATCTCGACCGTCTCCAGCGCGGCGCCGGTCACGCCTCGCGGGCGCCCACTCCGTCCGGCACGAGCTGCCGCTCGAGCATCTGGGCGATCCGAGGCTGGGGCACGGCGCCGATCTGCTGGTCCACCACCTTGCCGCCTTTGAACACGAGGAGCGTCGGGATGGAGCGGACCCCGAGCGCCTGGGCCACGGCCGGGTTCTCGTCGACGTTGAGCTTCCCGACCCGGGCCCGGCCCGAGTACGTGGTGGCCAGCGCTTCGATGGCCGGGGCGATCATGCGGCACGGAGCGCACCACTCGGCCCAGAAGTCCACGAGCACCGGCTCCTTTGCCTCCAGGACCTCGCTCGTCCAGTTGTCGTCGGTCAAAACGATCACGTCAGCGTTCACGCCTTCTCCTCCTCGGAACCCCGGGCGCCGGGCGGAGCCCGCCGCCTCTCATTACCATTAGACCCCAGGTCGGCCGAAACGTGTCACGCCCTCTGGCGAGGCCTGCGACCGAGCCGCCGCAAACGGCTGGACGAGCAGCCTTTCCGGCCGCCCCCGAGCGTATACTCCGGGCCGTGACCGCGCCCTGGGTTCGGACTCCGGAGGAACTCGCCGGTGTCGTTCGCGCGCTCGAAGGCTGCCGCGCCGTCGGCCTCGACTCCGAATCGGACAGCCTCTACCACCACTTCGAGAAGGTGTGCCTCGTCCAGGTGGCGACCGACCGGGGCGAGGCTTTCCTCCTGGACCCGCTCGCGCTGCGCGACCTCGCCCCCCTGGCTCCGGCCCTGGCCGATCCCGGCCTCGTGAAGGTCCTCCACGGGGCGGACTACGACGTCACCACCCTGAAGCGGGACTTCGCCTTCTCGTTCGCCTCGATTTTCGACACCATGATCGCCGCCCGGCTGCTCGGCCAGAGCGAGATCGGCCTCGCCGCGGTCGCCCGCGACGAGCTCGGCGTCGCCCTCAGCAAGGGCAACCAGAAGGACGACTGGTCGCGACGGCCCCTCAGCCCCCAGCAGGAGGCCTACGCCCTCGCCGACGTCATTCACCTCGTGCCGCTGCGGGAGCGGCTCGAGGCGAAGCTCCGCTCCGCGCAGCGGCTCGAGTGGCTCCGTGAGGAGTGCGCGGCGGTGGCCGGACTGGAGCCGGCCGCGCGGCGGCGCGATCCGGAGGCGTACCTGGACCTGAAAGGCGCGCGGCGGCTTTCCCCTCGCGCCCTCGCCGCCCTCCGCGAGGTCGTGGCCTGGCGCGAGCGGCAGGCCGAGGAGACGGACATCCCCGCCTTCAAGATCCTCGGCAACGAGTCCCTGATGCGCCTCGCCGAGCTGAGGCCGCGCGACGTCGCCGGGCTCGCGGCGGTTCCCGGCGTCCTCCCGCGGCTGCGCCGTCAGGCGGGCCCGCTGCTCGCGGCCCTCCAGCGGGCCGAGGAGGTGCCGGATTCCGAGCTCCCTCGGGTCGCGCGCTCACCTCGTCCGGCCGTTCCCGACGTGGTGCGGACCCGGGTCGAGAGGCTGCGGGCCTGGCGTACGGCGCGGGCGGCCGAACTCGGAGTGGAAGCGTCGGTCGTGCTGCCCCAGAGGCTCATCGACCGGCTGGCCGAGACCTGTCCCCGGGACGAGGCGGAACTCGGGGCCGTCGAAGGGCTGCGGCGATGGCGGGCCGACGCCTTCGGCGCGGAGTTGCTGGCCGCCGTATCATAGGTCCCCATTGGCTCCAGGAACCGCGGGAACCCCTTGAAGTTCGGCAAGTTCGAGATCGAAGCTGAGCTCGGCCAGGGCGCCATGGGCAAGGTCTACCGGGCCCTGGATCCCATCCTCGAACGCCGGGTGGCCCTCAAGACGATCTCGCCCCTGCTGCTGAGCAACAAGGAGACCCTCCAGCGCTTCTCGCGTGAAGCTCGGGCGGCGGCACGGCTGGCGCACCCCAACATCGTCACCATCTTCGAGGTCGGCGAGGTGGAGGGCACCCACTACATCGCCATGGAGTTCGTCGAGGGCATGGAGCTCGGCGAAACCCTCGCGCCGCCCGACCGTCTGACGGTCGAGCAGAAGGTCCGAATGATCGTCGACGTCTGTCAGGGCCTCGCGTTCGCCCACCGGATGGGGGTGATCCACCGGGACGTGAAGCCGGCCAACATCCGCCTGACCCGGGACGGGACGGTCAAGATCCTCGACTTCGGGATCGCCCGGTTCCGCGGCACCGATACGACCGACCCGAACCTCACCCAGGCCGGCATGGTGCTCGGCACGCCGAGCTACCTCTCTCCCGAGCTCGTGCAGGGGGCCAAGGTGGACCACTACGCCGACATGTGGGCGGTGGGGGTGATCCTCTACGAGGCCCTCACCGGCCGCCGGCCGTTCGAGGCCCCCACCATCACGAGCCTCATCCACAAGATCGTGGCCGAGCCGCTGCCCCCGATCGACGTGCAGGGCCTCCACCTCCCCGAGGCCCTGGCCGCGGTGGCGCAGCGGGCCCTCGACCGCGACCGGGAGAAGCGCTTCCCGGACCTCGGTGCCATGGCGAAGGCGCTCCTCACCGCGATCGGGGCGACACCCCCGCCCGAGCTGCCTCTCGAGCCCATCGTCCGGAAGCGCGCCTACGAGGCGAACTTCGCCGAGGCCCGACGCCTGCTGACGGAGGACGACCTCTCGGGCGCGCTCGGTGCTGCGAAGCGCGCCCAGTCGCTCGAGCCCACGCGCACCGGCATCATGACCCTCGTCCGGGTGATCGAGGAGCGGCTGCGCTCGGCGACGACCCTCCGCCGCGCGCCGGAGGAGACGACCGGCCCGGAGGGCCCCCGCGGGTCCGCCACCGTCCCGACGCGCGCGGCCTCCGCCCCGGCGGCGCCACCCCTCGCCGTGCCGCCCGGGCCCCTCGACACCACGGCGCTGCGTTCCCGGGGGGCGGCCACCTTCCGCGACATGGGCACCTTCGGAGAGCCACCCGCCACCAGGGAGGCGGCCTTGTCCCCGACCGCCGACCAACTCGCGGTCGCCGGAGCCGACGGCGCGATCCGCCTCTGGGACCTCCGCTCGCGCGACCGCGCCGAGGTCCTGCGCACCGACCTGCACCGCCGCACTGGCCACGACGCGGCGGCGCTCTGCCTCGCCTTCTCGCCCGACGGATCGCTCCTCGCTTCGGCCCACGTGGACGGCGTCGTCCACCTGTGGGACATGTCCCGGGGGGAGGAGGTGTCGGTCCGGCTGCGGCACGACGAGTCGGTCGGGACCCTCGCCTTCTCGCCCGACGGGGCGACCCTCGCCACCGGCTCGCTGGACGCCAACCTTCGCCTGTGGGACGTGGGGGCCGCTCTTTCCGGAGAGGCGCGGCGCGAGCTGTTGCGGCAG
>Ga0335085_10003375_pt1 | contig 27771 bp, 28 predicted proteins | sample Lox_Sample_45_FD_206712 | JGI IMG/M metagenome (GOLD analysis project Ga0335085, IMG submission 206712) | Soil microbial communities from Loxahatchee National Wildlife Refuge, Florida, United States - Lox_Sample_4.5 | ecosystem: Environmental > Terrestrial > Soil > Wetlands | place: USA...
TACGACGCGCCACGCCAGCTACGACATCAGCCAGAGAAAGCGTCCCCTGATCGAGAAAGTCTTCGGCTGGATGAAGCAGACCGGTGGCATGCGCAAAACCAAACTGCGGGGCCTGCCCAAAGTGGCGTGGCAGTTTCTGATGACCGCCGCGGCATTCAACTTGTGGCGTCTCCCGAAAGTCCAGGCAGCCGGAGTGTAGCCAAAACGCCAAAAACGGCGTTTTTCAACACGGCGAAAGCCACCTCACGCCGCCCTAACCTCCAAAAGTCACCTACATGCCAGTCAAAGTCCGGCTTATGCAACGTTTCGGAGCTTCCGATGCCCGTGGAATCGAAAGTTTGTCCCGTATTTCAACAAGCTCCTAGTGCGCCGCTGGCCCAAGCTGTATATGCGATGTGGGACCGAAGAACCTCCACGGGTACAGTCATATTATCCACCTCAAAAGTGCTCTGTCAGGTCGGCGAAGCGCTCGAGGACCAGCAACTTTCCTCTTCCGGGCCGGATCTCCTGCCGCTCAAGCGCCCAGGTGTGCGGATGCGGAATGAAGACGGCGTTCAAGCCGGCGGCCAGCGCGGGATTGATGTCGGACTTGGCGCTATTGCCGGCCATCCAGGCGAGCGAGGGATCGATGTCGCGTTGGGCTACCAAGTGGCGGTAAGCCGCCAGATCTTTCTCTTTGACGATGGCCGTGTGCGCGAAGTAGATCTTTAAGCCGGAGCGGTCTATCTTTAGCTTCTGTTCGTCAGGGTGGCCCTTAGTGAATAGAGTCAGCTCATGGCGCGAGGATAGATACTCGAGGGTCTCGGCCACGCCCTCGATCACCTGCATGGGGCAGTCCAGGATGCTTTCAGCGAACGACATGACTTTGATCAGGTCGTCTTCATCGACTTCGCGCTCGGCAAGGTTCTGGTAACATTGCCGTAAGTTACGCCCGAAGTTCAGTGAGCCGTAACCATATATCTTGGCATTAGTCAGCTCGATTTCATCGAGCACGTGGCGGATCTCGGCCGGAGTGAGTGTAGAGTGGTCCAGAAACTGGACAAACTCGTCGAAGGCGCGCTCGAAGTAGATGTTATTCTCCCAGAGCGTATCGTCGGCGTCGATGAACAGGTGTTGACGGGTCATCTGGTGGTCCTGGGCGCCAGCCGGAAGGGGATTTCGATGACGGCATCTACGTCTATCGGCTGGCCGTTGCGCAGCGCGGGCTCGAACTTCCATTTGTCCATGGCTTCTGCGGCGCTGTGGTCGAGGCGGTCGTCGAGATGATCGAGCAGTTTCACGGAATCGACGCTGCCGTCTTTGCGGATGACGGCGGAGAGGCGAACCTTGCCCTCCACGCGGTCGGCGATGGCGGCGGGAAAGTATTTCGGATCGACCTTGCGCAAGGGGACGGGCGGGCTCAGCAGGCCTCCTGCGCGGGCATCATCGCGCCGTTCGGCGAACCAGATCATCCAGCTTCCGGTGTAGCTGGTGACGTTGGGCATCTGGACGGACATGGCGTAAGTGTCGCGGCCGTCGAGCATGGGATCTGGCGCGTGCGAGACGCGGGTGGCGGCCTGGCGGCCGCCGGCGATCGTGGTGGCGGGCAGGGTATCGCGGAGCGCGGCGCGGAGATTGGCTGCGGAGGTGGGGGACGCGGCGCGGGCCATCAGGGTGGGCTGGGCATCCGGCGAGCCTTTGCGGATCATGAGGCCGGGCACGGTCAGCAGCGCGCCAGTGGAAGGGCCGTCGGCAGCGCCAGCCGCGCGCGGCTGCGGACCGGCAGCGAGACGCGCGTTGCGTACGCCGTCGGGAATTGGCGCGGGCGCGGTCTGGTTCGGATTCAAGCCCACGATCGCAATGCTGACCGCGGAGGTGGATGCGGATTCGGCGATGACGGGCGCGTCAGGGAGCGCTTCGCCGAATGGGCTGGGCTTCGACTGCGGACGCGGCGGAACGAAATCGCGGTGGGGCGCGAGGGGTGCGGCATCCAGGCCCGCGGGAGCTGCCGAGCGGGTGTTGGCGGAGGCGATGACGGCCGGCGCTACGGGCAGCGCGGGAGCGGCCGCCGCGGTCTTGGGAGCCTCGGGCGGCGGGACAAACATCTTCGGCTGTGGGGGCGGGGCCGGGTGCGGCGGCTGTACGGCGAGCACGTTGGGCGATTTCAGATCCTGCTTCAACTCGAGCTTGGGGGCGGGCTGCCAGATGAATTGCTTCGCGCGCGGGGCCTTCAACGAGCCAGCGACGATTTCCTGGGAGGCGATCGTGGCTTCGAGGCGCGGCGGCTTCGAGGGCGTGTGCGCGCGGGTGGGCGAGACGTCCGGGAGTTTCTGGCGGAAGTCGTACCAGACGACTTTGCTGGCGTGTGGGGCGATCACCGCGGCGTAGAGTGATTTGGGTTCTTCGCGCATGGGGCCGGAAGCGACCCAGGCCAGGATGAGGCCGTGAGCGAGCAGGGAGAATCCGAACGGAACCGGCCTGGATCGCGCGAAGGTCATGCGTTAGACGCCGGCGGGCTTGCCGCCGTACCCGTTGTGCGGCGCAACCTGGCGCACGCGGGTGATGTGCCGCTGACGCGGAATGTACTGCGCCAGAAAATCGTTGAGGTCGCGCAGGCGTTGGGCCTCCGAACGCGTGCGCAGCAGGCCGCTCAGGAAATCGAGATCCTGCAGACCTTGCGCCAGTTGAAAGCTGAGCTGTGGATCCTCGAGGTTGGGCTCCGGGGCAGGCGCCTGCATGACGCCAGATTCGAGCAGGTTCTTGTACTGTGTGAGGGCCATGTGCTGGAGGGCGAGCGGGGCGTCTTCGTCTTCGTCGTCATCGAAGAACTGTACTTCGCCGCGGAGATAGTCTTTCTCCTCGTCGAGGATGACGACTTCGAAGCGGCGGCGGCCGATGGTGAGGATGTCCATTTTGCCGTCCGGATAGCTCTTGAGGACCTTTTCGACAATCACGGTGCAGCCGGCGTTGACGATGCCTTCGTCCTTGGCTAGCACGACGCCGAATTCGGAATTGTCGCGAAGGGCGGCGGCGATCATCTCTTTGTAGCGGTCCTCGAAAATGTGCAGCGGCAGATGCGTGCGCGGAAAGACCACAACATGGAGCGGGAAGAGCGGGAGGAGCCGCGAGGACATGCTACTATTATTGCGTTTCAGGCCGGTTCCGGCAAATCAGCGGCAATGCGCATCGACGGGAAAGTGGTTCTGATCACGGGCGGCTCCGAGGGCATCGGCGCGGCTTGCGCGGCGGCATTTCGGAAGCGCGGAGCAAAACTGTCGCTGGTGGCGCGTTCGGCGGACAGACTGCGCGCGGCTGGCGGAGCGGAGGCGCTGATTACGGCGGGCGACATCACGCTGCCGGAAGTACGCGAGGCGGCGGTAGCGGGCACGCTGGCGCGATTTGGCGCGATCGATATTCTGATCAACAACGCGGGCATGGGGCTGTACGATCCGGCGTGGCGGGCGCCGCAGGCCGATGCGCGCAGCTTGTTCGAACTTAATTTTTTTGCACCGCTGGCGATGACGCAACTGGTGGCGCCGCACATGCGGCAGCGGCGTACGGGCATGATCGTGAATGTTTCGTCGATCGCGGGGAAAGTGACGCTGCCGTGGCTGACGCTTTATTCGGCCTCGAAGTGCGCGCTCGGCTCGCTGACGGATGGCCTGCGCATGGAACTGAAGCGGGACGGCATTCACGCGATGACGGTGTGTCCTGGTTATGTGAAGACGAATTTCCAGGATCACGCGCTGGGCGGCGTGCCACCGCCGAAGGTCTCGAGCGGCAAACAATTCGCTATTACGCCCGAGCAATGCGCGGAAGCGGTCGCGCGCGGCGTGGAGCGCGGGGTACGCACGGTGCTGGCTCCCCGATCGGGCTGGCTGATTGTGCTCGCCGAGCGGCTGTTTCCGTCGCTGGTGGAAGCGCAATTGGCGGCCACGTTACCGGACCTATGATTCTGAAGCTGAAACAAACGCCGGGGATTTATCTGGTCGGATTCATGGGATCCGGCAAGAGCACCATTGGGCGTTTGTTGGCGGACCGGTTGGGCTGGCACTTCGTGGACTTGGACGCAGACATCGAAGCCGCGGCGGGCATGCGCATCAGCGAGATCTTCGACACACGCGGCGAAGCGGAGTTCCGGCGGATGGAGCAGGAAGCGATGCGGCAGCGGGTGCGGGCGATCGAGCGCGGCTGGCCTTGCGTACTGGCGCTGGGCGGCGGGGCGATTGTGGCGCCGGAGAATTACGAAATGGTCGCAGATAACGGCGTGATGGTGTGGCTGGATTGCCCTTTTGAGACGGTGCAGCGGCGCGTGGCGAGTGCGACGCACAGGCCGCTGGCACGCGATCCGGACGAGTTTGCGCGACTGTATGAGGCGCGGCGGGAAGCGTACGCGCGCGCGGATTACCGCATTGCGATCGAGAGCGACGATCCGATGGCCGCGGTGGAAGCGGTGCTGCATCTGCCGTTGTTCCAATGAGGCGCGAGTCGACGCTACGGCGGCAGGCGCTGGCGATCTTCAAGGCGGCGCTGGCGGCGGCCAATCCAGAGGCAGCCGTGGCGCGGCAACTGGCACGCGAGGACTTCGCAGGCTATCGGGCGATCTACGTGGTGGGCGCGGGGAAGGCGGGCGTGGCGATGGCGCGGGCTACGGAGCGCGTGCTGGGGCGGCGAATCACGCGCGGATTGCTGAACGTGAAGTCGGGCGGCGGGGCGCGGCTGCGGCGGATCGAGTTGCATGAATCCGGGCATCCGGTGCCGGACGCGCGGGGCATGGACGGCGCGCGGCGCATCGTGGAGATGGCTTCAGAGGCGGGCGCGGACGATTTGGTGCTGTGCCTGATTTCGGGCGGCGCGTCGGCGCTGCTGCCGCTGCCGGCCGATCCGGTGACGCTCGACGAAAAACAGGAAACCACGAAATTGTTGTTGGCGTGCGGCGCGAGCATTCACGAAATCAACGCCGTCCGCAAGCACATTTCGCAGATCAAGGGCGGGCAACTGGCACGCTGGGCTTATCCGGCGCGGGTGCTGACGCTGCTGCTTTCCGATGTCATTGGCGACGATCTGGATGTGATCGGATCGGGACCGACCGCGCCGGATGCGTCGACTTTCGCGCGGGCGCACGCGATTTTAGAGAAGTACGGGATCTTCGGGCGGGTGCCCGCGCCGGTTCGCGCGCGCATCGAGCAGGGCGAGCGCGGGGAAGTGGCGGAGACGCCCAAGCAGGGCGACCGGATCTTCGGGCGCGTCCGCAACGTGATCATCGGCAGCAATAGGCAGGCGGTGGATGCGGCTGCGGGGCGCGCTCGCGAGCTGGGGTTTCGCACGTTGGTGCTATCGACGTTTGTGGAAGGCGAGACGCGCGAGATCGGGCGGATGCATGCGGCGATTGCGAAAGAGATCGTGCACGCGGGGCGTCCGGTGAAGCCGCCGGCCTGCATCATTACGGGCGGCGAGACTACGGTCACGCTGCGGGGCGATGGGCTGGGCGGGCGGAATCAGGAATTGGTGCTGGCGGCGGCGATGGATATCGCGGGGCTGCGGAATGTGGTGGTGCTGAGCGGGGGCACCGATGGCAGCGATGGGCCGACGGATGCGGCGGGCGCGATTGCGGACGGGCGCACGCTGGGGCGCGATCCGCGCGCGGCGGAGTTTCTGGCGCGCAACGACTCGTATCATTATTTTAAGGGCCTGGGCGATTTGATTGTTACCGGGCCGACGCATACGAACGTGATGGACGTCCGACTGATCCTGGTAGGAGAGCAGGCGTGAGTTTCTGGCGCAAGGACGTCGTCGATTTTGCGCTGGAGCAGGAAACCGCCGCGCATATTCGCGAGCAGAAGGAATGGATCGCGCGGGAGCCGGGGAATGCGCGGCCGTGGTACAACCTCGCGCAACTCTATCGGATCGAGCAGCGGCAGGATGAGGCGCTGGGGCTGCTGCTTGAGGCGGTGCGTCTGGACGATTTGTACGCGGATGCACATGTGGCGCTGGCGGAGATTTACGCGGTGCGCGCGGATTATGCGGCGGCGCGGCGGCATGCGGAGCGGGCCGCGGGGCTGGGGAATGCGCGCGGGTTGGAACTGCTGCGGCGGCACGGAGCCGCGTAGGCGCTCTCGCGTCTACAATCAAATGGATGCAAGAGCTCGCCTTTTGGAAAGCGGTCATTGTGGACGAGTCCAATTTTCTGGAAGAGATCGCCAGTCTGCTGTCGAAGAACGGGATTCGATATTGCGTGATCGGCGGCCAGGGGGTTAACGCGTATGTGGATCCGCTCGTCAGCCTGGACCTTGACCTGGTTGTGGCGGTGGATCAACTCGAACCACTGACGCAACTCCTGGGTGCGCGATTCAAGGTGGAGCGCTTTCCCCATAGCTTCAACGTTGCGGACGCCGGGTCGAAGCTCAGGGTGCAGATTCAGATTGATTCGCGCTATGCCGCCTTTGTGGATCGGGCACGTCCGGCGGTCGTGCTGGGACTCAGCCTGATGGTCGCCGATCTCGAGGACATCCTGCAGGGCAAGATTTGGGCGGCACAGGATCCCGGGCCGAGGCCTAGTAAAAGGCGAAAGGATCTGCTGGATATCGAACGGATCTTAGACGCGTACCCGGCCTTGCGGGCGCAGGTTCCAAGCGATATTTCGGAGCGGCTTGGGCTGTCCTAGCAGCGGCTGAACAGGTCGCCGAGACGGATGGCAAAACCGGGGATGGTTTCCGCGGAGAGGATCCAGACTTCGGCGGTGCCGCAGTTGCGATAGCGCCGGGCTTTTTGGGCGAGTTTCTCAAAGGTGTCGTTGGCGGATACGATTTCGATGGCGAGGCCGGGAACCCATCGCTGCACGCGCAGGTGCATGTTCATGAGCGGTCGTTTGGATTCGCGGATGAAGCTCACGTCGGGGCCATAGTGCCGGGAAGACGTTCGTAATCATCAACCGTTAGACCCGCCTCTATTGCCATTTGTAGATTACCTTTCCGTCAAAGATGGTGGTTACCACGTGCGTGTTCGCGATCTCGGCAGGCGGGATGCTGAGGATGTCGTCCGAGACGACCACCATATCGGCGAGTTTGCCGGGCTCGATGGATCCTTTGATTTTCTCGGTGAAGCTGGCGTAGGCCGATCCCATGGTGTAAGCGTGGATGGCTTCGGCTACGGAGATTTTTTGTTCGGGCACCCAGCCATCGGGATGCTTGCCGTCGAGTGTCCGGCGAGTGGCGGCGCCGTAGATGCCCATCAGAACTTCCATCGGGGCGACGGGCCAGTCGGAACCAAAGGCGAGCACGGCGCCTGTATCGAGGAGCGTGCGGAAGGCGTAAGTCGTCTTCGCGCGCTCTGGGCCGATGCGTTTTTCGGCCCAGCGGCCATCGTCGATGCAATGGTAGGGCTGCATGGAGGCGATCACGTGCAGTTTGCCGAAGCGGGGGATGTCGTCGCGGAGGAGGTGCTGGGCGTGTTCGATGCGGAAGCGGCGGTCGCGCGGGCCGTCCTGGCGCCCGGCTTCTTCGTACATGTCGAGCACGGTGTGATTGGCTTTGTCGCCGATGGCGTGAATGGCGACTTGCAATCCCGCGCGGTCGGCCCCCAGGATGTTGTTTTGCATCTTACTCACGGGGATCATCTGGCTGTTGGCGAGGCCGGAGGTGTTGGGGGCGTCGAGATAGGGCTGGAAGAAGAGCGCGGTGGTCGAGCCGAGGGAGCCATCAGCGAAACCTTTCAGCCCTCCGATTTGGAGCTTGTCGCCGCCGAATGCGGCGTGCAGTCCGATGGCGGCCAGGCGTTCCCAGGAGGCCAGGGGCTGATGGCCGGAGATGCGCACGGTGAGTTCGCCGCGCGCGCGCAGGGTTTGATAAACACGCAGGATTTCAGGAGCGGCTGACATATCCTGCACGCTGGTGACGCCGTTTTCAGCGGCGTAGCGCATGGCGGCGCGGACGGCATCGGCGATTTGTTCGGGCGAGGGCGCGGGGATGATGCGATAGACGCGATCCATGGCAGCGTCTTTCAGCACGCCGGTCGGATCGCCGGCGGCGTCGCGGACGATGGTGCCGCCGGGGGGGTCAGGCGTTTCGCGGGTGATGCCGGCCAGTTTCAGCGCTTCGGAATTAGCCAGAGCCATGTGGCCGTCGAGGCGATTGACGAAGACGGGATGGCCGGCGCTTACAGCATCGATCAACTGGCGCGTGGGTAGTTGGGCCGGGGTCCAGTTTTCGTGATCCCAATTGCCGCCGGTGATCCAGCGGCCGGCGGGGAGCTTGGCGGCGAAGGCGGCGATACGGTCGCGAAGTTCGGCTTCGGATTTGGTGGTGCGCAGTTGCACGCCGGCCAGGTTCTGGCCGCCATCGAAGAAGTGGACATGCGAGTCGTTGAAGCCGGGCAGCACGAGCTTGCCCGCGAGGTCGATGGTTTGGGTGGCGGGGCCGATCCACTTGCGAATTTCGTCATTCGATCCAACGGCGGCGATGTGAGTGCCGATGCATGCGACGGCTTCGGCGCGCGGCTGGGCGGGATTGACGGTCCAGACTTTGCCGTTCAGCAGAACCAGGGTGGCGGCGGGCTGCGCCTGGACGAGGCGGACGCCGGCCAACAGCAGCAGGGCTGCCAGCCCGGCGAAGAGCTTGAGCATTTTATGATTGTAGAATCTGTAGGAGCCTGACAGTTGCGTGAAAAACTTGCAGCCGCACTCCTTGCCATTTTGGTCCCGTTCGTTGCCACGGGACAGACAAGCGGCAACACGATTCGCCTATCCGGACGGATTCTGAGCCCCAATGGACCGATCCGTCATCAGCAGATCACCATTCAGGGCGCGGGTCAGAAGGAATTAGGGAAGGTCGAGACTGACGAGGATGGCCGCTTTGCATTTTCGGATCTGCGGCCGGACGCACGTTACTCACTGATCATCGATGTCAAAGGGTTCTATCCCTGGAGCATGGGCATCGACGTGCGCGGCCAGGACATGGATCTGGGAAGCATCGGACTTTCACCGCATCGGCCCGTGGATGTTTTCGGCCGGGTGGTTGATTACACAGGTGCAGCAATTCAACAAGCGACCGTGGAGCTAAGCTCGGGTGACCAGCAGCAAAGTGCAACTCAGACCGATCAGAACGGCAAATTCTATCTTCCGCCCGTGCCGCCGGACCGCCAGTATTCCGTAGCCATCGTGGCGCATGGCTTTAGTCCTACGAGCATGCCAATCGCTGCAGAAGACGGCGATGTGGATTTAGGCACGATCGTCATGCAACCGATCGGTCCATGGCGGGCGGGCGCTCCTGTTCGAAGGCAGTCCCGGAATACGGTTATCGTTTCGGGCCGGATTACGGACATGCATAATGTGCCGGTTACCGAACGGGGACTGAACTTCAGGATGAGGGTGCCATCCCAGCCCGCAGGCCCGGTATATTCACTCAGGCCGGATGCCGGCGGCAGGTTCGTGCTTCCGATAGAGAGCCAAAAGCAGTATGAGATGTACATACCGGAGCGGGGGGACCAGCCGAACTACGAACTGGTCGCGAGAATAGAGGCCGGTGGAGGATGGGACGTTGATTTCGGAAATATCGCCGTCCAGCCGTCAACACACAGCATTCTAGGGCCGCACTCGCCTTTGGATTTTCCGTTGGGTGAACTGGGTGGGCCGGTTACAGTCGCCGGTCCTACGGGATCGATGCCTTCGTCCGGCCACCTCGCAAAGATCTACATCGCGGCTATTTTCATCGGCGCAGATGGCGGCGTGAGTATATTGCAGAGCGACGGTAAGCTCGTCCGGATACCGAAGGAAAAAGATGAGGTCGGAGCGAGATTCCAAGAGTTTTCGAGCGACGCGCGATCGGTGGGGTGGCTGGTGGACTCGGACTTCTGCTGTACCTCATATCCGATCCAGAAAATGCTGGTGATTTACACTCCAGGAAAACCGTTGCGCCGTTTCACGGGTGACGGCAGAGCGATCTTCCGATGGAGCTTTGTGGCTGGCGGAAAACGGGTGGCGTTCTACCAGGATTTCTTGCACGGCACGTCAGCGCCACACGACGAACTGCGCGATGTCGAAAGTGAGCGGCTCATCAAGACGTGGGACGGCGATGCAACACCAGCGCCAGCGTGGACCCGAAACCTACGGCAATGAAGCCGCGCCTTTTCGCTCTAGTCCGCGGCCAGGGGGCCTTCGCCGCTCGCAAGCTCGGCGATGATCATCTCGCGGCGGTTGCGGGCGCTCGAGACGGCGGATTCCATGGCCATCAGATAGATGGCCGCGCCCAGGGCGGCGGCGCAGGCCAGGGCGATGTCAAACGCCCACTGGCTGCTGAAAGCGTAGCGCGCGAGGTAGGCGAAGGCGACCGGCAACAGTGCCACCGGATAGAGGAGAAAAAGCAGGCCCTGTGCGCGGCCCGCCGCACCGCCCGATGCGCGCTGAGGACGCATGCCGCGCGGATAGTTGACCGAACTCAGGTTGCCGATGGCGAACAGATACAGCACGCAGACGGCAACCACGATAAAGGTCTCGGCGATGGTTCCGGGGGTGATCCCGAGGCGCAGGAGAGAGCAGGCCAGGGTGACCAGCGAGATCTCGAGGAAGATGAACACGGCGCTGGCGATGTTCTTCGCGGCCAGCACACGCTTGAAACTCACGGGGGCCGCGAAGTAGATTTGCGCGGCGGAGCGGTCGAAACCGAAGGCGTTCCAATAGGTCACCTGGCCGAGCAGCGTGAGCGCATAGACGCTGACCACCGCGAGGAAATTGCCGGAGATGATGGAATCGCTGTGGCGGCCGCGGAGCACCATGGGGAGCCAGACGGCCAAGCCGAAGGAGAAGCCCATCACAAAGACCATGCGAAAGCGCGGGGTGCGGGCGAGCGAGCGTAGTTCTTTTTCGACCATAGCGCCTACGGGATCGGGCAGGACGAGCGAAGGCAGGCGATAGAGGGGCTCGATCCAGGAGCGGCCGCTGCCGCGGGGGACGGTGGCCTGGGCCTCCTGAATGTCGTAGCGCAGACCGCTCTCGAACTGACGGCGGCCGAACAGGTAGGCGAAGACGATCCAGGCGCATAGGGTTGCCGCGCCCACGCTAGGATTGAGCCTGGCGTGTGCACCCATCAGAATTTCGGCGGCGGCTCCCCAGGGCCACAGAGCATGCCGTCCGGCGGGGAGCAGATGCTGGAAGCGGCGCATGGGCGCTTCGGTAACGAACAGCAGGCGCGGCGTGACGGCGGCCAGCATGATGAGCAGGCCGATCACTTCGCGCATGCCCCGGCGGCTGAGCAGGCGTTCGATCAGGTTGCGGAGCCCGGCGGCCAGAAAAAGGTTGCATGCCGCGAAAGCCGCCAGCGCTAAAGGCGCGCGGACGAATAGCGGCCAGCCGTTGAATTCTGGATTGCGCAGCAGGCCGATGCCGGCGCCGGTGAGCAGCAGCAACATCTCTACGCACGTGGTGACGCGCAACAGAACCTCGACCAGGAACAGAGAGCGCCGCGGAACGGGATAGAGCAGCAGCTTGCGGAGATCGAGCGATGCGCCCATGCTGGCGGAGGCCAGCGGGGCCAATTGCCAATAGGCAAATACGGCTAACAGGCCGATCGGCAGCCAATCTGCGATTTGGGTCCGCAGGCCGGGCTGCGCGGTGACTTCCTCGGCCAGGAACGCCAGCAGAGTCCAGAAGCCGTACCAGAGGATCGAAGTGGCCAGCGAGAACACCGCGCCACGGCGGTGCGAGGCGAGCCGGAAGCTGCGCATGCTGAGCCACTGCGCGCGCAGGATGGCGCGGATCATTTCAGCCACTCCAACTCGTGGAACTCGCGCCCGGCGCCGACCACGCGCACGAAGACATCTTCGAGCGATTCGGAGCCGCCGCGCAGTTCCGCCATCGATCCTTCGCGCACGATGCGGCCTTTGTCGATGATGGCGACGCGATCGCAAAGGCGCTCGACGACTTCGAGGACGTGGGAGGTGAGGAAAATCGTCGCGCCGCGGCGCACCTGGTCGAGGAGGATTTCTTTCATGAGGCGCGCGCCGACCGCGTCGACGCCTTCGAAGGGCTCGTCCATCAGGAATAGATCGGGATGATGGATCAGGGAAGCGGCCATGGCCAGGCGCTTGCGCATGCCCTTGGAATACTCGGCGATCAGTTTGCGGGTTTCGCGCAATTCGAAGAGATCGAGGAGTGAGTGCGCGCGCTCGATGGCGACAGGGCGGGCCAGCCCGTACATGCGGCCGGCGAATTCGAGGAACTCGGCGCCGGTGAGGCGGTCAAAGAGGAGCGATTCGTCGGGGACAAGGCCGATGCGTTTCTTGATCTCGATTTCCTGCTCGGGCAGGCGCATGCCGAGTAGTTCGATGGTTCCGGAGGTGGGCGGAATCAGGCCGGTGAGCATGCGGACGGTGGTGGATTTGCCGGCGCCGTTGGGGCCGAGAAATCCGAAGAAGCAGCCGCGTGGGACGACCAGGTTGAGGCCGTCGACCGCGGCCTTGCCGCCGTAGGATTTGTGCAGATCGTGTACGGCGATGGCGGCTTCCAGCATGCAGATATTATGGTACCGGCGGACGTAACCTAAGCGCCACCTTTGGCTGTCCAATACCATAACCGGCAGTTAGCTGATACCATCTGCAAAAGGAGGTTTACACACCGTATGACGACCAGGCAAGCAGGCAAGTTGTTTTCATTTGCGCTTCTCGTATTGGGTTTCGGATTAGTCCAGGCGCAGGCCAAGTCCGATTTTTCCGGGACGTGGAAGCTCGACGTCAGCAAGAGCGATCTGGGGCCGATGCCCGCGCCCGACAGCGAGATCCACAAGATCACGCATAACGACCCGGACCTGAAGATGAACGTGGCGATGACCGGCGGTCCGCAGGGCGATATGAATTACGACGTCAGCTACACCACCGACGGCAAGGAATGCGTCAACAAGCTGGGCGATAATGAATTCAAGAGCACGCTGAAGTGGGAAGGGGACGATCTGACCATCAACACCAAAGGGTCCTTCAACGGAAGCGATTTTACAGCCCAGGACCGGTGGACGCTGAGCAACGACGGCAAAACCATGAACGTATCGCGCCACTTTTCCAGCTCGATGGGCGACGCGGATATGAAGCTGGTATTCGAGAAGCAATAGGAGGGGTCGGGATGCGGACTTCAACGATCAGAATATTCGGTTTGACGATACTCATGGCGGCCGTGGCGCTAGTCGAGGCGCAGGCCAAGACAGACTTCAGCGGCACCTGGAAGGCGGACATCAGCAAGTGCGATTTCGGTCCGATGCCGCCGCCGGACAGCGTCGTCGAGAAGATCGTCCACGAGGATCCGAGCGTGAAGGTCAATATCGCGCAGACCGGCGGCGACCAGGGCAATGTCACCTACGACATGGCGTATACGACCGACGGCAAGGAGAGCGTGAATCACATGGGCGACAACGAATTCCGCACGACGCTCCAATGGGACGGCGACGACCTGGTGGGCGACACCAAAGGGACCTACGGCGGAGTCAATTTCACCTCGAAGGATCATTGGACGCTGTCAGATGGCGGCAAGACCATGACGGTCGCGCGGCACATTTCCACCGATGACGGCGATATCGACATGAAGTTCGTTTTCGTGAAGCAGTAAGAATCCAGGTGCATCGCTTGATTTCGAGACTATTGATTTGTTCACTATCTCTGGCCTGCGGATTGGCGCTGGGCCAGAGCAACCCTTTAAACGGCACCTGGCAGATGAATCCGGCGAAGAGCGACTTCGGCTCAGGGCCGGTATCGGAAAGCCGCGTGGACCGCATCAGCATCGACGGGCCCAACGTAAAGGACACCATCACGCAGAAGCTGCGGCGCGGTCCCGAGAGCACGTACGACATGAATTACGCGACCGACGGCAACGAATCGGAAAACCACGTTCGCGGCACGTTGGTGAAGAGCACGGCCAAGTGGGATGGTGCGACGCTGGTGGTAGACAGCACGGTTTTCGCGTTTCGGCAGGAGATGATGAACGATCGCTGGACGGTGTCGCCGGATGGGAAGACACTGACCTTGACCCGGCATATGACGGGCCCGCGGAAGGCCGACCAGAAGATCGTTTTCGATAAGGAGTAGACAGACATTGGCGGGCCTGGGGCCCGCCGCAGGCGGCGCGCCTGCCCTACTGGGCACCGGCGGCTTTGAGGGCTTGGCCGCGGCGCCAATGCGCCTCGAACAGTCCGGTCATGGCTTCGCCCATGGCTTCGTGGTCGAAGACGACGGCAGTCCAACTCGGCCGGGTAACCACTGGATCGAGAAGCGCGATCATGCCTTGACGCCCGTCGAAAACTGCCAGCTTCATCGGCAGCGAGTCGGACTGGCGCACCTCGACACCGGCTGTTTCGTAATCCTGCAAACGCTGGCGATGGGTATCGTCGAGCATGCCGGATTCGAGCAGCAGGCGGCAATTGACGCCGGAAAAACGCGCCTGTTTCACGAGCTTTTCATCGAGCGGATCGACGGCGTAAGGCGGGCGCGAGAACTCGACGTAATCGGATTTGACTTCGGATAGCATGCGGCGGTATTCCGCGGCGATCTGCGCCGGGTCGCTGACGATGCGGAGAAAATCGAGCGTGCCACGGCCTTCCTTGCCTTGCGAGTACACCGATTTCAGATCGTCGGCCAAGGCGACGCTGGAGCGGCCCTGCTCGGTCAATTCCTGTTCGACGAGTTGGCGCTTGCGGACAAGGTAGGCCGGCAGCGCGAGGCTCGGCTCCACGGCGGAGAAGAGCTTGGTTTTCTCCTGCACCACTTGGGCGAAACCCTTTTCCACCAGGCTATCGAGCACCTCGTAGATCTTCTGGCGCGGCACGTGCGACCGCGCGGCGAGTTCGAGAGCCTTGAAGCGGGGATGCCCCAAAAGGACGAGGTAGGACCGCGATTCGTAGGCGTTCAGGCCAATCTGCTGAAGCCGCTTCCAAAAATGTTGGAACTCTCCTTCAGCCCATTTTTCGCTCATAGTCCCTAACAATACCAAACCCTGTAATGAAAATGTGTTACGGGGTCCGGGCGGCGGGGGCATGGGGCGGCGGCGGTGAGGGGAAACAAAACGGCGGGAAACTTTTGTATAGTGGAATATTCGATTGACTTAGTACTATTCGGCCTCTAAAATAAGCCTAGTACCAGAGCTGGATATGCCCGACACCAATGGCGCCCATGAAGGGCCTTCGTTAAACGCGACGGGGGAAAAGCCCAAGATCCGGATCGTTGTAGCGGACGATCACCCGATTTTCCGCGACGGACTTTGCCGGCTGCTGGCGCTGGAGCCAGATTTCGAGGTGGTCGGCCAGGCGCAGGACGGACGGCAAGTTTTGGATGTGCTGCAGCAGCACGAGCCAGATATCCTTTTGCTTGACTTGAAGATGCCAGGACTGGACGGCCTGGCGACGCTGCAACGTTTGCAGACCGGCAAGCACAAGACGCGCGTGATTGTGCTGACGGCTTCCGAAGACAAGAACGAATTTGTGCAAGCGATGAAGCTGGGCACTTCGGGTATTGTCCTGAAGCAGAGTGCCACAGACCTGCTCATCAAGAGCATCCGCAAAGTGAATGCCGGCGAAATCTGGCTGGATTCGCATACTACCGCGGCGGTGATGCGGCAGTTTGCTACGGGCGCCGACGAACCGCCAGTGGCTCCAGGCGCACCGGCGGCAGGCGGCCGTGAACGGGAGCGCTCGTTGCTCAGCCAAAGAGAGCGCGAGATTGTGGCGCTGGTGGCGCAGGGTTTCAAGAACAAGGAAATGGCGGAGAAGATGTTCATCAGCGAGCAGACGGTGAAGAACCACCTGCACAACATCTTCGACAAACTGGGAGTTTCCGACCGATTGGAACTCGCGCTTTACGCCATTCACAACAACCTGCACGTGGGCAAGTAACGCCGCTTAACCGCTATATTCCTTCAATTTGTTGTGCAGGGTTTTCAGGCTGATGCCGAGGATTTCGGCAGCGCGGGTCTTGTTGTTGTTGGTAAAGGCCAGGGTGCGCAGGATGAGACCTTTTTCGGCATCTTCGACAGTGGTGCCGATCTGGAAGCGCACGGAGGCCGGGTCGTCAACGGTTTGCGGAGGCTCTGCTCCGGCCGCCGCAGCCATTACCGCGCGGCCTTGCAGGAACGCGGGGATATGTTTGAATTCGATAGCGCCCTCGCCCGCCAGGATGACAGCGCGCTCGAGCACGTTGCGCAGCTCCCGCACGTTGCCGGGCCAATTGTGACGTTGTAAGGCTTCGAACACTTCTGCTGAGATGCCGTTCACGCGGCAATCGTGTTTGCGGTTGAGATCGGCGATCAGGGCATCGGAGATCGGCTTGACGTCTTCTTTGCGCTCGCGCAGCGGCGGCAGATGAATGTGGAATACGTTCAACCGGTAAAACAGATCTTCGCGCAGATGGCCGCCGCGGATGGCTTCGTCGGGGACTTTATTGGTGGCGGCGACCACACGCACGTCAACTTCAAATTCGGCTTTGCCGCCGAGGCGCCGGACTTTGGAATCCTCCAGGATGCGGAGGAGTTTGGCCTGGGTCGGCAGCGGCATTTCGCCGATTTCGTCGAGCAGGAGGGTGCCGTGCTGCGCCAGTTCAAAGCAACCGGAGCGGCGTTCCGAGGCGCCCGTGAAGCTGCCTTTTTCGTGGCCGAACAGTTCGCTTTCGATGAGTGTTTCCGGAAGGGCGGCGCAGTTGATGGCAATAAACGGGCCGGCGCGGCGCGGGCTCAACTTGTGAATCGTGCGGGCCACCATCTCCTTGCCGGTACCGCTCTCGCCGGTGATCAAGACGCAAGCTTTACTGGGTCCGGCTTGTTGCAGCAGGGAAAAGATCTCGCGCATTTTGGGCGATGCACCAACGAGTTCACCCAAGGCTCCGTTATTGGCGAGCTGCCGCAGGAGGGTCTGCCGGTCCATGCGAAGACTGGCGTGCTGCGCGGCGCGGCTGACCAGCACTTCGAGCGCTTTCGGCTGGATGGGCTTCTCGAGGAACCAATAGGCGCCGAGTTCGTGCACAGTCTTGACGGCTGTTTCGATGTTTCCGTACGCCGTCAGCACGATGGTGGGAGGCATGTCACCCATCTCGCGCAACCGTTCGAGGAAGCCAAAACCATCCAGACCGGGCATGCTCAGGTCGGTGAGGATCACATCGGCGGGATCCCGGCTTAGAATTTCCAATGCATCATTGCCATCCGATGCAGTCTCGGGTGTCATTCCCCAAGCCGATACCATAGCCGCCAGCCCGGTGCGTTGAGCCGGCTCGTCATCCACAATCAAGACTTTCAATGCGTCCAGTCCTTCCAGCGAGTCCGTACCTTCTGCTATTGTAGCGCCCATCGGTTCCTCTCCATCGAACACCGAACCATAGCCAAAAGTTGTGCCGCAATCCGATTTGTGGGCAGTCGTCCGGTATGATGATTGGCTTTGCCCGAAACGTGCTTGAGCGACGACAGATGTCCTCTGCCATAATGAAGGGAACAGGGCCCATGATCTTCGAAACGGTCCGACGCGCCCGCCAACGTATCCTCGCTAACGAGGCGATGCGGCATGCCGCCTATGCGGGGAGTACGGCGCTCGGCGCGCTGGTGCTGCTTCTGTTGGTTGGAACACAGGTGCTGAGTTGGGCGTGGCTATTGCTCCTGCCTGCTATTCCGGTGGCCTTAGGCATTTTCCGCATGTGGCGGCGTTCTCCTTCGCTTTACCAGACGGCGCAGCGCGTGGATCGCAATCTGAAGCTGGCCGACACCTTGTCCACGGCGCTATTTTTTGCCGAAGAGGGCCGCGCGGGCGAAGGTATGCGGCATGCGCAATGGTCGCAAGCCGAGCGCATCGCAGGCGGAGTGGATTTACGGGCGGCCGTTCCGATGAGGGTGCCACGCGCGATTTATTTGACAGCCCTGTTGGCATTAATCGCGGGCAGCCTGTTCGCGCTGCGCTACGGGCTGGACCGGCGCTTGGACTTAAGCATACCGCTGGCGCGCATTGTGCAGGAGAAGCTGGGTCATCCGGACCCGAGCGAAGCGGCCCGCAAGCGCAACCCGGCGCTGCCGCACGACGGCAAGAATCCTGATGAGATCAGCATTGCCACGGACAATGCGCAGCCCAAGAGCGCCAGCGAACTGGATGCGGCGGGCGAATCGGCTTTGGACACGGTTGGCGAACCGGAGGTCGATAACAGCAAGACGGCGCCGAACCGCAAGGGTGCGGACAAGCTCTCGGAATCGACCAAACTGGAGAGCGAGAAGAACGGCGGCGATCAACCGGAAGGCGTGAGCACGAACGCGGGCAATCAGCAGCAGGGCGATGGCAAGCAGGGGCAAGGCGCGGGCAAGCCCGGCAGCGCGGATAAACAGGACGCTTCCGCAAACAACGGGGAGAGCTCGAATCTGCTGAACAAGTTTCGCGACGCGATGTCGAGCTTGTTGAATCGCATGCGCCAACCGGGCGGCGCAAACAGCTCGCAGCAACAGGCTTCTGCGCGCAACGGCCAACAAAAGAGCCAGGCGGGTAAGGAAGGGCAGAACGGCCAGCAGGGGCAGCAGCCCGGCGATGGGCAACAGGCGGACGCGAAGGAAGGCCAAGCGGGCGACGATAGTCAGAACCCGCAGAGTTCGCAATCGGGCAGCACCGGGGAAAACGGGAAGGAAGCTTCCACGAAGCAACCGGGCAGCGGCATCGGCCGGCAGGACGGTAGCAAAGACGTGAAACTCGCCGAGCAACTCGCGGCCATGGGCAAGATCAGCGAGATTATCGGCAAGCGCTCGACCAACGTGACGGGCGAGTTGACGGTGGAGACGCAGAACAGCAATCAGCAGTTACGCACGCCTTACGCGCAGCGCGATGCGCATCATGCGGAGGCCGGCGGAGAGATCAATCGTGACGAGATCCCGGCGGCATTGCAGGCTTACGTGCAGCAGTATTTCGAGCAACTGCGGAAGCAGGCCGCCAGCGCCGGCGCGCCGCACGCACGGCGTCGCGCGGAAACTCCCAAGCCGGGGATGTAGGCCTGGCATGCTAACTTAGTTCAGAGTGCTTCCCATCGACGAACAGATTACTTACCTGAAGAAAGGTCTGGCCGAGATCATTCGCGAAGAAGATCTGCGCGAGCGACTGACACAAGCGGCGCAAGCCGGCCGGCCTCTGCGCGTCAAAGCCGGTTTCGACCCGACCGCGCCCGACTTACACCTGGGCCACACGGTCCTACTGCGGAAGATGAAACACTTCCAGGATTTGGGCCACATCGTGATTTTCCTGATTGGCGACATGACGGCGTTGATCGGCGATCCGACCGGCCGTAATGTCACGCGGCCGCCGATGACGCGCGATGACATCAATCGCAACGCCGAGACCTATCGCACGCAAGTGTTCAAGATTCTCGATCCGAACAAGACGGAGATCCGCTTCAACAGCGAGTGGCTGCAGCCACTCGGATACGAGGAGTTGGTACGCCTTTGCTCGCGCTACACGGTTGCGCGGATACTGGAGCGCGACGATTTTTCCAAGCGCTACAAGGAAGGCCTGCCGATTTCGGTGCATGAGCTGTTGTATCCGCTGGCGCAGGCTTACGATTCGGTGGCGCTGCAGTGTGACGTGGAGATGGGCGGCACGGATCAGAAGTTCAATCTGCTGGTAGGCCGGGAGATTCAGAAGGACTACGGGCAGCCTTCGCAGATCGTGGCGACGGCGCCGCTGCTCGAAGGCTTGGACGGCGTCAACAAGATGTCGAAGTCACTCGGTAACTACATCGGGATTACGGAGGCGCCGGAGGTTATGTATCGCAAAGTAATGCAGATCGCCGACGACCTGATGTTCCGCTATTACGAGTTACTGACTGACTGCAGCCTGGCGGAAATCGATCGCATGCGCGTGCGCATCACGGGGGGCGAATTGCATCCGATGCAGGCCAAAGCGGACCTGGCGCGCTTGATTGTGACTGACTTTCATTCGGCGGCGGACGCCACGCGCGCGGAGGAGGAATTCAATCGCGTGGTGCGACGGAAGGAAATACCGGCGGACATCCGAACGGTGCCGCTGCCGGAAGGTGTGCGCACGGGGGTGGGGATTCACGTGGACAAACTCCTTGCCAAGATCGGGCTGGCGGACTCGGTTACCGACGCGGCGCGCAAGCGGAAGGCGGGCGCGGTGGAAATCAACGGCTTGCGTGTGCAGGACCTGGTACTAACGGAGACCCCCGCCGAACTGATCATACAGGCGGGCAAGAACTGGCGCAAAGTAACCGTCTCGTAAGTGCATGGTCGACATCCGCGACAACCTGTATCTGGCCGCCGATGCCATTCGCGCACACAAACTACGCGCGTCCCTGACGATGTTGGGTCTCACTATGGGCGTGGCCACGCTCATCGCAGTAATGACCCTGGTGCAGGGCGCCAACAGCTACGTCGAAAAGAAGATCGCGAACCTGGGAACCAACGTCTTTCGCGTTTCGCGGCTGCCGTTCGCCGTTACGGACTTCACAGTGCTGGCGCGGGCGCAGCATAACAAGAACATCGAAATGGACGATCTGGCAGCCGTGGCTACCGGCTGCGTCCATTGCCAGTACGTGGGCGCCTCGGTGACTACGCCTACGGGCGTGCGCTATCGCGACCGGGATCTGGAGGACGCCGCGATCTTCGGAGACACGCCCAACATGGCGGACATCGACACCCGCACGCTGGCGCGGGGCCGCTATTTCACTGACGAAGAGGACCGGCACGCGGCGCGCGTCTGCCTGATCGGCGATCACCTGGTACAGGAGTTTTTTCCCGGCGTAGATCCGATCGGCCGGGAGGTGCGCGCGGGCGACGAAGAGTTCACGGTGATCGGCACGTTTGAGCCGATCGGTTCCGTGCTCGGCCAGGATCAGGACACGTTTGTGATCGTGCCGCTCAATTCTTATCTCCATTACCATGGTCTGCGCACCAGCCTGACGCTCGAGATCAAGGCGGAGGGGGGTGAGCGGATCTTCCAGGAGGCACAGGACGAGGTGCGTACCATTCTGCGCGTGCGCCGGCATATTCCGCCCGGTCATGAAGATGACTTCTTCATTGGGACCGCGGAGAGTTACATCTCTCTGTGGCAGAGTATCAGTTCGGCATTCTTCGCCGTGTTTGTGATGGTAAGTTCGATTTCCGCCGTGGTAGGCGGGATTGTCATCATGAACGTGATGTTAGTCAGTGTTACGGAGCGGACGAAGGAGATTGGCATCCGGCGGGCCATGGGCGCGACGCAGAACGATATTCTGCGGCAATTTCTGACTGAGAGCGTGATGCAGTGTATTGTGGGCGGTTTGATTGGGGTATTCATCGGGTTTCTGTGTGCGTTGGCCATTCGGAGCCTGACTTCGCTGCCAGCCGCGGTGCAGACTTGGGTGGCTGCTCTGGGGGTGATACTCAGTTCCATTATTGGGTTGTTCTTTGGGATTTATCCGGCTATGAAGGCGGCTAAGCTGGACCCGGTGGCTGCTTTGAGGACGGAATAAAAAGGAACCACAGATGGACACAGATGAACACAGATTAAACTCAATTACCGAGCGCATTATCGGGTGTTCGTATACTGTGGCCAATAAGCTTGGGCACGGTTTCCTCGAGAAGGTCTATGAGAACGCTTTGGCCTACGAACTGGGAAAAAACGGGCTCACCGTTGAAACGCAAAAGCCCTTAGGTGTTTTCTACGACGGAGTCATCGTCGGCGAATATGTTGCTGACTTATTGGTGGAAGGCCTTGTGCTTGTGGAGTTAAAGGCTGTCCGAGAATTCGATGATGTCCATTTGGCCCAATGTCTGAATTATCTGAAGGCCACCGGGTTGCGGTTGTGCCTTCTCATTAACTTCGGGACGCCGAAAATCCGGATCAAGCGAATCGTAAGTCCGTTTTATCCGTGTTCATCTGTGTCCATCTGTGGTTCCGAATGACTCGCAGCGAAGTGCGGGAAAATTTGCTGGTGGCTTTGGATACCTTGCGATCGCGTAAGGTGCGGTCTGGGCTGACTATCCTCGGCATTGTTATCGGAGTGACTTCGGTGATATCCGTGGCCGCTATTATCGACGGGCTGAACGGTTATATTCAGGGCCGCATCCGCAGCCTGGGGTCACAGGCTATCTTTATTACGCGCATTCCTCCCGGTTACAACGGATTCTCGCGGCTGCCCGCCAATATCCGGGCGCGCAAGTACCTGCAGATCGACGATGCGCAGTATCTGATGCAGACGGTTCAAGGACTGTCGTACGCCACGGCGTTCGCGCAGCGCCTGAATCTGGGTGATGCATCGGACTCGATCCGCTATGGCGCCCAGCACGTCGAGCGGATGATTTTGCGCGGGGTGCAATCCGATTACGCGGCGGCGGTACCGTTGTTTTCCGTCGGTGAGGGGCGTTTCATTTCGGCCTTCGACGATCAGCATTCGCGCGACGTGATCGTGATCGGCCTGGCGATCGCGGATTCCCTGTTTCCGCACATCGATCCGATCGGCAAGACGGTGCGGCTGAACGGGCGGCCGTACGAAGTGATCGGCGTCTTCCAAAAAGATCCGGGCTTGTTTGGCGGATTTGGGGTGGACCAGTTCGCGGTGATTCCGCTGAACAATTTTCACAAGAACTACCCGGAGATCCGCGAGATATTTATCATCGCTTCGGTGCGTACGGATGCGGACATCAGCCGCACAACCGACGATATTGTCGAGGCGATGCGGCGCCGGCGCCGGGTGCCTTATAACGCGCCCAACGACTTCAATGTAGCGGACGCCAATTTCTTTCTGGACCTGTGGAACCAACTGACCGGCGCGATGGTGCTGCTTACCGGGGTCATCAGTTCGATCGGGCTGCTGGTGGGCGGCATCGGGGTGATGAACATCATGCTGATTTCGGTTACGGAGCGGACCCAGGAGATCGGCATTCGGAAGGCGATCGGGGCGCGGCGCGCGGATATTCGCGTACAGTTTCTACTGGAGGCGATTACGCTTTCCGGGATTGGCGGCGCGCTCGGTATTTTGTGCGGTGCGGCGATCGCCTTTACCGTGCGTGCGCTGGTGCCCTCGATCCCAGCGTCGTTATCGGTGATGTGGATCACACTCGGTGTGCTGATCTCGGTGGGGGTAGGCTTATTCTTCGGGTTTTACCCCGCGAATCGTGCGGCGAACCTCGATCCCATCGTCTGTCTACGCTATGAATAACGCTTGAGCGCGCGAGTGCCAGTGATATCATATTGATTGTGAGCATGCTCCGGCCATCACTCCAGCTTAAGGTCGCGCAGAAGCAGATATTGACCCCAGGCTTGGTCCAAATGGTGACGGTACTCCAGTTGAACCGGCTGGAGTTGAAAGAGATGATCACCCAGGAAATCGTCAAGAATCCGGTTCTGGAAGAATCCACCGAGGAAGCCGGCGAGGAGATAACCCCGGAGGAGTTACTGCCGCTGCTGGAGCCGGAACGGGTCACGGATCCTTCGGACCAGCAGATCCTGGAAGCCGCACTTGGTGATGCTGCCCACACCAACGGTATCGCGGGGGAGACACCGGCGGAGGCGGCCGCGGAACCGTTTCAGGAGGCTGCCGAGACCATCGCCACGCTGGAGGCGACGGACGCCGTGGTGACTGACCCGGTGGAGCCCGCCGCGGCCACCGACCCTTTTGACGAAATCGATTTTGGTTCGTTCTTCGACGATTATCTGGACCCCGGTTACAAGAGCCCCGCTTCGGAATCCGTCGAAAAACCTTCGTTTGAGACTTTTCTTTCCGCGCCAGTGACGCTGGCGGATCATTTGCATTCGCAGTTGAGTGTGAGCGTGCTGGATGAAGCGGTGCGCGACGCGGCGGAATCCATCATCGGCAATCTGGATGAAGATGGCTATCTTTCCGCGTCGCTCGAAGAGATCGCCGCCATGGGCGATCACCAGATGGAAGAGATCGAGGCGGCGCTCAAGGTGGTGCAATCGCTCGATCCGGCGGGGGTGGGCGCGCGGAATGTGCGCGAGTGCCTGCTGTTGGAGCTGGAGAGCATGAACGGCCGCGGCGGGGTGGCCTGGCAGATCGTTTCCGATCATCTGCGGCTGCTCGAAATGCGCCAGTATCGCGAACTGGCGAAAGTGCTGGGGCGGCCGATGGAGCACATCGAGATCGCGGTGAAAACCATCCGGCGGCTGAATCCGCGGCCGGGCTTGCGCTATTCGGGCGCGGGTGCGCGGGCAGTGGAACCGGATGTGCATTTCATCAAAGACGGCGAAGACTACATCATCCAGATGAACGACGAGGATGTGCCGCAACTTCGCTTGAATGCGCAATATCGCCGCATGCTCGACCGCGACAATGGCGCGACGAAGGAGGTTCGCGATTATGTGCGCGAGCGGTACACGTCGGCCATTCAGTTGATGAAGAATATCGAGCAGCGTAAGCAGACGATTCTGAAAGTCTGCCAGGCGATTGTGCGGCGGCAAACGGAATTTCTGGCCAATGGCCTCGACTGCCTGAAGCCCATGATGATCAAAGAGGTGGCCGAGGAAGTGGGCGTGCATCCCTCCACCGTGAGCCGGGCCGTGGCGGGCAAATATGTGCACACCCCGCAGGGAGTTTTCGAGCTCAGGTATTTCTTTTCCGAAGCCGTGCAAGGACCCTTGGGCGGCAACACGCCGTTACTGCTGCTGAAGCGCAAGGTGAAAAAAATGATCGAGGAGGAGGATAGCGCGCACCCGCTGACCGACGAACAGATCACCGCCGCGCTGCAGCACGAGGGCATCAACGTCACGCGGCGTACGGTGGCGAAATACCGTGAGGATATGAAAATACCGTCGACGCACCAGCGGCGGGTTCGCCCTTGAATTGGAGAGCGGAGGCTTCGACTCCGCTCTAGTACGAGGGACGTATGAAGATCACATACACAGGCAGGCAAGTGGAACTGGCTCCAGCGCAACTCCAGAAGATCGAGGCGCAGTTTGCCAAGGTGGGCAAGCTTCTGGATGGACGCGAAGAGAGGGAAGCGCACGTGATCTTGTCGTTGGAACGGCATCTGCACCAGGCCGAGGTTACGGTGAACTATCATAACCATCAACTGGTGGGGATCGGTTCCAATGTAGACCTCTTCAACGCCATCCGCGGAGCGATCGAGAAGCTGGAGAAGCAAACGATCAAGGTCCGCGCCAAATGGCGGGACACCAAGCGGACACCGCGCAAGGAAGCTGCCGCGGAAGGCGCCGCGGAACCGGCCGCCGAGCCGGAGCATGAGGCGACGCACCAGATTTTCCGCATCAACCATCACGAGCGGCGCAAGCCGATGACGCTCGACGAGGCGCTGATGGCGATGGAAACGGGCGGCGATTATCTGGTCTACCGCGACTCCCAGAGCGGCCGCGTGGCGGTGTTGGTGCGCCGGCGCGACGGCAACTTCGATCTGATCGAGGCCTGATCCGCGGCGAATGGCGAACCAGACCGATCCGGCTAAGAAACGTCGCGCGACGGACCGGCCTGCGGAACTCGTCATTATCACCGGGCTAAGCGGCTCGGGGAAGGGTTCCGTACTCAAGGCGCTCGAAGACCTGGGCTATTATTCCGTCGACAATCTGCCGGTCGATCTGATTCCCAAGTTCGCGGAGTTGACGCAGGATTCGGCGCGTATCCGTGCCGCGGCGCTGGTGGTGGACGTGCGCGAAGGCGAGGGCTTGAAGCGCTTTCCCGCGGTCTTCGCGCGCATCCGGAATCGCGTGAATGCCAGCCTGGTTTTCCTGGAGGCGGACGACAATACGATTGTGCGCCGCTTCAGCGAAACGCGACGGCCGCATCCGCTGGGCACCGATAACTCGATCGCCAAAAGCATCAAGTCGGAGCGGCGGCAGCTCGCGGCGATCCGCCGGATGGCGGACCTGGTCATCAACACGTCGAAGTTCACCGTGCACGAGCTACGGGAGTTCGTGCGGGAGCGCTTTCGCGGCGAACGGGACGAAACCAAGATGCTGGTGTATGTCACCAGCTTCGGTTATCGGCACGGCGTGCCGCCTGATAGCGACCTGGTGTTCGACGTGCGGTTTCTGCCGAATCCGAACTATATTCCGAGCTTCAAGAAACTGACGGGGCGGCATCCGAGTGTGGCGAAGTATATTCGGTCGTTTCCGCAGACGGTGGAGTTTATCGATCGCATTGCAGACCTGCTGGTTTATCTGATGCCGCACTATATTCGGGAAGGCAAGAGCTATCTGACGATCGCGTTTGGATGCACCGGCGGGCATCATCGCTCGGTGATGATCGCGGATTCGATTCGCAAGCGTTTGGCGGAGGCCGGGTTTCGGGTGAAGGTGACGCATCGGGACATGGCGAAGCCGGTTTAGACAGGACAACTAGATCAGGCTGGACGAGCGACCGGCGGATCATATAGCGGACGCGAGGGGGTGGGCGGGTCTCGTAGCCATTCGCCCTTGTCTCGTACCGCTATGGCTTGCAACTCCAGTCCGGCGCCGTGCGCGACCCAAGTTATCTCGACGGCTCTCGCGCCGTTTGCGAACGCAGCCGTCCCGTCGACATAGACTATCCGTTCAGGCGAGCCGCACCCGACGACCGATTCGGCCCGAAAGTCTTGCCATTCTCCAAGTCCCTCGAAGAACTCGCGGCAACGAGCAACCCAGTCGTGGGCCGGTTGAGGCAGGAAGGATCTGTCGATCTGTCGATAAATAGACGAGCAGCCACCCTGGTTGAACTGGCCGCGCAGGCTAGCAGTGGCGGTCAGCGCTGCGGTCCTTTCTGTGCCATTGAGCGGGCGCTGCTCCGTACGCCCGGCAGCCGGGTGATGTGTCTCACATGCACTTAGTAAGACGACTGCCACCACGGTCGTTAGCCTTCCCACGCCCGTTTGCTGCACCTGGTTGGCACCTTAACCGGGATTTCCGCACGGATCGCCCCGGGATGGTTCAATTGTACATCCATCCGAACTTTCCGCGTGGTCGCCGCTTTCTCCGCTGGGTTGCGCTCCTTCGTTCACTGCGGCGCCCCGCCCGCGCTCCGGCCCAAAACGACTCGCTTAGGGGGTCGAGAGGGCCTAGCGGAGGCCTAGCGGGCTCTTGGCGGGGAAATAGGGAGGCCCTGCAGAGGGGGATCCGCAATCGCGTGAATGCAAGCCTGGTTTTCTTGGAGGCGGACGACAACACGATTGTGCGCCGCTTCAGCGAAACGCGGCGGCCGCATCCGCTGGGGACTGACAACTCGATCGCCAAGAGCATCAAGTCGGAACGGCGGCAGCTTGCGGCGATCCGGCGGATGGCGGACCTGGTCATCAACACCTCGAAGTTCACCGTGCACGAGCTACGGGAGTTCGTGCGGGAGCGCTTTCGCGGCGAACGGGACGAAACCAAGATGCTGGTGTATGTCACCAGCTTCGGTTATCGGCACGGCGTGCCGCCGGATAGCGACCTGGTGTTTGATGTGCGATTTCTGCCGAATCCGAACTATATTCCGAGCTTCAAGAAACTGACGGGGCGGCATCCGAGTGTGGCGAAGTATATTCGTTCGTTTCCGCAGACGGTGGAGTTTATCGATCGCATTGCAGACCTGCTGGTTTACCTGATGCCGCACTACATTCGGGAAGGCAAGAGCTATCTGACGATTGCGTTTGGCTGCACCGGCGGGCATCATCGCTCGGTGATGATCGCGGATTCGATTCGCAAGCGTTTGGCGGAGGCCGGGTTTCGGGTGAAGGTGACGCATCGGGATATGGCGAAGCCGGTTTAGGGCCAATACTGTTCACTTAAAAACATTTCATGCTATTCTGTTTTGGGGCCCATGCCTCCAGAAGGAGGTTGTGCCATGCGCTTTGCCGCCGTGGAATCAACCACGCTTGTGACGGTTTCCTACGACGAT
>Ga0335085_10003376_pt1 | contig 27771 bp, 36 predicted proteins | sample Lox_Sample_45_FD_206712 | JGI IMG/M metagenome (GOLD analysis project Ga0335085, IMG submission 206712) | Soil microbial communities from Loxahatchee National Wildlife Refuge, Florida, United States - Lox_Sample_4.5 | ecosystem: Environmental > Terrestrial > Soil > Wetlands | place: USA...
AAAGCCGGAATGAATGAAATCGCTGTCTTTGTGCTTGGGATTGAAGACCGCGTCGATATGACGAATGCCGGCCTGATTCCAGATCATGGCCTGGCGATTAGGCCCATCGCCGGAAAGAAATACCCCATCATAGCCAAGCTCGGAAAGCGCCTCCTGAACCGCCGGATCATGGAACGCATCTTCAAAAGCCCAATGCGGATGAGGGCCGTGCTTGCCCTTGATCGGAATAGGCTGGTGCCCGTGCTTAACTAAAATATCGTTGACGGACTGCGTAATTTTCGGGTCTCGCAAATCCAAGATGCGATCGGTGCGCAAATGCACTGGCGTGCCCTTGGAACCAAAAGCCGAGGCTGTCCCCGGATCGGCCGAGAAATAAGTCACACCCGGATATTGGCCCTTCTTTGAAGGATCGAAGCGGTCAATGTTGGAATGATGGCCATGCCACCAAACCTCATTGGTATTGTAGCCTTGCGCCTTAGCCCTCGCCATGCGGGCGGCTTCTGAAAGATCCAACCCCTCCGCCTTGGCCTCGGGATGAAAGCGGTTATCGGGGCCGCGCTGAATCCGAAACTCCCGCGCCGCTTTACCGGTGGGAATATCACCTCTGGCGATGCGATCGACGTCTTCCGGGTGAGGCTGCGGACTATAGTCCCACTCAGGCGCCATGAAGGCCGGCTTAACCTTGCCGGACATATCCATCATATCAGCCAGTTTGGGCTTTTTCTTCGGCACCATGTATTTGAGCGGGCGCATCTGGTGCAAAGGCTCAAGCCCGGAAACCTCCGCAACCTTGGTTGCCGCCTTAGCCGCCTCCCCGGCGCTGACACCTTCCTTGAAAGCAGAGCCCGCCGCCTTGGCCGCATTACCCAGCACTTTGGCAGCGCCGCCTACCGTCTTGGCGGAAGCTACCGCGCTATCCACTACCGCGCTTGCCGGCACTGGCAGGCTGGAGAGAACAGAACCCACCATTTCTTTGGATAGCCCGGTCTTGGCCTCGATATATTTGCCGGGGATCTGCTCAAGAAAGGATTGAGCAGGGGAAAGCAGTGTGCCCACAACGTCGCCCGCGCCACTAAGGCTATCCCAGAGCACACGCGGCACGCTCATGGGATCTTCATTGCCCTTGGGATCACGCAAGGTCCGGCCCAAATCGGCAAAGCTTTGTCCGGCGTCGTTCCAATCTTCCTTGGCAATGGCGTCGGTGCGCTTGGCCCACTCATCAAGCGTGGGACGTGTCCACATTTCTTGGGGGTCCCGGCCCTCCCAGGCCTCACGCCGCCCCCGCATGCCCTCGCCTAAATTATGGATGTCGGTAACACGGCGCTCCAGCCAGCCGGCTCCTTCGCCATATTTCTGAAAATCGAGCGGCCGCGTAGGCTTTACCCTTAGATTATCGGACCATTGAGAGGCATGCGCGACCGGCTCACCCCATTCGGAAATCGGGTGTTTCTTATCATCGGTCGGGATTGGCTCTCCCCATTCACTCATTCTGCCCGTCTTCCTCCTCTCCGCCCTCCGATTCATCTAAATCGGCGGGGTAAGCTATGCCGCTCTTGACCGTGAAATACCCACCCGTTTTGTTGTTTTTGCGCACAAAGCCGGGCGGGGTATCGGGAAGCGGATTGCCTTTGCTATCGAGCGCGGGCCGTGCCTTCGGGACCTGCTCAAGCCCACCCGGCACATTGGGATTATAGCGATAACCATACTGCGCCATGAACCGCTCCGGCGTCATATCGCGCTTGCCTACCGCGTCTTTCGGATGAGCTAGATTATATTCCGTCTCCAGCCCCTTGCGAATCCCGTCCATTTGCTTAAGCACGGCCGCCCCATGCTTCTCCAATTCCCGGCCCTGCCTTTCCTGATGTTCGACCAGACGAATTGCATCGGAGATCTCACCGCGCTTGATGTGCTCCATCATCACATCATTGCGGGTTTCCGCCGCGATGATCTGCATTTCGTTCATGCGCTCCTGCATGGAGAGGTGATAGCCCTCCATCGCGCTTTGATATTTCTGAACCTCAACATGGTTTTGCTCGATCGCTGCTGAGAGGGCGTCCTTATATTGCTGACGCGCTTCATCCATCTTCTGCCTGCGCCCGCCTGCATAGCCCTGCATAAATCCCGTCATTGCTATCATCGCGCCCCGGGCATGATTCTTCATCATCATGGAGCCGAGAGCGATAATGGGCACAAGAAGCATGCCGAGCTGCTTCCAATTGGGCTTGAGCTGCTCGGGACCTTTCTTGGTGAGATCCGCCAAAGCCTGGGTGGATTTCTCCATTCCCTCCTGTGCCTTGGTTAAGGCACTGGTATCAATGGGTTTACCCATCAAGGCCCGCATCTGCCGCTCACGAGCACCGATCTGGCCTTCGGCTTCTTGCGTCACCGCATGGGAGCGATTCAAAATAGCCGAGAGCGGGTCCTGAGGCTGAACCGGCTGCGCCTGCTCTTTGGTTTTCCCTCCCAAGCGCGCGAGAAGATCGAGCGATGGACTATGGCCGGTATTGTGAATGCCTAAGCCCAAATCCTCGGTTAAGATATTGCGATCATCGGCCATGCTTCACCCTAAACAATGAAAAGCGCTCCTATTGTCGCTAGCGCTGATGCAAAGCCGCCGATTTCCGAGGCGCTCTGATTATCTTGGGCCAAGCGCTGTTGAGCCAGGGATGAATAATTCGAGCCCGCAAGACTGCCAGCATTGAGCGCCGTATTGGTGAAAGAGGTATAAATCCCCGCATCGGTCTGGAGCGCGCCTTCGGCCAATTGTGCATAGGCAGACTGAATATCCTGAAACGATGTCTCCGCCGAAATGCCGAGCTGAGAGAGGTTTTCGGCAAGCTGTCCCCTAAGTGCTGCCCCGCGCCCCTCCACCGCGCCCCGGTCCTGCGCCGCCATGGTGGAATCAGAAAGCCCGAGCGCCGCATATTTCCCCGCAACACCAGCCTCGGCATCGCCCACATAATTCTGCACATATTGCTCAAGGCCCGGCGTCAACTGTCCGGTTTGCGCGGCCGGGATAGCGGCCCTGCCCAGCTCATCCAAAGCCGCCACCGAAGAGCTATTAGCGGGCGATTGCGGGTTCGTGGCACCCGTTCCTGTCACCGGAGAATATTTGTTAAAGAGTGCCATGGCATCATTAGATAGCGGCACCAAGGGCGAGTTGGGGTTAGTGGGCGAGAGCTGGGTAAGAATATTGTTCTCGGTTGATGCCAACGCCTCTTGCTGCGAATTATCGCTTTTGCTGCCACCGCCGCCCATTTAGATCGTCCTCCGCAAGTAAACCGGTGCAACCTCGGTGAAGCCATTGCGCTTGGCCATCAACCCCAATTCCGGGAATTCCGGCGGGGGGTTGAAGATATGTTCCTTGGCGCGCTGGCTAATCGCCCATTGCACCGCAGCACCCAGCATCGCATCCAGCATGTGAATGCGCCCCGTATGCGACCAGATGAACTTTACCACATGCTCTTTATTGGAAGGATCATAGAAATAAGGAAAGACGCTAGCCACGAGCACGGTCTCCCCCGGCGCTTCGTCGGCGCCGGTCAAGACAAGGCTCTGTGAATCCGAAAGCCTTGCAACCGCCCATTGCGCTGCACCTTGAAGATCCCTGATCCGCGCGCCATAAGCCCGCAATGCGCCGCAGAGAAGCGCGTCATAATCCTCGGGGCCTGCGATCCTAAATCTCATATGAGCAGCGACCGATGCGCATTGAGATGCTCGGTGTAATGGATCCAGAGCCAGGATTGCAATTGCTTGGCGTCCTTCATATTGACGTTTTCAAGATCAAGGCTCGGGAAGTTGATCACATTGTTGAACGCGATATGGGCGTTATGATGATCCTTGAGCCAGCGCTTCTGATCAATACCGGTTACGGGGTCAAGCGGATATTCGACCAAATTGCCGAGGTTGAGCGCATTGATCCTGTTTTTGATCAGCATGTGATCAGTACGGTTATGCCAAAACCAATTCTCCCAATGAGAGTTGGAAGAAGGTAGCTCCAAGAGATTGGCAATACCCATCAGCGCTTTTCCTTAGGATCTCCGTGCTTGACGGGATGAATAGGGATGGAGCGCTGTCCTTCCACCTTATCCCCCATGGCAATATCGCGATCAGACGTTATTTGCTTAAAAGCAGGGCCGGTTTGATAGTCACCAAGAAAGGGCTTTGGGTCTGCCATGAAGTCCTCCTATAGCCTGCGCGCCAATATACAGAGAATTTTTGCCATAGTCTGTAGAACTGGAATTGCAGTGGCTAGACTTGTGACATTATTACTAATGAACGCCGCAGCCTGGGCCGGTGTGAGCTGCTTTAACGCCTTGACCGCACTATCTGCAGTGGCGGCGTTCGCATCAACTTGGTCTTGCGTAAGCGCACGCTGGGCGGTCAGGAAGGCCTGCAGTTCGCCTGAAACTGCATCGTCTAATTGCTCATCAGCATAGCCTGGCTGCTGATACTGTCCCGCCCAGATTATAGCATTGCTGTTGTCGCGGTGGATAAACCAGATCGTCATGCAGCAATCTCTTCTATTGTTAGATGGGAACAAAAAGTCCCACCAAAAAACCGCCCCCCCGACGCACCGTTAAAGGTATTTGTCCCTGATCCATTCGTTCCCATTCTAATCTTAAACGTCGTGCTAGAAACAGTACCAGCTAATATCATATGATTAATAGGCACAGCGTTAACAATTGTACCTGTCGTTTCACCTGAATAACCAACAGCCAATGCATTAGCTGTCGAATCTTGAAATAATGCGGCGGTCAGCGCTCGCGTAGCTGTAGCAGACGAGTAATATCCTACGTGGGTAATATACAAAATATTAGCAGCAGAGCTTGGCGTAATAGCCTGCGAAAGATATTGGTCTCCCTCGGTATTCTGAGGGATTGTATCGTCCAGTGGAATTTGAGTAGAGCCAGTGGCTACCGCTCCCGTTTCATTACGCTGGACCTGAATAGCTGTTGTAGGGAGCGCCACATCTGGGCCGAACACTTGAATCTTTGTCGGTGTACTTGCCCAAGTTCCTGCAGTGGCAAGCCCTGATCCATATTCAATATAGCCGAGCACCCGGTAAGGCTTCGAGGTCTGGCCGCTCGTCGTGTAGAAAACCTGTGCGGAATTGCCGGGTGTAGCAGTCGGAGAAATAATTCCATCCGCACGCAGGGGATAGATCGAGAAGCTAGGCGCTGCGCCCGCCAAGCAATTGATCACGCCAAGCTCGACACCAGAACCGGTATCCACCACAACAATCCAAATTTTAAACGGTGTCGAATTTGATGTGCCCAACGTCTTTGTAGACGCCACCACAATGGTGGTTGACGCTGTGACAGTGCGAATAGTGAGCGAACCCGTTGCAGCGGTCGCACTACGAAACGGTATAGTAACGGGAGAAAGTGCTGATGGTGTATTACCCAAAGCAGTAGTAAGAGAGACCGTCAGCGCATTCGCATTAACCGATGCAGATAAAGCAAAATTCGCGGGCTCGGCACTGCGACCGATAACAGCGGCGGTGAAATAACCAACGCAAATCCAATTGCCTGACCCCAAATAAAGAAAATAGGCAAAATCATTTGCTGCTGTAGTGATATTGGCGCCACCCGGTAAAATCAGTGAGGTCGCATTATAGGTCAGCGTCAGCGCACCATTGAACTCTACCAGCCAAACCGGTTGTGAAGTCGAGGCCGAAGAACCTAACGATGTAATTGTGGTCGTGCCGGTAACGAGTGCGTTATTGGTGGTGAGCGCCCCGAGATCGGTAGTCGTCGCAGAAGCAATTGAGCTCTGCGCACCAAACCCCGGCGTGGTCGAGCTAGGCAGAATCGAAGACGTAATGACAAAACCGCCAGCCCCGGAATTAAGCGCAAGATTGTAGATAATCGTGTAAAGCTGATTGGCAACGATGTCGCCAGAGCCTGCCTGCGTTACCCCGCCTGCCTTATAAAGATTGAGCGCGGCAAGTCCTGACACCTGCACGGTGACGGAATTTGTGGAGTTGGACCCCGCCACAAAGGTGAAGCAAAGATAATTGGAATAGGCGGCAATAGCAGGGGCGGTATTGGTGATAGGGGTCAAGACAATGGCATTTACCCCCGTCGCGGTGCAGGGGATCATCCCCAGCAATCCAACCGCCGTAAAATTGGTATCGAGATCCGCGCCTGGGCGTTGTGCTCCTGCCGGTGTTGACGCGAAAATATTGGGCAGAGTCATCCTGCGGTTCCCCCAAGAATGGTTCCGCTAAACCCTGACCAATCGCCTAGAGAGTAGCCCTGCACGCCAAGACCATTGGCGCCGCCAGATCCTCCGTTATGAATATCATTGCTTCCCGCCGTTCCAGAGGCGCCGGAATTTCCACCATTGCCGCCAGTGCCCCAGAGTGACCCGCCCGTTCCTCCTGTCGTAGTGCCGCCCGTATTGCCGGGATTACCGGGCGTGCCATTATTCCCTCCCGCACCGCCCGCGCCAGGAGACTTTCCCGCACCGCCGCCACCACCGGCACCGCCGGGACCGGGAGTATTATTAGCTCCGGCACCACCGCCACCGCCACCGCCACCAAAAATAGATCCATTGCCTGTGATGATGGTCGCGCTTTGGAGAAGAAGTGCCGGACCGCCCGGAGAACCGTTAGCTCCTATTGTAAAGGACCCACCCGCGCCGCCCGCACCACCTTGCCCATGAATACTCCCCAAGACAGAAAGCGTAGGCACCGAACCCGAAGGAAAGGCGCCCCCCTGGGTAAGGCCATAATTTCCGGTCGAGGTCGCGTAGACATAGACCCCGGTGTTGATTGTCAGTGTACCAACCACCGGCGTAATACCATCCCAACCAAGACCGGTTAGAGCGGTTGTCCAATTATAATTGGTAGTATCGGCCGCGATGACGATCGAAAAAGAAAAAGCACAAAGCCCCATAACATTGACAGCGCCGGTCATGAGATACCCACCCCGGTCGCATACCAAATATTTGTATCCTCCATGACGATCGCGCCAGCGCTATATTGCGCCATGGCTAGATCCTTCGATGTTCCCGAGCCAGCAAGCCGCAAAGTCACCCCAGACCCACGTGTTAGCGTGACCGTGCCAGCACCTATATTCCGTACCGGGATAACGGTGCCGATCGGAAAAGCAACAGAAGCAACAGGGGGGATCGTCCAAGCATGAGCAGAGCCGGAGTTATGCCTGAGAAGCCCGCCGCAATCGGAAAGCGCTAGCGTGTAATTGCCGTCCTGCTCATTGCGTGGGGCGCCGCGATAACCAAGCTCCAGGTTTGAATAAACCGAATCGGATAGCTCATAGCGCTGTGTCCCACCCGCCGTGAGCCCTACGCGATTACCTGTGACACGATACCAACCCGTGGAAGTAGCATTGGCAAAGGAAAAGGATGGCGCGGCGGCACTGCCATCAACGGCCTGCCATACATTTTGAGCAACCGCGAAGGCGCCGCCAATAATCTCAAAACCGCCGGAGCCCATATTGAGGGCGGAAGAATAGAGAATGACGAGAGGGGCTGTACCGAATGCACCCGTTCCGGCTTGCGCCAAGCCGCCCGGCATATAGAGCGGAAGCAGCGGCAAGGCTCCCACTTGCACCGTGACGTTACCGGTTGGCGTCGCAGCAGGGGTAAAAGAAAAGCAAAGATAGTTGGAATAGACCGTGACGTTAGGCGAGATCGAAGGAATTTGCGTCAGCGTGATCGCATTGGTTCCGGCCGCCGTGCAGGGAATAATGCCGAGCAACCCCACCAAATTGAAATTGGTATCGAGGTTAAGCCCCGGCTCCTGCGTGCCGCCGGTAATGGTAGCGAAGATATTGGGGAGCGTCATCCCGGCACCACCGCGATCCCGCGTATGCCAATGCCATAGGCGACGATAGTAAAATCAAGTGAGGTCGAAGTTTCGACAAGGCCGATGAGCCGCCCTGCTACGGACATAATACCCATATTGACGAGCCCAACACCGGCCGTTCCCCAAGTAAAGGCTTGCGCAGAATTATTCTGCCAGGTGAAAGTCTGCCCGCTATTATTCACCCAGGTGAAGGGGGTCCCGCCCTGCAGGGTGAGGATCGAAGAAGTGTTCTCGGTATCGAACTCATCGGTAATGGTGTAGCCGCCGCCGGAATTATCGACGATGTGCGAGCCGAACCAGAGCGCTTGCTTGTTCTCCATGAAGTTGCCGACATCATAGAGCTTGGTCTGTAGCTTTTTGGTAAGGCCCGTTGAAGCCTGCGCAAAGAGCTTATAGAGGCTCGTGCCATCCGTGCCCCAAGCCTGCGGCTGGGAATAGGTGGTCTGTGTAGCGATATAAGTGAGCGTCTTCGATTGGCTCAACATAAAGGCATGACGGCCATCCCAAGCCAGCATGGCGGGACGGGTTTGCCCGGTGAAAGGATCAGTGATCGTCAGCAAGAGCAGATAGACGGTAAGGCTGTAAATCGTGCTTACCGCTGCAGACGGGAGCACTAGACCGGTAAGCGGCAGGCTGGCGCTGGCAAAGACCCCATCGAATTTCTCGGAGATCTTTTCGGCCGTGCCGCCATACATGGCGTAAATCCCGGTGGGATTGGCATAGAAGAGCGCGCGCCCGAAGGCTTGCACCGAATCGCGCCAAGGCGTGCCGTGCTGCGGCTCGGTATTGTTGAGGTTAAAGGTGGTTGAGGCCGGAGAGCCCGAGGTCTGCACATTGGAGATTACCGAAACCGATGAATCGCCATAGGGATAGAGATAGCCATTGGCTTGACGTGCCGCCGTGTAAGCCACTTTAAGGAGCGAATCAGTCGAAGAAAAAGCACCACCGCCGCCCGCCGTGGCAAAATTATCCACTACCCCAGGCTCGGAGAGCACGCCGGTAGCATTATTGAATATCCAAACATGGGAATTGAAGACTTCGATCGCCGTCCCCGATAGTCCAAAGGGCATAATGTAGCCCGTAGCGGTCGCTCCCGAACCGCCGCCGCCCGAGAATCCGATGGTAATGGTATCGCCCGCGACATAGCCCGAGCCTGGGTTATTGACCTTGATTGAGACCACGGCGCCGGCTGATACCGTGGCGGTGAAGGTAGCCCCTGATCCCGAGCCTCCCGATGCCGATACCGTAGGGGCAGAGCTATAGCCCGAGCCTCCCGCCGTTACCGTGATGGTGGGGGCAAGCGTGCCGGCGCCAAAGAGATGGGCGCCATCCCAAATCCAATAGCCATTGGCAGAAGCATTGCCGACGATCAAAAGATATTGGCTTCCCCATTGTGAGCAGCCGGGCCAGGACGAGCCGATGAACGTGCCGGGCGTGGAGGAGATGTTGGTCGTCGCCCCATCAGAAATGCGTACCTGGACGGCCGTGCCATTATCCAGAAACACCGCGTGATAGGCGGTAGCGCCGATATTGAAGGGGAAAAAACAGGAGATCGTGCGCCCGCCCGCAGCGGTATAAAGCGCAGTCCCTACATCCCCAGTCGCACGCAAGCCGCCATTGCCGAAGGGTATAAGATTCTCTTGCCAGGAGGCTTCATTGTCAGCGATGGCGGGCCTTGCATCCTTGGTATTCATGCCTGCCCATTCGCGCATCTGGATGAGGCGAAGATCAGGGGGCGTGCCGGGAAGGCCGGTTTGCTGCTGCTGGCGGGGTGCGGGCATGAGGTTAGCCCGCGTAAGGATTGACGGTCATGTGTGGGCCGGTCACGCGCCTGGAATTGAGCCCGCGCGCGGTATAGCGCTGCATCATGGCTTGGGCGTCTTGCTGGCGCTGGGCAAAGAGATAGGCGAGATAGGCCGCATAATATTGCACCATGCCGTCCCAAGGCGAAGGAATGGCGTCGGTATCGCTATCGGAGGCGAGATTGATGGGATAGCAGACGCAATCCCAATCCATGGCTTGGGCCGAAGAAGGGGTCGGCCAAAGATAGATCGTCCCTGAGGCGCCCTCGCCATATTGCGACCAAGCGACGGGAAAGCCCTGCACCGTGGTGGCGTAGGATAAAAGCTCGGCATTGAACCGCGTCCAAGGCATATAAACCATGGCGGGTTTCATGGAGCCCCAGCTCACCGCCACCTGCCGCACCCAAGCGATACCGGAAACCCCGGGATTAGCGGCTTGGATCAGGGTGTTACGCGAGGAAAAAGTATAGATCTGCTGATTGGCCGCCGTTTGGTTCTGATTGGTTCCCTCAGGCGGGAGCACGCGGATGCATTCAGTGTCGAAAGCCACGCGCTGGCGGCCTTCATTTACCCAGCCCTGAATCGAAGTCAGGGGGTAAAATGCCCCCGTAGTGTCGTGAAGCAGGGATTGTACTTGCGCGACATAGGCGGAAAGGACTTGCGCCATCCGCAAATCCTTTCTCTGTCTAGTTACCCATCGGCATTAGATAGAAATAATCATTCTGCCCACCCACGGTCGCGGTTGCCACGGCCTGGGTAGTCGGTGGCGCAATACCGCCGGTGCCGCCGAAATCCACCACGCAGGTCGGGATCTTCTGAAAACCGATACCAGCATCAACTACAACCGCGCCGGTTGCAGTAATAGCGCCGCCCGCCGTCGAAGAGCCATTGACGAGCGCCATGCGCCCGAAAGTAAGACCCTTTTCGATCGCGGGATTGGTGTTGGCCGCCGTTGCCGAAGTATTGGCGTATTCAATGGTCCTAACCGCGAAAGGCTGGGCATTGCCATAACCCGCGCCGCCCGTAGTCGCCGTGAAACCCGTCACCGTCCAATTCATGAGCACGGTAGCCGCAGCCGATGCGCCGCCGCCGCCGGTAAAGGAAAGCGTCGGGAGCGCGGTACGCACGAGCCCCGGATCGGTGCAGACCACCGCGCCGATCGTACCCGAGCCCGTGAGTGTCGCGGTAGCCGCCAAGGCACCCACCTGATAAGTCCCCGACTGCGAGGCGACGCCGATGGGGGTGATCGGGGTTGTGGTGGACGGAAAAGTGATGGGGTTGTTAGGATCACGCGGATCGGTAACGAAGTAGAAAGTCGGGGCCGTGGTATAGCCCGCGCCCTGATCGGTGATCGTCACCGCATTGACCGCACCGGCTGAGATGGTGCAGGTGGCTGTGGCCTGTACACCACCGGCCGGAGGAGCCTGAACCACAATGGTGGGGGCATAGGTATAATTCGAGCCCTTGGCAGTAGGGAGCGTGAAGGTGGCATTAACGAGACCGCCAACAATCGCCTTCCAAGTTGAGCCGCCGGCCGATGCGGTGACAACCGGAGCCGAAGTATAGCCCGTGCCGGCATTGGTGACGCAAGCGCCGATCGGGCAACCCGAGAGATTAGCAATGCGGTAGCTCTGCCCATCCGAGGCGATGCAGGTCACATTGTTCTGAAAGGCCTGCATGCAAGAGCGCCATAGACCCGAGACCGGATCCAAGAATTGGAGCGTGCTATAGGGGCCGATATTGACGAACCATTGCCCAGGCGGGATCAAATAAGTCGAGGCCGGGAGCAAGAGCTTGAAGTTGGTCACCTCTTGCTTAAGGGAAAGCGGGATCCCTAATCCACCGATAGCCATTAGAAGGCACCCCCTGTAATACCGGTCACCTGGGCGCCCGAACCGGGCTTGGCGCAGATGACGTTGAAGACGACAATCAGCACCCCGACATTGGCGATCTGCATATTGGGAATTGCCGAATAGAAACCCGAGAAGGCAAAGGGCGCATCTTCCGAGAGATAGAGCGCCAGATAGCGCGTATTAATGAAATACGCCGTGCCCTTGGGACAGAAAATATCCGCGAATATCATGGTGTCCGCGATGGAAAGCCCACGGAAACCAGCATTGATCACATCGTCGCGGCCATATTTGGAGCCCGGCGTGGTGTGGAATTGCTCCGCCCCCATATAGTCCCCGAGCAAGGTCGCCCAATCGGAAGGCGACATGATGATCAAATCCTGCGTTTCACCGCCGGCCGATCCCTGTGTCGAGAATTGGGTCAAGAGCTTTGCCATGCCTACGCGGGTATTGGTGGCAGAGCCTGCCGAGGGCTTGAGCTGACCCGCCCAAGCCGGGGTTGCGGTACGCGAGACCCCGCCATAGGTGGCCACATTGGTGCCGTCATCATAGGCATCGACGAGCGAATCGGGCTTTAAGGGTGTAGCGGTGTTATTGGTGTAGAGATCGCCCGCCATTTGCTGCAGCGCCACCGTCTTGGCATCGGTGAGCCGTGCCTTGCAGAGATTGATGATTGTTTCTGAACTCTGAACAATCGCCTCCATCCCTAAGAAGGGAATGGGGATCACACCCAAAGAAAGATTGAACTGAGCATTTTGCACCGCCGGGGTGACTTGCGGCTGGGGGAAGCCGCCATCATAGCCGGCATAGGTGAAGGAAACGAAGCTATTGCCCTGGATTGGCACCGTCACCTGATTGAGGCCGCCCTTTGCCCGCTGCGCATTGCGCAAGAGATAGGACAGCATCGGGTTCGATTTATAGAGCTGCACGAATAAATTGGGCACGAAAGCGCGCCGCACCACGGATTGCAGCTCGTTATAGATCGAGCCGGTTGATGGGACTATGCCGGTCCCCGCTACAGGCAATGGCATTTAAAGGCTTCCTCTCTCTAATTCCCCAAACCGATCGGCAGACCACGAACGCGGTTGCGCTCTTCGGCTATGACCTTGGCCGCCGTGCGGTCGAACCAACCATCGGGATCGGAGACGATGGCCTCCAATTCCTTCTTCTCATCCTCGGTATCATGATCGAAGAAGCCGAGCCGCGTGCCGATGCCATTGGGCGTGACGGGGGCCGGCGGCTGCTCATGCAGCAATAGCGCGGCAACCGCTCTAGCATCCGGGTTTCTGCGCTCAAGCATGGTCTTCTTGACGAGATCCATGCCCTCTTCGGTTAGATTGAACTCGCGCCGCACCGCCGCGAAGCTGCGCGAAAGATCGGAATCCTGGCGCTCATTGGTAAGTTGAGTCCTTAAATCCGTGACGTTCTTTTCGAGCTGATCGAGACGCTCGACATGGGGCGCGGCTGCGTCGATTTCGGGGATGTTGAAGCTGGGATCCTTTTCCTTCAACAGCTTCTTGAACTTCATCCCTATCTTGCCGTCATTGTAGAGATCGTCCACGAGCTTGCGCGCGTTGACGAGCGTCTTCAAATCGGCTTCATCGATCTCAACCTTGGCCATGTCTAATTCTTCCCATTCACATGACGGATCGCCATGCCCTCATCCTGCTTTTTGGGCATGACGGAAGGACGGGCGGCAATTTCCATATTGTCGAGATCGACGCGCTTGATTTGCGGGTCGGTATCTTTGACCTGATCGTAAGAAGGGCCAGGAAACTTATCGCTGGGCATGGGTGTTCTCCGTTTAGAGGCCAGGGGGAGCGCCGCCCGGGGGACCACCACCACCGGGCGGGCCACCCTGGCGCATCAGCGCTTGAAGAGGAGCTTGGTTCTGTGCGTTCTGGACAAGGCCGCGCAAGGCGGTTTGATCGACACCGGGCGATGCTTCCTGTGCCGGCGCAGCCTTTAAGAGCTTACCCATCGCCTCATGCACAGCCTTATAAACATCCGAGCCGATCGGAAGCATGGGCAAGGCAAGCTGCATCATTTCAATGGATTTGCGTACCATGGTCATGCCTTCGGCGGCATGACCGGGACCAGCCGTTTTCATTCCCATCGGCGCTGCGCCCATGGGTGGTCTGCCGGATATGCCGGGCGGGGCTGGCCCGCCACCGGGAGGCATTAGCCCCGGAGGCATCATGTCAGGCATGCGTGACCTTCACGCAAAAACGAACGGCCTCCCGGGTAAGGGGAGGCCGGTTCGTTACTTGCGCTTGTGCTTGCGACCCTTGCGGCCTCTACGCATCTGAATTCTCCTTTGGAGGATGCCCAGGACGACTTTTACCGGGCATCAGGTTACCGCTTCTTGCCTTGCTTTTGCTGGAGTAGCTCGGGGTGATTCTTCATCATCTCGGCTTCCATCTCGGCACGCTCTTCTGCGGCTGCGATTAAGCTATCCTCGTGCGGTGGATGCGTCAAGCGGATGAGATCAACGGGGCCGATGGCGCCGGCTTTAAACAATTCCGCCGCTTTTTGCAGGTTCTCATCGCTAAAGGCGGGCGAAGCCGAATGCGAATCCACTTCGACCTGCGCGTCTTCGGGCAATTGGCTCAAAATAAATTCCGCATCGCCCGCAGGATCCGCATCGACAAGCCGCAAAAGACCCGGGCCATGCTTGTCGGGCTTGACCGGCGCACGGTAGGGCGTGGCATCGTGGCGCTGCAGAAGGCGCAAATGAAGATCACCAACGGCTTCAAGCTGGTGCTCGACAATGAGGGCGCGGTTTCTAAGGCGCGGGGTCGCCATGCGCACCAGGGTTTCGGCATGACCCTGACTTCTAACCCCCGATTCGCCCCGGCCCTGGCTTACGTTCTTCATCCCGGCCATGTCGTCAAAATATTGAATCAAAGCGTTTAATGTCTCAAAGACATCTTGCGGCAGATCGGGCGCTAAGGATTTGATATCGGCGGTGGGGTTATCCTCGGTGATCCAGCCGCCGGGCTTATCAAAGGTAGCCATACGCTCATCGATATTGCCGGCAAAGCCTTTGAAGAAATGATTGGGGTTTTCCTGTAGACGCAGCATGCGCTGAATGCCGGCCATGCGCTCGGAAATCGCGTCCTGGCAGAGATAAAGATCGGCAAACTCGCTCCGCCCCCAGAAATAGCCCGGCACCGGATTGGGGCAGATTTCACGGAAGGGATGCTCGCCCTCTATGCCGGTCAGGTTAGAGCGCTGAATACCACCTTCGAGCACGGTCTCATCGCCCAAAAGTTGGATGGTAGACCAGTCCGAGCGCTCATCATCCAGCACCCATAATTCATCTAGTCTGATCAATCCCGTCTTTACCGTGGGCGGAAGCTGGGGCTGGGGACCGTCTTGCCAATGAACGATACCGCCGGCCGGATTATTGACCGGGGTGAGCGAGACCGGGTTTAACCCTCCTACGATCAGCTCCTTGAAATAATCATCCCGCGCCGTGGGATCGGTAGCCTCGGGCTTGGCATTATCGCGCACTTGCGCCAGAATCTCGTCACCTCTGGGATTATTCACCAAAAGCCGCTTGATGGCGGAAGGCGTCAAATAAGTCGAATGAAAAAACGCCTCCTGCTGATCGAGGCTATCTAAATCCTCACGCAACACGCCCATCATCTCGGGCTGGATCAAATGATATTCGACCCCGTCATGACCCCATATCTCCTTTAAAATCGTCTTGCCCTTGACGATCGCCCAGGTCACCCCTTGCGAGAATTGAAGGCCGCCGCCGCGTCTGCGGAAGTCGCGCGAAAGCACGGAGCCCGCCACATTGCAATTAGCCCGGTCCTGGGGTGCTGCGGATTTATTGGTGGTGACGGTAAAGCGTATATCGCCGGGCGAGAAGAGATGGGCGGATAAGGTCTTGGTGTGCTCGGCACATTTATTATAGGCAACACCAGGGCCTGACGCCGTGCCCCGCATAAAATATTCCCGCCAGCAAGCGCCTAGAGAAAAGCGCGATTTGCGTGAGGCCTCGCATTCGGTGATCAGTTCGCGTGCCCAAGGGCCGATATTTCTGCCGGGAAGCTTCACGGTTGTCTGCCGATAATCTGCGTCATCTGCTTCGGATGAGGCAGCTTACCGGATTTGCCGAGCTTCTGGAACGTGTCGATACCGTGGCTCGCATTATTGGCCCTGGCGCCTTGAAGGAGCTGGGCCGGGGGCGGTAGAGCAAGCCCGCCTTGTGTCGTTACCCCCCGATTGGCATCCCAACCCGCCTTCATGCGCTCTTGCATGGGGGTGAGCTTAGGCGCCGCGATATCGCCTTCACGAAGGTTATCGCGCATATCGGTGATCCCATATTGCGTTTCCATCGCCTTATAGGTCTCTTCCACCGCACGGGCCTTGGGTGAGCCAATATGGGCGGGAGGCGGGCCGGCTAGATCGAGCTTATTGACCATCTCGATCGGCTCTTCCCCGCATTGCGGGCAGGCCGGAATTTCATCGCCAGGCAAATAATTTCTAAGCCTTAGCTTGGCCGCGCAATGCCGACAACGAAAGGAGAAGACGCTATCCATCATGTCTGCGCCAGCATTTCCATAAGCCAGATCATACCGGTGACCACGGCAAGAAGAACCAAGAGCGCGACGAACCAAGGTGCCGGATACATCTTAGCCCTCTCTAACATAAAGAACATGGGCGCGGCGCAATTGCACATCCCCGATTTTGCAAAAGCCCCAGGGCTCGCGGTCCGCTCCGCTTGCAAAGAAGCGCTTACGCGCCTCGATGAAGTCTTGCTCCTCGGTAAATTCAAACACCAGCTCTTCATTGTTGATAAGCTTGAAGGTAAGCGATCTCGTCAGTTCAATTGCTGCCACGGTATTAGCTCCAAAATGCGAACGACACAGCCAAAAGCGAAGAGATAGAAGAGAACGCGAAGGACACTCATCTCGTATATTGCCCTTTCCAAGCGGCTTTGCGGGCTTCTTCCTTTGCCTTGGCCCTGATATCGCCAAAGGTCTGCCGCACAATGCCGCCCACAAAACTATCGCCTATATCGGGAGAAACCCCCTTCGCCTCGGCTTCCTGGCACTTCGCCCAAGTAAGACCGCGCTGCAGCAAATTATTGCGCTGGCGTTCATACCAAGCCTTATGCGCGAGCGCGGCGGCAAATACCCGATCATCATGCTCATGCTCGGGCGCGCCGATATCCGAGCCCTCTTGGCGGATACCTTCCATCTCGGTTAGAAGCGGGCCGGAGCGAATAATCATCTGCTTAAGGACGAATGAATCGCGCATCTGATTTAAGAGCGTCATCTTATTCATCTGGTTCGACACCCAGCCATAGGCAAAGCCCGCTTGGCCCATGGAATCGGGGCGGTGATAGAGATACCAGCGCGCTCCTTCTAGCGCGTTCATGAAATCCTTAGGTATTTCGGGCTCACCTAATTGCGGCGCCATCGCACGAAGCTGCTGCTTTAATTGCTTGAGCCCTTGCATGACGGCGGTCCCGGGGCCCTGCACCTCTATATTGATCTGACAATCGCGGTAGATCGCAGCCAAATGGCCCAAAACCCAGGTCAAATGATAGGTTTCGCAATCGGGCGAGGCCCATTCTGCGACTTGAACAATGCGGTCCGCATAGCTCCGCCACACAGAAATGCAATGATTATCCTGGTGATCATTCCTGCCATAGGCGGGATCAACTCCAATACAGTACTCAGCCCCTAATTTCGGCGCCTCCCACATGCGCAAATGGGCATGCGAGGCATATTGCACCTGGTTTAGGTCCATCAAATCCGTGCGCGTGCCGGTGAAGGTATCGGAAAGCACATAGCGATAGGCCTTGAACTTGACTTGGCCCGAGCCCAATACCGCCTTTAGATCTTCCGCCAAGCGCTTGGCCGGGAAGAAATGCGAGCCCGTCGAGATAAATGCCTCATGCTCATGCCACGGAAACTCCTGGGCAATCATGCCCTCACTCATTTCCGTCTTTTCTTCATTGCGATACCAAGCCAATTGCTCGGGCTTGATCTGATAGTCATAGGCCTCGGATACCAATTCCGCCTTCTCACGCTCTTCATCCGTGGGCGGATCGATCATAAGCTCGGCATAACGCGGATCTGTTTTCGGGATCGAATAGATTTCGGGCTTGGCCCACCAGCCGATGAAGGTCGCGCGCTTGGTGTGCACATCTTCTTGCGCGTTTACCCACATTTTCTGAAAATGATTGAAGCCATTGGCCGTGCTCTCGAAAATATAGAGCCGATTGGGATGACTTTGCGCCATCGTCTTGAGCAAGGAATCAACGCCCTTGGGATCGCCCCAGAAGGCGCATTCCGTCGCGTGAATAAAATTATAGGCTTTGGAGCGGCCGAGATTGCCGCCACGCCGCACACCAGCCGCTAGATAATCAAGTGTGGAACCGTTCTCCAGCGAGAGCATGGAGCGATTATTGACCGCAACGCGCATCTTATATTTACGCGGCAGACTATCCAAAAACCGCGTCATGATATGGCGGAACTTATCCTTGTTCTCAGCGGTGTCGGCAATGAGCGCGCCTTGCAAACGGTCATGCATCAGCATCCAGAAAAGATCGATCGCAATGCCGATGGTGGACATGCCGAGCTGGCGGGCCTTCAAGAAGACAAAGAACCTAATGTCATCCTCAAGCCCGCGCGCCAATTGCTCCAAGAACAAAAGCTGCGCCGCATAGGGCACAAGCTTGCCGTCATCGTTCTCTTTGGAATCGATACGCAGATTTTCGATGAACTCCAGAAATAAGGGAAGCCAGTTGGCTTTCTTGCCGCTCATCAGCTTGTCGGTGCCGCAGGCGCGCCAGCCGCCCCTTTGGCATAATCCTTCCGGTAGCGCGAGAAATCATAACCATGGCGCGCAAATTCCTTGGCAGCATCATCAAGCGCCATGCCGCGCGATCCCATCATTACCGCCGTCTGTCTCAAACCCTCTTCCACCTCAGCGGCAGAAAGCATCTCAACCTTGCCATTGCGGACATAAATCTTTGGCCCCGGCGGCCCAACCTTAGCCCGTGATTTCTCCTCCCCCTTGCGCAGCGCCTCATTACCCGTGGCGCCACCACCCGCCCAACCCCATCCCGCATTAGAAGGAGCCGGCTTACTAAAACTCTCCCGCTTGGGAGCCGCCGCCATGAACTCTTCCTCGGTAAGCTTACGCCCCTTAGGCCAGGACGTACCTTCCGGATCCGGCTTATATGTCAATTTAGGCAGCGAGCCCGTCTCGCGCCACTTGCGAAACGCCCGCGCACCCCGCGTCACCTCATCCCCATAAGCCGCACGCGGCTCCGGCACTTGCCTGCCAACCCGGTCAACCGGCATCAGCGCCACTCCTCTTGCCGCGAACCCGCCGCCATCTGCTCCGCCCGCAAACGCTGACGCCGCTGATGCGCATAAACCTGATCCAAATGCGTATAAAGAACCGGCCTTACCCCCACCACCGGAGCCCCGCGCAAATCATCCGCCCAGGCCTTCGTGTCATCACTGCCCCAAGTCGTCTTCATCCCTTGCGCTTCGCCTCCTTCTTCCTCTTCCGCCAAGCCCGCTGACGCTCCGCACCCGTCATCGCAACCCCATGCTTCGGCCGCCGCCCAACCCTACCCCTAACCTTCTTCTCAACTACCCCCTCCGCCTCAATCAACCTCACCGCCTTCGGTCCCAACCGAACCACCGTGCGCTGAGGCGCAGAAACCCGCACCACCATACGCCCAATCTGAGGCGCACCCAGTGCCTTCCTCTGCTCTAGCTTCGAGGCCATGGGCAACTATGGAGTTTCGTTACGAAGAGTGCAAATATTTTTGGGGCGGGGAGGGTGGGGAGGCTCCGAATTTTCACTCCCCCGTCCCATCCAGATCAGGCCAGACGCCATAATGCGCACGGTACTGGAGGGCCAGGTAGACGCGGTTAGGACAACGTGACCTACCCTCCTCCCAGGACTTGATCGTGCGGTGGTCGGAGACATGCAACACGCGCATGATTTCCGCATATCTAACACGAGATTTCTTAATCCAGGCCGCTATTTGCCTGCCATCCTGCTTACGCTGGAGCGCGGCCTGTAATTGCTTGAGCTTGCGGTTATCGCGGACACGGCGGCCCTGAAATCGTATACCCGAGGGGGGGTATTTTTTGGGCTTCGGGTTGACTGAAACACCCTCCTCCCTAGTTTCCAATTTAGCCTTCGCCTTTGCCCTGCGTTGGTGTGTTAGCCAATCCCTTGGTGTCTCTTTGAGATTAGCCCATTCCTGCGGGTGTGTTTGGTTGCCCAGGGTTTCTGTCATTTTGGCTTAGGGTTATGACCCTGTTTATCATGGCGTCGGTGTTGATGTGATCTCTTAGCCATTTTGCGGCTTTTGGGAAGTCTTTTTTTGTGCCTTGGGGATCGATCATGTATCGGGCTAGGGCGTCGGCTATGGCTTCTCGCGCGTTTGGGGGGTTTTCGTAGTCGAAGTGCATGGAGTGGAATTCTTTGTTTAGCTGAGGGTCTTTCGTTACGTCCTTATCCAGGGTATCTGAGAGGAATTGTAGTTTAACATCAATGGCATGGCCAGTCTCGTGGGGAATGGCGCGGTTCGCCGTATTGATGTCTTTGGTGTTGAAATCGATCGCTGGTTCATAGGCTCCCTTGCCATGGAGCCAGTCTGATTTGTATTTCGTCTCCGATGAGGTTGTGTCCTCTCTTGTTACCCATTGGATATGGCCTTGGGTAAGGAGCGCGGCTAGATCCTTGATCTGCTGCATGGAGAGCGGAGTGCTGTGATCTTGACCACCCGCTATAAACCTAGAGTTGAGTTTGCGGCCTTCTGGGTCTGTACCGGTCTGGGGTCCTGTGGGGCCTGGCTGCGGGAAGGCGCGCTCTTCGGGTGTGAGCTGTGAGGGGTAACGGTTCCATTTCGCCCAGTCTGGATAAGATTTAGGTGTCCATGTGGCTCTAGGCGTGCCGACAACATCCACAGGCATTAGAGCTAATCCACTATGCTTGCTTGAGGCTGGTTTGCTTGTGACAGCGTGATGATGCGGTTGAGCATTGCATCGGTGTTAACATGATCTCGCAACCATTTGGCTGCTAATGGGAATTTCTTTTTCGTGCCGGCTGGGTCCACGAGATAAAGCGCCAATGAATCGGCAAGCACTTCGTCTGCGTTTGGGGGTTTTTCATAACCGTAATGCATGGAATCGAATTGGCGACGCAATTCTGGGTTGGCCTTTGCATCAGTATCCAGATTTTGTGCGATGGTGCGCTTGCCTTCCGACCAGATCCCGGACCAATGCGTCATATCAATTGCGTGCCCGGTCTCATGGGGCAGATCACGCGCTAGCGTGCCCATCCACCCGCCGGGCTGCGTAACGAATTGACCAAGCTTAATCTTAGGTGGGCCTACCAAATAGCCATCAAGTGTGGCGCTTGCACTGCCCGATTCCGTTCGCGCCGCTTCATCAGAAGCAAGCTCAGAACGCGGCACCCATTCGATTTGGCCATGCGTAAGCATCATGGCGAGTTGCTTGATCTGGTTCATATCGAGAGGCGTCTTGCCATCTGCTCCACCCGCGATATAGCGCGAAGAAAGCTTTCGGCCTTCGGGGTCAACCGCGGTTTGCATCGGCGCATTGGCCGGTGGCATCGAGAACTTGCGCTGTTCGGGCGTCAGTAGATCATAATTCTTATCGTAGTCCCGCCAAATGTCATTCGCGGTTTTTGGCTTCCCAATGACATCGGTCGGCATTACTCTTCCCCATATTCCGCCATGCGCTGCTGACGCTCAAAATCACGCAATGCATCATAAGGAGCAGCCGATGGGGTCCAAAGCTGACCCGGATGCGCGCCCCAATCCGTTGGGGCTTGGTCGGCTGGAGGTTGAGGCTCTGCGGCCGGCTTTGTGATCGGGCGCTTGCCCTTCTTATCCCTGTTGGCCAGCATATAGGCGGCAAGCCCACCTATAGGTAAGCCTGCCATCGCCAAATTGGCTGTATTCTCCCTTGATGCATCCGCGCGCACCTCATTGGGCGTCATCGCGAACTCATCGCCTGTGCCGGGCTCATTCGGCGCACCCGGGCGTGCTGCAAGCTTATAGCGGGCGCGCTCCATCGAAGCACGTGCACGCTGCTGTACTGCAAAGCTATCGAGAATAGACTGATGAAAATCCCGCATTTCATTGCGCACGGATTCATGCCAATCACCGGCCTGATGATCCCAGGCCTCGCCAAAGCGCTGCTTCATCCAGTTATGCACGTGATCGCCGCGCACTGCACCGGGTACGTCCTGCAATTCCCCCATTAACCGCGCGATATCCTGATCAAGCGGGGTCTGACGCATCTCCGAGGAGAATTCGCGCGCTGTAGTTTGGCTATGAGGTGTTGCAGCCGATACCGGCGGCTGCAATTGAGCGGGCGGGCGCAATTCATGTAGTTCCGCCGGAAGTTCGATATAAGGCGCATCGGCAACAGGCGCCTTCGCCTTGACGATATCGCGGCCTACACCCAGCGTATCGCGATAAAGAGCAGGCGCTTGCGCTGCCTCTTGACCAGCTCGGCCAAGCTCTTCGATGTCTTTGAAGATCTGGAGCGGATTAGCCATTTAGCGCTGCCCACGACGAATGGTTCGCGTACGCTTTGATCGACCTCGCCCTTGAAAGCCACCGCCCATGGTTTCCTCCTGTTCTCCTATAAAAAGCATACTCCCTCTTCCTAAGCCTTTAAATAAAAACCAGCGCGCGAAGCGCGTTCGCCCTCTTGGGCGGAATTTCCCCCCTACCCCCCATTCTCGCTTAGCGAGAGGGCTTGCCGGTGGGTAATGGCTATGAATGACGAATTGTGAACGCGGTGGACCACTTCCGCTTAGTCGCTTTAACGCCCAGGCCGCTACTCGGAATTCACCTTTGGGTCCCCGGCGTCGGGCTGGCCCTGCGATTCCTCGCCCCAGTACCCGATTTGGCTTTCCCGGTATATCGATCCGCTTGCGTCAGAGGCGGAAACCCGGTAGAAGGGGGCGTCGATTGGTAGACGCCTCAGGCCTTCGGGCCTATCTAAACCCCCGGCCACAAACCGGGGGTTTCTTTTTGCGCTGCACCTAAACCTTGACTTTCCGATGCATATGCGCTAAGTCACTTCTACATCGCCGCGATGTAGATCCTCGCCCGGTGCTGCCAATCACCGCCGAGCCCTAAGAAACGGCCTCCCCATTGCGTAAGCTCAAGGGAGGCCGTTTTACGCTCCTGCGCGCAAATCATGCGCCTAAGCTAAAGCATCGACAACTGCTGTTGTTTTGCAACACTGTGTTGCTTTTTTGCGGTATTATGCAGCAAGCACACCTAGTACATTGATGATCATCAATGATCAACGGTGTACATGCCGCCAGACGACAAATCCAATGCCTAGACGCAATTGGGGCGCAGTCATTGCGATTGTCGGATTAGTTATTGGTGCTATAGCACTTACAGCATCAACCAAGCCCCCAAACGCGGAACGGGTGCCCAACCCAGGCCCATCCGTAAAAAAACATGGTTCCTGCGAAGCCTGCACCAGCAAAAAACCAACCAACGATTCGCCGCTTCCTGTTCGAATTATAGAAAGCCCGGATGACACCGCACGCGCTCAGGAGCGCGAAGCTAAGTCCGATAAGCATGATGCAGAAGATCTGAAGGCTCAGCAGGATGCGGCTAACGCTGCTCAGCGTGCGGCTGCATCCGCTGAACGGGAGGAAGTACCTGCAATTGTCCAGATCATTCTGGCTTCGTTTGGTACGGTTATCGCGCTCATCGCTTTGATAACGAGCATCTGGACTACTATTAGAGCTGATCGAACCAGTCGAGCTGAGTTGCGCGCTTACGTTTCTGGCGAACCGAACTTCATTGTTGCCTTTGACGCCACTAACTTTTCTGGTGGACGTTTCGCCATTAAGAATGTCGGGCAAACCCCGGCTCTCAAGGTGAGAAGTCGGGCAACTGTAGAGATCTTCCCCGAACCGTTGCCCCCCAACTATGCCTTTCCTGAAATAACCAACCCATTTTTCCCCGCAGGAACGGTTTTCCCAGGTAGTGACTTTACCGGGACAGTTCGTGCAACGCGCCTTTTTACTCAGAATGAGATCGACGCCGTACGGGCATTTCAGGCCTCTCCCTATATTTATGGGACCATCGAATATATCGATATTTTCGGTACCCCGCACGAAACCAGATTTAGTCGAAGAGCTGTTGGCGATCAGCAAAACGTCGATAAACTGGTGCAGGCCTGGAAACCATCCGACCTTGAGATTCGCTTCGCCACAACCGAACAGCACAACGAAACTACTTAGCAGCAATCCAGCTATTTGATTCACTCATCCCTGCCCCCGGTATTTGCAGCGATGAGCTTGGAAATTCTCCAAGGTGTCGTTGCTGCATAATACCGCTTTTTTGCAACTCCTTTGAGGTCCCAGAGCTGCTGGCGCGTCATATTGAGCATTGCAAGCGGCACCTGGCAGCCCTGATAGCCGGGCTCCGGCCCATAAGACCAATCCCAGCGCTTGGTGCAGCGATAGGCCAAGAGCACAGAAGCCCAAACTCTGTGATCGAACTTAGGAGCTATAGGAAGCTGCTTGATTTGATCCAGGATAATGGGGGTGACATCGCCCTCGAATAAACCTGCCCGCTCACCAGCGATCGCATAGCGCAGCGCCAAGAGGCACTGAAGCGCATTGCCGTTTGCCTTCTTGAGATAAAAGCCGATCTTACGACGAGCCAGCTTAGTATTGCCCCAGGCCGCCAATCCCTCCCGCCAAAGCGTGGCGCGGGCTTCCTCCTCGCTCATTGGCGTAGGATCTGAGCAAATTGCGGCCGCGCCGCCATACGCTGGCAAGCATGAATGGCCGTGGAGTGGTCTTTGTTCATAAACTTGCCGATTCGGGGGTAAGACCACCCAAGCTCATGACGCAGGCGCCAAAACACTTCCCATCGCGCCTCGACAATCTCCGCGCTACGACACTTTCCCAAGATTAGATTTGAGCATAGCCCATGCCGCGCTGCTACTTGCTCCAGAATCCGATGCCCGGTCTGTGACGATGGGGAAATAATGAGGGCCGCTTGCGAAAGTGGACCGGTTGCGCGCGCATTCATAATCCCAGCCTTCTTGCCATGGTTTTTCTTGACGCTCTTCTCTGTCCATACCCTTACGGAAGCCGCAGCGCCCGGCGATGAACCAGGGCTCAGCCATAGATCGTCTTGCGCTCCAGCCATTCGAGACGGGGAATCGATACCGGCCGATGGGACTCCCGCTGCGTTAATACCATGCGAATGAAGGCACGCTTGTCCGGACCCTTATGCCTCGGAAAAGCACCAATCGAATAACGCGGCTTCTTTTCGGTCTTGGCCTTTTTGGGCCGGGGATGCTTCATCCAATAATCTTGCAAAAGCTCCGCGTGCTTCCGCCGTTGTTCCGGGGTCCAAAGCGTGACCCCACACTTTCCATGCGGCGGATCGATCTTATGCCGCTTGCATATGCCGACGATGCAGCTCTTGGTGACCCCAAACGCTTGGGCGAGCTGAGCCCGGGTAAGGCTGCGGTCATTTTCCCAAGCTGCGATAACAGCCTTAGAAAGCGCGGAAGGCCCTGGCGATCCCGTCATAGCGGCTCTATACGCCTCTTTTCTTCCTCGACAGCCTTCCTTAAGGCATCGCGGATAACCAAGCTTACCGAAATCTCCCGCCTGCGCGCAATACGTACCGCATCGCGGTAAAGATCAGGCGCCAAGCGCAGAGAAATAATCGTGTTGAGCGGCTTGCGTTTCATCATGATGTTGACATAACACGTCATACAAACGGTTGACAAGAGGTATTTTAGTGTGCATGTTGCTCCCATCGAAGGAGGCGCCAATGGACGATGTTCTAATCGCTCTGCACGAAACCCCCGAAGTCATCCGCCAGCGCATCATGACACAAGTGCGCGAGAAGCTAGACAAGCTTCCCTCAACCTATGTCGTGATGACGGACTATGAAAATGCCGATTGCTTTCTCATCATGGGCATAAGCAAGAACCGCGCTGATTCGCGCGGTAAGATCGGGTCTTGCGATCACGCGCTATGGCATTTCGAGCCGATACCGGGGCACTATCTCGAAAGTGTTTTCCAGGATATCTGGCCGGATTTGCGGGCAGGCGAGGACATTTTCCGCTTCCAAATTCGCTACCGGATTATAGAGCAACCAAAATGAGGCCGATTGCGTATTTCAATTGGTGGCTCTTGATACCGGCCATTCTCCTTTGGGTTCTTATTTTATGGGCAGCGCTATGAACGCCAGGCTATGGAATTCCCTTGAAAAGACCGATCCCGCTTACACCAAGCCATTCTCGCGCGGCGGCGGGTTCAAGGGTACGGCCATCAATTCCACCTATATCTTAAAGCGCTTAACCGAGGCGTTCGGACCTTGCGGCAAGGGCTGGAAGTTTGTCCTAGAAGACGAGCAAATCCACGAAGGTCACAAGCTCAAGAGCGGCGATGTCGCCAAACTGCACGTGGTGCGCGGGCATATCGAGTACCGCATTGACGACACGTGGTATTCCACCTCGCCACAATTCGGGCAGACCATGCTTGTGGACGCCAACAAAAACGGCACATTTATGGACGAGGAGGCGCCCAAGAAATCGATCACAGACTGTATCAGCAAATGCGCGGTGCTCTTAGGCCTTGCCGCCGATGTGCATCTTGGTCTCTTTGATGACAATAAGTACGTGAACCAGCGCAAGGAGGAAGAAGAAAGCAATGGCGAGGTGATCAGCGAGGCGCAGTTCAAGGAGTTGCAGACGCTGATCGAGGAGACCAAATCCGATATAGAGCTATTCCTCGATTATGTGGGAGCGCCGAATCTGGCCTCTATTCCGTCCGCGTCCTTCCCGCGTGCCAAGGCAGCGCTCATGGCAAAGAAGAAAAAAGCATGATCCATACCTTCCCCCAGCGCGGCCCCGAGTGGAACGCTTATAAGATCGGCCGCATCGGCGCCTCACGCATTTCCGATATCATCGCAAAGACCAAGAGCGGCTATTCCACATCAAGGGCCAATTACCGCGCGGAATTACTCTGCGAACGTCTCACCGGCATAGCGCCGGAGCGTTACCGCAGCAACCATATGGAATGGGGCATCGAAACCGAGGCGGAGGCCCGCGCTGCCTATGCTTTCTATTCTGGGAACAATGTGACGGAAGTGGGATTTATCGATCACCCCACCATCGAAATGTGCGGCTGCTCCCCTGACGGCCTCATAGGCGAAGACGGCGGCTGCGAAATTAAGTCGCCTCTTACCGCAACGCACATAGACACACTTCTAGGCGCTCCCTTGCCTGATAAATACATGGTGCAATGCCAGTGGGCCATGGCCTGCAGCGGTCGCGCGTGGTGGGATTGGGTTTCTTTCGATCCACTCTTGCCCGAGAACGCCCGCCTGTTCGTCAAGCGCATTGAGCGCGATGACCGCCGCATCCGAGAATTAGAGGGTGAGGTAAAGACGTTTGCCTTCGAGCTTGAGCGCCTTGTCGATCGGGTGAAGAACTATGGCCAAGCGTGAAGAATTCGTGGAGGAGTTTCGTATTCGAGGCGAGCAAGTTGCCGAGGCCCATGGCGAAGCGGAAATGCTTGAGCACCGCGCCAAGCGCATCTTTGCGCAGATCGTCATTGCCTCTGATAAATCCGTGGCCCGAGCCGAGTATGAGGCCGCCGTCGATCCGCGCTATTGTGATGCCAAAGAGGCAGCGATAGAAGCCAAGACCAAAGCAAACAAGCTCCGCGCCCAGCTCAATGCAATGGAAGTCTCATATGAACTCTTTCGGACCGAATCAGCAACAAACCGTGCACAGATGAACCTACGATGATCCGCGCTCATCTCACCTCGAAGCAACGCGCCGAACTGTTCCTCGCCCAAGGCGGACGCTGCGCCATGTGCAAGGAGAAGATGGAGAAATACGAAGATGATCACTGGCAGGCTTTAGGCAGAGGCGGGGGGAACGAACTCAGCAACCGCCGGTTGATCTGCATTCCCTGCCATAAGCTGAAAACCTTCGGCCGCAAGCACAACCGCAGGGGCTCGGACAATTACGAAGCCAAGAAGACGGCACGCATGGCGCGCGGGAAAAAAGAAAAAAAGAAAGTAATAAAATCCCCAGGCTTCACAGGCTGGCGTAAATTCAATGGAACCCTAGTAAGGAAAGAATCATGAATATCTCCTCCCCCCAGAAAGCCGTGGGGCTCCGTAGCGGGGGTGGGCACTTTGGAGGCGGATCATGAGCGCTCTATCGAGGCATCAAGAGGCAATCCTGAA
>Ga0335085_10003377_pt1 | contig 27761 bp, 25 predicted proteins | sample Lox_Sample_45_FD_206712 | JGI IMG/M metagenome (GOLD analysis project Ga0335085, IMG submission 206712) | Soil microbial communities from Loxahatchee National Wildlife Refuge, Florida, United States - Lox_Sample_4.5 | ecosystem: Environmental > Terrestrial > Soil > Wetlands | place: USA...
GCGCTGCAGAAGTACATGGGCAACACGCAGCCGAGCTTTGTCAGCCTGGAGGGTTTCGTGGATGCCATGGTTCTGGCGGACGCCCTGCGCCTGGCCGGACACGACCTGACCCGGGAGAAATTGGTCAGCGCGCTGGAGAGCATTCACAAGAAGGACATCGGGCTGGGCCCCAATCTCATGCTGAGCTTCAGCCCCACGGACCACAAGGGCCTGGATTCCGTCTACACCACGGTGATTCGCGGAGGGAATGCCGTCGTGGTGAGCGACTGGACGCAACTCCCCAAGCAGTAGGTGAGGCGGATTGCGCGCGGCTCAGGCCGCGACCTGGGAGACTGGCCGGCCTGCCGCTTCCAGCAGGCCGCACACTTCCTCATCGCTCACTTGCGGGAATTGCTGGTAACAACTGCGGATGGCGCGGAAATCCTGCGGCTGGAGCAGGCAAATTACGTCGTCCGCGCACAGCCGCAATTCCTGGCAGGTGCATGCCGGCACCACCGGAGAGGCCACCACGATCCGTGCCGGTTTGAGCCGGCGGAGCGCGGCAATGACCAGGCACAGGGAGGAGCCGGTGGCCCCTCCGTCATCCACCAGCAGAATCGTCCGGCCCTCGAGTTCCAGCCGGCCGCGGCCCCGGCGGTAGCTCTCCTCGCTCCGGGCCAGATCCTCTGTTGCCTGGGCCACCGCGCGTTCGATTTCCGCCGGTGAAATGCGCAGGGCCGCGGTCAGTTCGTGATCCAGGTAGCGTGCGCCAGCGCTGGCGATGGCGCCCATCGCCATCTCTGGAAACCCCGGGACGCCCAGCTTTCGCGCCAGGAAGACGTCCAGCGGCGCGTCCAGGGCCCGCGCTATTTCGATGGCCACCGGCACTCCACCCGGAGGAAGCGCAAGAACCAGCACATCGGCGAATGTCTTGTAGGGGATCAGCCGCTCGGCCAGCAACTTCCCCGCTTCGGATCGGTTTGCAAACCGCCAGATCATGGCTGCTCTCTCCTGCCGGCCATCGGCCGCGAGCCGGGCCATCGAAAGGAGGTCGCCGGCTTCAGTCCGCGGCCATGCTGCGATAGAGCGTCACCGGAGAACGCGTTTCGTAGATCCTCTTCATCGCCTCAATCACGTCTTCGTAGCACAGGTCGCCCTGCCGCCCGGGAGTGCGGACATGCGCATGGAGCACCAGGTCGTCCAGCGAAAGCACGCCCTCGATCTGACCTTCGGCGCCCACCACGGGCAGCCGGCGGACCTTATGCCGGGCCATGGTTTCGAGCGCGGTGTGGATTTCATCGTCCACCTTGCAGAGATAAGGCTTGGCCGGGGCCACTTCCCCGATGGTCAATTCTCCCGCCAGCTTGTTGCGCGTTCCCAACGCAAAGAAGAGATCGCGATCCGTGACCACGCCGATCACTTTCTTCGCGCCGTTCACCACCGGGAGCATCCCGCAGTCCCGGCTCCAAAGCAGTGCGGCGGCTTCTCCCAGGTTCGTCTTTGCGGAGCAGTATACGGGGGCTCCAGTCATTACATCCTTCACCAGCATGGTTGCACCTCCTGATCCGGGCAACCGTGCCGCTGACTTTCGGCGTGTTTGCCTGTCGGCGCCCGGCACTTCTTCCGGTGAATCGTCACTACTATGCGGCGGGCGAGCCACGCCGTCCGTGGCCTGGGTCACGCGGGCGGGTGATCCCAGTCACGGCCCGGCCACGCAACGCCGCGCGAGCATGGAACTGGACGAGCGGAAGCGCCGCGTGGAGGTGCTCCGTGAGCCGGAAGATTGCAGTGCTCCAACCCGTGGCATCGCCATGGCGCGCCGCGGACCTCAAGGAAAATCAGTTCCCCGAGCCGCCGCGCTCCTCCCCGGCGCTTGTCTCGCTCGAAAAGCAGTCCAGCGAACCGCTGCTTCCAATGCCGGGCAGTCTGCCCGCGGATCTGCCGACCGCTCTGCCGGCGGTTCCCCTGTGGGAGCTGGATATCTCTGAGGTCACCGGCCACAACCTGGAAGCCCGCGGAAGGGAAACAGTCAACCGCATGCTGGGTGAAGGATGGCGCCTCCTGCACATTTATACCTTGCGGTACCGGGAGGACGGCGTGTGGCGCGAGCGGCCCATGGCCATCCTCGGCCGCCTCCCCTCTCGGTCTGAAGTCGCGGAGATGGCTCAGGAGGATGAAGGGAAAGGAGGCCAACATGAAAATCCTGCTGGCCGTGGATGATTCGAAATATTCAGAGGCCGCGGTTCGCGATGTGGCCGAAGAACTTCACAGTAAGGATTCGGAGGTGCTGGTGCTGCACGCGCTGCCGCCCATCTCCGTGGCCGCGCCGCCCCAGATGGCGCCCGGTTATGCCCCGGAGCTGGAGGAAGCTGCCAAGCGGGGCCGGGAGCTGGTGGACCGCGTGGCGCAGACCTTGCGCAGCGCGGGCCGGAGAATTGAGACCGCCGTGGTGCACGGCGATGTGCGGGAGGCGATTGTGGACCGCGCAGCGCAATGGGGCGCGGATCTCATCGTACTCGGCTCGCACGGACGCCGCGGCGCAAGCCATTTTCTCCTCGGCAGCGTGGCCGAATCCGTGGCGCGGCATGCGCCCTGCTCGGTCAAGATCGTCCGGCTTCGCGCCACCCCGTAAGGCGAGGGCCCGGGGCCGCTGCGCGCTGCGCGGCCTGCGTGGATCGCCCCTGCTATCCACGCAAAATGTCTTTCCACGGGGGGCAACCACCCGGCATGCCACCGAATCAAACGTCGTGGCGGGCAGGTCTTTCAGCCTTGGACCATTCGCCACGCGGAACATAAGGCCCGGTCCGCGCATCTGTGACCAGTTGTAATTTCAGGGGAGGAGTGTGCCTATGCGTAAGTGTGCCTTTTTGTGTGCGGTGCTGTTGCTCACCGCCCTGACCGCGGCCGCCCAGGAACATGCATCCACCGAAGTGGTGGTCGGGTATTCCTACATGCGGGCCAATCCGAACTCATCCGCCGCGGACAGCTTCAATCTGAACGGCGGCACGGCCTCGATTGCCTATTATCCGTGGCACTGGCTGGGCTTTGCCGCGGACTTTGCCGGAAATCACGTCGGACAGATTGGCTCCACGGGTGTGGACAACAATCTCTTCACCTATCTGTTCGGGCCGCGCATCCGCCTGCCCGGCACCCGCCACTTCAAGCCCTTTGCCCAAACCCTCGTTGGCACGGCGCACGCCACCGGCTCGACGGGATTTGCCGCCTCGGGCACGCACAATTCGTTCGCGATGGCGGTGGGCGGCGGACTGGATATTCCGGTCACCCATCATTTTGGAGTCCGCGCCTTCGAAGTGGATTACTTGCCCACGTGGTTCCCCGAGTCCGCCACCGGGAACCGCCTGGTGCAGAACAATCTCCGCGTCTCGACCGGTTTGCGTATTCGCTTCTAGTCGAGTTTCCAGCGGTGAAAGGAAAGGCCGGGTCCGGGCCCCGGCCTTTTTCTTTTTGCTTCGCGGGAACAGGCAACTTAAAGCGCAGCGAGCGCCGGCTGCCCAATCTGGATGCTGATTTCCGGCGGGTGCAGCAGCGTGTTGTGGATCAGGCAGTGCCCCACCGCCTCGTTGATTCCGGCCACCTGTGCGTCGGTTAATTCCACGGGGGTCTCGATTTCCACCACGAAACGCGCCAGCCGCGGCGGGTTCTTTTCTTTCTCCGCGGTGACGCGCACCACCGTGCCCTCCGTCGCCAGTTGGTGTTTGCGCAGATATTGCGCGGCGTAATAAGCCGCGCACGAGCCCAGCGACGCCAGCAGCAGTTCCGGCGGGGTCATCCCTTCGTCGTAACCGCCGTTTTCCACCGGCTGATCGCAGGCAATGGTGTGCGACCGCGCGCGAATCTCGAATTGCACATCGCCGAGATGTTCGATTTGCACTTCCATGGATGCCTCCTGGCCCGGCCCTGGCCGGCCGCTTGCCGCCAGGCGTGTGCCTTCCGGGCCTGCCTAGGCCTCATTACAACGCACCCACTGCGTGGAAACTGGTGAGTTCCGTCACCTCGGGTTGTGACGCAGCGCACCTGTCTGCGCGACGCCGCGGGGCAAGCCCCGCGCCGTGACTCGCCGGTCTGCCAGGCCAACCATGGGGCGGAGTTGGCGCTGCCGCACATGGCGCGCCGCAGGTCCCGCCCAGGGAAACAAAACCGCGACCTGCAACGCCACTCGGGCATCCAACCCGGCGGCGGATAAGTCCGTCGCTCTCATCCGCGCGGTGCCGCAGCCGCCCGGAACACCTCGCGGTTTGGAACCTGGAGGCAGCCAGCGTGAATCTGCAGGGACATGCCCAAAGAATTTCCAACACCACAGGCTGGAGCCTGCTTGCCGGCCTGATGCTGAGCCTCGCCTGTGCACCGCCCGCCGAGGCCCAAACTTGCGGCGCGCGGGGGATTGCCGTTCAAGTGCTGGGATCGGGAGGGCCGGAACTGCAAGACAAGCGCGCCTCGAGCAGCTACCTGGTGTGGCAAGACGGCAAGCCCCGGGTGCTGGTGGACTCGGGCGGGGGAAGCGCGCTCCGATTTGGGGAGAGCGGTGCGCAGATGTCTCAGCTCGACGCGATTCTGTTCACGCACTTCCATGTGGACCACAGCGCGGACTTTGCCGCGCTCATCAAGTCCTCCTGGTTCGAGGAGCGGGATCGCCCGCTGCCGATTTACGGCCCGCCGGGGAACGATTTCATGCCTTCGACCGTGGAGTTTGTCGCCGACTTATTCGGGGAGCGGCGCGGCGCTTACCGCTATCTGAGCGAGCTGTTGGCGCCGGGGGAAAAGAGCAGCTACAAAATGCAGCCGCACTCGGTGGAGGCCGGCGATACGCCCGAGGTGGTCTTTCGCGCGGGCGGGCTGGTGGCCTCCGCGGTGCGCGTCCAGCATGGAGGAGTGCCGGCGCTGGCTTGGCGCGTGGAGCTGGCCGGAAAACGGATCACCTTCAGCGGGGACACCAACGGCGAAGGCCCCGGGCTGGCGCGCCTGGCGGAGGGCGCGGACGTCTTCGTCGCGCACAACGCGGTGCCGGAAGGCGCCGGGGGTTACATCCGCACCCTGCACATGCCTCCGTCGGTGATCGGAAAAATTGCCGCGGACGCACAGGTAAAAAGCCTGGTTCTCTCCCATCGCATGCTGCGGACGTTGGGAAAGGAAGAGCAGACACTGGGGGAGATCCGAAAGCGATATGCAGGCCCGGTCCAATTTGCCAACGATCTCGATTGCTTCCCGGCGAACTAGAAACCGCGATGCGTGTCTCCACGCGGCCAGGGCCGTGCTCCGGGAATTGGGGCCGGCTTCCAGTGCGCTACAATGGCCTGTCTTCTTCCCGCGGGGGTGGGCTTGAGGTGCCGGCGGGGAGTGGAATACTTCGATCCCGGGGAGGGAAGCGAGATGAGAGCGATTCGACTGGCTGGTCCGTGCATGGCCATCTTGGGCGCGGTGGTGCTCGCCCCTGCGGCGTGGTCCCAGCAGAAGCCGGCGGGACCTCCGCCCGCGCCGACGCTGGCTTCGGCGATGAACGCGGAATTAGGGACCGTGGAATGGGAAGTGGTGGGCGCGGCTGAAGCCATGCCCGAAGAGAAATACGCCTTTGTGCCCTCTGCCGGGGAGTTCAAGGGCGTGCGCACGTTTGGCGAGCAGGTGCGGCACATCGCCGCCGCCAATTTCATGTTCGTGTCGCTCATGAACGGCGAGAAGGTGGACCTGGCGGGTGCCGAACACGGTTCCGCCGACATCAAAACCAAGGCCCAGATCGTGCAGTACTTGAAGGACTCGTTTGCCGCCGCCCACAAGGCCATCGGCACGCTCACCGCGGAAAATGCGCTCACCCTGCTGCCCAATGCGCCGTTTCCCATCTTCAATACGCGCCTGGGCGTGGCCAGCTTCACCTCCGCGCACTGCATGGACCATTACGGGCAAATGGTCGTTTCCCTGCGCATGAATGGAATCATTCCTCCCGCCAGCCGTCCGCGGAACTGATTCCGCCATCGGGAACGTCCCGTCCTCGTCATACGATCGGAAATTGCCGGGCCGCTAGCTCAATTGGTAGTCCCGAAGCTTCGGGAAGTTGACTCTTAATCAACGGGTTCCAGGTACGATCCCGATCCCGATCCCGAGGCTTCGGGACTCGGGACTTGGCGGTTCACCCTCCGTTTCCCCATGTTCGTTTACATCCTCGAATCGCTAAGTACCGGCCGCTATTACGTGGGCTCGACCACGGATTTGGCGCATCGGCTGGAGGAGCACAACGCACCGGAGTCAAATCCGAGCCGATGGACGCGCAGCCGGGGGCCGTGGCGGCTGCTGTTCTCAAAGGAATTCAGCACCTCAACCGAGGCGTTGTGCGCGGAAAAGTTCATCAAACGAATGAAGAGCCGGGGCTACATCGAAAAACTGGTGACGGGAGAACGCACTTTGGACCGGATTTCCTAGCTGGACGATTGAAATCTCCTCGCAGTTGTCTGGCGCCTGGAACCATCGGGAACTCGCGCTGCGCTTCTCCAAGCTCTCAGCCTCTGGCCGAGATTGCAGTGCGGCGGGCGACTGTTTTCTGACGGCTCACCTCGTCCTTTTCCTTCTCGTGCTCCGTGCTATGATTGGCGATTGGCGGGCCGCTAGCTCAATTGGTAGAGCAGTTGACTCTTAATCAACGGGTTCCAGGTTCGAGTCCTGGGCGGCTCACCACTTCTTCACACCGCTCCCCTTCTTCCATCACGTGTTTGGCACCGAATCTTGAGAGGCATGCGGGCAAGGCGACAAAGGAAATGCCGTGGACTATGAAAGAGGCTTCGAGAGCGGGAAAAGTGAAAGACCAATTTTGATTGGTGGGAAAGCGGACTGGCGCACTACCGCAGTGACCGGACAGGTTCCCACAGGCAGTTGGGGATCGTATAAGCGCCTGGCGTGCCCTCGCAAAGTTCTCGACCGCTCCACGATTGCGCGTCTTTGCGCACAACTCTCTCCTTAGCGCCCCTGGCGCGACCCGGCATTGTTCAGCTCTTGACCCTGCTTGAGTCCACGGAACGGACTGAGCGGAAAGCGCTTGTGTCTCTACTATTATGAGTTTGGCTGCATCTCTAAGTCTTCGCGCACGGGCGTCCTGGGCGGGACGTAGTGGCTCATTTTGGGGCCTGGGCAGCTGAGTCAATTGGTCACCACCGAGCATTCTTGGAATCAACCTGTCTTGGCTCAAGGCATGAGAAGCTCGAGCGTTTCCTTGCAGCCACCAACTTTCGGATCAAGCGGATACTTGTCGCGGCGGTTTAGAATGTTGAGGTAGGCGGAAGGCGTTTCAAAAGAAAACTGGCCGTGATCGCCACGTACGAAGGCCTTGTAACAGATCCCATTCGAGGTGAAGGCAACCTTACACTTCGGCAGGCAGTCCGTATACCGCTTGAGCTGATCCTTTTCGACACGCTGCAAACCTTGGCTCATCCCCTTGGCCTCAATCAGGAGCACGCAGTCCTGCCGCTCGTTCTTCCCCCCGGTAAACGCGTGAGAAAAACACGCAATGTCCGCCACCCCAACGCGCTTGCCGAGATGTAGCTCAATCTTGATTTGCTCTGGTTCCCACGCGAGCGCCGCAAGCAAAGGAACTATCAAGAATGTGCGCGTCTCGTGCTCCTTTATGTAGGCCCAATTCGGATATTCGTTCCGGTAAAAGCTGCCGATGCGACTGATCTCTCCGAGATTTGCCGACAGGCTCGCCGCGTGGGTCGCGTCCAGTCCTTTTTGGCTGACAAAATCGGTTAGCTCTTTGTCGGTGACTTCCCGCGTCTTGCCGGGTTCCGGGTGATAGCTCTTTACAGATGGGTAAGTCACGAGGCCCTCTTCGGCCAGATTCTTTAGTTCCTGCATATCAATGCGCTTAATGGCGCCCCGACTTAAGCCGTTGGCTGGTTTTCCATCCCCAGGGACCTCATGCCAATCCACAAAGCAATAGGCAGGCAGGTCCCATCCGTCAAAGTCGCGGAGCCAGTCTTTGTCACCATTCCCCTTGTACTTGCCGTCGCGTTCTACAACGGTGCCGAAAGCCAACACTTTGGAGGTTCCCTTCTTCAAAAGAACCCGGTCACCGACTGAGACGTCCTTCTCCATCCTGGCGCACTCATTTCGGCCGCCAACAAACGCCATCCCATACCTAAGAAACTCTTCCGAGTATTCGCGCCGATTCTCACCCGATCCAATCTGCCAATAGTTCATAAGCTGCCCCTTCCACTTATCTTTGATTTAAGCGTTCAGTCAAACGTTAACTGGCAATTCCCGGGAGGCCATGACCGCTGCCCTGGGTCCGCCGGCCCCGCCTGCATGGGTTTGGCGACCAGGCCGAAGCCAACTTCCCTGCCGCCAAAGTGACTTTCGATGTCCCCCTGCGAGAGATTCTTTTCCTCACGTAAGGCCCGTAGGCGGCCTTCGATCAGCCTGTTGCCCCCTCATTCTGCGCGCTCGCTGTAGGCCCAGACTATCGAGGGCCTCGCTGCCAGGTGGAGGCGCCGCGCTAGCTCGCAGGTCAGGGCTTTCGCGCAGTAACGTCGGCGTGGATGACGCCTAAATATTCGCGGGCGGCTTCGAGAGCCTGCTCCGCTTTGTGGCGGGAGACAAATCCGGCGTCGTCGTACAGCGCCATAGTTCGCTTGCTGCAGAGGCTTGTCATAGCTTGTCACAGTGGTTTGTCACAGCTTGTCACAGTAGCGGCTGATAGTATTTCGTGGGGTCCGTTGGGCCAGTTCCTACCCCACTCGCCAAGCCTTTTTCTGCGAGCAGTCTAAAGTCGCGCTGGAGCGCTCTTCTGTTGACTTTCAAGTTCTCCTCGCACTCGGCCACGGTGGCCTTGCCTGCGCCGAGAAGGAATTCGAGGAGCGCGACGGATTTCTTAAGCTTTAAGCAACTTTTTCAACAGCGAGCGATTCTTGAATCCCATCGTCCGATTACGGCGCAGATCATCCTTCCGCAGGATGAATTCGCCGTCCCTAAGTGCTTTTAATGTTTTGGCTTTCAACAACTTGGCTACCGAACCTTTATGCTTTTGAAATGCCACGAAATATCGGCCGTCTTCCGTTCTGAATTCGTCATCGTCACGAACATCGTTGAGCGAGAGTATCCCGCCAGTGCGATGAATCTCAGCCAAATAAAACGACCGGGCTTCCAGTAGTCGGTCACGTTCGGCCTTTGCATTGAAAACCATCCAGTCCCAGCCTTTTGAATCCCATCGTGTCTTGTCTCGGACTTCCCGTTGAGTCTTTGCCTTCGCGAAATCTTCGAAAAACGTGAAGCAAGAAGCCTCTTCCCTAACTTTTCGTCTAGCAATTCGTCTGGGCCGCTGAACGCGCCTGAGTATGCGGCGAATTTGGGGATCGATTCCTCTCGTTATGCTGTGGGATTGCTGAGACACTGAAGTAAACCGTTCGGTAATAGTCTGATCGAGGGGAACTGAGTCCTTATGCCAACTCCTATCGAAAGTATCCTCGATGTGGACAAGGCAGGGATCTCCACTTGTGCCAGAGAGGCGGAGATTGAACTCACCCTCTGTACTAAGTCCGTCTCCGGTTAGGTTCGCCGAACCAACGTAGGCGACACGTCGTCGTTGCTCACTAAACATATAGACCTTCCAATGGAAGCGAGGATTCTGGGCGATCCTGACTTCAAGGGAATCATCCGTACGCTTCTGAAGAGCCAAAAGCCTCCTGAGGGCAGCCGACTCCGTATGGCCGTTGTATAAGCCAACCAGGAGCTTAATTCTGATTGATTTGTGTCCCCTTGCTAGTGCCCGCTCAATTTCAGCCAACCCATCTCGCGTAAGAGATGCTGTTGCTAACCGCGCCACTCCAGCTTCTCTAAAGCGTTTTTCCAGTTCGGCCGCCATGCTAGTGACGCCGCGATTGTCCACAACGTCAATCAACATTTGTCGTCCACTCCCGAAACGGCTTCCACGGTTGTCATGAGCGAATTCTTGCCGCTGGTGGCATCGATCTGTATCAACCAGTCCTTTCGGCAACGCGGACAAGCGACGGAAACTTCGCCGACAAGGAAATCCGGTGGTGGCCTAATTTCGCATGTGCCTCTGAAGCGGCGACTCTACTGTACAACGATCTCTTGCCTCTCCTGATCGAATGCCTCGTTCTCAGGCAGAGGCTTCGCGCCAAACTCAATAGCTCCCTGGTCGGGACTGTCGCGCGGTCATGTCGGCGCGGATGACGCCCAAGTAGTTGCGGGCGGATTCGAGAGCCTGCTCCGCGTCGTGGTGGGAAACAAATCCGGTGTCGTCATAAAGCGCCAGATTTCGCTTGCGCCGGAGTCGGTCGAAGACGGTCAGAAGGCCGGCCAATTTCTTGTCGAGGCGTGCCCGGACGAAATCAATAATCGCGATGTGGTGTCCGGGTTGGCTCCTGGTGCGGAAGCCGTGGCTGAACATGAAACCGAGGGAGGCTTTTAACATTTCTTCGAAGGCTTGCTGGAGGCAGGCTTCCTCGTCGAAAGCAAGAATCTTTCGAGCCGAGGTGAGCTTCTTATCGGCGCTGGCGAGGAAGCGTTCGATCTGCGCCCAGTCAACCTTGTGGGGTGTGAGCTTTTTCATTCGGCGCCGACAAGCGAGACGCGCTCATTGTGCCAGACGTTTTCCAGGAAGGCATCCTTGCGGGGGCGGCGCGACTGCAGTTCCTTCCTCGTTAGAACCGTATAGTTGATTTCGCGTCCGAGTCGCCTTTCGAGCTTTTGCAGGGCTTCCGCCAGAGCATCACTCTCAGGCTTGCCGATCACAAGAACATCAATGTCGCTTGCGGTGTCCTGCTGGTTCCGCGCGAAGGAGCCATACAAATACGCCTCTTCGATTCCTTCAATCTTGTTGAGAGATTGTGCGAGCAGTGGAACCGCACCGATGGTCTTTGCGACGATGCTGCGCACCTCACTGAAAAGGGGATACTCGCGGTTGATTTGAAAATACTTCTGGCGGCCACTCACTTCCGAGAGAAACAAACCCTCGCGCTCCAGACGCCCCAACTCTTTCGAGAGGTTCGACGGATCGATGCCCAGCCGTCCGGCCAGATCCCGCAGATGGAGCCGCGCCCTGAGATTGGTGAAGTAATAGGCCAAGAGGGCCTGGCGCGCCTTGGAGCGGAGGTCAAGCATATAGTCAAAGTCTACCACAAATGTGGTTGAAGAGGACCACGACAAGGCGTGAATGGGCCGGAAAACACTGGGGCGCAAGGGTCAAGCCCGGTCGGGAGGGGATAGTTTCGTTAGGAATCCACTAACGAAAGGAAAGCGCACTATCCTTTCGTTACGTAACAGGCGGTTTTTCGACACCGACACTCGTGCCCTGGAGGGAACGATAAGGGAACAGTAAGTGACGAACAGGGCCCAAAACCAGCGACTACGACGCGGGAACAAGCTGGACGAATCAAACGCCTAGCATTGGGCGAAGCGGCAACGGGTTCCAGGTTCGATCCCGAGGTCTCGGGACTGGGCGGCTCACCATCTGTTTTCAGCGAGTTACCATCACTCCCCATTTCTGAAAAAAGAAAGTGTGCCCAGTCTTGTGCCACACCCGGCTCAAAATCGGCCCCACTGAGGGTGTCCACGGCGCGGCGCTTCGCCTCCCTGCGGATACCAGTCGGTACCCCACGCTACATCCGGAGTCGGTATCCACAAACACCCGGGACTGTAATCGAGGTCACCGCGAGTCGTCTGAGCAAGTGCAAGACTTTTTTCCAGTGGAGGAGCGCATGGAGACCCCGGAACCCGTAGGCGCGGGTTAGCGGGAGAAGGAGAAAAAGATATGAAGTTCCAAGCTCTTGGGATATTGGCTGGCGTCCTGGGCGCGGCTGTGATCCTTGGAACGGGTCCATCCGCTCAGGAGAGCGCCACTGGCAAATTGAAGGTTCAAGTGAATCCGGAGGAGGCGTACACCTTCGTGGATGGACGGGCCTACGGCCCGGGGAACCACACCATTGTCATCCCGGCTGGAGACCATACCGTGCTGATCGCCAATTACGGGTTCACATCTCACACCGAGGATGTCTCGGTCGAACCGGACGGCATTTCCAAGGTGCAAGCGGATTTGCAACGCTCCGGTGGCAACGTTTCAGGCCCTCGCGGCCGCATCCAGATTGAGACGGGAGGAAAATTCTCAACCCACGCCGCCGTGCTGCTGAACGGCAAAAAGACCGGTTACTTCGTGGGCCACGTCGATGAGTTCAACAACGAGCTGATCACCAGGCAGGAATTGATCGTTCCGCCGGGCAAGCACCTGGTGACCATTACATTCCATGACCAGGAAATCTGGTCCGGAATGGTTGAGGTGGGTGAAAACCAGAGGGTGATCGTGGACGCTTCGAACGGGATGCAGCGGGTCAAACAGTGGGACCGGGGAAAGACACTTGGTGATCTCCCCCGCTTCAAGGCGGGAATCGCCAGCGCCACGGTGGTGGTCGCTCCGGTCACCGGGTCAATTTCCGCGAATCCCCCCGTCATTACCTGCGGCCAGAAAGCCCAACTCGCCTGGAACTCTACGGAAGCGGTTGATGCGGACATCAGCGGCTTCAGCCCGGTTCCCCTGAACGGCGCAAGGGCCGTGTCACCGACGGAGACCACCACGTACGAATTCACAGCCATGGGCCCCGGAGGCGTGAAAAAGTCGAACGCCACGGTGCAGGTTGATCCCGGGCTGAACGCTTCCCTCGAGGCATCCCCTGCCGAAGTCCGGTACCACAGGATTGGAGACAAGGTGGTTGAACAGGGGAGCACGACGCTCACCTGGAAGACGGAGAATACCGAAGTGGTCACCATTGGCGCGCTGGGAACCGTCCCCGCCATCGGGACGCAAGCGGTGAAGCCCGTTCCGGCGCAAACGAAGAACGGCGCGGTCGATGAGAACGTGAAGTACATTCTGACCGCCAAAAACGCGTGTGGCGGCACAGAAGCCAAAACGGCCACCGTGCATCTGACCGGATTTATCGAAGGGATTCCGGGCATGACGCTGTACAGCGTCTTCTACCCGACCGACTACCCGCAAAAAGCCAACCCGTCGCTCGGCCTGCTGCGCAGCCAGCGAGAGGAATTGACGGCGATCGCCGCAGAATTCACCAAACACCTCGAATTCGAGCCCGATGCAAGACTGGCACTGGTGGCGCACGCGGACACTCGCGGAGCCGCAAGGTTCAATTTGCAGCTGGCCGAACGCCGAGCAGAACTGGTCAAGGGGTTCCTGATTTCGCAAGGGATCCCGGAGGACAAGATCTCCGTGACCGCTGTGGGCGAGGAGCAGCCGCTGAGTCAGGAAGCGGTAGCCCAGCTTGAATCGCTGAATCCGAATCCGGCGCCTGCGGCAAGGGCGCGCGACGCGGCGGGCATGCAATATGCATATCAGCGCCGTGTGGATATCACCCTGCTCCCGGCCAACACCGAGTCCAAGCGGTTCTTCCCCAACAACGCGCCAGATTCCCAACTTCTCTGGCAGAAACATTCACCTTCGAAGAAAGTGCTTGAGAAAGAACAGTAGGTAACCGCGGCAGAGGACTTGCCTCTGCCGGGTCTTAAAGTCGAACAGCGGCCCGCCCGCCAAAAGCGGAGCGGGCCGCTTCGCGTCTCCTGCCAACACAAAAGCGATACGGAACAGGCAGAAGTTTAGCCGTCGGATTTCCCTGCTTCGCCGGCAGCAGGAGACACTCCCTCGCAGGGGATCAATGCAGCAGGAAGCGCAATGAAGGAATCACGGCAGAGGCGCACAGAATACAGAGCGGCACTGGTGCGCGGGCGCTTCCTCGTCGAAAGCGAGAATCCTCTGAGCCGGGGCGAGCCGCCTGTCGGCGCCGGCGAGGAAGCGTTCGATCTTCGCCCAGTCAACTTGATGCGGGTGAGTTTCTTCCTGCGGCGCCGACCAGCAAGACGCGCTTATTGTGCCGGACGTTTTCCAGGAAGGCGTCTTTGCGGCTGCGAGGTGATTCCACTCCTGTACGAGCGGCGGAAGCCGTTCGAAAATGGCTTACAGAGCCGAGGAGACGGAGGTGCCGGCGGCGGCGAAGACTGTGGCCATATCCGCCTGGGCGAAGGGAAGGAAGGATTGCACGACATCGGGGTCGAACTGCGTGCCGCTGGAGAGGATCAGGCGGCGCACGGCCTCTTCAAACGGCAGGCCCTGGCGATAGGGGCGGGAGGAGACCATGGCGTCGAAGGCGTCGATCACGCACACAATCCGCGACACGATGGGGATCTCCGTACCCTTCAAGCCTCCCGGGTAACCCTTCCCGTCCAGGCTTTCGTGGTGATGGAGAATATCCAGGGCGGCACGCTCGAAGCCCGGGAGCACGCGCAGCACCAGCCAGCCGTATTCCGGGTGTTTTTTCATCAGCGCATATTCCTCGGCGTCGAGTTTGCCGGGCTTGCGCAGAATGGCATCGGGGATGCCGATCTTGCCGATGTCGTGGAGCAGAGCGGCCACCTCCAGGTTCTGGAGCATGGCCTCGTCCAGACCCAGTTCCTGGCCCACGCGCAGGCCCCACTCCGCCAGTCGCGTGCTGTGCACTCCGGTGTTGAGGTCTTTCAGGTCCAGCAGCTGATTGAAGGCGCAGATCGAAGAGCGGCGCAGGGCCGCAGCCCCTTCTTCGAGCTGCTTGATGCGCAGGGACTCCGGCGCCCACGTGGACACGTCACCTCTCCCGGGCACCGCGATGTGGCCCTGCTCGATCATGCGCGTTTACCAGGTGGAGAGCCGGGAAAGGACCGCCTGATAAATATCCAGACGGCCGTGGTTCAGATCCGGGGTCAAGCGCTGCGCGTGGGAGAGCGCGCCGGCGGCTGTGGATTGATTCAACCCGCCGCGCGCCTGGAGCAGAAGGTCCGCGGTGCCGGAAACCAGCGGGCAACTGAAGGACGTTCCGGACGAGCTGGCATAGGTGCCGCCGGGATAGGTGCTGATCACGCTTTCGCCCGGAGCGGCGATCCACACATCCACCGGACCGTAGTTGGAGAAGGACGAGCGCACATCCGCATTCGAGGTGGAGGCGATGCCCATCACGTAATTATCCAGCGCCGCGGGATACACGCTGGCATTGGTGCCCTCATTTCCGGCGGAGGCCACCAGGATCACACCGGCCTTGTTCGCGTAGGCCGCGGCCTGGGAGAGCGCGGAGGAGGGGGCGGACACGTCGAAGCTCATGCTGACCACGCTGGCGTTGTTTTGCACCGCGTAGTAAAGCGCGGCAATGATATTGGAAAGAGTGCCGGTGCCGTTGGCGGAGAAGGCCTTCAGCGGCAGGAGGCGCGCTTTCGGCGCCACCAGGTGTACCAAACCCGTGGTCATGGTGCCGTGGCCAAAGTCCGAATAGGGCTGGCCGTCCAGCACCGCGGCCGTGGATTGATCCAGCACCGCGGCCGTGGACTGTTGCACCATCACCGGCTGCTGGTCCTGGGCATTCGTGTCCACCACGCCGTTCTGCGTTCCGGTCACGTCCAGCCATTCCGACGCTCCAGGCTGATTGCGCGTGAAATCGTAGCCCTGAAGAAGCACGGGAGCGAGCGCGGGATGATTCGGGTCCACTCCGGTGTCAATCACCGCGACAATGCCGGTGCCGGTCAGGCCGAAACTGGACTGCGCATCCACCAGGCGCACGATCTGCGCGGCAGGCTGCGCCACGTATCCGTGCCAGACGATCGAGCCGTAATAGTTCACCGGCGCCGTGTCCGAAAGGCCGGTGGGGACTCCCGGTTGCGCGGGTTGCGGCAGCGTGAGCACTTGGTCAGGCTCGATGCTGACGATTCCCAGCAGGGACTCGAGCAAATTGACCACCGGGCTCAGAATTCCGTTGGAGTTCACCAGGTAAGTCAGGCCGAGAATCCCGTCGAGGGAGCCTTGCACCTGGCATCCCAGCAGCGCGCACAGATGCAGGACCGAGCCGAGGCCGCTCTTGGTCACCACAATATAGCGGTTCTGGACGGTGACCGGCGGAGCGCCGGAGCCCTGGAGAGTGGCCGGCGCGCTGACCGAACTCTGTGCAGCGGCGGGGCGTGGGCCGGCAAACAGGAATGCAGAGAGGGCAGTTACAAGCAGCAACTTGCGGTTCATAGAGTCTATCCCTTCCCGGCGTTTTCTGCCGGAATGCAAGCAGCCCAAGGGCGGGAAGGCGACTCTGCGAGTGTCGCTTACTGGGACAGCCGCGCCAATGGTACTGCGGTAACTGGCCGTTGGTACTTTCGGCCAAATCCGATGACGAGAGAGCCGGTTCCCGGCCCACTCCCGGTCCCGTGGAAGGCGTCCGCTAATTGCATCGCGCACCCTCCCGTTTCTTCGCCGGAGTCTCGCGCAGGGCAATCACCACGGGCTTTTCGTTCCGGCCTATGAAGGACAGCTCCAGGTCCCCGCTGTCTTCGATCACCCCGGCAAACTCGCCAAATTCGTTGGTCACCATGCGCACCATGATGCCGCGGGTGTTGGAGAGCATCAGCGGCACACGCCGGGCAACCTTCTCCTCGCGGCTGGTGTCCAGCAACTGACCGGTAATCACCAGCCGGTTGCTGTGCGGTGTGCCCTCGATCTGCACGTCAATCTGGAAGGGTTCCGAGCGGTAGAGCACCTGACGCGCGCCGCCACCCGCGGCTCGCGCTCCTTCCGCGGCGGGGCGGAGGAAGCTGTCGAACAGCAGCTCCGCCACGCCGCGTTTTGCTCTGCGGGCCGCGCCCAGATTCGCGGCAGCAAAAGCCGCCTTGGCCGTGCGCAGCGTGGCGGCATCGGGCTGATACTGCTTTTCGGCCGCCGCTGCCTGCCGCACGCGCTTCCACAGCGCCAGGCTCTTTGCGCATCGCGCGCAGCCGCCGTCCAGGTGCCTGCGGATAGCCTGGCGCTTTGCATCGCTGTCCGTCTCGTTCACGAAATCGATCCAATCTTCCATCGCAATATGTTTCATTTCCGTCCCCCTCAGATTCTGCTTCCTGGTGCACCGTCCCGCCTGCGGGGCGGGGCCATGTTCCTTCACCCGTGGAATAAGGGGAACGAGGGGCGGGAAAAATATAGGGGGGCGGAAAAATCAGCCAAGTGCTTTGGAATCTGTAAGTTTGCCGGTCAGAATGAACGGGGCCCAGAAGTAGGGATGGGGATTGGCGGCGCGCAATTGCCCCATGGCGTGCTGGAGCGACGTGGCCGCGTCTCCCGAGCGTACGTAGCCCCGATAAAAGGCCTGCATCAGTTCCGCGGTGCTGCGGTCGTGCACGTCCCACAAGGAAAGCAGCAGGGTGGAAGCCCCGGCGCAAAACAGCCCGCGCTGCAATCCCAACAATTCGTCGCCTTCCGCCACCACGTTCATCCCCGTGGCGCAACCGCTCAGGGCCACAAACTGCGCGCCCAGCCGCAGGCGGTAGAGATCATAAAGATTCAGATACCCGTCGCCCAGGCGGATGCCGGAAAACATCGGGTTGTCCTGGCGGTAGATTCCATGGGTGGCAATGTGCACGCGCGCGCATTGCGGGCCGCGCTCGCGCAGCACGGCGGAACTGGCCTGCTCGCCCAGGAACAGCTCCGGGCGCGGCAGCAGCGGGGCCACGGATTGCACCTCCGCCAGGATGTGCGGCGCACGGGCATCGGGAACGCCCAGGACCAGCGAGGGCCCCTCGCCGCCCGCCGGCTTTTCCTGGCACAGGGTGAAGACGCTGGCGTTGGGCGCGTAGGACACGGTGAATTCGTCGCACAGATAGCGGCCCTCGCGCCGCAAAGCGTGAAAGGGCAGAAAGTGCAGCGGGCCGTGCGGCACAAAGATCAGATGGCTGGCGCGCAGGCGGTCGCGCAGCGGCGCCAGGAGCTCAGCTTCCAGCGACTCGAGATGGCTTTCTGTGGCGCGCTGCAAGGTATCCAGAAAGCGCTGCGCGTAGGCCGGGCCCAGCCGGAACTTGGAGAGCTGGAAACGCAGAAGCTGCAAGAGGTGGAGCACGCGCGAGACCAGCGTAACCGGCAGGAGGCTAATTTCCCCGCGAGTGAGGACCGCGGCGACCACACGGTCGCGGGCAAAATAGTATTCCACCAGCGCCGCCGCCGGCGGCAGGGCCGCCTGAACCCGCTCGAGCGAAAAGTCGCTGGGGGATTCCAGGGCCGCGGCCTCCCGGGCTTGTGCCGGCAGTTCGCGCAGCGTGCGCAGCAGTTCCTGTTCGCGGGTCTCGGCCTGCTGCTGCAGCCGCGCGATGCGCTGGCGGGAATTCTCTTCCGGGCCCAACTCTTCGAGTTCGATGCGGTGGTAATACCAGTTCAGCTCCTCGCGCAGCTCGCGGATGCGGTGCACCAGTTCGCTCTGGCCTTCGTCGCCCAGCAGCGAGGCCCGCCCGCCCTGGAAAATCATCTCCGCCATGCTGCGTGATTTGGCGGCCTCGATGCACCCCAGGGCCTCGCGGGCTGCCGGCTCGCCGGGAGTCTCGCTGAGCGCGAGATCCACCAGCGCCTCGTAAACCAGCAGGCGGTTCTTCACGAACGAAATTTTCAATTCTTCGGCCTGCAGCCGGCTGCGCACCGTTTCCAGTAGGCGCCGTGATTCCTGATACTCGGCACGCGCCGCGGCGCGCTCTGCCCGGCGCTCCGCCAGCAGCCCGCGCAGAAAATGCGCCTGGTAGGAGAGCATGGGGGCTTGCAGGTGTGCCACGCGAGCCAGGGCGGCATCCGCCTCCGTCTGGGCCAGGGGGAGATCCCCCACGTGCAGGGCGATGCGCGCCAGCAGCAGATGCGCGAGAGCAGCCTTGCCGGAGAGCACACTCGCGTCGAAAAAGGCCGCCGCGTCCACCGCCAATCGGCGCGCCTCGAAGTAGCGTCCTTCGTTGAAGAGCAGCAGGGCCTGGTAAAGGTCCAGCAGCCAGGGCCAAACCAGGTTTTTCTCCCGCGCAAACCTCTGCCGGGCCTGGTGGAATTTCTCCATGGCCTCGCCAATCTTTCCCTGCTGTCCGCTGGCAATGGCCTGATTCGCCAGCGTTTTGGCGGCTTCGTAGCCCAGGCCCAGCTTTTCAAACCGCAGGAAGCCCTGGTGGGCGATTTCCCGGGCCTCCTCGCTCAGATTCAGCTCCAGATAAACGTCGGAGAGGTCCAGATGACAGAGGGCAAAGTGGTAGGCGTCTCCCGTGGCTTCGCAAGCGCGCCGGGCGGCATAGAGCCTGTCGATGGCCTGGCTGTATTCCCCGCGCAGGTAATAAAGATAGGCGATGTTGTAATCGGCCTGGGCCACCAGCAGGGGCATGCCGCCCTTCTCGCACACCGCGCGGGCCTTCTGGTAGGTGGCCAGCGCACGCGGGAAATCATTCAGGCTGATCAGGCACACCGCCATGTTGCTGAGCACCACGGCCATGCCTTCCGTGTCTCCGCTGGGCAGCAGGCCCTCATAGGCGCGCTCGTAGTGCGCCTGGGCCTCTTCGAACCGGTCCTGGCGATGGAAGATGTTGCCGACGTTGATCTCGAGCCGCGCCAGGCGCAGCGGCTCGTGCAGCCGTTCGAAAATCCGCCGCGCCTTCTCGGAGGCTTGATAGGCGCGGTCATATTCCCCCAGCAGGATCAGGGGTTGCAGGGAACTGCTGAGCGTGCGCGCGGCTTCCTTCCACTGCTTCAGCTCGGAGTAAAGTTGGAAGGCCTGCTCGTGATGCTCCACCGCGGCGCGATTCTCTCCCGAGGCGTAGAGCGCGTTGGCCTTGGCCCGCAGGCTGAGCGCGATGCTATCTTTTTTGCGGAGGCGCCGGGCAATGGATTCCCCCGCTTCCGCCATGCGGAGCGCGGCGCGTGTATCCACGCGCACCTTTTCCACCACGGCGCGTGCGAGTTGTTCCACCACTTCGTGGCGCACCAGCGCGCGGTGCCGGGCGAGGAATTTTTGGCGGCTGGCGTCATCTTCCAGCCGGGTGAGGTCCGCCAGGCGGGCATCCAGGGAAGCACCGGCAGGGGCGGCGCGCTTCATACGAACCCCATCTTGTCGAGCCGGCCGCGGAGCCGTTCGAGGCATTTCTGGCGGATAAAGCCGATGGAGCCCACGGCCACACCCAACTCGGCGGCAATTTCGCTGTAGGGCCGCGCCGCCTCGGAATAGAAGAGCAGCTCCACCAGGCGGCGGCAGCGCGGGGCCAGTCCCTGGACCGCTTCCCGCAGCATTTGTTCTTCTTCGGTTTCGCGCACCAGGCTTTCCGCCACCGCGGGAGTCTGCGGTTCGACCGGATTTTCCTGCGCGTCCCGGCTCACCGTATGCTGCTGCTGGCGCTTCCACTGGCAGCACTGGTGCCAGGCCACCTGGATCAGCCATTTGGGCAGCGCGCGCGCGTCGCGCAGCTCCGGCAGGCGCACCAGAAGTTCCAGGCAGGTGGTTTGGAAAACGTCTGCGGCGTCCTGGGGGGGCAGGCCGAATTTCACCGGAACGGAATAGATCAGCGCTTTGTACTTCTCTACGAGCGCGGACCAGGCGGACTCGTTGCCCGCCAGGCACTGCCGCACCAGGGTCTCATCGCCGGGCGATTTCGCCGGCTCTTTCTCCACGGCAGTCCGCGCCGGGCTCATGGCGCGGGCTTCTCCCCCGTGCCGCGCAGGAACAATTCGTCCGCGTTCCAGAGAATGTACGGCTCCAGAACCGCCGGATGGAAATTTCCCACCGAGCGTTTTGCTCCCGCCAGGATGTGCGGGCTGGCCAGAAAGATCATGGGCTGATATTCCGCGAGGATTTCCTGCACCCGGTCATACAACCGCTTCCGCTCCTGGAAGCTGCGCGCGGCAAGCTGCTGCTCCATCAGGCGGTCAACCTCCGCCTCCCAGGACGTTGCCGGCCGGGCCTGGCCGGGATTCCACAGGTGCTGCGCCCCGCTGGAAAGCAAAACGTTGATGTCTGTGTTGGGATCGGCGTCGAAGCTGGCCAGCCCCAGCACGCAGGCATCATATTCTTTGGTCTGAAACACCCGATCGAGCAGGGAGCGGAATTCGAGCGGAGCCAATTGCACGCGCATGCCGAGCTGTTTCAGGTCGTCCTGAATGAGCGTGGCCATCTTGGTGCGTTCCAGGCTCGAGGCGCTGGTGAGCAGCGAGAATTCCACGGGCGTGCCGTCCGCGTCCAGCAGTTGTGACTCGCCGGAGGATTCGGTCTTCCAGGAGAATCCCGCGGCGCGCAGCAGCTCTCTGGCACGGTCCAGGGAGCGCGCGGGCCGGGGCAGGGCGGCGTCCAGCCAGCGAGGATCGCCCGGGGTGACCAGTCCCCACAGGGCCGCCCCGCGGCCTTGATAGACCAGGCGGACGATGGCTTCGCGGTCCACGGCCGCGGAAACAGCCTGGCGGAACTTTACTTCGCGGAACCACTTCTGCCGCCGCGCCTGCACCGCAGGCGTTTTTTCCCCCGGTTCATTGAGGTTGAAGAACACGAAGTTGTATTCCAACCCGGGACCGGCATCGGCCATCACCGCATCGGGCAGCGCGCGCGCCAGGGCGGAAAAATTCTCCGCGCTCAGCCGGGTGATCATGTCCGTTTCGCCCGCGCGGAAGCGCAGCACCTGGGCATCCGCGCTGGGCACGAAGAGGAAAACAACTTCATCCACATAGGGCAGGCGATTGCCGGCCGCGTCCGTCTTCCAGTAATACGGATTGCGCTCCAGCACCAGGCGTTCCCCAGCGGCGAATTCCTTGAAGCGAAACGGGCCCAGCCCGGCGATCTCCGCGGCCCGGACGGCCAGCGTCCAGCACTGCGCGAGTTTTCCCTCGCGGTATGGGGTCTCCAGCAGGTGGCGTGGCAGGATGTTTAGCCCGTCAAACAGGCGCTCCTCTGCGCCGTACGGGCGCGCCAGTCGGAAGACCAGCGTGCGCGGCCCGCGTTTCTCGATGGCGATCGGTTTTCCGCCCACGATCAGCAGATCCCGCTGCGGGGAGTGCACCGATTCGTCCAGCAGCACCTGAAACGTGAACAGGATATCGTCCGCATCCACCGGGTGGCCGTCGGAAAACCGCAAGCCTTCCCGAAGTTCGAGGGTGTACTGAAGACCGTCGGGAGAAACCTTCCAGGAGGAGGCCAGCGCGGGTTCGGTAAGCTGAGAGGCGCGGTTGATGTGAACCAGGTCCGCCTGCATCAGGCCGATCACTTCCCGCGAGGGGGCGTCTGCGGCAAACAGTGGATTCAGGGTTTTGGGCTCGGAGCGGAGCGCCGCCACCAACCGCCCGCCACGACGGCCGATTTCACTCTGATAGGGAGCCGCCGCTTCCCGCCTCGGGTCCTCGTGGCCGCCGGGCGGCGCGGTGGCCGGAGCGCGCCCGGCGCTCCAGAAGAAAATTCCCATCGCGCCCGCGAGCAAGCAAACGCGCGCAAGCTTGGTTCCGTTTCGCCTCACTCCGCGCTCCCAGACCCACCGCCTGCTATCTTCACCGGCCCGGTCCACGCCTGCAATGCGCTGGCCAGTCCCAGGTAACCGAGAAAGAACGGGACCATGATCACCGCCGGAAGGCACATCCACCAGTACGAAGCCAGCACGCTGTATTGCTGGAGGCTGGCCAGCAGGTTCCCCCAACTGGGGGCCGGCTCCGGCACGCCCAGCCCCAGAAAAGAGAGGGTGACTTCCGCCAGAATATATTGCGGCACCAGAATGGCCGCCTGGGTTAAAAGAACGCTGGCGGTTTCTGGCAGCACGTGGCGGCGCAGCAGGTAGCCTTCGGAGGCTCCGAAACCGCGCGCGGCGCGGACGAAGTCTCGCTCCTTCGCGCTCAGCACCACCCCACGGACAAGCCGCGCGGGCCGCGCCCAGCCCACCGCGCCGATCACTCCCACCACCAGGAAAAACGCCTGCAGCGGGCTGACCGCCAGAGGCAAGAACGCCCGCAACGCAAACAACAGGTAGAGCCAGGGAAGCGCCAGAAACAGTTCGGCGACGCGCATCAGAGCGTCGTCTGCCCAGCCGCCCAAAAAGCCCGCGGCCGTCCCGATGATGGTCCCTCCCAACAGGGCGAGTGCCGCAGCCAGCCATCCGGCCAGAAGGGAGATTTGACCGCCATAGAGCAAACGCGAAAACTGGTCCCGGCCGTAGCCGTCCGTGCCCAATAGACTGATCCGGGCGCCCTCCGTGGCAAACAAATGCAGCCGGCAGGGAATCACTCCCAGAAGGCGATAGGGCGCCCCGGCCACAAGAAACCGCAGCGGGATCTGCTGGGCAGGATCCTCAGCGAATTCTCCGAGACCGCCCTCCAAAGAGAGCCAGGGCCGGATAAAGGGCCGGGGGTGGAAGCCTCCTCGCGAATCGATCCAGTGAATTCGGGTGGGCGGAGCGTAGGCATGATCGCGATCCTGCTCTTCCGGCGCATACGGACTGATGACGCCAGCGAAAACAACGAGCGCGTGGAGAACGGCCAGCGCCACCAGCCACACGAACACTCTGTGCCGCGGCGAGCCTCCGGGAGCAGGCCGCACGGCACTCTCCGCCATTGCGGCATTCGGTGGATGCGGAGCCGGCGCGCCGGTGGAGGCGCTCACGGTTCCGGCCCTTCCCAGCGGATCCGCGGATCGGCCCAATACAGCAGCAGGTCTGCGGCCAGATTTCCGCCCACCAGGAAGAGCGTGGAGAGCAGCACGCAGCCGATGACCACGTAGAGGTCGCGCGTCAGGATCGCTTCCAACAGAAGGGGGCCCAGCCCCGGCCAGCTCATCACCACTTCTACAATCAGTGAGCCGCTGAGCAGCCCCCCGAGGCTGAACCCGAATAGAGAAATCAGCGGATTCGCAGCCGCGGGCAGCGCGTGGCGCCACAGCAGCCGCCGCCGGGAGATGCCGTGGGCCTCCGCAGCCCAGAGGAATCCAGAGCCCAGCACTTCCGCCACCGCAGCGCGCACGTGGCGGATGAGCAGTGGAATGGAAGAAAGCACCAGGGCCGCCACCGGCAGGGTCAGGTGCCGCGCGAGGTCGGCGATTTTGCGGCCGGCGGAGAGCGAGCCGGAGCCCAGCGATTCAAGCCCACCAGCGGGAAACCATCCGCTGCGCACCGCAAGTATCAGCAGACCGAGGGCCAGCACCAGTTCCGGAATCACCAGCAGCGCCGCGCTGCCGGCGGAGACCAGGCGGTCTGGCCAGTGGCCGGCTCGTTCCGCGCTCCACACCCCCAGCGGGAGAGCCAGAAGCCAGGCCAGTGCGGTGGCCGTGGCGGCCAGCAGGAGCGTATTGCGCGCACGCACCACCAGTAGAGACGCGACCGGACGGTTGTAGGCAAACGAAAATCCCCATTCCCCCCGCAGCACAGACCCCAGCCAGCGCAGGTAACGCACCGGAAACGGGCGGTCCATGCCGTATTGCGCGCGCAGGGCGGAGATTGTCTCCGGAGCGATTTGCGGGTTCAGACGCATTTCGTCCAGGTAATTGCCCGGGGCCATCGCCGCGAACATAAATGTGAGTAACGAAACGCCGAAGAGCAGCAGCAGCGCGTGCAGGGCGCGGCGGAGCAGGTAGCGCATCAACGACCCGCCTGTGGCGGTGCCGCGCCCCGCGCCCGGGCGGCGGCAACCAGGAATTGCGTGACGCCATGCTGGGGACTCTCGACCACTGCTTCGGAACTTCCCATCTCCACAATCCGGCCGCGTTCCATCACCGCAATTTCATCCGCCAGCCAGCCCGCCATCCGCAGGTCGTGGGTGATGAACAGGCAGGAGAGCCGCAAGGCGGGCTGTAATTCCGCCACCAGGTTGGCGATTTGCGCCTGCACGGAACAATCCAGCGCGGACAGTGCCTCATCCAGGATCAGCACGCGGGGTTCGAGGGCCAGTGCGCGCGCGATGGCCAGGCGCTGCCGCTGCCCCCCGCTGAACTCGCCGGGCGTGCGGGATCTCATGGCTGCGGAAAGTCCGACGCATTCCATCAGGAGGCGTACGCGGCCGGGGCGCTCGCGCGCGGGAACCCTCCCCTGTACCTGCAAAGGCTCTGCAACCAGTTGCTCCGCGGTGAAGCGGGGATTGAGAGAGGCCGCCGGATCCTGGAAGACAAGCTGAATGCGCGGCCGCAGGGCGCGGAGTTCCGTTGCGCCCAGGGAAGCCATGTCCCGGCCTTCTACCAGGATGCTGCCCGCGGTTGGCCTTTCCAGCCCGGCTATGCACAACGCCAGCGTGGATTTGCCGGAGCCAGACCGGCCCACCACGGCCAGTGTCCTGCCGGCGGCCAGGGTGAAGGTAACGCCATCGAGAGCGGTCAGAATCCCCCGCGAGCCGCCGGCAGGGCCGGTTCGCACATATTGTTTGACCAGGCCCGCGACGCTTAGAAGAGGTTCCATGTGGGGCCATCGAGCAGGATCAGCCGCCAAACTTGAAGCAAGAAACGGAATGCGCGCCGGCCAGCTCCGTCAGCAAGGGCGAGCGGGCGGCGCACTGCTCCATTCGCTCGGTGCACCGCGGCTCAAAACGGCAGCCCACGGCATCCGCGATCATTCGCGGCGCGTCCCCCGGTATCACCGGCAGCAATGGCTTCCGCGTCTCCCGCCTGGTAAGAACCGGTGGCAGGCAGCGCAACAGTGCCTGCGTGTAGGGATGCTGCGGCGCGGCGAGCACCGCGCCCGCAGGACCGACCTCCGCCACCTGACCGGCGTAGAGCACCAGCACCCGGTCTGCAAATCCCGCCAGGAGCGCGGGGTTGTGGGTGATCAGTACCAGCGCCAGATGCAACTCGCGCCGCAGCCGCGCAAAAATCTCCAGAATTTCGGCCCCGGTGACGGAATCCAGAGCCGCGGTGGGCTCATCCGCGATCAGCAGGGATGGGCCACAGGCGATGGCCTGGGCGATGAGCACGCGCTGGCGCTGTCCGCCGCTCAATTGGTGAGGATAGGAACCGGAAATGCGCGCGGCCTCCGTGCCGAACAGCGCGGCCAGCACCCTTTCGGCGTTCTGCCGGCGCGCGGCCGCAGGGAGCCCGTGCGCGCGGAGAACCTCATCCACCTGGCGGCCCACTCGCAGGGTGGGGTGCAGGGCGAGAGCCGGCTCCTGAAAGATCAGGGAAATGCCTGCGCCGCGGATGCCGCGCAGTTCCTCCTGCCCCAGCGCCAGAAGATTTTTGCCCTGAAAAACCACGGACCCGCCCAGGATGCGCCCCGGGGAAGGAAGCAGGCACAGAAGAGACGCGGCGAGCGAGCTCTTGCCGCTCCCGGATTCCCCCAGGATTCCCAGGATTTCGCCGGCTTCCACCGAAAAGCTGACCCCGGCAAGCGCAATGGTTTCGCCTGCCGTAGGTGAGTCATAGGCGACGTGGAGATCCCGCACTGCAAGAATTGAACCCATGAGCAGGTGCGCCGCTGCACCGGATCCGCCGGTTCCCTATGATGGAGGAGTGTTCGAAACCGGACAAGGCGATCGTCCCTGGGGGCGCTCGAATAGTAATTTACAGGCCGATGCGGAAGATCTCCCAGCGCGTGGCCGGCCGGGAGGGTTGCGAGAGCGAGTCAATTGATTTCGTAGCGTACCGCCGCCTGCCGGGAGCGCTTCTCGAGCCGCTCGCAGCCCTCGGCTTCTCCGTGCCTGCAGGCCGCCGCGTAGTAACCGAGGGCTTTGCTCCGCAGCGCGGGATCGGATTCGACGGCAACAATGTTTTTGAGGGACCGGGCATCCCCCAGCCGGGTCATCAGTTTGCGCTCTTCCAGGTCGAACGCTTTCACCGCATCCGAAATGCACTGGATCGGGTCGGTGGCGCCCGTCCGAGCGAGTTCCGCGCATTCTTTCAGCGCCTCCTCCCTCTTTTTTCCGTCGATCTCCACCTGGCTTTGCCAGTACTGAATGATTTTCTCCCGCTCCGGCTCCACGCGGCGGTGTTCTGAGCTGTTCCAGGCATTGTTCCCCAGCACCAGGCAGGCGCGGCCGTTCCCTCCGGCGCAGGGCTCCTCCAGAGCGCCGATCACGTCTTCGGAAAGGTTCTGCGCCCCCTCCTTGCCCTGAAAAATCCAGTCGTACCACTCGGAGGCCATGGCGCGCTCCACGGGATTCAGGGAGTTCAGCACCACGGCGCATTGAGTGTATGGAGTGGAGAGGTTGCTGCGGCTTCTTCCACACGCGGCCAGAGCATAGGCGCGGGCACGCTGCGGATCGAGGCGCCGGGTGACGAAGTGATCCGCCAGCCGGTCGCATTCCCGGGGATCCCCGGAGTTGCACGCCAGCCGCTTGATCACCAGCGTGGACGCGGAATACGCCTCGTTTTCTTCCGCCGTGGTTTGCGGCCGCCCGGAGAGCAGATACAGCGGTGTGGCGCACGAAGATCCGTTCCCCACCATGCACTCCCGCATCCGCGCCGCTACCGTCTCTCCCTTGCACCGCGGACGCGGCGCATTGGTCGAGTTGGCGCTTCCTGCGTGGCCTCCGGTGGCCTCGCAGGGAACCGGACAATCCGTGGATTTTTCCATCGCGCATTGACTGCGGCAGGCCATCGCCGAGCCTGCCTGGCAGCCTCGCCGGAGGGTCTGTCGCAGAGTTTGCGCTGTGCTGTCGTCCCTGGATCCGAACTTGGAAAGATCGGCCGGGTAGACCTCCGGGGAAAACCGCGCGCATCCCCAGTCCGCTCCCTCCAGGCAGCCGCGCTCCTGCAAGGCTTCCAGTTGCAGGCGCGAATCGACAGTCGCCTGCAAATGCCTCTGGAACACCAACGACGTTTTGTCGCATGCGCCCCAGGCGCCCTGGGAACACTCCTCCCAGCAGTCCGCGTCCTCGTTGCAGCTTGCATCCATTGCGGAGAAAAGCTGGAAGGGATAAACCGGCGCCTGAGGCTGGGTCGCACGCAGGCAGCCCAGGCTGAGTCCGGCGGCGCACAATTCTCTGAACAGACCCCGGGCAGTCTCGTGGCTGGGGGGCACGCCGATTCCGCGATCCA
>Ga0335085_10003378_pt1 | contig 27753 bp, 19 predicted proteins | sample Lox_Sample_45_FD_206712 | JGI IMG/M metagenome (GOLD analysis project Ga0335085, IMG submission 206712) | Soil microbial communities from Loxahatchee National Wildlife Refuge, Florida, United States - Lox_Sample_4.5 | ecosystem: Environmental > Terrestrial > Soil > Wetlands | place: USA...
ATCTTCTACGGCCCGCACGTACAGGTGGCGGAGAATTTCGTGCCGGCGCCATTCCGCCGCCCCGAAGATTCCTGGTCGCAGCCCGGAGGGCGTGGAGGCCGCGGCGCCCGCGGCGGTCGCGGCGCAGCGGGCGGGACGCCCCCCGAGGGGCTGACCGCGATTGAGATTTCCGAGCAGGTGAACAAGTTCCTGATCGAGAACGGCGCCCTGGCCAAGGTTACGGATGCCGGGGAAGCCTACGGCACCATCAGGCAGCAAAGCACCGCGGGTTACAACGAGAACCCCAACAACCCCAATCTACCCACGCTGCTGATGGGCAACGAGGACTACGGGCGCATCTACCGCACCACCACCATGGACCACATTCCGGTTGTTTTGCGGATCAACATCCACAACGAGTTCTATCCTGCCGGGCGCACGGTCTACAACGTGGTGGGCGAGTTGCCCGGAACCGACAAGGCCGACGAGGTGGTGATGAACGGCGGTCACTTCGACTCCTGGAACCCGGCCACCGGCGCGACCGATAATGCGGCGGGCGGCGCGGTCGCGGTCGAGGCCTTGCGCTTGATTCACGCGCTCAACCTGCCCCACCGCCGCACCCTCCGGGTTGCGCTGTGGAGCGGCGAGGAGGAAGGCCTGTATGGTTCGATTGCGTATGTGGCGCAGCACTTCGGCAGCGCCGAGAACCCCAAACCGGAATGGTTCAAGCTGGATGCCTACCTGAACCTCGATGACGGCACCGGCAAGCCGCGCGCTGCCAGCGTATTCGGGCCGCCCGAGGCCGCCGCGATGGTGCAGAATGCCATGGACAGCTTCAAGGACTGGGGCTTCTATCACGTCAACCCGACCCTCGGCCGCCAGACCGGCGGCACCGACAGCACCTCATTCAACAACGCCGGGCTCCCCGGCGTGGGCTACAGCCAGGATCCGTTCGACTACAACACCTTCACGCACCACACCAGCTACGATACCTACGAGCGCATTTACGAGCCGGACCTGCGCGAGGCGGCTGTGGAAGAAGCACTGACCCTCTACGCCCTGGCCAATGCCGACCAGATGGTGCCGCGCTGCTCGGCGGCCACCATGCCCCCGCCTCCGACTCCCAGAGCCCGCGGCGGCGCCGCAGGCCGCGGCAGCGCTAATGTGCCGGTGACCCCGGTGGCGGAGTTCATGTTACCGGCGGGGGTAAATCCGCCCGAGCGTCCGAGCCCCTGTACCGCGGCAGCGCCCGCCCACGCGGCACCGGTTTCCTGGCCCACTTCGAACACGCCCGGGCAGCAGCGCTAAAGATGCGGCCATGCGGCAGGACCCGGAACTGTGACCGGATCAGCGGCAGGCGATGATTCCGCACGCGGGCTCCATCACGGCGAGGATTGTCGGGGCCCGATATTCGGCTGTTACGTGACCTGCGCTGCTGGCTTTCTGCCCCGGTCATCCCTTCGCCGCTATTTTCGGTGAAGGAACTTCAGGCCCAAGGGCGTCAAGGCAATTCTTGAAGCGTACGAGCGGTCGGGCTTTCAGCCGAATACAATGCCGATGAAAACCGGGTTGCCCGCTTGGAATTCATGTCTGATGGAACGCGTGTGGGGAATGGAGATGCCGGGCTGTGTTCGGTTCGACCCGGCCTCAGTTCGGTACCTCATTGAACCCGCGCCCGCTCAGGATCATGGGCACGCACTTTTCCGCCCGCGCTGCTCTGGTTTTTGCCTGCTTCGCAGATGAGACGTGGAAAATGTACGACTTCCTCCGGCCCGGTGTGAGCATTGCGAATGCCGACCTGAGAGCCGCGTTGGCATCCAGCCTCCTCTGCAACTCCTCGGGAATCGGGTACTCTGACGGTTTCTTGAGCTCTATCTTCTTCCCGGACTCCTCCAATTCGATTGCCTCGTAGAGGTAGTCCTTGAGGGTCGATCGTACGGCCGCAATTTCCCGAAGCGATGTGAATTGAATCCATCGCCCGGCCTGCGTATGCTCACCAATCCTTTGGAGAATGTGCTTCGGATCTCTGAGCAGTGCGCCCTTGAAGAACGAGAACGCGCACGACTCCTTGAGCGGGATCACGATCGCCACGTTCTTCTTCAGAAAGGTGAAGCACGGTTTGCCCCACTTGAGTTCTTCGGTCAGGTCGCAGTCGAGCGCGATTCCGCGCAGCTGATCTGTTTCCTTCCGCCACTTCTTCGCATACGGAACCTTCATCGTTCCAGGCCTTGTTACAAGATGGCTGAGTCTGTCGACTATGACCGGCGTTTCCTCAAGTTTCTCTCTGGGGTGCCGCTCGGAGTCGATAACACCTGTCGCAATTTCTCTGCCAGGGCTGCCGCCGTAAACGGCTTCTGAAGATACTCCGTATTGGGATGAGGAGGTCCGTATAACGCGAGAGTGTCGTCGGTGTAGCCGGACATATATATAACCCTGGTCCCAGGCGCCAGCGACCTGACGCGCTTGGCCAACTCCGGCCCACCCATCGCCGGCATGATTACGTCGGTCAGAATCACGTCTACACCACGGTTGTGTTCTTCAAGAACCCGCAGGGCATCACGCCCATCTTCCGCCTGCAAAGCGGAGTAACCGAGATGGTCGAGCATCTCGCAAACCAGTCTCCGCAGACCCGGCTCATCTTCTACAACCAGGATAGTTTCCGTCCCGCGCAGCTTTTCGACGGGCCGCCCGGCCAAGCTCCCTTCTTCATCCTCTTCTGAGACCGGCAAAAGTATTTCGAACGTAGTCCCGCGCCCCGGACTGCTGCTGACTTGGATCGTGCCGTGATTTTGTTGAATGATGCCGTACACGGTGCTCAGACCCAGGCCGGTACCTTTTCCCACGCCTTTCGTAGTGAAGAACGGTTCGAAGACGTGTTCCAGGACATCCTGGCCCATACCGCATCCGGTATCGCTGATTTGGATGCGGACAAGGCCGCCGATACCGCGGTCAGCACCAGCTTGACTCACCGCATCGCTCGCTGTTCGGATGCGGAAATCGCCGCCTTTCGGCATGGCATCCCGCGCATTGGCGGCGAGGTTCATTACTACTTGTTCGAGCTGATTGGGATCGGCCTTCACACAAGGCAGATTGCTGCCAAGATCGGTCACCAGGCGAATGTGTTCGCCCATCACGGGTCGCAGCAGGACTTCCATGTTGGTCAGCAGTTTATTCAGGTCGACCGACTTCGGCTGAAATATCTGTTTGCGGGTGAATGCCAGAAGCTGGCTGGTAAGCATGCTGGCTCGATTGGAAGCGGCCAGGATATGCTTCAGTTTGTCGTGGCGGGGATCTGAAGCCGGCGTCGCATCGAGAACCAGTTGAAGGTAGCCGCCGACCACCGTAAGCAGATTGTTAAAATCATGCGCAATACCGCCCGCGAGTCTTCCGATCGCCTCCATCTTGTAAGCCTGGCGAAGCGCCTCTTCCAGTTCCCGCCGGGCCGTCACGTCTTCCGCGATTCCCGCTACCCGATACACCTTTCCTTCCGCATCGCAAACGAGAAAAGCCCGGTCGTGAATCCACCGGATGGAGCCATCCGGGCGGACGATTCGGTAGGTTTCTTCGCACGGCTCCGATTTCAACCTGGAGAAGAACGCGGTGCATCGGTCGCGGTCGTCGGGGTGTACGGTATCGATCAGCAGATTTCGGTTTCGATAGAGCTCGGCGGTAGTGATCCCCCAAATCGTCTCGAAGGCAGGGCTGACGTACAGCACCCGTTCCGTGCCGATGTCGAGCATCCAAAACGCCTCATCGATGTTCTCTGCCAGTTGGCGGAATCGCTTTTCACTTTGCAGATCCGTGATATCGATCTTCGAGCCGATGTACCCGACGAAGTTGCCTCCGGACGCGAACCGCGGCACGCCCGTGCACAGAACCAATCGATATTCGCCGTCAGCCCGGCGCCAACGCGACTCCACCTGAAACGTCTGATGCGCGTTGAATGCAGCACGGAAAGCCTCGTGGTTGCGCTCGCGATCGTCGGGATGAACACATGCCGCCCAGCCGATGCCCACTTCCTGTTCCAGAGTGCGGCCCGTAAAATTCAGCCATGTCCGGTTGACAAATGTGCAGAGGCCGTCCGGACCGGTAACCCAGATCATCACCGGCGCCGTGTCGGCCATATTCCGGAAGCGTTCCTCACTTTCCCGCAATTCGGCCTCAGCCTGCTTTCTTTCGCTGATATCCTGTCCCGTGCCGATCAAGTGGACAGGCCGGCCATTCTCGAAAAATACCTGGCCGGCGGCCGCTACCCACCGCTCGCTGCCATCGGCACGGCTGATCACACGGTATTCGGCGTAATATTCGCCGCTCCCTGCCGGATCGAGTGCGCGGTCGAGGATGGCTTGCGTCCTCGACCGGTCCTCCGGATGCAGCCCTTCGAAGAAAGTGTCGATAGTGACTGGCAGATCGGGCGGGACACCCCAAAGTTCCTTCACTCGTGCGTCCCACACGATCGTTCCGGTCCCAACGTCATAGTCGTAGATACCCAGCTTTGCCGCATCCTTGGCGATTCGCAGTTGCTGTTCCCGCTTGCTGACGGCCTGCTCGGCCAGCTTGCGCTCCGTAATGTCGTGAACCGACCCGACCAGATGGGTGCAGGTTCCTTTCTCGTCAAAGACAGGAACAATGCTTACTTCGCCGGTCAACCGGCCGTTGGGGAAATCTGACGTTTCTTCCCATGACACCGCGGCTGCTTCTTCAATGGCCTGCCGATACTTGGCCAGAACCATAGTCAGGGACGGCTCAGGGATGACCTGGTTTACGGTCTTGCCTACCACCATTTCGCGGCTCAATCCGGTTACCCTGAGAAAGGCTGCGTTCACAGAAAGGAAACGGAATCGCTCGTTGGGTTCGACTGCCAGGTGGAAAATGACATCTCGCACAGTGTCGTAGATCGAGGCAAGATGCTGTTGGTTCTCCCTCAGCGCATCTTCCACGTGCGACCGGTCGATCCAATCGGCAGCGAGTCGTGCCAAAATGTCCAGCGCGCGCAATTCGCTCGCCGATAGTTCGCGGGGTTCACGCCAGTACGTCGTCACCATACCCAGCATTGCTGCTGATCGGGAAATCAACGGCAGGCTTTGCGCAGCCCGAATGCCGGCATTCAGATATCCGTCCAGATCTTCGCTTCCGGCCATGAATTCACAAGTGTGGACATCCGGCACTACAACCCTTCCACCGGTGCGCAAAGCCCAGCCACAAGTGGTTCGTGTCGACGGCGTCACCCATTCCCAACGCTTAGCGGCTTCCGCGTTGAACCCACGGTGACCGAGGAGCCGAAGCTCGCCGCGTTCCGGGTGGAACATCTGAATGCTGGCGAAGTCGGCGTGCACGAGAGACTGGGCGGCATCGAGGATCTGCTCGTACAGAGCCTGGGCTCCTTGTGCGGTAATCAGTTGCGTGGCGACCTGTTGAAGGCGCTGCGCGGCTTCAACCTCCAGCGCGAGCAGTTGTTCGCTCCGGCGCAGAGCCTCTTGAGCGGCTGCCAATGCGCTGGCGCGCTTCCTGCCGATCTGCGCCACTCCTGATTCCATGTCGTGCTCTTATCGAGTATATCGCCCGGCGGGTCCAGTTCCCATCTTCGGCCCGGGAAAACGCCCCAACATGCCAGGCGGCACGACGCCCTGCGCGCTAACCTCTACGCGCTCTTTGGCCTTCGCGTTAACCGGGACTGAAATAATCACTCGGGTTGGCTCCGACAACCCGCTTGAACGCCTTACTGAATGCAGCATCGGACTCGTAGCCGACCGACCGGGCAACGTCTATGATCTTCTTGTCACGCTGTTGTAGTAGAGGCATCGCCTTCTGCATCCGCCACTCGGTTACGTATTCCAATGGTGTTTGTCCGAGCACCTTTTTGAAACGTGCCGCGAATGCGGAGCGAGACATGCCCGCCGCCTCGGCCAGGGTTTCGACTGTCCAAGGTGTATTCACACGGTCGTGAATAGCACTCAGAGCAATGCCGATTTGAGGATCGAAAATCGCACAAAGCCATCCTTTGTCGCGCCATTCCACTCCCGACGCGATATGCGCCCGGAGTATTTGGATTAACAGAACCTCGGCTAGCCGAGTCGCGACTACTTCCGATCCCGGCGCCTGTTCTGCCATCTCTGACGCCAGCGCTTGCATTGTGTCGTGAAGAGCAAGCGTGCGTGCCCGATCGGCCTTAATCAGAATGAAGCTCGGCAATAGCTGCGTAATGGGCTTCAGGCTGGCTCGGTCGAAACTGAAGGAGCCGCATACGACTGTCGTTGGCGCGCCACCGCCTCCGTAATGAGCCACATTGCTGTTGGCTTTGGCGGCGATCTCGCGGAAGGTTGACCCCGGACGTGTTCGCGGGCTATCCCGCATGACGATTGAAGTGTCGCGGGCCAGCAAGAAGCAGTCGCCACCGGCGAGGGGAATCGGCTCCCGAAGGCCTTCGACACTGAGCCAGCAGTTGCCGCGCGAAAGCATAGCAAAGTGCGCCAAATCCGTGGGTGACACGTTTTCGTCGGAGGGTGTGACTTTTTCTTCGCTCTCCTTCCCCCCGATCAAGCCCCACGGAGCTGTGGCTTCGAGCCTGTGCTGACCGAAAGCGGTTACGTGCATCGTTCTGAAAATATCGGTTATCGGGTCCAATGCATTCTCCCGGGTTGGACGAACAGACACGACATTCGTACTCCTGAGCAGTTCTCGTCCCAGACCAGATACGTCTGCTCTACTGTACGGAATTCTAAACAACTACCGAAGGGAGTGATTATGGGAAAGCTTGAAGGTAAGGTTGCAGTCATCACAGGTGGATCGAGCGGCATGGCGCTGGCGAGCGCCAAGCGCTTCGTTGAAGAGGGCGCGCACGTTTTTATCACGGCTAGGAGGCAGGAGCAGCTCGATAAGGCCGTCAAGCTGATTGGCCGGAACGTGACCGGCGTGCGCGGTGACGCGGCCAATCTCGACGACCTCGACCGTCTGTTCGATACGGTCAAGCGGGAAAAGGGCAAGATCGACGTCCTGTTCGCGAGCGCTGGCAGGGGCGAGGCCGTGCCACTGGGCGAGGTTACCGAGCAGCACTTCGATGCGACCTTCGGCCTGAATACGCGCGGAACACTATTTACAGTTCAGAAGGCGTTGCCGCTGTTCAATGACGGTGGATCGATCATCATGACCGGATCAGTTGCTTCGGTGAAGGGTTTCCCTGGTTTCGGCGTGTATGCGGCGAGCAAGGCGGCATTGCGCTCCTTCGCACGCACGTGGCTCAACGAACTGAAGGGCAGGAATATCCGGGTGAACGTGCTGGGCCCCGGGCCGACCGCCACACCGATGCAGGAGGATGTTCTCACCAAAGAGGCGAAGGAGATGTTCGAATCCCTCATCCCGCGGGGAAAGATGGGTCAACCCGAAGAAATCGCAACGGTCGCACTGTTTCTTGCTTCAGACGATTCGAGCTTCGTGAACGGGGTGGAGTTGAACGTCGACGGCGGCCTCTCGGCCATCTGAAAAGTAGGGAATCGATATCAACACGGATCGGAAAAATGTTATGAGCTATGCGATTGTAGGATTCGGTAAGATAGGCCAGGCCTTTGCGCACGCCTTCGCCCGTAAAAACATCGACGTGATCGTCGCGAGCCGCAGGCCGCCCGAGGCGTTGGCGCCGCAGGCTCGAGCGATTGGACCCACGGTCGTCGCCAAGTCGGTGCGGGATGCACTCGATGCCGACACAATCATCCTGGCGGTCCCGTTCTCGGAACATCGCGAGGTTGCGAAGGCCCTGCCAAGCTGGAAAGGCAAGACGATCATCGACGCGATGAACGCGTTAGTTCCACCTGAGGAGTTGGACGGTCTCCCGTCTTCCGCCTTCGTTGCGAAGTCGTTCACCGGCGCTAAGTTCGTGAAAGGTCTTAATCACCTGGTTGCGGCTACCCTGGCAACCGATCCGGTCGTCGAGGGGGGGCCATCGGGTCGTCTTTCTGTCGAGCGACGACGAGGGTCAGCTCATCTTCCAGGACTTGTTTAAGAAGGAGCAGTAATCGTCCGATTCGATCGGACACCCCTTGATGTGAGAGAAAGGGAGAGATTTCGATGAGCATCGAGAATGTCCAGATTGTGAAGAATTTTCTTGCGGCACTCGGCCGCCGCGATAAGCAGAGTTTGCTGGCGTTGTCTGCCGAAGATCTTGAGTGGATCATTCCGGGCGAAGACTGGCCGCTGGCCGGCACGCACCGCGGGCACGCGGGACTGGAGAATTTACTTGAGAAGGCTAACGAAACGGTGGAAACTTCGTATCCAGAGCCCCCCGAGTTCATAGCCCAGGGTGACCGGGTTGTGGTCGTCGGCTTCGCTACGGGGAGAATCAAAGCCACGAATCAGACGTTTGAGGACCATTGGGTCTTCGCCATTACCGTTCGAAATGGTAAATTGACGAACGTCCGGGAGTATATCGACACGCAAGCACTGGCGCGCGCCTCCGAGATGGCGTGAGCCCAGGCCCCGACAAATATACCAGGAGCAGCAATGGTTGTGCGCCTTGTCCCGGGACGCCGGGAATTGCGATTTAAACGACACAAATAAACGAGCCCTCTCGACAGAGTTTACCGGAATTAGTCATCGAGCCGCCCTAATCCAGCCGACTCTCGCGTCACCTTAGATATGCCGATCTGCTCAAAAAAAAAAAAAGAGAGTTGCTGCGCTGAATGCACTACGGTACGGCGGCAGCCACTACTATGATGAGGACATCATGCCAACGGCCGGCCCGCTCCGTTCGTCCCCCTGAGGGGGACTCCCCTGTTGGCCGTTTCCCTAGCGGGGACGGCTCCCCTCGCATTCGTCTCGTCCCATGGTGCTCGTATGCGGAACACGCGGAGAAGAGAGCTGGACGGTTCGGTTCGATTCGATGGCGTGTGGGTTTGGTTGGGTTGACGGCGGGGCGGCGACGGAGGGGGAGTGGATGCGGATGTCGTCGATGTCGATGTGATCGTTGTGGTCATCGTTGTTATGCTTGTCGCCGTCGTCGTGGTTGTGGTTGCGCCGGAGGTGTTGGTGCCACGTGCGGCGAGGCAGTCCTGACGGGCTCCCTCGCGCCGGGAAACGAGCCTATCAAAAGCCTCGAGTAAGGCACAGGCCTTGTTTCATAAGCTATTGATAAAATTGATGCATCTACAATACGTACAGCATCCGCGTGTATTGATGCAGCATAATTGGCTTGTATAGATGCGTCATAATTCGCTTGTAAATGTTACGACATGATATGCTTGTATGCGTACGGCAATAAAGGCTTGGACACGTACGTAGAAGGCGGGGCTCTATGGCAACTCCCCATGAAAAACTCGCGGCGTCGCTCACCGTCCTCCGCGACCTGCAGAGGAACGGACGGCGGGTGTTCCAGTCCCAGGACTTCAGCCGCCTCCACCGCGAGCGACTGCTTCAGAATGGGTTTCTCCTGCAGGTTAGCAAGGGATGGCTGATCTCCACCAGCCCTGGCGCGCGCGACGGCGACAGCACGCCGTGGTACACCTCCTTCTGGGAATTCTGCGCGCGCTACTGCAACGAGCGCTTCGGGCGCGACTGGCACCTCTCGCCCGAGCAGTCCCTCCTGCTCCATGCCGAGAAAACCGTGATCCCCACACAGGTCATCATTCACAGCCCGAAGGGGACCAACCACAAAATCCCGCTGCTCTTCGGCACGTCCCTCTATGACCTGAAAATCCCGCAGATGCCGCCGCCCGCCGATCTGGCGGTGCGGGACGGGCTGCACCTGTTCACGACCGCTGCCGCGTTGATCCGCGTGCCCGAGGCGTTCCTTGCTGCCAATGCCATCGAGGCGCGTGTCGTGCTCGCCAGCCTGCGCGATGCCTCGGAGTTGCTCCGCCGCCTGCTTGACGGCGGCCACACCGTGGTGGCGGGCAGGTTGGCCGGAGCCTTGCGCGGCTTGGGGCGGGGCGATGCTGCAGACGAGATCGTCACCACCATGAAGGCCGCGGGATACGACGTGCGCGAGGGTGATCCCTTCACAGGCCGCGCGCCGGAACCCGCGCCTGCGGCGGCGGCGCCGCCCATCGTCGGACGCATCCAGGCGATGTGGGCGTCAATGCGCGCGCGCGTCCTCGATGTCTTTCCGCCGCCGCCGGGGCTGCCGCGCGACACCGACGCCTACATGCGCTTCGTCGAGGACATTTACCAAAGCGACGCCTACCACTCACTCTCAATCGAAGGCTACAGCGTCTCCGCCGAATTGATTGAGTGCGTCCGCGCCGGAAACTGGGACCCCGACCATCATGATGCCGACCGGCAGAGCCGTGACGCGCTCGCGGCGCGCGGCTACTGGCAGGCTTTCCAGGTCGTGAAGGCGAATGTCGGCGAAATCATCGGCGGAGTCAATCCGGGACATCTTGTCCGCAACACGCACCGCGACTGGTACCGCGAATTATTCCAGCCGTGCGTGACGGCGGGTATTCTTCCGGCGCGCGTACTCGCTGGTTACCGCAACGACGCCGTCTACTTGCGCACGTCGCGCTACGTGCCGCCGCGCTGGGAGGCCGTGCGCGACGCCATCCCCGCGTTCTTCGACCTGCTGGAGCAGGAACGGGAACCGGGCGTGCGCGCGGTTCTCGGGCACTGGCTCTCCGGCTACATCCATCCGTATCCCGACGGCAACGGACGCATGGCGCGGTTCCTGATGAATGCGATGCTTGCCTCCGGCGGCTATCCCTGGACGGTCGTGCGCGTCGAGGACCGCAACGCGTATTTTGCGGCGCTCGACCGTGCGAGCATCGACGGCGACATGGAGCCTTTCGCAGGCTTTATTGCGGAACGCGTGCGCTGGTCGATGGAGCAGAAGGGCAAACGCAACCCCGAATTGTAGTTTACGGAAAAAGAATCACGCCCTGCTCCGGTCTATTAGAGCCTGCCTGCGGGCCAACCCTGTACACCAATTTCGTAAGAAATTGATCACAAAAATACTTGGTAGCGCTAACGGGAATCGAACCCTATTCCGGGGGGTGACACGCGGTAGCGTCCAGTGTTATCACATTGATTCTATTGAGTCGGTGCGGGCCTTCCTGATGCCCTGTTTTGCCCTATTCCGGCACCGTGGTAGCAGATGGTAGCAAGAAGTCTCTATCGCATCCAATCGTCAGGGCCGCCGCCCCGCGGTTCGGAATAGAAGCTTGCCGAACCTTGCTTGTACGACGCAAGATCCCCGATTTTCACCAGCCGTTCCGGAACGGAGAAATGGTACGGAGTCTTGTGCTCAGTACATACGAAATGCACAATCCCGCTATGGACATCGTTGATTTGCGGTCGGCGTAGCTTGCGATCCGCCCAACAGCTTGGGCAAAACGGCCCTTCCTCCACGTCGCCATCGAGCCTCTTCCAATTGGCATGGTCGTGGAAGATAACCCGTTCGCTCAGATCCAAGCTGGCCGTCAGTCGTTTAAGCTCCTCGTTAAGTTTCCCAATCTCGGCGGTTCGCTTTATGATGTCTTCTTGCGCGTCAATCAACGCTGTACGTCCGTCGCTTATGAGGTCTTGAATCTCGATTATTCGCGCCACGACTTCATCAAGCTTCACTTCCCGGTTTTTCAGCGCTTCGCGCAGTCGCGTGGTCAGGTCCGAAGCCGTCTTTAGCCCGCTTAGCCCCGCTACAAGGTCCATGGGATTGCTCCATTTCTCCGATTCGCTACTCTTTGTAGGCGAACGTGAACTGTTTGCCCAAAACCTGAATCGTCACGGTGAACGGCGCCTTCTTATGCGTGAGTTGCTCAAAAGTGAATATATAGAGCTGAACTCCCTTCGGTGCGATTTCCAGGGTTTGACGCTCATTTGCGAACATCTGTAGGTACGTGGCGAACGTCTGCTCTCTGGATTGGGCAGCGTAGTACCGGCGGGCGGCGATAGCCTGCCCTAATTGGTACCAGCCCGCGTTGTTCGTGGTGGTTGCCGTCCCCTGGACTTGGGTCGTATTTCCATAGGTTGTAGCTGTGGCGTTGACCGTGGTTGTTGTGGTCGGAGGTGGCGGAGGTGCCGGTATGAACGGGCCGGCAACACTCGCTGATACGTCCATCGCCGAGGCAAGGGTATCGCTCTGAAATACGGTGTATCCGGGCTTTACTAACCGAGCGAAGCCGCGCTGAAGGGCGACGGGCGAGTCCGATTCATTCAGGACGCCCACCTCAAGGTAGTACCGCTTCGTGCCGCGGTACACGACACAGCTTACGCCAATGCCGCCCTCGGACTGAACGGGAATGTTGTTTCCATCGAGCTTGAAATGTGACAGTTCTTTGTCGTTCACGGGCTTGACGACCGGCCGCCCGAAGCGCGATTCCGCGCGGGCACCCGTTATTACCAGGAGCATAGCCAGAAGTGAGGTCGATGCTTTCACGTTGCGCTCCCTTGCGTCACGTATGGTATCTCTCCTCAACGGGACGCGCAATCGCGTTGCGTGATTCAGGGCCAGAACCGAGACTCATGCCGCTCGGAGCGCTTGCGCCACATACTGAAACCGCCACGCCGTACCGCGCCGGGTGGTGAAGCCCTGCCGATTCAACTCTGCCGCGATTTCCCGAACCGTGAACCCGTCCGCCTTCATCTGCCGGATGTGGAAGACGACCGCTTGCTCTGACGGTTCCAGCTCGATATGCACCCCGTCCATGGCTGCCCGAAACCCGAACGGAATCGTCCCCACCCGCTCACCGTTCGCTCGCTTGTGGTGCATTGCATCCCGTGTCCGCTCCCCAATCGCTTCCCGCTCCCATTGGGAGACGGAGACCATGACATTCAGAACCAACCGACCCGCTGCTGATCGGGTGTCCAGCGAATCCGCCACGCTCACCAGGGAAACGCCGCGGCGCTCAAATCGCTTGAGCAACTCCGCGAGGTCCGCTACTGAGCGGGTGAGCCGGTCCAGCTTGGCAATGATGACCGTATCGACGGCGCCGGCATCCACCAAACCGAGGAGCCGTGCCATTCCCGGCCGGTTAAGAGACTTGGCCGATTCGCCCGCATCAACGATCACGTCTACCAGTTCCGCGCCCTGAACGACGGCCATCGCCCGAACCTTCTCTGCTTGCGCTTCCAGGGAAACGCCGAAGTCCGCCTGCTTGTCCGTGCTCACTCTCGCGTAGCCGACTGCCTTCATGTTTCGATATTATCTAAACCCCCTATAGATGTCAAGCGGTATCTTTACATGCAATCTAAACCGGGTTAAGATTGGAGCATGGCAAAGAGACTACCGCCTGATGTTCTGGAGTTCTTCAGAAAGCAAGGCGCCAAGGGCGGAAAGATCGGCGGCAAGCGTTCCCTCGACACAATGACGCCCGAACAACGTTCGGAACGCGCCCGCAAGGCAGTCGCCGCGCGTGAGACCAAACGCAAGAGGCGAGGGTAAAATGAACGGTGCAGGATATTGGAGGTTTGATGGGAAAGTGCATCACATGTGGCATACCGTTGCCGGGTAAGCGACGAAAGTGCTACGCCCACATGGCCCCCCAGGGGAGAAAGAATAACCGCAAGGGGCCAGGATCGGGGCGCGGACTCGGCAGGCGAGATAGTGGACGCTAATTCCTCCCGATTGACTACCTCTGCGTGGAATGCAATCGCAGGAAAGGCGCGCAACACGTGAACAAGCGTAGCCTTTGTCAGCCAACGGCACCGTTACATGACGGACAGCCGCCCGCCGCGGGTACGCTGGCGTTACAAGGGAAGCCGCCTCACGCCGTTTAACTGTCCTCGTAGCTCCTCACGATCAAAGGCTTGGCGTTTTCCACGTCCGAGTCAGACTTGATGCGGATTTCCAGGTCGCCCGTCCCGTAATGCCCAATGCTGGTCATGTCCTTTGTAAACCCAGATTCGAGGGTAACGGAGCCAGGGTCAACCTTCACATAGACAAGAATCTGGCCGCTCTGCGGGTGAACCTCGACGCAAGCAAAGTTCTTCAGCCGGCGGAATGCTACGTAGTATTTGAGCTGTTTCACCTGTACGTCGTCACCCAAGGCCACGAGAAACGCCTTCAGCGACTCATACCGGTCCCGCAGTTCGGTCGATGCCTGAGCAAGCAACTCGGTGAACCCCTTGTAGGGTACCTTTGGCTTGACGGCTGGGCCGCCGCCATTATCTTCAATCGGATCGCCCGTCGTGGCGTTTACCAGTTCCAGCAAAAGGAGCGAGTCGCCATAACGCTTGTACCGAATTAGTTCAATGTTCCGGTTGATCTGCTGCACGGCGTGCTCATCGTACTTGGTGAAGTCGCCCGCTATGCATAGCAATCTCGGGTTGGACCATTCAATGCCGTCGGCCGTCTCTTGGCCCAGTTGCTTCTGAACCAGCAACGTAAACTCGCCCTTATGATCGAGAAGCCAATCCAAATAGAACAGGCCTTGGTTAATGACGTTCTCGTTTAGCGCCCGCTTGTACTCGATGATTACCGGAGAGCAGTTTTCGTCTATCCCGAGGGTGTCGATCCGGCCGCCATGCGTTCGACCAGTCGTGTACTCCGAAGCCAGGAACCGGACGCCCAGAAATGCATCAAGATGCTTTTCGATCAACGTCTGAAGGGATTTCTCAATCGCAACGGACTGGCCCGGAATCTCCTGGACTTCCTTCTCGCCGAGTTTGAAGAGTTTGAGATCGCTCATGCCGATTCCGCAAAGACCTACGATAACGAAATGCGTGCGGGAGCGGCAACCACCTGCGGGCCGGGTGCCGCTGCCGATTCTGCGGCGTGAGGGTGGTTGTGAAAGATGCTCAGAAGGCGTTCACAGCAGCACTCCCAAAGGCGGCGAGATGGGCTTCTGGAAACAAAAACTGCCACTTCGGCCTTGCGGTACTCAGAGCCTCTATCGATCACCTCATCCCATTTCAGCGTGGCGGAAACAACGATCTGGATAACCTCGTAACGACATGTAATCCGTGTCAGTTCGGCCGCGGCCATTTTCTTCTTGATGAGGTCGAACTAGAAGATCCGAGGAATTTCCCGCCCATCGTCGATTCGTGGGATGGCCTCGTCAGGTTGAGGGGCCTTCAACGGGGAAAGTGAACCTGCCGCAAAGTATCCATGCCGTGTCCTCCAAACTCGGAGCAGCCGCCGTCAAGTGTGCGCACATGTCCGGCAAACGGCCGATGCCGTACTTGCGGGGTGGGGTACCCAAAATGTCTGGAGGGTCATGCCGTAGACCGTGGGACCGTCGCGCGCACGTGAGACCAGGTTTCAGGAAACGTTACAGGTTTTGGCCCACCGTCGCCGGGTGCTTACTCCAAACCCGCGGAATTGGCTGTTAACCGGTAGATGGTGGCAGACTCAGCGCGAAGGCGGAAACGTGGCAAAACCTGTCCTGTTCGGCCCGAAACAGACCACGTTTTCCACGTTTCTGCCCCACGGTAGCAAATGGTAGCAAGCCGGAGAGTATTTCTGAACTAACCTGTTTGGATTGAATGGGATGATTGGTAGCGCTAACGGGAATCGAACCCGTATTTAAGCCTTGAGAGGGCTCCGTCCTAACCGTTAGACGATAGCGCCACGGCAGAGCCTCCATTCTATCAAACCCCCTGCCACCCTCTCAATACCTGTCAACTGCGCCCTGCCCGACCCGGTATCGCCCCCATCCGCCGCAGTTAACACAGGCAACAATCGGCCCCACGTTCCCTACGCTCGATCGCAGGTTCGCTCCCCCGGCGTATAATCACGCAAGCCCAGGGAAGGGAGCTCAAGGGACACGAGCTCCTATTCAACCAAATCCAAATCAACGGAGGAACCATGTTCGGGAAACGATTGCTTTCTGAAGCGGCCATCGTTCTGATGGCCATGACAGGCACAGCCGCCGCGGACCAGACGGCAAACACGGGCAACAGCAATAACTGCGCCAACCTTCCCGGTTATGCCACGCTGCAGGCGGCGCTGGCTTCGGCTACCGCGACCGAAACCAGCGGCCTCAATAATCAAATGTGGGGAGTCATCGTCGATCGCGACGGCATCGTATGCGCCGTCGCCTTCTCCGGCGTCAACCGCGGCGCGCAGTGGCCCGGCAGCCGCGTGATCGCCGCCCAGAAGGCGAACACCGCCAACGCCTTCAGCCTCGATTCCTCCTCCAGCAGCGGCGGCTCGGGACAAATGCACGGTCTTGCCCTGTCCACCGCCAATCTCTACTCCGCGGTGCAGCCGGGCGGCAGCCTGTACGGCTTGCAGGCGAGTAATCCGGTCGATACCGGGGTCGCCTACCAGGGGCCATCCTCTCTTTACGGCACGGCCCACGACCCCATGGTGGGAAATAAAATCGGCGGCGTGAACGTCTTCGGCGGCGGCCTCGCCCTCTACACGAAAGGCGGAGTGCTTGTGGGCGCCGTCGGCGTCAGCGGCGATACTTCCTGCGCCGACCACAATATCGCCTGGCGCGTCCGCAACAAACTCGGGCTCGATCACCTCGCCACCGTGAGCGGCGTCTCGGGCGACACCTCGCGCCCGGACAACATCGTCTTCGATATTACCCCCAATCCGTACGGCGGCACCGGAGTCAGCGCTAAGGGATTCGGCCATCCGGCGTGTTCCAATTCGTTCGGTTCCGATACCCTGCCCGTCGTGCAGCCCTGACCGTCCCACGCTTGAGGAGGCGCCGCGCACCGCGGAGCCTCCTTCGCCTGCCCAATCCGCCCCGCCTAAGCGGGATAATAAGGATGCATGCGGAGGTTTCTCCCGGTCGCGCTGATTTGCCTCCTACCGGCCACACTCGCGGCCGCCGACCACTGGGTGCGTTTCACCTCCGGACCGTATGAAGTCCTTACCGATGCCGGTCCCGCCGTGGGCCGCGCTACCATGTTGCGCTTCGAAGAGTTCCGCGCAGCGGTCGGCGAAGTCGTCGGCGAGCAGGATCTCGAAACCCCCATGCCCGTCCGCATCATGGTCTTCAAGAACACCCGGGGATGGACTTCCACCGCGCCCGTATCCGAAGGCCGCGACCGCTACAACATCGTGCTCGAAGAGAAACAGCCGGTTTCGCCCGAGATCTACCGCGCGCTGACGCGCCTCTTCCTGCACTCCAACACCAGCCAGATGCCGCCCCGCTTCGAGCGCGGCCTCATCGAATTCTTCTCCACCTTCGACGTCAAAGGCATCCGCATCGCCGTCGGCGCGCCGCCCGCCCAACCCGATCTCGATTGGGCCCGCATCCATGTGCTCGTGCTTGACCCCACCTACTACGGCCGCATCCGCGTCCTGCTGTTCAATCTTCGCAAGGGCGTCGATGAAGACGTCTCGTATCGCAACGCGTTCGGTAAATCCGCGGCCGATATCGAAGCCCAGGCCAGACAGTATCTCGCCGCCGGCAAGTTTCAGGCGGGCTCCATCCCCAGCCGCCCCATGGCCGAGCGCGATTTCCAGGAGCGCGAGATCTCCGATTCCGGAGTCCGCCTCGCCCGCGCCGATCTGTTGGCCGCCAACTCCGCGGCCGAATACCGGCAGCTTCTGAACGATGGCGTCAAGATTGCCGAAGCCCACGAAGGCCTGGGCCTGCTCGCCCTGCGCGGGCACCGCAACGACGAAGCGCGCGCCGAATTCGCCGCCGGCATGCAGGCGGGCAGCACGAGCGCACGCTGCTATATCGAGTACGCCAAGCTCGAACCCGACAACGCCAAGGCCGCCGATGCCCTGCTGCACGCCGCCGGTATCAATCCCAAACTCGACGAGCCTTTCGCCCTGCTCGCCGCGCGCGATACCGACCCGCAAAAGCGCCTCGCCCACTGGAAGGCAGCCGCCGAGCGCAACCCGCGCAATCCGCAATACTGGCAGTCGCTCGCCGAATGCTACCTGGCGGAACATAATTATTCCGAAGCCGCGAAAGCCTGGACCTCCGGCGAGCAGGCCTCGACCGATCCCGCCGAACGCGCGAAGATGCGGGCTGCCCGCATGGCCATCGAACAGCAGCGCCTGGATTACGAAGAGGCCGAACGGCGCCGCCAGGCCGAAGAAGACGCAAAGGAACTCGCCAGGCTCAAGGATCAGGCGCTCGCCCACGTGCATCAACTCGAATCCGAGTACAGCGACAAGCCCTCGGCCGGCGAACAGAAGCCCGTTCCCTGGTGGGACGGACCCAAACCCGAGGGCCATCTGCAGGGCACGCTGCAGCGCGTCGAATGCCTCGGCAAGCAGGCGCGCCTGGTGGTGCAGGATTCGAACCGTAAAATCGTGCGACTGCTCGTCACCGATCCCACAAAAGTCGTGATCGCCGGCAGTGGCGAACTCACGCTCGGCTGCGGCGCGCAAAAGCCGCGGCGCGTCGCCATTGAATACTTTCCGAAAGCCAACGCCAAACTCTCCACCGCCGGCGAAGTGGCCACGATTCAATTCCAGTGACGCAAAGCGAATCGGGCCGCCTCCGCTGGCTGGTGCTGGCGGTCTTCATGCTGTCTTCCGCCATCAATTATCTCGATCGCCAGACTCTCGCCACGCTTGCGCCGCTTTTGCGCACGGACTTTCATCTCTCTAACGAGCAATATGGATGGATTCTCGCGGCCTTCTCGCTCACCTATGCGGCCTCCGCGCCGATGGCCGGGCTGCTCATCGATCGCATCGGTCTCAACCGCGCCGTCAGTCTCGTGGTCGGGGTGTGGTCGTGCGCCGGAATCGCCACCGGCCTGACCAGCGGGCTCGGCAGCCTGGTGGGATGCCGCGCGGTTTTGGGCGCTGCCGAAGCGGGCGGCATTCCCGGCGCCGGCAAGGCCATCTATCAATATCTGCGGCCCGGCGAACGCGCCCTCGGGAATGCCGCCAACCAGGCCGGCGTCAGCCTGGGGCTGATTCTCGCGCCGCCCTTCGCCACCTGGATCGCGCTGTTATACGGTTGGCGCGCCGCCTTTGCCGTCACCGGCACTCTGGGATTGTTGTGGATTCCGCTCTGGAACTGGACCTCGCGCCTCTCCCCGCAACGCCCGCCGGAACCGCTCACCCGCGCCTCCGCCGCGATTTTTCGCCAGCCGCGCCTGTGGGCGTTCGTCGCGGCCAACGCGTTGGCCATGGTCGGCTACTCGCTCTGGACCAACTGGACCGTCACTTATCTGGTGGACGTGCATCACCTTTCGCAGCGCGCCGCGGCCTCTTACGCGTGGATTCCGCCGGTCTTCGCCATGCTCGGCGGTCCCGCCGGCGGATGGCTCTCGTTGCGGCTCATGAACCGCGGCGTCCCTTCCCTCCGCGCGCGCTTCCGCGTCTGCCTGCTGGCCGCCGGTCTTGCACTGGCTACGATTCTGGTTTCCGCCGCGCCCTCCGCCGGCTGGGCATCCGCGGCGATTTCGTTGAGCATCTTTGCCGTCTCCGCATTCAGCGTCAACATGTACACTTTGCCCCTCGATGCTTTCGGCGGGCCTCGCGCCGCCTTCGCCATCTCGATGCTGGTTGCCTCCTACGGCGCCGTGCAAGCCATCATCTCCCCTGCGTTCGGCCGCGTGATCGATCTCCACGGCTATGCCCCGGTAGTAGCCTTCACCGCGTTCACGCCCCTCGCCGCCTGCGCCGTGCTCTGGGGCAGCAAGGCGGTGCGATGAAGCGCAGGCTGAAACTCTGGATCTGCCAATTGCTCGGCAAGGACCCCGAGGCCGTCGTGGTCACCTTCTGCACGGGCGACCTCGAATTGTGCCGCCGCATGGCCGATGAAGTCCGCTCTCTGGTTCCCGATCGGCGCCATTTCCTCGCCACCGAAGAGAACTGGCCGCGCTTGCGCCAGGAACTGAAGCATTATCGCATCGGTCTTGCACCGGTGCTTTTCAGCGGGGGCGCAAACGCGCTGCGCCGCGCTGCGTTTCTGCGCGCCCCGCGCAAGATCCTGGCCTACAACTCGCGCCTCGAGCGCCATCATCTGCGCCTGAACCTGGCTTCGTTTCTGTTCTGGCGCGGCGTGCCGCTGGATCGTATCTGGCTGCGCCCGCGCTGGTGGCCCTTTCCCAGGCGCGAGCGCTCCGTCACGCCGCAAGGCTGCCGCAGCGTGGAAGGCCGCGCCTGTTCGCCCGAGCGCCGGCGCATAGCCGTGCTCTCGCCCTATTTTCCGTTTCCGCTGTCGCATGGGGGCGCGGTTCGCATTTTCCATCTATTGCGCGAAATCGCCCGCGAATTCGATATCGAACTCTTCGCCTTCCTCGATGGCCCCGGCGAGCCCGAATTCGCTCCCCTGCTCGAATTCTGCGCGCGCGTTGTGATCGTGGAAAAGCCGCGTTACCGCGAGCCGCGCTGGTCGTCGTGGCTCCCGCCCGAAGTTCATGAATTCCGCTCCCCCGCCATGCGGGAAGCCATCAAAAGCGAGCGCCGTTCCTTCGGTTTTGAGCTTCTACAAGTCGAATACACGCAACTCGCCGAATTCTCGGGCGATATCCTGGTCGAGCACGACGTCACCTTCGATCTCTTCGGCCAGATTGCGCGCCGCAACCGCACCCTCTCCGCGTGGTGGGACTACCTCCGCTGGCGCCGCTTCGAAACGCGGGCCGTGCGCCGCTATTCCCGCACGGTCGTGATGTCTCCCAAAGACGCCGAACTGCTCGGCCCTTCCACGATTCTCGAAAACGGGGTCGATCTCGACCGTTTCCAGCCCGTTCCCGAAAGCCCCGGCGAACGTCTTCTCTTCATCGGCTCATTCCGCCACTTCCCCAACATCGCCGCCTTCCGTTTTTTCACCGAACACGTGTGGCCGCTCCTCCGCGACAAGTTCCCGACCGTGACGCTCACGGTCGTCTGCGGCGCCGACCCGCTCACTTACTGGCGCGCCTTCGCTGAAAGCCCGGAGCCGCCGGCGGACCCGCGCATTCAATTGCTCGGCTTCGTCGCCGACGTGCGCCCGCTCTATGCCGAAGCGAATCTCGTGATCGTGCCCACCACTGTCTCCGCCGGTACCAACGTCAAGGTGCTCGAAGCCATGGCCATGCAGCGCGCCGTCGTTTCGACGACGTCGGGATGCGCCGGCCTCGGCCTGCTGCACGGGCATAGCGTCTGGGTGGCCGATGCCGCCGAGGCCTTCGCCGCCGGAATCGCCACTCTCCTGCACGATCCCGAACGCCGCGCGCAGATCGCGCAAGCCGCCTATTTCCACGCCGTCCGCAATTTCGACTGGCGCGCCATCGGCGAGCGCCAGCGTGAACTGCTGCGATCGTTGCTCAAAACCTGATGCCATGGTAGCGCCGGTGATCTTGTTAGCCGGTGCTTTCGGCGTTATAGACAGCCGGCGGCGGCTAGACCGCCGGCGCTACCAGCCGCCCTATTTCGCGCTCAACAGATTCGCAAACAACCGGTATGCGCCCGGCACTCCCGCCGGCAGTTCGCGGAACCAGTCATAGGCCGTGAATATGTAGACGCCCTTGCCGTAGCGCGTCCACAATTCGCCCCCTCCGAGGCTCTTCTCGCCCGGGTCGTGGGATGCCAGCACCGTCTGGTAGCGCGGATCCCACTTGGAGGCGAAATACAGTCCGCGCTCCTGAATCCAACCCGCGAAATCCCGCTCCGTGATGCGATTCGGTTCGCGCAGCAGCGGACTGTCGGGATGCGGAAACGTCACCGGCGCCTCTTCCACCGTTACCCGGTAATCCGAGCCCGGCGGCACGGTAAAAGGATACGGTCCCAGGTTCAGCGAATTGTCGCCGTACTGATACTGCACCACGTACGTTCCGCCATTCTTCACGTAATCCAGCAGGCGGCCGTGGTTCGCGCGAACGTCGGCGCGCACATTGTAGGCCCGCACCCCCGCCACAATGGCATCGAAGCGCGACAGATCGCCCTGTTCCAGTTCCTGCGGGCCGAGCAGCGTCACATCCAACCCAAGCTGCCGCAGCGCATCCGGCATTTCGTCGCCCGCGCCCATAATGTAGCCGACCCTGTGCGCGGTCACTTTCACGTCCGCGCGCACCAGCTTGATGTCCGACGCCGGAAACAGCGCCTGTGGCGGGAAATGTGGATACGAAATCACCTGCATGCCCGATGCGATCTCCCGCCCGCCGATCGTTGCTACCGCGCGAACCTTCGCGATGCTTTCTGCGGCGGGTGGAGTCACTTCGAAGGCGAGCGGCTGCTGCTCTCCCGCCGCCGCGATGTGGAACGACCGCGAGTCGGGCTGCGCTTTCCATCCCGCCGGCATTTCGAGCCGCACCGTACCCGAGGCGTTGGCCACGTTGGCCATCACCGCAACGTTCACCGGCCGCGCCTGGCTGCGCGCAAAGATTGCAACCGGCTGTGGTAATTGCACCGCCACCTCCGGCACAATCGCCAGCGGCCTCGTCCGTTCGCCCTCCGCCGGGTTGGCGTACCGGAAATGCACCGGCCTTACAATCTCGACCGGCGAGCCGTCAATCGAGAGGCGCACGCGCACCCGCAACACGGCCGGTGTATCGGCCAGCCCGATCAGTTTCTGATTGTCGACGGTGTAGACATCGCCCGAGGGCGGCTGCACCAGCCAGTATGGCTGCGAGTATGGCTGGCTCTGAGGAACGCGGCGCGCAAAGGGAATCTCGACGCTCTGGTTGTCCCCCAGCACCGCCCGTTTCGCCGGCCACGCTTCGTTCCAGATACCTTCCACGCTCGCCCCTTCGAAGACAACCCGGGCCGTCGAACGGTTCAGGACGGTCGTGGTCACGCTCAGCTCCGAGCCCGGCGTCACGTCCGGCTGCTTCGCCTGCGCCTCCACCCAGAGCCCGGCGCAGTTCGCCATGGCTTCGTCGAGTTCTGCCAGCTTGATCTTTGCCAGCGGATCGTCAATCGCGGCGATCAGTGGTCGGGCCTTCGACAGTTCGGGCAGCACCTTCTCCGGATGCAGCGGGTCGAACGCGCCGATCGCCTGGCTGACGATCTGCCCCACCGCGGCGCCGCCCGGCAGGCGGTTCCAGGAATGATCGATGCCATCGAACATGTCTTTGGAATCTTTCGCCACCGGCGCGCCATCCACGACCACCCAGGGTGTGATCGCCGGTCCGGGATGCCGCATTGCGCCCGTGCCCTGGCTGTGATGCATGCTGCGGCTGAGCACCGCCAGTTCTTCGTAGGAATAGCCCAGAATCGGATTGAACGCGCCGGTGTCGGTTTCGCCCGTAGGCTTCACGTCCGGCGGCAGGCGATAACCGCCCGGAAGCCGCCCGCCGTACCACTCCAGCCGCACCAGCCGCTTCGCCCGCCACGGAGCGGCATATTTCAACTGCCCGGGAAACTGCGCCGCGTCGCCGGCTGCGCGGAACGCCTCTTTCCCCAGGATTGCCGACACCTGGTGCTGTCCGTGGCCATCGCGCGGCGTTCCGCTGAAAATGAGAATGATGACGTCCGGACGATAGCGGCGGATCACCCAGACCATGTCGGAAAGAATGCGGTCGTGGCCCCACTTCTGCATCGTTTCCGCCGCCGTTTTGCTGAAGCCGAAATCGATCGCGCGCGTGAAGAACTGCTCCGCGCCATCGATTTGCCGCGCCGCCAGCAGTTCCTGCGTACGAATGATTCCCAGTTGCGCCCCCTGCTCCGGTCCGATCAGGTTCTGCCCGCCCTCCCCGCGCGTGCAGGAAAGATAGGCCGTCCGCATGTAGCGGCCGCGGGCGAAATAGGCCAGAATGCTGGTGCGCTCGTCGTCGGGATGGGCCGCGATCATCAATACACTTCCCAGCTCGTTCAGTTTCCGCAGCGACTGTTCCAGGTCCGGAGTGCCTGTAAATGGCCGTTGTTGCGCCTCCAGGGGTGATATCGCGGATAGAAAAAACAAAACCGCGAGGAACTTGGCAAACATCTTGCTCGTCGAAGTCATTAGTAGTGAGTCCATTCTACGACGGCGCGCCCGCCGGGAATGGTCAGGGAGGGGACATGAAAGGCTCGCTCCGTCGCGAGACTGTACGCCGCTGGGCGTCCGCTCTCCGCTCGTTGTCGCAGCCCAGGGTTCGGCTGGACACCGTGCCGCCGAGCCCGCCGAAAATCGGGTTGGCGCTCGGCGGTGGCTTCGCACGCGGAATAGCCCACGCGGGGGTATTGGGGGTCTTTGAACGGCACGGAATTCCCATTCATTGCGTCACCGGGGTAAGCGCCGGCTCCATTGTGGCCGCGGCCTACGCCAGCGGCGCTTCGTCCACCGAAATCGCCCGCGCCGGCTGCGCCATGCGCTTCGGCGACGTGGCCCGGTGGAGTCTGTGCCGCATGGGGTTCGTGGTCAGCGAGCGGATGAAGAGTTTTCTGGAGCGCCTGCTCAAGCGCTACCGGTTCGAAGAAATGCCCACTCCGCTGGGGGTGCTGGCCACCGACCTGTGCAGCGGCCAATCCGTCAACTTTCGCGATGCCGGCGATGTCTTCCTGCCCATCCGCGCCAGTTGCTCCTATCCCGGACTCTTCAAGCCTGTGCATCACGAAGGCCGGCTGCTGGTGGATGGCGCCATGAGCATGGAGATCCCCGCGCAACTGGCGCGCGCGCTGGGCGCCACGCACGTGATTTCCGTTCATCTGCCGGGACAGGGACCGGCGCTGCCCAGCAATGTTTTTCAGGTGGTCAACCGCTGCTTTCAGATTTTGCAGACGCGCACGGAAGAAGGCTGGCGCCGCCATTCGGACATGGTCATCGCTCCCGACGTCTCCGATCTGCCCTGGGATGCGTTCGGCTGCGGCGAACAGTTGATCCGTGCCGGAGAAACGGCGGGTGAAGCCGCTGTTCCGCAAATCCGAAACTGGTTGACGCTGTCGTCTTTCGCGCCGGACGCGCGTATCGCGGTGCCTGTGCCTACGCCAGGTTCAATACCTGCTTGACCGTGCCGCTCTGGTCCTGAATTTTCTGCTGCAGCAGCATGAGGGCAAAAATCAACTGCTCGGGGCGCGGCGGGCATCCGGGCACGTATACGTCGATCGGGATCACCTGGTTGACCGGAGTCAGAGCGTAGTTATTGAACACGCCCGTGGAGGTGGCGCAGGCGCCCATCGAAATAGCCCATTTGGGCTCGGGCATTTGCTGGTACAGATGGCGGATCACCGGCGCCATCTTCTGCGAAACGCGCCCGGCGATGATCATCAGGTCGCTCTGCCGCGGCGATCCGCGAAAAACCTCGGCGCCAAATCGCGCGATATCGAAGCGCGAAGCGCTCATCGACATCATTTCGATGGCACAGCACGCCAGCCCGAACGTCATGGGCCAGATGGAGTTCTTGCGCGCCCAGTTCACAGCCTTGTCGAGCGTAGTAAAAATGATGCCCTCGCCTGCCGCCGCCTCCGCATTGGCGACTGTGTAATCGTCGATTCGCGCAAAAAGTTCCGCGGGTCCGCTGGCCAGGGGCTTATCCATACCTTCATTTTCGCATAGGCCGGCGCCGCTCCTGTAGAATCAAAGTTACCCTTTCCGCATGCCATCCGAATCTTTCGAGCAGCTACTCGATCGCGCCGCTTCCGTGTATGGAGTCGACGCCGGCTACTGGGATATCTGGGGCCGCTATCATGCCACAAGCGTGGAGTCCGGCCAGGCAATCCTGCGAGCCATGGGAGTTCCGTGCGGCAACCCCGAAGAACTCGAGGAAGCTCTGGCGCGGCGCGAGCGGCGGGACTGGGAGCGGCTCGTGCCCCCCTGCACCGTTGCCGCCCAGGCCGCGCAGATCGAACTGCTGCTCAACGTCCCGGCCGAGTGCCTGGGCGACCGTGCGCATGTCGAAATCCGCCGCGAGGATGGCGAAACCGACGGCTTCGACCTGAACCTCTGGGAACTGCCGCAGGCCGCGAGCGTCGAAATGGAAGGCCGCACCTGGGTGCGCAAACGCGCGCTGCTGCCCGTCGAACTTCCGCTCGGCTATCACGATGTCACCGTCAAATGCGGGGCCGCCACTGCGGCGATGCGCTACATCGTGACACCGGCGCGCGCCTGGACCGACCCGCACCTCGGCCGCGGCGGACGCCTGGCCGGGGTTGCCATCAGTCTCTATGGCGTCCGCTCGGCGCGCAATCTGGGCTGCGGCGATTTTCGCGATCTCCTGGATGTGATCGACTGGGCGGCTGACCGCCTCGAAGCCGGCTTCGTCGGCCTCAATCCGCTCCACTCCATCCACAATCGCCGGCCTTTCAACACCAGCCCTTACCTTCCCAACTGCATTTACTACCAGAACTTTATCTATCTGGATGTGGAAGGCATCGAGGAGTACGCGCGCTGCCCGCGGGCGCAGCGGCTGCACGATTCTCCCGCCGTCCAGGCCGAAATCGCCGAACTGCGCGCGTCGCCGTTCGTGGAGTATGAGCGGGTCGCGGCTCTGAAACTGCGGCTGCTCAAAGTCGTGTTCGCCCGCTTTCTGCGCGAGCGGCGGCGCGGCTCGGCGCGAGGGCGCGAATTCGACGCCTTTCGCGAATGCGAAGGCGATCTGCTGGAGCGCTTCGCCACCTATCGCGCGCTCGACGAATGGCTGCACGCGCACAACCCCGATGTCTGGGTCTGGCAGGAGTGGCCGGCGGCTTATCAGGACCCGGATTCGCCGGAAACCGGCGCCTTCCGCCGCAAACACTGGCGCATGGTTCTGTTTTATCAGTTTCTGCAGTGGCAGATCGATCAGCAACTGGAGCGCGCACAGCGGCACGCCCGCGACCGCCGCATGGCTCTCGGCCTCTACCACGACCTGGCCCTCGCCACCGATCGCTTCGGAAGCGATCTGTGGGCGCACCGTCCCTTCTTCGTCTCCGGCTGCCGCGTCGGCTCCCCGCCCGATGACTTTTCGCCCAATGGCCAGGACTGGGGCTTTCCACCACCGAACGCCGCGCGGCACCGCGAAGACTGCTACCGCCTGTTCGCGGAATCCATCCGCAAAAATGCGCGGCACGGCGGCGCGCTGCGCATCGATCACGTCATGCGTCTGTTCCGTCTCTACTGGATTCCCGACGCCAACGATGCCACGGCGGGAGCCTACGTCCAGGAACGCTCGCTCGACTTTCTGCGCATCCTCGCGCTCGAAAGCGTGCGCAACCGCGTGGTGGTGGTGGGGGAAGACCTGGGTACGGTGGACCCGGCGATTCGCGAAACCCTCACCCGCTTCGGCATCCTCAGCTACCGGCTGCTGTACTTCGAAAAAACACAGGCCGGCGCGTTCCGCAAGTCCGACGAATATCCGCGGCAGGCCCTGGTTTCCAGCACCACGCATGACCTGCCGACGCTGGCGGGGTTTTGGACCGGCGCCGATATCGAAGCACGCCACGCCGCGGGAGTCCTGGATGCGGCCGCTTTCCACGCCCAAATGGAGACGCGGCGCGAAGAGAAACAAAAGATGCTCGACGTGCTGGTCGAAATGCGGCTTCTGCCGCCGCACCTTCCAAAGCAGGCCGGCGCGTATCCGGAACTTACGGGTGAGTTACACAACGCCGTGGTGGGATTTCTCGCGCTCACGCCGTCGGAACTGTTGGCCATCAATCAGGAAGACCTTACCAAGGAGCCGGCGCAGCAGAATCTCCCCGGCACCACCTGGCAATATCCGAACTGGAGCCGCAAGATGCGATTCACTATCGAGCAGCTTCGCGACGATCCCGAGGCTTGCGGCTTCACCGCCATGTTCCGCAATTGGATCGTTCGCTCCGGCCGAAATACGGGGACAGACGGGACGTTTTCCCATTTACGGCCCTGAACTGCGGGCGGTACAGCAGGAAAACGCGTCTTGAACGGAAAACGTCCAAACGGGATGTTTTCGTCTAAAACCGGGGACAGACGGGACGTTTTCCCATTCTCCCGCCGCCCCAAATTGGAAAACGTCCCGTCTGTTTGAATGTATAAGGGCGCAAATGAAAAAGGGTTCTCCTGAAGGGTACAATGCCGAGACCGGCTTAGTAGAGCCGGCTCAGAAACCTCAAACAGGAGAACCAAATGA
>Ga0335085_10003379_pt1 | contig 27749 bp, 23 predicted proteins | sample Lox_Sample_45_FD_206712 | JGI IMG/M metagenome (GOLD analysis project Ga0335085, IMG submission 206712) | Soil microbial communities from Loxahatchee National Wildlife Refuge, Florida, United States - Lox_Sample_4.5 | ecosystem: Environmental > Terrestrial > Soil > Wetlands | place: USA...
AGGCGCCGGCTCGCGGAACGGCCTGACGGGATCGTGCGGCGGCACTGGGGCGTAGTGCTGCATGTCGCCCGCAAGGCGTAAGGCCGGCAACCCATTGCATCGTCCGAGGGCGCACGGCGTGCTTCTCTGGACGCTTGTCCCTGGCGGGCGGGTACCGACGTCAGTAGCGTTAGCGGCATGACATCGTCCAAGGGCAAACGACGGCTCGCCCTGTTCCTGGGAATCGTCGCCGGCTACGTGGCGGGGACGATTTACCTCAGCCGCCAGGGCTACGCGCTCGGCAAGGACAGCCTCGTGCGCTGCCGTCAGGGGCACCTGTTCACCACGGTCTGGATTCCCGGCGCGTCCGTGAAGTCGCTGCGGCTCGGTCTCTGGCGGCTGCAGTGGTGCCCGGTGGGGCGTCATGTCGACCTGGTCCGGCTGGTTAACGAGGCGGAACTGACCGAGGACGAGCTCTCCTTCGCGCGTACGCACCACGACATCCCCGTGCCCTAAGGCATGACGGGAACACGGCAGGCGCGCAAGCTCGGGCTCAAGCCAGGCATGCGGGTCGGGTTCTGCGAGCCGCCCGGCGGCTGGGATCTCAGCGAACCGCCGGACGGGCTGCGTCTCCCCGACGCCGGCGGAGCGGCCGACGTGATCCTCGCCTTCTTCCGTGCCGCGGCGGAGCTCGACGACCGCCTGCCCGGGCTTGGCCGCCAGGTCTTCCCGGGCGGCGCCGTCTGGGCGCTGTGGCCACGGCGCGCGGCCGGGCACGACAGCGACATCACCGACAACGTTGTCCGCGCGTGCGCACTCGGCCTTGGTCTTGTCGACGTGAAGGTCGCCGCCGTGGACGAGGACTGGTCGGGACTGCGCCTGGTCTGGCGCAAGGAGGCCAGGTGAGCGGGACTCTTACGGTGGTGTGCGGCACCGCTGCTGCGGGACGGAGCGGGGCGCGGCGCGGCGCGCGAAAAATTCCGCTGGGAAATCGCGGCATCGTGTCGGATCGACGGGCCGCGCATTCGTGATGCAGGTGAGGGCGCCCGCCAGGGGCGCCCAACAGGAAGGGGAATCGCGTGAAGTACGTGCTGCTTATCCTGGACACGCCGAACGAGCCGTCGCCGGACAGCGCCGAGTACGGCGCCTGGTACGCCGAGGTCGGCGCCTGGTACGAGAAGTGGGGCGCGACCGGCAAGCTGGACGGCGGACACCAGCTCCAGGGTGCCGGCTCAGCCAAGACCATCCGGGCGGGCGCGGTGACCGACGGGCCGTTCATGGAGACCAAGGAGGTGCTCGGCGGGTACTCGGTGATCGAGGCGGACTCCATCGACGAGGCCGTTGAGATCGCCAAGTCCTGGCCGGGCGTCGACCGCGGCTGGATCACCATGGAGGTCCGCCCCGTCATCGAGATGGGCTGACCCGCACCAGAGCGTCAGGTCCTGAAAGTCGCCGGCGGCACCGAGGGTTGCGAGGGGCATCCCCGGGTGCGAAACGGCGATAAGAGCGATAGCCCTCGAGTGAGAAGCTCGCGCTCGGCCGGGTTTGCGGCCAGCGCGAGCGCTCGCTCGCGGACCTGCTCGGCCTCCTCATCGCGGCCCACCGTGGCGAGCAGGGCCGCGCGGAGCGCGTGGAACAGGTGATAGCCGTCGAGTTCGGCGGCGAGCGGCTCGATCTCGGCGAGTGCCTGCTCCGCACCGATCGCGTACCTGGTGGCCACCGCGCGGTTGAGTAGCACCACAGGCGAGGGGGCAAGCTGCTGCAGGCGGCTGTACAGCAGCCTGATCTGGCGCCAGTCCGTCTCCTCGTACGATGGCGCCTGGGCGTGCAGGGCGGCGATCGCCGCCTGGACCTGGTAGGGCCCGGCGCGGCGCAGCCCGATCGCGCGATCCAGGTAGCGGCCAGCCTCGTCGGCGAGCCGCCGGTCCCACTTGGCCCGGTCCTGGTCCTTGAGCCTGATGATGCGGCCCCAGCCGTCGAAGCGCGCCCTGGCGCGCGACTCGTGCAGCAAGAGCAGCGCGAGCAGGCCGAGTACTTCCGGCTCGCGCGGCATGAGCCGGTGCAGCGTCCTGGTCAGCGCGATCGCCTGGGCAGCCAGGTCCCTGCGGGCAGGCTCGCGGCCCGAGCTCGCCAGGTAGCCCTCGTTGAACACGAGGTAGACCACGGCGAGCACCTGGGCGAGCCGGTCCGCGAGCTCGTCTGGGTCGGGGATCGTCACCGGCGTGCGCAGGCCGCTGAGCGTCTTGCGCGCGCGCAGGATGCGCTGGGCCATCGTCGGCTCGCTGACCAGGAAGGCCGCCGCGATTTGCTCGGTGGTCAGGCCGCAGACAGCGCGCAGCGTCAGCGCGACCTGCGCGTCACGGGCTAGCGCCGGATGGCAGCAGGCGAACGCCAGGCTGAGCAGCTCGTCGTCGGCCTGCCTGTCCGCTCCCCCGGCGTCAGGTTCGTCGGAGCGTGCCGCGGTCGCCCACGCCTCACGCCCGTCGGAATCGGCGCCGCCAGCGACGCCCGCCTGCGCGGCGGGCGCCGCCCACGCCTCGGTGGCGGCGAGCAGCGCCAGCTTGCCGGCGCCCGTCTTGTCGCGGCGCAGCCGGTCAAGCGCCTTGCGGCGGGCCGTGGTCGCCAGCCAGCCGCCCGGGTTGGCGGGGGCGCCGTCGCGCGGCCAGTGCTCGATCGCCTCGATGAACGCGTCCTGCACCGCGTCCTCCGCGAGGCCGACGTCGCCGGTGCGCGCGGCGAGCGCGGCCCGGATCCGGGTCGCGTCGTCCCGGTAGGCGCGCTCAAGCGACTCCCGTCCGGCGTCCATGCCACCAGTCTCCCAAACGTGGCGAGGTGTTCGCTCCAATCCGTGAAACCTTCTGGCAAGATCATCTTTTCGAATGTCTTTGTCACTATCTGAGCCACGGCCCCGCTAATGACAAGTCATTTATTCGAAGCCGCCGCCCGATGGCCACAGGCTGCGCGGGACGGGCGTGGCGGGCGGGGAGTTTGGCAGTCGGAGATAAGTATTGATGTTTGTGGAAGTAAGAAAATTCCGCGGCTGCTCGCCGGTTTTTCCCGCAAATCGTGATTTCGCCGAATTTCGATCATGCCGAGTCTTAGACTCTCGCTAGCCAGACGCGGCGTTGCGTAACTGACGGCACTGCGACAGCCCGACCGCATGTCGCGACTGGCTCATGTCGATTTTTATCTGCGGCTAAGACATGAACAGGCGAGGGCGGAGCATGAGAGGCCCTGACGCGCTCGGGACCGAGCGGCGAGGCGGGCAGTCCACGCTGCCCGGTGCAGGGAGGGGAATAGCCATCGAGCCGGGAACCCAGGCGGCTCCCGCTCAGGAAGCCCGCGCCGCCACGGGCGGCGCAGCGGGCGAGCAAGGCGGCGCGCGGGGCCGCCCCGCCGGCCGGCCTGCCCGGCTGTCGCTCAGCAACTGGCCGGTCTCCGCGCGTCTTGTCGCGGTCTTCGCCGTGGCGAGTGTGACTGGCCTGGTCTTCGGCGGCCTGCGGGTCGCGGACGCGGTCAGCGCCGCGGACGGGTACGGCAGGACCGCGCAGCTCGCCACGCTCGGCGAGCAGTCCATCAGGCTGGCTCAGGCCCTGGAGGACGAGCGGGACCTGACCGCGGGCGTCGCCGCCTACGACACGCTGGCGTCCAGCGCCGCGAAGGCGGATCCATCGGTCACCAAGCCGGTCAATGCGGCACTGTCGAACGAGACGGCCGAGATGAACGCCGCGTACAAGGCAACCGACGCCGTCGCGCAGCGCGTCAGGACGCTCGCCAACGCCATCGGACCGAACTTCCCCGCCAGCGTCCAGTCCAAGGCCAGCGCCGTCGTCACGTCGGTGGACAGCATCTCCGGGCTGCGCAGCGAGCTCATCGGACAGCCCGCGATCCAGGTCATCGCGAACTACAACGACCCGATCTCCAACCTGTTCGTGCTCGACGATGAGATCACCAGCGGCAGCGGCGACGCGACGCTCGCCGACGACGTGCGCGCGCTCGACGCGCTGTCCCGTGCTAAGGACCAAGCGTCACAGCAGCGCGCCATCCTCTTCAGCACCCTGGTCCAGGTGAGCGTTTACGACGCGAGCACCAAGAAGACCAAGGCCCACCCGGTCTCCGTGCCGTTCAACAACATCGATCCAGGGCTTGCACTTAGCAGCTCGGGCGGTCTCGGCGGGCTGACCACCGCGGAAGGTCTCCAGCAGGCTGACCTCACCGCGTTCAACGACGCCGCGACAGCGGACCAGACGACTACCTTCCTCACCACAGTGGCCGGCCAGCAGGACAACGAGGCGCAGCTGCTCGAGGGCTTCGTCACGCTGACCGGGAACCCGCTGCTGACCTTCGAGGAGATCGGCACCGACACCACGCTCGGCTTCGACCGTGCCACGGTCGCGGACACCTGGTACTCCGACTCAACGACGATGATCCGCCAGATGGGCCAGGTCGAGGCGCAGGTCGCCAACGCGGTGACGACAAGGAGCGAATCGCTGCAGCACCAGGCGATGAACACGGCCGTGATCAGCGCCGCGGTGACGGCGGGCGCGGTGCTGCTCGTGCTGCTCGCCACGGCGCTCGTCGGCCGCACCCTGGTCAACCCCCTGCGCAGGCTGCAGCGTGACGCCCTCGAGATCGCCACGGTCCGGCTGCCCGAGCGGGTGGCGGCCGCCGCGACGGGTACAGACGGCGAGGCGATGTCGGCGGTCGAGCCGATCGGCGTGCAGTCCACCGACGAGATCGGACGCGTGGCCCGCGCATTCGACCAGGTGCACGCGGAGGCGGTGCGGTTGGCCGGCAACGAGGCGCAGCTGCGCAGCAGCCTCAACTCCATGTTCATCAGCCTGTCCCGGCGCAGCGTGCCGCTGATCGACCGGCTGGCCCGGATGATCGACTCGATGGAGCAAGGCGAGGACGATCCAGACCAGCTCGGCAACCTGTTCGCGATGGACCACCTGGTCACCCGGATGCGCAGGAACTCGGAGAACCTGCTCGTGCTGGCCGGCGAGGAGCCGGTGCGCAAGTGGACCGAGCCGGTGCCGCTGACCGACGTGGCGCGCGCCGCGGCCGCGGAGATCGAGCAGTACGGCCGGGTGGCGCTTGCCGTGCAGCCGGGCATCATGGTGTCCGGCCAGGCGGCGGCCGACGTGGTGCACCTGCTCGCCGAGCTGATCGAGAACGCCACGCTCTTCTCACCGCGCGAGACCCAGGTCCGCGTCACCGTCATGGAGCTCGGCACAGGCGGCGCCATGATCGAGGTGCGCGACGACGGTGTGGGCGTCTCGCCGAGCCGGCTCAGCGAGATGAACTGGCGGCTCGACCACCCGCCCGTAGTCGACGTGTCCATCTCGCGGCACATGGGACTCTTCGCCGTGGCCAGGCTCGCGGCCAGGCACGGGATCAGGGTGAGGCTCCGTCCCGGCGAGCCGCAGGGCCTGTCTGTCCTGGTCTGGCTGCCTGGCAACCTGACCAAGCGCGAGCAGGGCCCGGTGACCAAAGGGTTCCGCTCGTGGTCGTCGGGCGCCGACGCAACGCCGCCGCCGACCAGCTTCCAGCCGATGACGCTGGCCAGGCGCGGGGTCGGCCGGCACAGGGGCAGCGCGCTCAGCACGAGCGGCGAGCAGCCTATGGCCAGGCGGAACATGCAGTCCGCGGGGTCCGCGACCGTGTGGTTCACCGCCAAGCGGCCATCCGCGGGCGCCGCCAGGTCGCAGGAGGATCTCGCAGCCGAATGGCAGACAGCCGACAACGGCTACGGCGGCGGAAACCGGGTGCCAGGACAGAGCGAGTGGACCGCGACGGGGCTGCCGCGGCGCGTGCCAGGCACCGCCGCCCGCCCCGGCACGGACACCCCGGGTGCCGGCTTTGCCGCGGCCGTCGCGGGGGCGGGAACCCCGGTCGGCGGAATGCCGGTACTCGGCGCTCCCGCGTTCCGGGAGCCGCCGCACCAGAACATCCCGCAGCAAGAGCAAGAGTCATCCCGGCGGCGCTCGCCGGAGGCGGCACGCAGCCGCCTGTCCGGGTTCCAGCTTGGCAACCGTGACGCCGTGCAGGCGGGCCGCGGAACAGGCGGAACGCCGCACGCAGGAGAGGAGAACAGCCGTTGAGCGGCGCATACCGCGAGGACCTGAACTGGCTCGTCACGGATTTCACCACGCGGGTCGCGGACGTCGCGCACGCGATGGTGGTGTCCGCCGACGGAGTTCCGCTCGCCCTGTCATCCGGCATCCCCGGGCAGGCTGTCGAGCAGTTCGCCGCCATCACCTCCGGGCTGACCAGCCTCATCGTTGGCGCGGCCAGGATCATGGAGGCGGGCAGGCCCACGCAGGCGCTGGTCGAGATGGACCGCGGGCTGATGTTCGTGAAGGCCATCAGCGACGGCTCGAGCCTCGCCGTGCTCGCGTCACCGGACTGCGACACCCGTCAGGTGGCCTACGAGATGACCCTGCTTGTGGAGGCGGTCGGCGAGCTGCTGACCCCCGCCGCCCGTGCCGAGGTCTAGCCACCGAACGGGTGCTTGTTTTACGCTCATTCGCCATGCTTGAACGCTAATTCCGGCAAAAGGCCAATAGGCGTGCCAATCGCCGTTTACCGGGCAAATGCCAGGCTGAACGCCCCTTCGCGAAACCAGTCAGCGCTGCGAAAACCGGCGCCGTCCGCGGCTACGGTCGCGGGACGGGGAAACCGCTGGGCGGGCCGGTTCCGCTGCCGCGTACCGGGGCTGGCGGCTGACACCGCGGGCCGAAATCGCTGTCCCGCCGACCACCCAGATCGGGCTGCTCACCGACATCAGCGGGGCCGTGCGGCGGCCGGCATGCGGGCATAGTGCGCCTGCATGGAAAGGAGCAGCCCGAGATGCGTGCCACCACGGAATTGCGAAACGGCCGCGTTCTCGGTGAGTTTCCCGAATTTCTTACCACGATCTTACCTGCGGGTTCAAGAAATGCGATCGATTGCAGAATTGGTAATTAGCGCGAGCGGAAGACCGGAAGCCGATGCTGAGGGATAATGCCTTTGGCGGGACCGCGAACACGTGAGGTGCGAATGAATTCCCCGGGTGCGTCCGGCGAGTCAGCGGCCGGGCGCCGGCGCTGGCAGCTGCCAGCGGACGTCTCCGGATTCGTCGGCCGGCGCGAAGAACTCGCCAGGCTATCCGGGCTGCTCACCGCCTCGCGGCTGGTTACGGTCACCGGGCCAGGGGGGGTCGGCAAGACTCGCCTGGCGCTGCGCGCCGCGGCGGACGCCGCCGCGGCAGTCGCCAGCTGTCTTGTCGAACTGTCCGGCCTCACCGACCCGCTGCTGCTAGCCGATACGATCGCGGTCCGCCTCGGCGTGCCGCGCGCGGGTACGGCGTGCGGGCTCGAATCGCTCCTGCGGGACCTGCGCGGCAGGAAGCTGCTGCTGATACTTGACACCTGCGAGCACCTGGCGTCCGCCTGCGCGGCGCTCGCGGCCGCGGTGCTTCGCGAGACGAACGACGTCAGGATCCTGGCGACGAGCAGGCAGCCGCTGCACGTGACCGGCGAGGAGGTGCTCAGGCTGGGGCCGCTGCCCGTGCCCGCAGGCGACGCTGTGCCTACCGGAAATCCTGTGCCTACGGGAAACACTGTGCCTACGGGAAACCCTGTGCCTACGGGAAACACTGCCACAGGAAACGCTGTGCCCGCAGGAACCAGTGCGGCCGCCGGCGACACCGCACCAGCCGGCGACACCGCACCAGCCGACGGTCTGCGCACCGGGGCGGGCGACGCGGTCGACCTGTTCGCGCAGCGCGCGGCGGCGGCGGTCAGCGGTTTCACCCTGGCAGAGGCCGACCTGCCGCACGTCATCCGGCTCTGCAGGCGACTCGACGGCATTCCGCTCGCCATCGAGCTCGCCGCGGTCCGGGTGCGGGCGCTGCCCGTCCCCGAGCTCGCCGCGCGCCTCGACGCGGGCTTCGCCGCGGTGACGGGCACCAGACGCGGCACGGTCAGCAGGCACCAGACGCTGCACGCGGCCATCGACTGGTCCTACGGTCTTTGCACCTCCGCCGAGCAGGCGGCCTGGCGGCGGCTTTCCGTCTTCGCTGGCACGTTTGACCTGGCCGTCGCCAGGGACGTGATCGAAGGCACGGACCTGCCGCCAGAGCGAGTCCGCGATGTGCTGGCCTGCCTCGTGGACAAGTCCGTGGTGCTCCAGGAGAACGCGGGCCGCTACCGGCTGCTCGACACCCTGCGTGAGTACGGCGCGCGGAAGATGGCAGAAGCGGGCGAGGACGCGGACTACCGTCAGCGGCACCTGTCCAGGTACCTGGACCTGAGCAGGGAATTCAGTCACCGGCTCGTCGCCGACGGCCAGCGGGACCGGCTCGGCCAGCTGCGCGCCGAGCACGTGAACATCCGCCAGGCGCTCGACCACGGCCTAGGCGGAGGCGGCAGGCCCAGTGTCGGCCGACCCAGTGGCGACACCGCGCCCGAGCGAGCCAGGGCCGCCGCCCGTCTCGCCGCGGCGCTGTTCCCCTACTGGACGATGTCTGGGTCGTTCCGTGAGGGCATCTACTGGCAGGACAGGGTGCTCGACCGGTTCCCCAGGCCATCGGCCGAGCGGGCGAGCGCGCTGGCCAACAGGGCGCTGCTTGCCACCGCGGCGGGCGCCCACGAGGCCGTCGACGACGCCGACGAGGCCATCGCCATGGCGGCACGGCTCGGCGACGAGCGCACCCAGGCGCGGGCCTTTCTCGCGCGTCAGTTCGCGCTTACCACCGCGGGCCGGTACCGGGAGGCGCTCGAGGTGGCGAAGCAGACGCGGTGGCGCCTCGAGGCACTGGGCGCGGAGCACGCGCTGCGCACGCTCGACATGCAGCTCGCCCTCACGTACGTGCACTCGCGCAATCCCGAGGCGGCACTCGAGCACAGCCAGCGGCTCCTCCAGGCCCTCCGCCCAGGTGAACGCTGGCTGCGCGGCAACGCGTACGCACTGTCCGCACTCGCCTACTACCTGCAGCCCGGCCGGCGGGCCGAATGCGCGAGCGCGGCAGGCTCCGCACTGCGGGCCACCCTGGAGATCGGCAACCTGGTGGGCGTGGGCTACTCGCTCGAGGTCTTCGCATGGCTGGCCGCGGACGCGGGACGGTGCCAGCGGGCAAGCTGGCTGCTCGGCGCGGCGCACGCCGTGTGGGACCGGACCGGCGGCAGGCTCAGCGGCAGTGCCGTGCTCGAGAGCTACCACAAGCGGGCCGCGGGGATCGCGGAGGGCGTACTCGGCGCGGCGAAGTACACGGAACTGCACGCGGCGGGCGCCACCAGGCGCCAGGCTCAGATCGCCGCGCTCACGCTGGCCGGCGCCGACGTTCTCCCCGAGCCGCCCGCAGAGAGCAGCGACGGCGAGCACGGCGACTGGCTGGGCGGCGAGGTACTCACCAGCCGCGAGCGGCAGATCGCGGAGCTGGTCGCGCGCGGGCTGTCCAACAGGGAGATCGCGGAACGGCTCGTCATTTCCAAGCGGACGGTGGACGCGCACATCAATCACATCTTCGGCAAGCTCGGGCTCTCCTCGCGGGTGCAGCTGACCATCTGGCTGCGCGGCCGTACTCAGTCGCCGGCTGCCGACGAGCTGTCAGCGGCCGTTCGCGCCTAGTACCCCGGAGACATGTACTGCGGTTAGGGCAAAATCCGGCGCTGTTTGACCGCTTTGTCTCACCGAAAGTCGGTATATCTCTGCCGGTACGCGGAAGGCCGCGCGGATCGCCGGGATGGCGTAGGGCCTGGTGGCATACACTAAGCGGACTGTGAACGTCTGATCACGTAAACCGCATCACGGGGTGCGTCGCGCCCCGATGTCGTGAGGATCGCATGCACGCCGGCAAGACGACGGGCCAGCACGCGCTCCCGGTCGAGACGACCGGCTTCGTGGGCCGGGAGACGGAGCTCGCCCGGCTGACCGCGCTGCTCGGGCACGCGAGGCTCATCACGGTGACCGGGCCAGGCGGCGTCGGCAAGACCAGGCTCGCACTGCGCGCCGCGGCGCGGGCCGCCGCTCGCTTCGCCGACGGCATCTGCCTGGCGGACTTGTCCGGGCTGAGCGGGCCGGGTCACGGCGACGCCGACCCTGGCGATCCCGGCCGTGTGGCGCCCACGGTTGCCGCCGCGCTCGGCCTGCCAGAACCGCAGGGACAGCCCGCGCTCGACGCGGTGCTCGCCCACCTGCGCGAGCGTCAGCTGCTGCTGATCCTCGACACCTGCGAGCACCTCATCGACGCGTGCGCGCTGTTCGCCGAGGCGGTCATCGCCAGGGCGCCGCAGGTCACCATGCTCGCCACGAGCAGGGAGCCGCTCGACGTGAGCGGCGAGAACGCGTGCCCGCTCGGCCCGCTGCCTGTCCCGCCGGCGGAGAGCGTGGAGACCGCGGGACCCGATGACAGGGGCGGCGGTTACAGCGGTGCTGGCTGCGGAGGGCCGGACCTGCGAGGCACCGCCGTCGAGCTGTTCTGCCAGCGCGCGGCCGCCGCGGTACCCGGCTTCACCGTCGGCGCCGCCGAGCTGCCCGCGGTGGCCGGCCTGTGCCGGCGGCTCGACGGGATGCCGCTTGAAATCGAGCTCGCCGCGGTCCGGCTGCGCGCGCTGCCGATCGCCGAGCTCGCCGGCCGCGTCGACCAGCCGCTCGCCCTGCTGACGAGCGGGCACCGCGGCGGCAGGCACCGGACGCTGCGGGACTCGATCGGCTGGAGCCATCAGCTGTGCACCCCGGGCGAGCAGGCGATGTGGGCGCGCCTTTCTGTCTTCGCCGGACCGTTCACAATGCTGGCCGCCGAGGAGGTCGGCGGCGACACTGACCTCGGCCCGGTCCCGCCCTTGATCGTCCGGCTGGTGGACAAGTCCGTGCTGACCAGGCTCGGCCCGGCGGCCGGCGACGGCCAGCCGGTCAGGTACCTGATGCCAGGTGCGATCCGCGAGTTCGGCGCGGAGCGGCTCGCCGCGGCAGAATCCGAATACACGGGCTCTGGACGCTCGGGGTCCGGACGCGCGAGGCCCGCGGTCCGCGACCGGCTCATCGCCAGGTACCTGGCCATGGCCGAGCATTTCCGCGACCACTACCTCGACGACGACGAGGGCAGCCTGCTGCGCGAGCTCCGCCGGGAGCACGACAACCTCGGCGCGGCGCTCCGCAGTGCGTTCGGCGATGTCGGCGCGGACGCCAGTGACGGTGACGCCGGGAACCGCCGGCTCAGGGCGGAGATTCGCGCCGGGGCTGGCGTCGCGCTTGCCAACGCGCTGTCCGGCTACTGGCTGGCCCGCGGACTGCCGGGTGAGGGCAGCCAGTGGCTCGGTCGTGCCGTCGATGCCGCCGAGCCCGGCTCCGCCGCGCAGGGCGCCGCGCTCGTCGCGCGCGGCAGGCTGCGCGCGATGCGCGGCGAGGCCCGCCTGGCGCTCGATGACGCGTACCGCGCCCGCGACATCGCCGCCGGCCAAGGCGACCATGTGCTTGCCGGGCGGTGTCACCTGGTCGAGAGCCTGGCACAGTGCGTGCGCGGGGACCTGGCCGGCGCCGCGGCGGCCGCGGGCACGGCGCGGCGGCTGCTGACGGCGGCCGGCGACCTGGGCGGGCTGACCGACCTTGACGCGCAGCTGGGCTACCTGGCGCTGCTTAGCGGGGACGTCGAGGGCGCGCTCGGTCAGGTGGAGGACGGCCTTCGCCGGCTCGGCGGCTCACGCGAGCGCTGGCTGCACGCACGCCTTTACCTGCTCGCCTCGCTCGCCCTGTACCGGGGCGGCCGCGACATCGAGGCCACCTGGACGGTGACCCGCGCGCTCCGGGTGCGGCACGAGGCAGGGGACGTCCCAGGCACCGCCTTCGCGCTCGAGATCCTCGCCTGCCTTGCCGCCAGGTCGGGCGCGGGGCAGCGGACCGCCTGGCTGCTCGGCGGCGCGGACGCGCTGTGGCTGCGGTCCGGCGGGCGCCACGCAATCAGCGCGGCATTCGAGCGGGCGCGCGCGGACGCCGCCGCCGGCGCCGCGGCCGCGCTCGGCGACGAGCGATTCGCCGACCTGTTCACGCGGGGCCGCAGGCAACCGCTCGGTCAGCTTGTCGCCCTCGCGCTCAACGAGGCCGCGAGCCCGGTCGGCGCCCTCCGCGCAGATAACACGGGACCCGTGGCCGACACGGAGCCCAGGGGTAACGCGGATACGGATATCAGGCTGCCCAGCCAGCTCACCGCCCGCGAGCGGGAGATCGCCAGCCTGGTCACCGTCGGCCTGTCCAACAAGCAAATCGCGGAGCGGCTGTTCATCTCCCGCCGCACCGTTGACGCGCACCTTGAGCACATATTCGGCAAGCTCGGAATTACGTCCCGAGTAATGCTCACCATCCAGTTGCGGGAGCATTCCGCCGGGATGGCCGCAAACGTGAACGCCTGACGTTTCCGATCGCACCGGATTGCCACCAACGTGGCACCCAGTGCCGTTGAGCTGTTCATTCGCAGCACGCTTTCGTAACCAAATCTGCCGCGTTCTTTAGTTGACGCCCGGGCGGTGACATGATGGGACCGGGGGGTTGACATGAGTTTCAATAGGGTCGTGGCTCCGCGGGGAGGAATCCCGGCGGAGCCAAATGAATTCGTCGGACGGACGGCTGAGCTGCGTCAGCTGGACGATCTGCTGAGCGGCACGCGCCTTGTCACGCTCGCCGGTCCCGGTGGCGTCGGCAAGACCCGCATAGCGCTGCGCGCCGCCGCGGCGGCTGCGCCCAGGTACCCGGACGGCGTGTGGCTGGTGAAACTGTCCGGGCTGAGCGACCGCAGGCTGCTGCCGCATATCATCGCGCAACGGATCGGCGCCGCCGAGCACTTCGCCGGGTCGCCGTCCGACGCGCTGCTCGCCCACCTGCGGGACCGGCACCTGCTGCTGATCCTCGACACCTGCGAGCACCTCATCGACGCCTGCGCGGAGCTGGCCGACGCCATCGTCGCCGGCGCGCCGTCCGTCACCGTGCTCGCCACCAGCCGCGAGCCGCTCAACGTCACTGGTGAGACCACCGTGACGGTCGGCCCGCTGCCGGTTCCAGGGGCGGGATCTGGCGAAGGGATGATCGATCTCGAGGAGCGGGCCGGAGCGGGCGGCGGCGAGCGGACCCCGGCCGACCGCGGCGATGCCGTGGAGCTCTTCGCGCGACGGGCGGCCGTCGCGGTGCCCGGGTTCGCGGTGACCGAGGCCAACAGGGCCGAAGTGGTCAGGCTCTGCCGGCGCCTCGACGGCGTGCCGCTGACCATCGAGCTCGCGGCCGGCCGGCTCAGGCAGTTTTCGCCCGCCGAGATCAGCCGGCGCCTCGACAGCCGGCTCGCGCTGCTCACCGGGAGCGGCGACCCGGACCACAAGCACGCGACCGCGCGCGACGCCATCGCCTGGAGCTACGACACCTGCACGACCACGGAACGGACGCTGTGGGCGCGGCTGTCGGTGTTCCCCGCCAGCTTCGACGCCGCCGCCGCGGCGGAGGTGTGCGCGAGCGGCGAGCTCGCCGGCACAGAGATCTTCGAGACGATCCCGCGGCTCGCGGACAAGTCCCTGATCATGCAGGCGGGCTCGGACGGGCGCGGTCGGCCCCGCTACCGGATGCTCGACACCATTCGCGAGTTCGGCGCGGAGCAGCTCGCGGCGTCCGGCGAGGACGTCGGCATCCGCGACCGTTTCATCGCCCGCTACCTGGCGATGGCCAGGCACGTCGACGAGCACGTGTTCGGCGACGAGCAGATGGAGCTGTTCTGCGAGCTGCGCAGGGAGCAGGCGAGCATCAGGGCGGCGCTCGAGTACTCGCTCGGCGGACGGGTCAGGCAGCCGGACAGGGAGCGGGACGGCGCCGAGCTGACCACCCGGCTATGGGCCTACTGGGTCTCCTTCGGGCGGATGGTCGAGGCCGACTACTGGCTGAGCAAGGCGCTCGAGCTCATCCCCGACCCGTGCCCGCAGCGGGCGTGGATTCTCGCGGTCCGCTGTTTCCTCGGTGCCGTGCGCGGCGCCATCCCCCAGGCGGTGGCCGACGGGCGGGCGGCGGTCAGGCTCGCGGAATCGCTGCGGCGGCCGCTGATAGCGGGCCGTGCGCACATCAGCCTGTGCCTGGCGCTGACCTTCGCCGGGCGGCTGGACGCAGCCGCCCGCTCGGGCAGGGCCGCGGAGCGCCGGCTGACGCCGCTCGGCGACGTCACCGGGCTGATCGTCCTCGACGCGCATCTGGCGCTGCTGCACCAGGGCCTCGGCCAGCCGGACGAAGCCATCGCCTGCTACCAGCGGGGCATCGCCCGCTTCGGTGAGCACAGCGGCGAGCGCATCTACCACGGGTACCTGCACGTGGCCGGCGCGTTCGGCTACCTGGAGCTGCCCGGCATGGAGGCCGAGTCGGCCAAGGTGCTGTCGCTTGCGCTGCTCGCCAAGTACGACCTGGACGAGGTCACGGGAACGGCCTACTCGCTCGAGCTGCTCGGCTGGCTCGCCACCGGGGCCGGCAGGCACTCGCGTGCCGCCTGGCTGATGGGCTCGGCCGACCCCCTGTGGGTGCGTTGCGGCGCCCGGCTCAGCAACGCCGTGCTGTGGGAGCCGCGGCACGAGCAGGCCGTTGCCGTCGCTCGTGAGGCACTCGGCGCCGAGCGCTATGCGGAGCTGTTCGAGGCGGGCCGGCAGCATCCGCTTGACCAGGTGGTCGCGCTCGCGATCAACGACGCAGACACGCTCGACGGCAGCGTCCGCGGGCTTGCCCAGGCCGACGGGCACACCGGGCCCTCGGGGCTCAGCGACCACGAGCGGGAGATCGCCTTCCTCGTGGCGACCGGGCTGCCCGCCAGGCAGATCGCCAGGCAGCTGTTCACCACCCCGCGCCGGGTCGAGGAGCAGCTCAAGGGGATCTTCGCGAAGCTCGGCATCTCGTCGGCGAAGCAACTCGGGCCCGGGCTCGGCGAGGAGCTTGCCTCGCGGCCAGGGCCGTCGGTGCCGACGCCGTCAGCCCCGTCGCCGTCGGAGGGGTCCGCGCTGCCGCGCGGCTCCGCCGCGAGGCGCCGCTAGAGATTGCCGCGCTTGGCCTGCTCCCGCTCGATCGCCTCGAACAGCGCCTGGAAGTTGCCCTTGCCGAAGCCGAGCGAGCCGTGCCGCTCGATGAACTCGAAGAACACGGTCGGCCTGTCGCCGATCGGCTTGGTGAAGATCTGCAGCAGGTAGCCGTCCTCGTCGCGGTCCACCAGGATGCCGCGCGCCTGGAGCTCAGCGACGGGGACCCGGACCTCGCCGATGCGCTGCCGCAGCACCGGGTCGGTGTAGTACTCCTCTGGCGTGGCGAGGAACTCCACGCCGCGCGCCCTGAGCTCGTCCACCGTGGCGCAGATGTCCGGCGTGGCCAGGGCCAGGTGCTGCACGCCAGGGCCGCCGTAGAACTCCAGGTACTCGTCGATCTGTGACTTCTTCTTGCCCTGGGCCGGCTCGTTGAGCGGGAACTTCACCCGGTGGTCGCCGCTCGCCACGACCTTGCTCATCAGCGCCGAGTACTCGGTGGCGATGTCGTCGCCGACGAACTCCGCCATGTTGGTGAAGCCCATCACGCGGTTGTAGAAGACCACCCATTCGTCCATGTGGCCGAGTTCCACGTTGCCGACGACGTGGTCGAGCGCGACGAAGGCGGGTTCTGCTACCTGGGCGTCGGCCCGGCTGGTGCGCGGCTCGTAGCCCGGCAGGTAGACACCGTGATAGCGGGACCGGTCCACCAGCGTGTGCGTGGTGTCGCCGTAGGTCTTGAGCGTGGCGGTGCGCACTGTGCCGCGGGAGTCCGTCACATCGTGCGGTTCGGTCACGACAGTGGCGCCGGCCTTACGGGCGTGCGCGACGCACTTGTCCACGTCGGGCACCTCGAGCGCCACGTCGAGCACGCCGTCGCCGTGCCTGCGGTGGTGATCGGCGACCGGGCTGTCCGGGCTGACCGCGCCCATCACCACGAACCTGACCTTGCCCGCTCGCAGCACGTAGGAGTGATGGTCGCGGTTCCCCGTCGACGGGCCCGAGTACGCCTCGAGCCGCATACCGAACGCCAGCTGGAAATACAGCGCCGCCTGCGTCGCATTCCCCGAGGCCCAGACCACCGCGTCCCAGCCGTTGACGGGGAACGGGTCGGTGCTGATGTCATGGGCAACCACGCCGGTCAGCCGGTCGGTGTCGGTTTCCAGATAGCTGACGGTCATCGGGTGCCTCCCGCTCGTTTGGTTGCCCAGTTAGGGTCATCAGAACGGGTGCGGCCTGCCCTAGTCAACCAACCCATTTCTTGATAGCCGGGTTGAGCATTATGCGGAGCAGATACAGCTCTAAGCTATGCATATTGACTAGCTTGGTTTAACCCTTCCCGGGAGTTGGCACCGTATGCAGGAACTCGACGCGCTCGACCTGGCGCTGGTCACCGCACTGCGGGAGAACCCGCGCGCCGGGGTGCTCGAACTGTCCCGGGTCACCCGCGTCGCACGGGCCACCGCGGAGTCCCGGCTGCGCCGGATGGAGCAGGCCGGGGTCATCACCGGCTACGGGCCGGATATCGACGTGGCCGCCGCCGGGTTCGCCGTGCTCGCGTTCGTCACGCTGGAGATCGCCCAGGGCGCACTCTCGGCGGTGCAGGCGGACCTCGCGGCGATTCCCGCGGTGCTCGAGGCGTACGCGGTCACCGGGTCGGCGGACGTCGTGTGCAAGGTCGCGGCGACCTCGCACGCCGACCTGCAGCAGGTGCTGCTGCGCATCGACTCCTCGCCGTCGGTCGCGCGGTCCACGTCCGCGATCGTGCTCTCCACGGTGACCGCGCCGCGGGACCTGCCGTTGCTTCAGTCGCGCGAGCCCGCGTCCGCGCCGCGGTCACCCTCGTTTCGCTGAGCCCGGTGCTGCCGGGCCTGCTTTCCATCGTGTGAGTGCCGTTGGGCCGGCCGGAGCCGGCCGGAGCCGGCTCAACGGCACTCGCTTGGCCGCGGGACGGGCCGCGCGCGTCAATGCGAGTCGGTGAGACCGGCCCATGGCGAGTCCGCGCTGGCGGGTTCAGCGACATTAGCTGTTAGGCGCGTGAGCAACGTGATCAGCGTCGCTATCTCCGCCTCGGCCACGCCGGTACGCAGCCGCTCGTCGAAGGCGACGGCGGCCTGGCGGAGGCGGAGGAACGCCGCTTCGCCTTCTTCGGTGAGTTTTACAAGCTGGATGCGGCGGTTGGCGGTGTCGCGGGTCCGGGTGATGAGGCCGGCCGCGTCCATCGCGTTCAGGTGGTGAGTGAGCGTGGCCTCACGGATGCCGACCGCCTCCGCGAGCTCGCGCTGGGTCCCTGGCCTGCGGATCTTCAGGTTGAGCAGGATCAGCCAGACCGGAAGGCTGCCGCCCGCTTCGGCCAGGGCCTCGTCGAAGGCGCGGCCGACGGCCCGGGCCGCCTGGTTCAGGCGCAGTCCGATCGGGACGGGAAACGGGTCCGGCATGGGTGCCAGCCTAACAGCCATCCATCGACCTCTAACCATTTGACATCTAACTCTTAGATATCTAACCTACATCTTATGGATCGCATCGAGAGATTCGACGGACAGGTCGCCCTGGTCACCGGCAGCTCACGCGGCATCGGGGCCGCCATCGCGGCACGGCTCGCCCGCGGCGGCGCGGTGGTCGCCGTGCACGGCCGCGACCCGGAAAGCGTCCGCACGGCCGCGGCCCTGGTCGCCGCGGAAGGCGGCAAGGCCATCCAGGTGACCGGCGACGTGACCGACTTCGCGCAGGTGGAGGAGATCCGGGCACAGGTCGAGGCCGGGGCCGGCCCGGTGGGCATTCTTGTCGCCAACGCGGGCGGCAGCCTGACGCCGCCCGCCCCGATCGAGGAGATTCCGGTGGACGGCTGGCGTGCCAGCGTCGACGGCAACCTGCTGGCCACGTTTCTCACCCTGAAGAGCTTCCTGCCGGGGATGAAGGAGCGGCGCCGCGGCTGCGTCATCACCATCGGCTCGTCGGCCGGGCGGCGCGCCGACCCGCGCTCGCCCATCCCCTACGCGGTGAGCAAGGCGGGGATCGCCCTGCTCACCCAGGAGGTCGCGGCGCAGGCCGGGCCCTGCGGCGTGCGGGTCAACTGCATCGCGCCGGAGACGATCCTGACCGAGGGGAACCGGCGGCGGATCCCGGCCGGCCAGCAGGCCGCACTGGCCGACTGGCACCCGCTGAAACGGCTCGGCACACCGGAGGACGTCGCGGCGGCCGCCGCGTTCCTCGCGTCCGACGGCGCGGCGTGGATCACCGGCGTGGTCCTCGACGTGGCCGGCGGCGCGGTACTCGTCTAGCTCGTCTGGCTCATTCAGTCCTCGTCCAGCCTTCGTCCAGTGCTCGCCCAGCCTGCGCCCAGCCCGCGGCCAGTCAAGGAAAGGAACACCGTCATGGCCATGACCGCATTCCCGGAAAGCACCGCCGCCGCTGGGCGGCGGCAGGCCCGCATCATGCGGGTCGTCAACGTCCCCATGCGCGCCGTTCTGCGGCTGCCGTTCCGGACTCCCCTGTCCGGGAACCTGATGCTGATCTCCTACACGGGGGTGAAGTCGGGCAAGGCATACCTCCAGCCGGTGAGCTACGCCAGGGACGGCGAGACGCTGCTCACGCCGGGTGGCGGCAACTGGACGCGCAACCTCGGCGGGCACCGGGAGATCCGTCTCCGGCTGCGCGGCCGCAGGGTGCCCGCGCACGCCGACCTGGTACGCGACCCGGCTGAGGTGGAGCGACTGCTCGGCGTCATCGCGGCGGGCAACCCGCGCGCGATGCGGTACATACCGATACCGCGCAGGGCCGACGGGCGGCTGGAACCTGACGCCCTGGCCGCCGCCATCGCACACGGCTTCCGCATCGTGCGCTGGCACCTGCACGACCAGCCCGCATAGCGTTCACCGGGGGTCTATTACTACGTCGCGTAGTAGGCAGTTATAGGCTGAGCATCATGGGTGCGAATCAGCACTATCTCTTCGAAGCGCGGCAAATGCAGGCGCTTTCGCTGGCCGTGCACATCCCGCTGGTGTGCTTCGGCATCGCCTTTCCCGTCCTTGTCCTGTTCGCCGAGTGGCGCTACCTGCGGACCGGGGACGACCTGTACCGGGTGCTCGCCCGCCGCTGGTCGCGGATCATGCTGGCGCTGTTCGCGGTCGGTGTCGTCACCGGCACCATCCTGTCCTTCGAGCTCGGGCTGCTGTGGCCGGCCTGGATGCAGAACTTCGGCAACGTCTTCGGTCTCGGGTTCACGCTCGAGGGATTCTCCTTCTTCCTCGAGGCCATCTTCATCGGGATCTATGCCTACGGCTGGGACCGGCTCTCGCCACGCGCGCACTTCCTGTCCGGCATCCCGGTCGCGGTCGCCGGGGTGGCCGGGTCGCTCTTCGTCATCGCGGTGAACGGCTGGATGAACCATCCATCGGGGTTCACGCTTGTCGACGGGCGCGCGACGGACGTGCACCCGTGGCAGGCACTGTTCGCCAACCCGATGTTCTGGAGCGAGTACGTGCACATGTACTTCGCCGCGTACATCGTGTGCGGGTTCCTGCTCGCCGCGGCCTACGCGTCGGCGTTCCTGCGCGGGCGGCACGGCCGCTACGAGCGGACGGCGCTCGGCATCACGCTGTCCGCCGCGTCGGTCGCCGCGCCGCTCCAGGTGATCGTCGGCGACTGGGCGGCCAGGGACGTGGCCACCTACCAGCCGGTCAAGCTCGCCGCGATGGAGGGCCTGGCAAGCACGACCCGCGGCGCGGCGGAGCACCTGCTCGGCTGGTACAACGGGCACGCGGTGGTGTGGGGCGTGGAGATTCCGCGGCTGCTGTCGCTGCTCGCGGCCCACAACCCGAACGCCGTGATCAGGGGCCTGAACATCGTGCCGCTCGCCGACCAGCCGCCGGTCAACGTGGTGCGGCTGTCGTTCCAGACGATGGTCGGCATCGGGACGCTGCTCGCGCTGCTCGGCCTGGTGTACCTGTTCCTGCGCTTCCGGCGCCGCGGCATGCCCCGGCTCTTGCTGTGGGCGGTCGTCGCCGCCGGGCCGCTGTCGGTGGTCGCGCTGATCACCGGCTGGATCACCACTGAGGTCGGCCGCCAGCCATGGATCGTCTACGACGTGATGCGGGTGTCCCAGGCGGTCACCGGGGCGAGCGCGATCCCCGTCGGCTACGGCGCGCTGACCGCGGTGTACCTGATCCTGGCCGTGATCGTGTACGCGATCCTGCGGCGGCTCGCCCGGGTGCCGCTGCCTGCCGTGCCCGCCACGCCCGCTACGGAGGCGAACGATGGCTTACGTTCCCGTCGCCTTCATGCTGGCCGGCATGGCGGCGTACACCGTGCTGGCCGGCGCCGACTTCGGCGCAGGGCTGTGGTCGCTGCTCGCCACCGGACGGCGCGGCGAGCCTTCCGCCGCGCGGATACGCGATCAGGCGAGGCACGCCATGGGGCCGGTCTGGGAGGCCAACCACGTCTGGCTGATCTTCGTGCTCGTCGTGTGCTGGACGGCCTACCCGGTGGCCTTCGGCTCGATCACCTCCACGCTGGCGGCTCCCTTGATGATCGCCGCGGTCGGCATCATCTTCCGCGGCGCCGCGTACGCGCTGCGCGGGCAGGGCGCCTCCCGCGCGGCGGAGAACCTGTTCGCAGTGTCGTCGGTGCTCACACCATTCGCGCTCGGCACGGCGGTCGGCGCGATCGCCACCGGCCGGGTCCCGGTGGGCAACGCCCTCGGCAACGAGGTCACCGCGTGGCTGAATCCGCCGTCGGTGCTGATCGGCGCGCTGGCCGTCGTGTTCTCCGGATACCTGGCTGCCGTCTACCTGGCCGCCGACTCGGTGCGCTACGGGGAGCCGGACCTCGCCGATGCCTTCAGGCAGCGCGCGCTGCTCGCCGGGCTGGTGTCGGGTGCGCTGGCCCTCGCCGGGCTGCTGGTGATGCGCGGGTCGGGGCTCGACCTGACGCACGGCGCGGCGCTTGTCCTTGTCTGCGTGTCGGGCGCCGCCGGGCTCGTCACGCTCGCGCTTTGCCGACGGTCGAAGTTCTCGCTGGCCAGGCTGACGGCCGCGCTCGCCGTCGCCGCGGTGGTGGCCGGCTGGGCGGCGGCACAGGCGCCGCGCTTCCTGCCGGGCATGACCGTGACGCAGGCGGCCACGGGCCGGTCCACCCTGGTCGCCCTGATCATCAGCGTCGCGTGCGGTTCGGTGATCCTGATCCCGTCGCTCGTCCTGCTGTTCACGCTGTTCCTGCGCGGCCGCCTCGACACCCCCGAGTCGCACGCGCCCAGCGAGTCACCCACCGCATCTCCCGGCGCGCCGACCACACCGGACCTGGCCGAGGGTGCTCGCGAGGGGGGACGGGTCCCACCGCACGCACGCGAGTGGGCCGGGGCCGCCGTGGCGGGGCTGCTGATCGGAGCGGTGCTGTTGGTGTTCACCGATGCGACCTGGACGCACGCGGTCGGAGTGGCGGGACTCCTGTTGTGTGCCATCGGGGTCTTCACCCTGACCGCCACGTCGTCCGACGGCTGAGCACTGTTTCCCGTCCAGCCCCTCACCTTTGCATAGCTGGCGCGCGGACATATGCCACCAATCGGACACGAAAGTGGGCGCCAGCTATGCAAAGAGGCGCCGCGCCTTCCACTTTGCTTAACCGGGCGTGGGACATAAGCCGCTAATCGGGCGTGATCATGGTCCGCTGGTAAGCAAAGTGGGCAATTGTGGTCGCCGGGTATGCAAAGAGTGGGATGGGCTCGGGATGGAGCGAGTCGTCAGGATCTTGAAGTATCGCGGGTGGCTTCGCCGGCCGGCCGCAGGTGCCTGGTCCGGCCGGCGAAGCCACGCCCCCGTTCGGGATGAGCTTTCTTGATCTTCAGGATTTGAGGGTCAGGCGACCGCGGGACATCACGGCGACCCGCTGGGCGCGGCGGGTGACCGCGCCGTCGTGGCTGACCAGGATGAGGGTGAGGCCGCGCTCGCGCCACAGCTTCTCCATCAGCGCGATGATCTCGTCGCGGGTTTCCTCGTCCAGGTTGCCTGTCGGCTCGTCGGCGAGCAGCACCTTCGGCTCCTTGACCAGGGCGCGGGCGATCGCGACGCGCTGTTGCTGCCCGCCAGATAGTTGAGAAGGGAGATGCCCCGCGCGGTCGGCCAGGCCCACGCTGTCCAGCGCACTGGTCACCCGGCGATGCCGGACGGCCGGGCTGCCGCCGAGCGGGACAAGCGCGGTCTCCACGTTCTCGTGCGCGGACAGGGTGGGGATCAGGTTGAAGGTCTGGAAGATGAAACCGATCGCGGTGGCGCGCAGCCTGCTCAGCGCGGCGTCCGGGAGCCTGCCGAGGTCGTGGCCGTCAAGCCGCACCTGACCCGTGGTCGGCCTGTCCAGGCCGCCGAGCAGGTTGAGCAGCGTCGACTTGCCGTGCCCGGTGCGGCCCCTGATCGCGATCCACTCGCCGTCTTCGATGGTCAGGTCGACGCCGTCGACGGCGGGCACCATCGCCGGGCCGCGGCGGTACACCTTGGACACGCCTGCCAGTTCGTACATCGTGCTCACCCCACCTTGGAGAGTGCGTCGGCAGGGCGCAGCCTGCCGATCCGCCAGCTGCCGAATACCCCGGCGAGCAGGCCGCCCGCCAGGGCGAGTGCCACGGCGACGATGATCGCCGTTCCGCCGACCGACGCGATCATCGGCACGGACACCGTGTGGCTGCTCGTCGGGTCGACCGCGCCGTTCGGCGTCATCATGCGCAGCCCCGTCGCCTGGGTCAGCGTCGCCGACAGGGACGGCGCGATCGCGTTGATGGTCGCCGCCCCCGCGTAGCCGAGACCGATGCCGAGCGCGGCGCCGAGCACGCCGACCGCGATGGACTCCCCCATGACCTGGGCGATGATCCGGCGGCCGCGCCAGCCGAGCGCCTTGAGGGTGCCGAACTCGCGCACCCGGCGCGCGACGGCCGCCATCGTCAGCAGCACGGCGACGGCGAACGCGGCGATCAGCACCAGGACGGACAGCCACTTGCCGAGATCGTCGGCGAGCCGGGCGGCGGACGTTACCGAGCCGCTGACCTGGCTGGCCAGGCTGCTCGGGGTGGTGATCGTGGCGCTCGGCAGCAGCTTGGCGATCTCCTTCTGCACCGCGTCGATGGCGGTGCCGCTCGACGCGGTCACGTAGATCGTGTTGACCTCATTCGTGAGGCTCTTACCTGCCGGGCCGTTTGTGGCGACAGCCTGGGCACGGGTCAGCGGAATGTAGACGTTCGGCGGGCCGCTCGCCTCGGGCTGGGTGACGATGCCGATGATGGTGAACTTGACGCCGCCGATCTTCATCGTGCCGCCGGCCTTGAGGCTGTGCGAGGTCGCGTAGTTCTTGTCGACCAGGGCGACGTTGGCCTTCGCGTCGGCGGACGTGAAGCCGCGCCCGGAGGTGAGCACTGCCTCGCTGAGCGGGCCGAGCTTCTGGTGGGCAAGGTCGGTGCCGTCCACGGTGAACGAGACTGGCTGCGCCATGGTCTGCGACACCGTGGTCTGGTTGTCGGTGAGCAGCAGGCCGCCGGCCGCGGCGGACACGTCGCGCAGCGCCCTGATCTTGGCGACCTCCGACTGGCTGATCGGCCCGTTGGCGGTGCCGACCAGGTTGTCGATCGTGTAGCCGTTCTTGAGCGAGTGGCATTTGCCGTTGACGCACATCTGGGCACCGTTCGGTCCCATCATGATGCCTATCCGGACGCCACCGCCGCTGCCGCTCTTGCTTGTCGGGCCCTGTGCGGACGGCGGCTTTCCGGTCACGGTGATGTCGGTGCCGACGCCGTAGAGGCCCTTAAGCACGCCTGCCTGCGCGTTCCTGACGCCGGCCGAGGCGGCGGTCACGGTGAGCACCAGGCCCACGCCGATGGCGAGGCCTAGCGCGATGAAGACCGATTGCCGCATCCGGCGGCGCAGTTCCCTGAAGAGATACGTGAAGTAGAACATGCCGCCTGTTGTAGGGCGGTGCCGGTTGCGCGGCGGTGACGCGAGGTGCGGGCTGGCGCCGCACCTCGGGGTCGCAGGGGTCGTCCCCGCCGGGAGATGAACGCGTAACCGTGGTGCAACCGGCGGGCGGGCAGGCTGGCGTCTCGCGGAGGTGAGGCGCTGATGCCAGCGGCAGACGATGAATTTGACCAGCTCGATGACCAGCGGAACCTCGACGACGAGCGGTTCGTTGGCGAGGACGACCTGGATGACGACGAGCCCGATGACGGACGGGGGTGGGCCTGGCCGGCGGGCGGGTACCCGCCACCGCCGCCTTCCGGTCTGCGCCGCCGTCCTGTGGTGCTGATCGTGACCGCGGTGGTCGCGGCGGCGGCCGGGTTCGGCGTCGTCGCGGCCGCCATGCACGACGTGACGGGGAGCCCGGCCACGGCCAGCGCGACGCCGGACAACGGCTCCTCGGGGACCGGGTCGCTTGGCACTGGTTCGCCGGGGGGCGGGCAGTCGCTGCTCCCGCCGCAGTCGGGCGGCGGATCGATCCCGACACCCGGTCCCGGTGAGAAGTTGCAGCTTCAGCTCGGCGGGCGGGTCACGGCGGTGAGCGCGGCCTCGATCACGGTCGGCGCGGGCGGCCAGTCGGTCACCGCGATCGTGACCAGGGCAACCAAGGTCAGCGGCAAGGTTTCGAGCATCGCGGGCATCAAGGTCGGCGACATGGTGTCCGCGACGATCACCGGCACCGACGGCAAGCTGACCGCCGACACCATCCAGGATCCCGCCAGCATGCCCTGAGCTGACGCTCAGCGACGCGGAGTTGCATGAGCTGTATCTTCGCCCACGCCCAGCAGGGAGACCGACGATGCGGGTGCTCGTGATCGAAGACGACGCTGAGCTCGCGACGGCGATCGCCGCCGGGCTCCGGCTGGAGGGCCTCGCGGTGGACACGGCGCTCGACGGCGACGCCGGTCTTGAGCGTGCCCTGGTCAACGACTACGACGTGGTTGTGCTCGACAGAGACCTGCCGGGCACGCACGGCGACGAGGTGTGCGGGCAGCTAGCCGGGGCGGCGAGAGCCGGCATCCTGATGCTGACCGCGTCCGGCACGGTCGAGGACCGGGTGGCCGGGCTCGGCCGCGGCGCGGACGACTACCTGCCCAAGCCGTTCGCCTTCGCCGAGCTTGTCGCCAGGATCCGGGCGCTTGCCCGCCGGTCACATCCGGCGGTGCCGCCGGTGCTTGCGGCCAAGGGCATCACGCTCGACCCGGCCAGGCGCGTTGCGGTCAGGGACGGGCGGCCGCTCGACCTCGGGCCCAAGGAACTGGCACTGCTCGAACTGCTGATGGCGGCCAACGGCCGGGTTGTTTCCGCCGAGGAACTGCTTGAGCGGGCCTGGGACGAGATGGCCGACCCGTTCAGCACCTCCGTGAAGGTCACCGTCAGCCGGCTGCGCCGCAAGCTCGGCGAGCCGCCGGCGATCGAGACGGTCGCGCAGGCGGGATACCGGATATGAGCATCCCGGTGGAGCGGCAATGACCCGCGGCAGCGTACGGCTCCGGCTGACCCTGCTGTTCGCCAGCCTGTTCCTCGCGGCGGGAGCCGGGCTTGTCGGCATCACCTACGCGCTGGTCAGCCACGCCACGAACGGCATCATCGTGGCGCGGTCCAACGGCACGACGATAGAGGAGCCAGCGGCTTCCGGCGTGCCGACGGGGGCCGACGGGTCGGGGTCGCTCGGGTCCGGGTCGCTCGGGTCCGGAACCCTCGGGCTTGGCACTTCGGGGGGGTCGGGGACGGAGGTGACCCTGCCCAGCGGGTTCCCCGATCCAGGGAAGGAGCTCAACGCCGCGACGACCCAGTACGCGAGCGAAACGCGCAGCGCGGAGAACGAGGCGCTGCTGCTCTACTCGGGCATCGCGCTCGGGATCATGCTGGTGGTCTCGGCGGTGCTCGGCTGGTTCGCGGCCGGGCGCGCGCTGCGCCCGCTGCGCCGTATCACCGCCGCGGCCAGGCGAATCTCCGTGACGAACCTGCACGAGCGGCTGGCACTCGCCGGGCCTGAGGACGACGTGCGGGAGCTGGCCGACATGATCGACAGCCTGTTCGCCAGGCTCGACGCGTCGCTGCAGGCGCAGCGGCAGTTCGTCGCCAACGCCTCACACGAGCTCCGCACCCCGCTTGCCAGGTCACGCACATTGCTCGAGGTGGCGCTGCGCGATCCTGGCGCCACGCCGGACTCGCTCCGCGCCGCCTGCGAGCGGGCTATCGCCGCCGGAGCGGAGCAGGAGCGGCTGATCGAGGCGCTGCTCATCCTGGCCCGCGGTCAGCGCGGCCTGGCCAGCCGCGAGCCGCTCGACCTGGCCGCGATCACCCGCGACGTGCTCGCGGCGCGGGGTGCGGAGATCACCGCGCGCGGTCTCGACGTCCGGGTGGAACTGGCGCCCGCGCTGCTCGCGGGTGACGCCGCGCTCGCCGAGCGCGCGATCGCCAACCTCATCGACAACGCGTTCCTGCACAACGTGCCCGGCGGCGCGGTCTGGATCAGCGTTGAGTCGGACGGCGGCCGGGCGGTGCTCACCATCGGCAACACCGGGCCGGAGATCGGCACCGACGAGGTCGTACGGCTGCTGCTGCCGTTCCAGCGGGGCGGGTCGGCCGGATCGTCGCGGACGCGGTCCAGGTCGCGGGCGGGGGGTGACGACGGGCTCGGGCTCGGCCTGTCCATCGTCGCGGCGATCGCCGCGGCGCACGAGGCGGGATTCGGCATCACGCCGCGGCTCGACGGCGGGGGGCTCACCGCGCGGCTTGCCTTCCCGCCCGTGTCCGGGCCCTCGCTGGCCTCCGTCACCCAGGCCGAACTTACCGTGAAATGACCGAAATGCCCGGACGGATCGGCTGGTCGTCCCTCCGGTGCACGGTGTGCGACGCTTGGGGCATGAGCGATGCGCCGCACGTGCGGGATCTGCCGGTGGGGATCGGTGCGACGGGGCACCGGCGCGAGGCGGACTCGATGGGCATGATCGACGTGCCTGCCGACCGGTACTGGGGCGCGCAGACCCAGCGGTCACTGCTGCACTTCGGCGACATCGGCCCTGAGCCGGTGCCGCGCGCGGTGTACCACGCCTTCGGGCACGTGAAGAAGGCGGCCGCGCTGGCGAACGGCGCCGCGGGGCGGATGCCTGACTGGATGGCGTCGCTGATCGCGCGGGTCTGCGACGAGGTCATCGACGGCGAGCTCGACGAGCATTTCCCGCTGCGGGTCTGGCAGACCGGCTCAGGCACCCAGTCGAACATGAACGTCAACGAGGTGATCGCCAACCGGTGCATCCAGCTGGCGGGCGGGGTCATCGGAGCCAAGTCGCCGGTGCACCCCAACGATCACGTCAACATGGGACAGTCGTCCAATGACACGTTCCCGACGGCCATGCACGTCGCCGCGGTGCGGGCGGTCGCCGAGTCGGTGGTCCCGTCGGTGACCGCACTGCGCGACACCTTCGCAGCCAAGGCCGATCAGTGGCGGGACGTGGTCAAGATCGGGCGGACGCACCTGGAGGACGCGGTGCCGCTCACCGTCGGGCAGGAGTGGTCGGGCTACGCGCGGCAGCTGACCCAGGCGCTGTCCGGACTGGAACGCGCCTGCGCGGACCTCTACGAGCTGGCCGCGGGCGGCACCGCGGTGGGCACCGGGCTCAACGCGCCGCCCGGGTTCGGCGCGGAGGTGGCGGCGCGGATCGCGGAGTCGACCGGGCACCCGTTCGTGACCGCGCCGAACAAGTTCGCGGCGCTCGCCGCCTCCGACGCCATTGCGGCGGCCTCCGCTGGGCTGCGCGGCCTCGCC
>Ga0335085_10003380_pt1 | contig 27745 bp, 34 predicted proteins | sample Lox_Sample_45_FD_206712 | JGI IMG/M metagenome (GOLD analysis project Ga0335085, IMG submission 206712) | Soil microbial communities from Loxahatchee National Wildlife Refuge, Florida, United States - Lox_Sample_4.5 | ecosystem: Environmental > Terrestrial > Soil > Wetlands | place: USA...
CGTGGGCGACGCATGATCGGCGAGGAGCTGGCGCGGTGTCACGTGGGGTCGATGCTTCGCAGCCGCCGCGGACTCTACTATTGCGCCCGCTGTCTCGCGCGTCTTCTCGATACCGCCACCTGGACGAAGCGCGAGGCACGCCGCGCGATCGCCGCCCTCTTCCAGAGGCCCATCGGACTGAGAACGACGCTCTGCCGTCGCCGCAATCCGTGCCGGGATTGCGGGCAGGTGGGCGGCGCGCGCCTCGGCGCGGCGTAGCACGGGCCAAAGTACCACCGCCGATGGTCGGCCCATCATGTAGAGTGGGGTGAGCAAGGAAGGAGCGCGATGGCTCAAAAGAGGCCGGGGATGTACCGCGGCGACCGTCGCCGCAAGGAAGACCAGCGGAAGGCCAAGCAAGACGCCAAGCGAGCCCGGAAGGCGGAGCGTCGCGAGAGCGGGGTCAGCGGGCCGGAGATCGAGCAGGCCGCCAGCCCGAATGGCCAGGGCGCGAAGGAGTTCGTCTGGTTCTCGCCGAGCAATGGGCGGACCCTGACGACGAGTACCGCGTCGCTGCCCACCGTCGATGGCGTCGACGACTGGATGCTTCTCAGCGATCCCCGAACGAACCCGGGCACCTGAGCCCGGGCGGCAGCTCCCGCCCCGTCCTAGCGCAATCCCCCGCTGTCGTCGCTGGCTCGACCCCGACGTCGCCACGCGCGGCAGGCGACGCCCGCCGCCGTCGTGGCCCACAGGAGGAGCGTCGCCGGCTCAGGCGTAGGCGAGTGTAGCCCGGCGACACCCCCGACCCAGAACTCGAGCTCGTTGCCGACGAAGGGATTGTTCGGACTGGCGATCTGCCCCGCCAGGATGGCGAACATGACGTCTTCGTGCGATCCGACGGGATGAAGCGCCGATCCGAGGTCGATCCCGAAGCGGGCCCCGGCCGGAAGATTGGCGTCCCGGATCGTCTGTCGCAGGGCATCGCCCGGCACGGTGAGATTGGGCGGCAGCGTCAGCACGCTGCCCGCGTTCAGCACGACGTTGAAGGGCAGGGTGGGCCCCGGGGCCGTCTCTCCGGCGTGCGGAGCGATCTGGTGCCGGACCTCACCCTGCAGGGTGACCACGTCGCTCGGGGAGAAGATCGACGTCGCCGGAGCGTAGGTGAGCTGAGCGTTGACCGACCAGAAGTCGCCGGCGACGAAGAACATGAGCGTCTGGGCCGCGACCACCGGGTCGATCCGGCCACTGGGTCCGAATCCGGCCAGCATCGCCAGGTTGAATTGCAGCGGGGTCTCGGCGAACAGGCCGCTGGGCAGCGGGTTCGGGGACGGGGGCAGAGGCGGGATGAACTGGCCGAGCGCGAAGGGATACAGGTTGTACCCCGGAAGATTCGAATCCGGCGGCCCGGCCGGGAGGGTGAATGTCGGCGGCACCGGCGCGGTGCCCGGAAAGCCGATCGTGGTGGCCGCCGCCGGACCGGCGCCGAGCAGTAGCCACGCGAGTCCCAGGAGGATCACTCGGCTCATCGCTTGTTCCTCCTCTCCCGGCTGGACGTGTAACGAGATGCTAGGCGCCCCACCGCCGGCTGTCAACGCGACCGTCGGACCTCGATGGCCGTCGGGCCGGCGCAAGCGCTCGCGGGTAGCTCGGCGGGGCCTTGCGCTCCGGCCCTGGAAACGGCATGGTGGCGCTCGTGGCGCCGCTATTCGCCTGGACCGGCCTTGCCGCGAGCTTCGTCGTCGCCCTCGCCGCCGTTGTCCGGATGACGGGGCCGGCGTCCGGCGGGCACCACGCCAGTGGTGTCATCCGGCTGCCCGAGCAGGTCACCGCGGCCATCGTCGTCCTGTTTGGCCTGGCCCTCCTTGTCTTCGCCGTGGATCTTGTCCGGCGCGCCTTGTCGAAGGGCAGGCAGGAGGGCGAGGAGGAGCCGGCCGAGGAGCCCAACCGGCTGCCGCCATGGCTCCGGTGGGTCACGCTGATCCTGTCCATCGCCAACGTCGTCGTCCTCGTCTACCTGTGGCGGCGGGCGGTGCTGGAGGGCGGCTTCCTGTCGGGGCTGGGCGGACTGGCGAGCGGGCTCACGCTGCCGTCCGCCGATCCCGCGAGCGCTCCGGCGATCTTCAACTGGGCCTTCGGGATCCTCGCGCTCGCGGCGGGCCTGGGCGCCCTCGGCTTCGCCCTGTGGATCGCCCTCGGTGACCGGCTGACCCGGGATCGGGAGGAAGACTCCGGCGAGGCGCCGCCGGCCGCTCTGGAGGCCGCCGTCGAGGAGAGCCTGGAGGACCTGCGTGCCGAGCCCGATCCGCGCCGGGCCATCGTGCGCTGCTACGCGAGGTTTGAGCGCGTGGCCGCCGATTCCGGTCTGGAGCGCAAGCCCTGGCTCACGCCGATGGAGTTCATGCGCGAGGCGCTCGTCTGGCTGCCGGTCCCGCGCGGCGCGGTGCCGTCGCTGACGGGTCTGTTCGAGCTCGCCCGTTTCAGCGACCACGCGCTGGGGGCGCGGGAGCGGGATCGGGCCGTCGAGGCCCTGCACGAGATCCGGACGGCCATCGAGGGGAGACGGGACGATGTCGGCGCCCCCTAGGCGATGGGCGCGTCGGCTCGCCGGCCGCGCCGTCATCATCGCCGTGCTGGCACTCGTGGCGCTACCCCTCTATCTCACGATCTCGCCGGGGTGGCGACCCGCCGCCGTGCGTCTGGCCTGCGCGGTGGCGCTCGCGCTCGGCTGCGCCCGGGCGCGACGCTGGGCCCGGGACGCCGTCGCGCCCGACGCGCCTTCTGCCTTCGACACTCCGCCGCCGCCCCCGCCCGGGGTCCAGCTGGATGCCGCTTTCGTCCGGCTGAGGGACGACCTGGTCGCGAGCGCCCGGAGTCGGCGCTACTTCGATATCGTCCTCTGGCCACGGCTGACCGCCCTCGCCGGCTCGCCGCTTCCGCGCCCGGCGGCGCGGCGCGTCCTGCCTCGTCGCGGGCCGTCGTGGCACACCCTCGAGGAACTCGTGGCCGAGATCGAGCGCCGATCATGAAGATCGAGGCGGTGGCGGATCGCTGTCAGGACGTTCTCTCCGCGCTCGGGCAGGTGATCGTGGGCAAGGCCGACGTGCTGGAGCGCCTGCTGGCCGGGATCCTCGCCAACGGGCACATCCTGATCGAGGACTACCCGGGACTGGCCAAGACGCTCATCGCCCGGTTGATCTCGCAGACCCTGGATCTGGGCTTCAAGCGAATCCAGTTCACGCCGGATCTGCTGCCCAGCGACATCACCGGCAGCTTCCTCTACGACCAGCGCGAGGCGCGCTTCGAGTTTCGCCGCGGCCCGATCTTCACCAATCTGCTCCTCGCCGACGAGATCAACCGGGCCACGCCCAAGACGCAGAGCGCGCTCCTCGAGGCGATGCAGGAAACGCAGGTCACCGTCGAGGGGGAGCGCTTCCCCCTCGAGGCGCCGTTCCTCGTGATCGCCACTCAGAATCCGATCGAGCTGGAGGGGACGTATCCGTTGCCCGAGGCGCAGCTCGACCGGTTCCTGATGCGCTTGTCCGTGGGCTATCCGGATCCCGACGACGAGGTCGAGATCCTGGCGCGGCGCCGCCGCCGTCGTGAGGACGCGGTCAGCATCGCGCCCGTGATCTCGCGCGGGGAGCTCGCCGCCATGCAGGGCAGTCTGGAGGAGGTCCACGTGGCGTCCGTGACCGAGCGCTACATCGTGGACCTCGTGCAGGCCACTCGGTCCGACCCGCGGGTGGCGCTCGGCGCTTCTCCGCGCGGGACGCTCGCTCTGCTCAAGCTGGCCCGGGCCGCCGCGGCCATCCAGCGTCGCGACTTCATCCTGCCGGATGACGTCAAGGCCATGGCCGGTCCTGCCCTCGCGCATCGGCTGATCCTCAAGCCCGAGCTGTGGGCGGCTCGGATCTCGCCCGCGCAGGTGGTGGAGGGCCTGCTCGCGCAGGTGCCCGCGCCCGGTCCCGACGCCCGATGACCGCGCGGGTGACGCCCCTGGCGCTCTCGCTGCTGGGGGTCGCCGCCTGGGCGGTCTCCCTCGGCGTTCTCTCCGGCCGCCCGGAGCTGCTCGCGACCGCACTGCCGATCCTGCTGCTGCTCGCCACGCTGGCCCGGCCGGCCTCGCGGCCGGACTATTCGATCGCCCACGAGATCTCGAGCGACCGAGCCTTCGAGGGCGGCGCGGTGACGGTGACGGTGACGGTCGAGGCCCGCTCGCCCCTTGCCCTCATCGAGCTCCTCGGCCCGCTCCCGCCGGGGAGCGCCGTCCGGCTGGGGAACCATCGCGCGGTGCTGACCCTCCGGGCCGGCGCCACCGCCCGGTGGAGCTATGATCTGCACTTCCCGGGCCGCGGGCTGCACGACCTCGGGACGATCGCGGTCAGGGTGCGCGATCGCTTCGGGCTACGCGTCTGGGAGTGCCGCCACGTCGATCCCAAGCCCGTGCGCGTCTATCCGCGCATCGTCCCGCTCCGACACGTGCCCCGACCGGCCCACGTCCAGGCGTCGGTGGGCGACTACGTCTCGCCGGCGCTCGGCGAGGGCATCGAGCCCGGCGACATTCGCCAGTTCTCCCCCGGCGACCGGATCAAGCAGGTCAACTGGCGTGCCTCCCTGCGGCTGGGACAGCTCTACGTCACCCAGCAGCACCGCGAGCGCAACGCCGACGTCGTCCTCATGCTCGACACCCTCGCCGAGGTGGGGGCCCCGGCCGACACCACGCTCGACCTCGGAATCCGGGCCGCGGCCTCGCTGGCCACCGCGTACCTTGCCCGGAAGGACCGCGTCGGCCTCATCACCTACGGCGGGGTCATGAGCTGGGTCAGGCCGCGGTCGGGGCCGGCGCAGTACGAGCGCGTCGCCGACGCGCTGCTGCGGGCCGACGTCGTGTTCACGTACGTGGCCAAAGACCTCCTTCGGGTTCCCCCGCGGGTGTTGTCGCCGCAGGCGCTCGTGATCGCGATCACCCCGCTGCTCGATCAGCGCTTCTCGAAGGCCGTGCTCGACCTGGCCGCCCGGGGTTTCGATCTGGTCGTGCTCGTCGTGTCGCCGGTCGCGGTCACGCGCGTCGCCCTGGCGCCGTCGCTCGCCGGCGACCTGGCCGGACGCCTCTGGGCTCTCGAGCGCCGATCGGAGCTCGCCGCCCTGCGCCGCCATGGCCTTCCCGTTCTGGAGTGGCGCCCTCCGGAGCCGCTCGAGGCCGCGCTCGTAGCGGCCCGGCGTCCGCGGATCCGCCTGGCGAGCGCGGGATGATCCGCCTGGTCGCCTCCGGCTCCGCCATCGCCCTGTCCGCGCTGGTGGCGTTCACGGCGCCGGAGCTGACGATGGCCACCCTCGCCGGGCTCCTGCTGGCCGCGGTGGCGATCATCGCGCGGTGGCGGTGGCTGGCGACGGCGGTGGCGTGCACGTTCCTGGTCGTCTACACGGCGGCGCTCTTGAGTGTTCGGGCGCCGCTGACGATCGTGCCCGCCCTGGGGTTCGGTCTCGCGCTGGTGGTCCTGCTGGAGGGGGCGGACCTGGCCATTCGCGTGCGCGCGGTGAGCGTCGAGGGCGGCGTCGTGCGCTGGGCGCTCGCGCGATGGGTCGGTCTCGGGGCCGGGGTCTTCGTGGCCGCGGTGCTGGCGGTGGCCCTCGCCGGGTCCCTGGCTCCAACCCTACCCGACGCGGCGTCCCCGCTGCTGGCGGCGGCCGGCGCTCTCGTCAGCGTGCTGATCCTCGCGAGCCTCGTCCGGCGAGGGGCCTAGCGCACCCCGTCGCGGGGATCCATCTCCGCGGTGTGGTCGGTGGGCTGCGGGGTGGCGCTCAGGACCGTGACACCGTCGGGCGCGTCGAGTCGGTGCCAGTGTCCCTGCGGGACGACGATCAGCAAGCCCGCGGTCAGCCGGAACGATTGCGGGCCGGTGTCGGTCATGATCGTGAGCGTTGCGGCGCCGTCCAGGACGTGGACGATCTCGTCGCCGTTCCGATGCCGCTCCCACGCCGTGCTTCCGGAGAAGCGGCCGGCGAAGATGCTCCCGTCGCGGAACGGCGCCAGCGCCGCGAACGCGCCGCGGACCTCCTCGGCGGGAGTGTCTGGACGGCGCCCGCGCAGGGGGGCGAGCCCGGCCAGCTCGACCGTGATGTCGATCGCCTTGATCATCGTGTCTTCTTCACGGCCGATGGCGTCGTCGCGATCGCGGCCCATGGTGCGCGCCTCGCGGCACTACGCCATGAGGCTGTGCCGCCTCACTCGCCCACGCGAATGGTCATGTGGACGCCTTTGGGCAATGGAGATCGCTCGGCCTCTACCTGCCACGAGCCGATCCGGGCGAGGCCGTGCGTGAACTCCTTGTACACGGACTGGGGCACGACCGCATCGACGACGGTGATCCTGACGTCTTGACGTTTTCCGAGCTGGGTTCCACCCGTTTGCACGAGCAGCGCGTAGAGATCGCGCTCGGTCGCACTCCGATCCTTGACCGAGAGCCGCCCGACGACGTGTACCGCCGGAGGCTTGACCGCCACCTGCCAGGTGTGAGGCGTGAGGGTGGACGCGATGCTCGGATCCGATCCTTCCGAAGGATCTTGGAGGGCGATTGTGGCAGGCCCGGGGACGGGGCGCTCGAACAGAATGTACAGGGCGAGGGCAACGACCAGCCCGCCTCCCACGACGCGCGCGACTGTCGTCAGCGAGATCGAGAAGGATCCACGGAGGCGAGTGCACAGGTCGCCGGCGCGGGCGACCGCGATATGAATGGCGGTTCTCGCCTCGGTATTGGCCCGCGTGGCCCGTGGCCGTAGCCGCAGGGAGCCGAGCCGGGTACGCAGCTGGGCAGGACCCGCAATGCTGGAGCGGTAGATCGAGGCAAGGCCGGTGACGACCCGCCCGCCCAGTTCGACCGGGATCGAGAGCAGCCGGCGGAGGTGGGTACGCAGGAGAGCGACACGGGCGACACCTAGGCGGGTGGTCTCGGCTAGCACGGTGGTCGCCCTCGCGGCCAAAGCATGCGAGATCCGGAGCACGAGGCGGAGCTGGCCGCCCAGGTGGGCGACGTATCCGACGCCGAGCCGGGCGGCCTCGATCACGGCGGAGCCGGCCCGCCTGGCCCATGCGAGCAGGATCGCGACGAGCAGGTGGAGCCGGCCCCCCAGGTGGGCGACGTATCCGACGCCGAGCCGGGCGGCCTCGATCACAGCCGAGCCGGCCCATGCGGCCCATGTCAGCAGGGTCGCGAGCAGCCGGCCGGGCAGGTGAACGAGGCGGCCGCCGAGGCGGAAAGCCTGGCCGAGGCCGATCAGGACCCGCCCGCCCGCCGCGAGCAGGGCCCCAAGCAGCAGGCGGACGCGGTCGCGCAAGTCGCCCACCATAGCCGCGGGCCTGCGTCCAGTGACGGTCTGCCGTAGGTCCGCGAGGGCTCGCCGGCATTCTGGGCATTGTCCAAGGTGGGTCTCCACCAAGGCCCACTCGGTCAGTCCAATCGAGCCGCCGGTGAGCATCGGGAGCCATTCGCGGGCATCGGGGCAATTCATGGCAGGGGTCCCTTCGGTGTCGCTACCTTCGAGCAAGCGGAGGTTCGGACAGGTGGCGAGAGCTTAATTCGAGACGGTCGCCCGGTCAAGCGCCCTCCGCAATAGGCACGAGGCCCGCACCCTCGCTCAGGTCTGTAGATCGCCGACCGCGGCGGCGAGGGCCTCGAGCTCGGTATGCCACGAGCGCGGGGCGATCACCGGGCGCACCACAAACTTCGAGAAGCCGACCGCGACGAACTGCTCGATGGTCTTGCGCAGCGCGGGATACCCGACCGGCGTCAGCTCGAGTGCCCGCGGACGCCGGGCAGCCAGGGTGCGCGCGACGGCGGGGTCCAGGGGCGCGCTCGCGTAGCCGACGCTCATGCCGAAGTGCTCGGGGCTGATCGTCCGTCCGGCGCGGGCCGCCGCCTCCTCGATCACCACCCGGCCCGCCGCCGCTTCCTCCGGTGTGCAGAGCGAGGGCAGCCACCCGTCCGACAGCCGCCCGCACCGCTCGAGCGCCGCTGGCGCGGTGCCGCCCAGCCAGACCTCGAGGGGCTGCTGCACGGGCAGGGGCGAGAGGTGGACGTCGCGGAAGTGGCCGGCGGGGCCGTCGTGACTCACCGTCTCGCCGGCCCAGAGGCGCCGCAGCAGCGGCAGGGCCTCGTCGATGACCGCGCCGCGCTGCTTGGGCTCGACGCCGATGGCATCGCGCTCCGGCGCGTAGGTGAGGCCAGGGACCAGCGTGACGAGGAGGCGGCCCTTCGAGAGCAGGTCCAGGCTCGCGAGCTGCTTGGCCAGCCGCAGCACGTTGCGCCCCGGCAGCAGCGCGGTCGTGCCGATCTTGAGCCGCGGGTTGCGCGCGGCGGCCCACGCCAGGCCCACCATCGGGTCGAGCACCGGGCCGGTCAACACCTCCGAGAGCCACAGGGAGTCGAATCCGAATTCGTCGAGGCCCATCACCAGATCGACCAGCGCCTCCGTCGCCGGGAACGCCCCGCCGGTCCCCACCCCGATCCGAATCTTCATGGCGAGGCCGATTCTACCGCGATCGACCGGGGCCCTGTCGTATCGTTCGGGGCGTGGTCGTCCACCTGATCGACGGGACCTACGAGCTGTTCCGCTACTTCCTCTCGCCGGCCGCCGCCTTCGACCGGAGCGCGCCGCCCGAGCTGCGAGCGGTGCGCGGCGTGGTCGGGTCGATCCTCGGGATGCTCGAAGGCGGCGTGACCCACGCGGGTGTGGCGACCGATCACGTGATCGAGTCGTTTCGCAACGCCCGGTGGCCGGGCTACAAGACCGGCGAGGGCATCGACCCCGTGCTGTACGGGCAGTTCGGGCCCCTGGAGGAGGCGCTGCGCGCGCTCGGCGTCGTCGTGTGGCCGATGGTCGAGTTCGAGGCCGACGACGCGCTGGCCGCGGCGGCGGCCATGGCGGCGGCCGATCCGCGCGTGGAGCGGGTCGTCGTCTGTACGCCCGACAAGGACCTCGCCCAGTGCGTGCGCGGCGAGCGCGTCGTCCAGCTCGATCGCCGACGCGGCGAGCAGCGCGACGAGGCGGGGGTGCGGGCGAAGTTCGGGGTCCCCCCCGCGTCCATCCCGGACTGGCTGGCCCTCGTGGGCGACAGCGCGGACGGCTACCCCGGCCTGCCCGGCTGGGGCGCCACCTCGGCCGCGACGGTGCTGGCGCGCTACGGCCACCTCGAGCAGATTCCCGAGGCGGCCGCCGACTGGGAGGTCCCGGTGCGCGGCGCGGCGCGCTTGGCCGCGACGCTCGCCGAGCAGCGCGAGCGCGCGCTCCTGTTCCGCGCACTGGCCACCCTGCGCACCGACGCGCCGATCGGCGTGGACGTGGACGGGCTCCAGTGGAGCGGCCCGCGTCCGGAGCTCGGGATGTGGGCCGAGCGGCTCGGCACGCCTGCGCTCCACGAGCGCGCGATGGCGCTGGCGGCCGCCCGCGCGACGGCCGCGCGCTGAGCAGGCTCCCGCGTGAATCCCACCCCGCGCTCGAGCCCGGCCCGCCTGGCCGCCCTCCGGCATCGGGACTTCCGCCTGTTCTGGAGCGGCCAGCTCGTCTCGCTGATCGGCACCTGGATGCAGAGCGTGGGCCAGGCCTGGCTCGTGCTGGAGCTGACCGGATCGCCGCTGCAGCTCGGTCTCGTGACCGCGCTACAGTTCACGCCGATCCTGCTCCTCTCCCCGTTGGGGGGCGCGCTGAGCGATCGCTTTCCCAAGAGGCGCATCATCCTGCTGACGCAGGCCACCATGATGGCGCAGGCCTTCGCGCTGGCCGGCCTCGTCTGGAGCGGGCAAGTTCGCTACTGGCACGTGGCGGTCCTGGCCGCGATCTACGGGCTGGGGCGCGCCGTCGACATCCCGGCGCGCCAGTCCTACATCACCGACCTGGTGGGCCGGGCCGATCTGCCCAACGCGGTCGCGCTGAACTCGGTGGTCTTCAACGGCGCGCGCATCGTCGGGCCGGCCGTCGCGGGCCTGCTCATCGCGCGGTTCGGCGTCGCGCTGGCCTTCTTCCTCAACGGCCTGAGCTTCGTCGCGGTGCTGGCCGCCCTGCTCGCCACGCGCACGCCCGGGGATCCGGACCCGTCCGGACGGCTCGGCATCCGGGAGGGAATCTGGGGCGCGCTCGCGTATGCGGCGCGCACGCCGTCCGCTGCGTTCACGCTCTCCCTGATCGTCGTGACCAGCGTGCTCGTCCTCAACTTCAACGTGGTGGTGCCGCTGATCGCCCGGGACGTGCTGGGCGAGGGCGCGCACGGTTTCGGCCTGCTCATGTCGTCGCTGGGCGCCGGCGCGGTGACGGCGGGCATCGGCCTGGCGCTCTTTCGCCGGGGCCGCCCCACGCTCTGGCTCCTGGCCGCGTCCGCGGCGGTTCTCAGCGTGGGAACGGCCGCGCTGGGCCTGGTCGGGCATTTCGGCGCGGCGGCCGCCCTGCTCGTCGCGCTCGGCTGCTGCCAGATCGTGTTCTCGACGAGCTGCAACACCACGCTCCAGCTCGACACCCCGGACGCGCTGCGCGGGCGGGTGATGGGACTGTACGCGCTGGCCAACGCCGGCATGACGCCGTTCGGATCGCTGCTGGTGGGCGCTCTCGCCGAGCGCCTGGGCGTGCGCGCGGCCTGCGCCCTGGGCGGCGGCTCCGGTCTGCTGGCGGTGGCGGCCCTCGTGCTGATCGGGCGCCGCGCGGGTGTGGCGTGGCGCCACGGCCGCGAGCGCTAGGCAGTCAGTCCGGGGTGCAGGCGATAACCGTGATCTCGATCAGCAGCTCGGGCGAGTTCAGCGAGGCGACGGTCACGGTGGTCCGCGCGGGCTTGTCGGTCGGGAAGTACTTCGCGTACTCCTCGTTGTAGGCCGCGAGGTCCTCGCGTCGGGTCAGGTGGGTCATCGCGCTCAGCACATTGTCGAGAGAGGTGCCCGCGGCGGCCAGGATCACCTTGATGCGCTCCAGCGTGTTGCGCGTCTGCTCGCGGATGTCCTTGCCGACCTCGCCGGTGGCCGGGTGCCGGCCGGTCTGACCGGCCACGAAGACCAGGTTGCCGAACTTCGTGGCCAGCGACAGATTCGGATTGGGCCGCTCGACACCGACGCGCACGATCTCCTTCTTCACAGCACCGCCTCCACGAGGTACGGCCCGGGCGCGGCGAGGCCGGCCGCGAACTGCTTGTTGAATTCCTCCGCGGTGGTGGCCCGGCTCGCGGGCACGCCCATGCCGCGCGCGAGCGCGACCCAGTCGAGGTCGGGGCGACCGATGTCGAGCATGTCGGCGGCCTTGGGGCCGGGCGTGCCGGCGCGCACGCCGGAGAGCTCGTGGCGCAGGATGGCGTAGGTCCGGTTGGCGAAGACGACGGTGGTGACGTCGAGGCCCTCGCGCGCCTGTGTCCAGAGCGCCTGCAGCGTGTACATGCCGCTGCCGTCGCCCTCCAGGCACACCACCTTCCGGTCGGGACAGGCAACGGCGGCGCCGGTGGCCAGGGGCAGGCCGAGGCCGATCGAGCCGCCCATGTTGTTCATCCAGTCGTGAGGCGGCGCGCCCGCGGTCGCCTTGAAGAAGCCGCGGCCGGTGGTCACCGACTCGTCGGAGACGATGGCACCCTCGGGCAGGAGCGCGCCCAGCGCGGCGGCCAGCGTGTCGGGCGTGAGCGCGCCGGTGGGCAGCGTGGGGCGGCCGGGCGGCTGGACCACCTCGCTGTTCTTCTTGGCGCCGACCGCTTCGGCCAGCGCTTCGAGCGCGCCGACCGAGTCCTCGGCGATCGTGGAGAGCTGATGGACCTGGCAGCCGTCGGGCGTCAGCACGCTCGGCTTGTCCGGGTAGGCGAAGAACGCGACCGGCGCCTTGGCGCCGACGAGGATGAGATGACGGACGTCCTTCAGCACCGCGAGCGCCTGATCCACCGGGTAGGGTAGCCGCTCGATCGGGACGCGACCGGCCCCGCGCTGGATCCGGGCATTGGAGCCCTGGGCAATGAGGCGCGCCCCGGCGGCGGTGGCGATGCGCCCGGCCAGGGCCAGCCCGCGCTCGCGCACCGCCAGGCCGGTCAGCATGAGCATCGCAGGCTCGCCCGAGCGCAGGGCCTTGGCGCAGCGCTCGATCGTGTCCGCGGCGACCGCCGCCCGTGCGGCCACCGGCGGCACCGGCGCGACGCCCTCCGCCTCGTTCCATGCGGTGTCGGCGGGCAGGATCAGGGTGGCGATCTGGCCGGGTGCGGTGCGGGCCGCCGCGATGGCCGCCGCGCCGTCGGCGGAGACCGCTCGGGCGCTCGGGGAGGTGCGCACCCACGCCGAGACCGGCCGCGCGATGCCCTCGATGTCGGAGGTGAGCGGTGCGTCGTGCTTGATGTGGTACGTCGCGTGCTCGCCCACGATGTTGACGATGCCCGAGGCAGCCTTGCGCGCGTTGTGGAGGTTCGCGAGCCCGTTGCCGAGACCCGGTCCCAGGTGCAGCAGGGTGGCCGCCGGCCGGTCGGCCATGCGCCAGTAGCCGTCGGCCGCGCCGGTGACCACGCCCTCGAAGAGGCCGAGCACGCAGCGGATGCCGTCGACCTTGTCGAGCGCGGCCACGAAGTGCATCTCCGACGTGCCGGGATTGGTGAAGCACACGTTGACGCCGCCGGCCACCAGCGTTCGCGCCAGGCTCTCCGCACCGTTCATCGTGGTCTCCTGTGGGGTCAGCGTTGCGGTCCGATGGCGCCACTCTCGCGCAGAGCCGCGATGGCCTGGGCGTCGAGTCCGAGCAGATCGCGCAGCACGAGATCGGTGTGCTCGCCGAGCATCGGGGCCGGAGTGCGCACGGAGCCCGGGGTTGCCGACAGCCGCACCGGCGCGCCGACCATCCGGACCTTGCCCGCGCGCGGGTGAGACATCTCGACCAGGGCCTCGCGCGCGATCACCTGCGGATGCTCGACCACCTGGGCGATGGTGTTGATGGCGCCCATCGGTATGCCCCGGGCGAGGAGCAGCGGCTCCCATTCCTCGTACGTGCGCGTCAGGAACACCTCCTGCAGCGTCGGGATCAGGGTGTCGCGGTTCCGGGCCCGGGCGGCGTTGGTGCGGTAGCGCGGGTCGTCGGCCAGGTCCGGGCGGCCAACGGTCGGGCAGAACACCTTCCAGAGCTTCTCACTGCCGACGGCCAGGGCCAGATCGCGCGTCTTCGTGCGGAAGGTCTGGTAGGGCAGCAGGGCCTTGTACGCGGTCCCCATCGGCAGCGGCAGCTCGCCGTCGGCGAAGTAGGCGCCGATCATGCTGCCGAGCAGCGAGAGCTGACCCTCGAGCATCGACACGTCGATGGCCTGGCCGCGGCCGGTGCGTTCCTTGACCCGCAGGGCCAGCATGATGCCGAAGGCCGCGTACATGCCCGCGGTCATGTCGGCGATCGAGACGCCGCAGCGCACCCCGTGCCCCCCCGCCTCGCCGGTGGTGCTGATCATGCCGCTCTCGGCCTGCAGGATCAGGTCGAGCGCGGCGCGATCGCGATAGGGTCCGTCCTGGCCGAAGCCCGAGACCGAGCAGTAGACGATACCGGGGTTCCGCTCGCGCGCGGCCTCGTAGCCGAGCCCGAGCCGGGCCAGCGCGCCCACCCGGTAGTTCTCCAGCACCACGTCGCACTTGTCTATCAGCTGAAAGAAGAGACCCTTGCCTTCGGGCTTCTTGAGATCGACCTCGATGCCCTTCTTGTTACGGTGCAGGCTCACGAAGTACGACGTCTCGCCGCCGGGCAGTGGCGGGCCCCAGGCGCGCGCGATGTCGCCGGCGCCCTTGGGCTCGAGCTTGATGACCTCGGCACCGAAGTCGGCCAGCATGGTGGAGCAGAACGGCCCGGCCAGGGCGTGGCTCAGGTCGAGGACCTTCACGTCTTCGAGCGGCATGCGCATCGGCGGCCTCCGGGCTCGTCCATCGCCCGGACGATCCTGCCAGATCGCCCCGGATCAGTCCAGCAGGTCGGCCAGGCGTCGCTCGAGAAAGCGACGCTGCGGCTCCTGCCGCGTGAGGCCGAGCGCGCGCTCGTAAGAGGCGCGGGCGTCGCCGGTCTTGCCGAGCCGCCGACACAGCTCCGCGCGCGCCGAGTGCGCAAGGGGATAGTCGGCGAGGTCCCCGCGCGCGAGGATCGCGTCGATCAGGGCGAGGCCCGCGGCCGGGCCGTCGCGCATCGCCACCGCGGCGGCGCGGTTGAGCTCGACGACCGGCGACGGCTCGGCTCGCACCAGCACGTCGTACAGCCCGACGATCTGGGCCCAGTCGGTCGCCGCGGCGGCGGACGCGTCCGCGTGGACCGCCGCGATCGCGGCCTGCAGCGTGTACGGGCCGATGCGGCGCGAGGCCAGCGCCCGCTCGACCAGCGCCGCGCCCTCCGCGATCTGCGCCCGGTTCCAGAGGGAGCGGTCCTGATCGTCCAGCAGGATCAGCTCGCCGGTGGGCGAGGTGCGCGCGGGACGGCGCGACTCGTGCAGCAGCATCAGCGCGAGCAGGCCCATGGCCTCGGGCTCCGGGAGCAGCTCGACCAGGAGGCGGCCCAGGCGGATCGCCTCGTCCGAGAGATCCGCGCGCGTCAGCGACTCGCCCGATGAAGCCGAGTACCCCTCGTTGAAGACCAGGTAGATCACGTGGAGGACCGTGTCGAGGCGATCCGGCAGCTCGGCCCGGCCCGGCACCTCGTAGGGGATGCGCGCGTCCCGGATCTTTGCTTTCGCGCGGACGATTCGCTGGGCCAGCGTGGGAGGGGCGGTGAGGAAGGCGCGCGCGATCTCCTCGGTGGTGAGGCCGCAGACCTCGCGCAGGGTCAGCGCCACCTGGGCGTCCGGCGACAGCGCGGGATGGCAGCAGGTGAAGACGAGGCGGAGCCGGTCGTCCTCGATCTCCGCGGTCTCTCCCGGCCAAATGGGGGCGGTCTCCGCCTCGATCCGCTCGGCGAGCTCGGCCTGGGAGGCGTCGAAGCGGGCCCGCCGGCGCATGGCGTCGATGGCCTTGAAGCGACCCGCGGAGACGAGCCAGGCCCGGGGATTGGCCGGCGTGCCCTCGCGCGGCCACTGCTCGACCGCGGCGGCGAAGGCCTCGTGCAGCGCCTCCTCCGCCAGATCGAAATCGCCGAGCAGCCGGATGAGGGTGGCGAGGACGCGGCGCGACTCCGAGCGGTAGACCGCGTCCACCGCCTCGCGGGCGCGGTCGACCGTGGGCTCGCTCATGGCGCGTCGTGGGCGTGGCTAGGAGTGCTGCAACTCCCGGACCGGCCGGACCTCGATGATCCCCAGGCGCGCCGGCGGGAATCTCGCGGCCACCGCGCACGCCTCGTCCATGTCCTTGGCCTCGATGAGGAAGAACCCGCCGAGCTGCCCCTTCGTCTCGGCGAAGGGGCCGTCGGTGGTGGTCGCCTTGCCGCCGCGGACCCGGATGGTCCTGGCAGTGCGGGCACGCTGCAGCGCATTCGAGACGATGTAGTGGCCGCTTCGCCTGATCTCATCGTCGTAGTCGAGAGCCGAGTCCACGAGAGTTTGCATCTCCCCCTCGGACAGGGCCTCCAGCGTCTTCTCGTCGTGATAGATCATGAACATGAACTTCATCGCACGAGCTTTTTGATGGGTCGCACCTCGATGCTACCGCGGCGCGCCAGGGGGATCTTCGCGGCCACCTGGATGGCATCGTTCAGGTCCCGGGCCTCGATCAGGACGAACCCGCCCAGCTGCTCCTTGGTCTCGGCGAAGGGGCCGTCGGTCGTGGACAGCTTGCCGTTCCGCACTCGCACGGTGGTGGCCGCCTCGACCGGCTGCAGCGCGTGGGCGGCCACGAGGTGGCCGGCCTTCCGGAGGGCCTCGTCGTAGGCCAGGCTCTCGTCGGTGCAGGCGTCGGCCTCGCGCTTGGTCATCGCGCTCATTTCCTCCTCCACAAGATAGACCAGGCAGACGTACTTCATAGCCCCTCCTCATGGCGGGTCGGGTGGCTGCGGAACACCAGATGGTCGTCCGGGGAGCCCGCAAATCGACAGGCCCCGCCTCGGCCGCCCGGCCCATGGTAGGCTGCGCGATACGCGGTGAGCACGCCTGGCTCGGGGGCGCGCTGAAAGGGCACATACATGCGCTGCATGCTGCTGATGTACCGGGACGAGAAGTGGTGGGACGCGAAGCCGGAGGAGGAGCGGACCGCGATCCGCCAGCAGGCCATCGACGTCTCGGAGGCTCTGCGCAAGCGCGGCATCTACCTGGCCGGCGATCCGCTGCTGCCGACCGGCACCGCGACCACGGTGCGGCTGCGGAACGGCAAGGCGGTCACCACGGACGGGCCGTTCGCCGAGACCAAGGAGCAGCTGGGCGGCTACACCGTCGTGGAGGTCGGGAGTCTCGACGAGGCGATCTCGATCGCCCTCGAGCATCCCCTGGTGCGGGTGGGCGGCCACTCCATCGAGGTGCGGCCCATCCGGGATCTGCCGCCGCGGTAGAAAGGAATCCACGGATGGCATCGACCGAGACGACCCCGCGCCCCCATCCACTGGATCCCCTGGGCGCGGCCGAGATCGAGCGCGCCTGGGAAATCCTGCGAACGGATCAGGCGCTCGGCCCGCGAGTCCGGGTCATCTTCATCATGCTTCACGAGCCCGCGAAGAAAGTCGTCCTGGAGCACCGGCCCGGAGACGCGGTGGAGCGGGCCGCCTTCGTGGTGCTCGTGGACAGCGCGGCGGGCCGGACGTACGAGGCGATCGTCTCGCTCTCCCACGGCCGTGTGGTCTCGTGGGAGCACGTGCACGGAGTGCAGCCGGCGATCGTGCTCGACGAGTTCGTGGACTGCGAGGCGGCCGTGCGCGCCGACCCGCGCTGGCAGGAGGCCATGCGCAAGCGTGGCGTCACCGACCTGAGCCTGGCCATGGTGGATTGCTGGTCGGCGGGCAACTTCGGGTTCCCGGGCGACGAGGGGCGGCGCCTCGTGCGCGCCCTGACGTGGGTCCGGCGGCACCCGCAGGACAATGGCTACGCCCGGCCCGTCGCCAACCTGCTCACCGTGGTCGACCTGAACGAGATGAAGGTGATCGCGGTCGAGGACGGGGGCGTGGTCCCGCTCCCCTCGGAGGATGCCAACTACTCGCCCGAGGCGGCGGGGACTCGCTCCGGCCTCAAGCCCATCGAGATCCGCCAGCCCGAGGGCCCGAGCTTCACGCTCGCGGGGCATGAGCTGCGCTGGCAGCGATGGCGCATGCGGATCGGGTTCACGCCCCGCGAGGGCCTCGTCATCCACACCGTGACCTACGAGGACCAGGGCCGCGAGCGTCCGGTGCTCTACCGGGCCTCGGTGGCCGACATGGTCGTGCCCTACGGCGACCCGCGGCCGACCTACTTCCATCGCAACGCCTTCGACGTGGGCGAGTACGGGATCGGGACCCTGGCCAACGCGCTCGAGAACGGCTGTGACTGCCTGGGCGAGATCCGCTATCTCGACGCGGTGGTCAACGACGGCCGGGGCCGCGCGGTCACGCTGCCGAACGCGATCTGTCTGCACGAGGAGGATGCGGGCATCCTGTGGAAGCACTTCGACTGGCGCCTGGGGACGACCGAGGCGCGGCGCTCCCGACGCCTCGTGGTGTCCTCCATCTCGACCGTCGGCAACTACGAGTACGGCTTCTACTGGTACTTCTACCAGGACGGAGCCATCGAGCTCGAGGTCAAGATGACCGGCGTCATCTCGAACGGGGCCGAGCGGCCGGGCGACAAGCCCCGGTGGGGCGAGATGGTCGCGCCCGGCGTCTACGGGCCGATCCACCAGCACTTTTTCAGTGCCCGCCTCGACATGATGGTGGACGGCCCCGACAACTCGGTTTACGAGATCAACACGGTGGCCGACCCGCCCGGCCCCGAGAACCCGCATCACAATGCGTTCCACGCGGAGGCGACGCTGCTCCGGTCGGAGGGCGCGGCCCAGCGGATCATCGACCCGCTCGTCGGCCGCTTCTGGAAGGTCGTCAATCCCTCGGCGCGGAACCGGATGGGCGAGCCGGTGGGCTACAAGCTGATGCCCGGGGAGAACGTGCTGCCCTTCGCGGGCCCCGAGGCCTCGGTCACCAAGCGGGCGGCCTTCATGACCAGGCACCTGTGGGTCACTCGCTACGATCCGCGGGAGCGCTACGCGGCGGGCGAGTACCCGAACCAGCATCCCGGCGGAGCCGGGTTACCGAGCTATGTGCGGGACGACGCGCCCCTCGAGAACACCGACCTGGTGCTGTGGTACACGTTCGGGGCGCACCACATCGTCCGCCCCGAGGACTGGCCCGTGATGCCGGTGGTGACCATCGGCTTCATGCTCAAGCCCTCGGGCTTCTTCGACCGGAACCCCGCGCTAGATTTGCCTCGGCCGACCCCGCACGGGGAGTGCTGCCCCTAGCGCGCGTGTGGCTCTAGGTGAGCCAGAATGAGCCACGGTGAGGGGAAATAGCCACAGCGTAGCCACAGTCGGAGGCTGGTATTGGTAACACGCTGGATACTTGGTCTCGCGATTCCGCTCGTTGCCGGCCCGTTCGTCATTGAGGGCTTTGTGGGCGTTATGCCGCGACGATCTATGCCCTCTGCGTGCGCCTCCAGGCCCTCACCCCGAGGCCCACGAGGCTGCTGCCGAGCAGGAAGAAGGTAGTCGGCTCAGGCACCGGGCTGAGGCCGTCAGCGCCACGGACGAGGAAACTCTCCGCGCGTCCGACGCATCACAGTGACTCCAGGCCGAGTCCAGCCACGGTGATCCGCACACGGCGGTGTTGTTCACGATGAACCGACTGAGCAGCTCGTCCCGGCTGGACCAGGCGCCGGCCCACTCGTCCAACGTCGGTTCGCGGAAGCCCTGGATCGGCAGCGTGTCGGGCGGGTTGCCGGGCGCACCGCAGGAGGGATTATGGGTGGCGCACGGGGCGGCCCAGGCCCACTCCAGGCCGTTCTCCACGATGATTACGCTGCTCGGCGGTGCGGTATCGAAGGTAATGCCAGCGGCGTGCGCCTGGGCGGCGATGCACGGCAGCGCGGCTACCAGGAGGGCAAGTACATAACGACTCATTCGAGCCCCCTTCCAGCATCGTCCCCTGCACCCGAGCTCTCCCGCGGCACCGGGCGGACGTTGGGCGAAATCGTCATCCGGCGGCTGGACGGGCCAGGCCTGCCCGCGCTGCTGGTGGAGAACCCGGAGCCCCGATGAGCGATCAGCCGAGCGGAGGTCGCGGCGAAGCCGGGACGTGGACGCGACCTCGGGCAACCCCGGCGGCGCTGGGGTCTGACTTCGTCGATGAGCCCGGCTGCAGGACGCGCGGGTGCGGAACGGAATCGGTCGGTGCGGCGTCGGGATCGGCGCCCCGCTCGAATCCCCAGGCGGTGGGGATGAGCCACCGGTGGGGCCGGTCCGCCTGCGCGGACTCGGTGAACGCCCGATGCATGAGCAAGGCGAGAAAGCTAGTGAACGCCACGAACAAGATCAGGCCAACGAGGACGAGCGCGACCATCCGCCATGGGGTCAGCTGGCCCTCCGACGCTGTGATCTGGGCCAGCCCCCCGAACACGATAAGCGAGTACGTCATCGACCTACCCCCCATTGCCAGACTCGGCCAGACTCGGCCAGATCCTGAGACAGCAAGGGCTACGCCACGAACTGGGCCCGTTCGAAATCGCGCGGTTGCCGCCGCGCCAGTGTCGGCCGGTTGTCGCGGGGAGTGTCAGGGGGTGCCGCCTGCTGTGCCGGGGACTAGTAGCCCGCTCCTGGGGCTGCGATGACTAGCGACAACGGACGCAGGTCGACCTGGACGCCGGGCGCATCGCCCTCCGCCAGTCGAAGACAGGCCAGGACGTAACGGTGTACCTCCGGCCCGAGGTTCTCGACATGCTCCGTGCCCACGTCGAGCGGATCTACGACCTCGAGCGCGCCACCGGCCGGGTGATACCGCACCTTCCCGATCATCCCGGGGCTCGATCTTCGACCGCTACAACATCACGAGCGAGACCGACGTCCAGGCCGCGGCGGTCACGCTCGACGCGGGCCGGAAGGCCGCCGCAGCCACAAAGACACCGGATTCAGCCACAGTGATGGCAATCACCTCGAAGCGGCAGGCCCGTGCGGCACGGAGTCAGCGTGCACCATTTCGCGGCTGGCCCGTGTCCCGTGATGCCGGTGGTGACCATCGGCTTCATGCTCAAGCCCTCAGGCTTCTTCGACCGGAACCCCGCCCTCGACCTGGCCCGGCTTATCCGGCACGGAGAGTGCTGCCACTAGCGTGCGGATTTTCGGTCAGCCGCAGACGTAGTGCGGCGCGTAGCCGACCCACGTCACGGTGTGCCCCCACTCATCCGTGTGGTAGAACTGCGCGGGGTACCAGACGGCGACGCGACACGTCGGCTGCTGCACCGGCGCCGGAGGCCGATAGAACCACGGCATCCCCGGCATGCCCTGCGGCCGCATGAACCACGGCATGCCTTGCTGATTGAGGCTCGGAGGCGGGGGTGTGGGCCCGATGGCCGCGACCTGGGTCGCGGCCACCAGCAGGATCAGGACTGCCAGCAGCGTCTTCAGCATCTCGTCCCTCCAAGGCTCCGGGACGAGTGCGGGCGGCCCGGAGAAGGACGGTGAGAATACCCCAGAACCCGCGGGCGCGCCAGCGCCGGCGCGCACGAGTGCGGCGAGCGCGCGACGGGCTCTAATCTATCGCCAGCCTCGACGCCCCAGCTCCGCTCGCTTGGCGGACTGGGTGAACTCCACCGGGATATTGCGCAGGAACATGACGGCCATGCCGTCGGCGTCGACGCGCCACACGAGGCCGGCGACGCGGACGGCCTGTCCGTCCGGCGGTTGCAGCTGCAGCTCGACGGCGGTGCCCGGCTGCATCTCGGCCCGGGGCTTGAGCTTCGCGCCGTTGGTGCTCAGATCCACGGTATGGCACCGGAGTCGGCGGGTCCCCACCTTGACCCAGGCAGTCCACGAAACGTCCTTGCGGGTATGGTGTCGACGGCTTCGCTGTCGGTTTTCCATGGTCGGCTAGCTCAGCAAGGGCCGGGCCATCGAGAAAAGGCGCTCAAACTGGGTGGTTAGCCCGCACCCGCGCTCCGGGGTGCTCCACAGGTTGGTCATGACAGGGTGCAATGTGGGTAAGCCATGGGATGGTTGACAGCGAGGTGGGCGTCGGAGCAGCATCGGGACCGCGCAAAAAATTCTGGGAGAGGGAAGGGCCACGAAGGGAAGGGCCACGAGATGAGCAAGACGCGTCTGGAGTGGAGGGAAGAGGTGACCAAGCGTTGCGAAAGCCTGGTCGCACTTCGCCGCGATTTCCACCGGCATCCCGAGCTCAGCCATCACGAGCGTCGCACCGCCGAGGTGATCGCGCAGCGTCTCCACGCCGTCGGGATCGACGTGCGCGCGGGCGTCGGCGGCACCGGCGTGGTGGGCGTGCTGCACGGCGACCGGCCGGGGCGCACCGTCGCCTGGCGCGCCGACATCGACGCGCTGCCGCTCACCGAGGTGCTCGACGCGCCGTTCGCGTCGGGCACGCCAGGAGTGATGCACGCCTGCGGCCACGATGGGCACACCGCGATCGCGATCACGCTGGCCGAGATCATGGCCGAGCGGCGCGACGAGATGGCCGGCACCGCGGTCTTCATCTTCCAGCCCGCCGAGGAGGTGCTGGGAGGCGCCCGGCCCATGATCGAGGCGGGCGCGCTGGAGAGCCCGCGCGTGGACGAGATCTACGGGCTCCACCTCACCACCCAGCAGCGGGTCGGACAGGTCCAGGTGCGCCCCGGGCCCTCGATGGCCTCGGCCGACGCCTTCACCGTCGAGGTGCGCGGCACCGGCGGCCACGGCGCGATGCCGCATCTGTCGATCGATCCGATCACCGCGGCCGCGAACATCCTTCTCGGGATGCAGAGTATCGTCTCGCGCGAGATCCCCGCCCAGGAGACCGCGGTGCTAACGGTGGGACAGATCGTCGCCGGGACCAAGGGCAACATCCTGCCCGACCGGGCCACCATGCGCGGCACCATCCGTGCGTTCGAGCCATCGGTGCGCGATCATCTGGTCTCCCGGCTCGGCGCCTTCGTGGTCGATGTCGCGAAGGCCTATCGCGCGGAGGCGGCCATGCGCCTCGACGGCGGCTCGTGCCCCGCGGTGGTGAATCATCCCGGCGAGACCGCGCTCGTCAAGGAGTGGGCGAGCCGCGAGGTCGGCCCCGACGCGGTGACCGAGGGGCGGGTCGTGATGGCGAGCGACGACATGAGCCTGTTCCTGCGCGAGCGCCCGGGCTGCTACTTCCGGGTCGGCATCGGGCCGGCCAGCGGGGCAGCCCGCCCTCACCACGCTCCGGAGTTCGAGATGAACGAGGCCGGGCTGCCGGTGGGCCTGCGGGTGGGGCTGGCCGTGATGCGCTCGGCGCTGGCGCGCTGAGGCCCGGCGTGGGCCGGCTCGACGGCAGGGTGGCGGCGGTGACGGGCGGGGCCTCGGGAATCGGCGAGGCGACGGCGCGGCGGTTCGCCGATGAGGGCGCGCAGGTCACCATCGCGGACATCGACGCGGAGCGCGGCCGCGCGGTCGCCGCCGACATCACGGCCAAGGGCGGCCGCGCGATCTTCCGCGAGACGCACACCGAGCGAGAAGCCGAGTGCGCGGCGTTCATCCAGGCGGCGCGACGGGAGTTCGGCCGGCTCGACATCCTGGTCAACAACGCGGGCATGCGGCTCTACCAGACCGTCGTGGACGCGAGCGAGGTCAGCTGGGACGCGATCCTCGCGGTGAACGTCAAGGGCTACGCCTTCTGCGCGAAGGCGGCGATCCCGCTGCTGCGCGAGGCGGGGGGCGGCAGTATCGTGAACGTCGCGTCGATCCGCTCGGTGGTCGCGGGGAGCAACATGGTGCAGTACGACACCACCAAGGCCGCGGTGGCCGGCCTCACCCGCGCGATGGCGCTCGACCACGCGGGGGAGGGGATCCGGGTCAACGCGGTGTGCCCCGGCCCCATCTTTACGCGCTTTCACGAGCGGCGGGCCGCGACCGCGGGTAAGACCTTCGAGGAGTTCCGGGCCGAGTTCGGACGGGGCACCATGCTCAAGCGCGCGGGAACGCCCGCCGAGGTGGCGGCGTGCATCCTGTTCCTGGCCTCGGACGATTCGTCCTACGTCACCGGCACCTCGCTCTTCGTCGACGGCGGCGCCTATGCGTTGTGATCGACGTCCCCTGGCTTCAATCTAGCTTCCCGGGAGGACACCATGGACCTGCGCGACCTGTTCCTGGACCAGCACGCCGCGATGCACTCGGCCGCCGTCGGCGGCAACAAGATGTCGGCGGCGGAGCGGACCTTCACCGGCGTGACCGACGAGCAGATGCGCGTCCGACCGCGCCCGGATCTGAACTCGCTGGCCTGGCTCATGTGGCACATCGCGCGAGCCGAGGACATCGTGGTGAACCAGGTGCTGGGCGGGCGCGGGCAGGTCTTCGAGGACGGGTGGAGCGGGCGGCTCGGGATCTCCCGCCGCGACTTCGGCATCGGGATGACCGCCGTCGAGGTCGACGAGCTCACGCGGCAGATCGATCTCGGCGCGCTACGCGCCTACCGGGACGCGGTCGGCCTTCGGACGCGGGACGTGGTCTCCGGCTTCAAGCTGCAGGACTGGGACGGGGCGGTGGCCCCCGACGGTGTCGAGCGCGCGGCGGCGGCGGGCAGCTTCGGGGCCCGGACCGAGGTGCTGACGAAGATGTTCCCCGGCCGCCCGCGCACGCTGGTCCTGAGCAACATCGCGCTCTTCCACTCGGCCGGGCACATGGGAGAGGCGAACACCGTGCGGACCGCCGGGGGCTTCGGCACCGGCATCTGACCTCCGGATCGCGCGCGGTCGACCTCAGCGCTGGGCGCCGGCGTCGCGCCCGAGCAGGGTGCGCAGCCCGCGGATCGTGATCCACACGAAGGCGCCGTCGAGCAACACCGCGCCGATCCCGAAGAGAATCCGTCCGGTCAGCTCGCTTCCGCGCCCGGAGATGGCGACGAAGGGAACCGCGAGGGTGCCGCCGAAGCGTCGCTCGCCGGGCCCGAACGCGATCCAGTCGAAGATCGCCGCCATGAGGCCGACGATGGCGCCCCCGAAGAGGAAGGTGCGCCACGTCGTCTGTGCGCTCGCCGCCTCGGGTGTCCCCGGGGTTGGCCCGGTGGCGAGCGCCGCCCCGAGGAGCACGAAGGCGAGGCCGGCCGCGGCCACGACCCAGCGGGGAGCCTCGAGGCGCTGATTCGATCCGATGACGCCGACGGCGAGCAGCACGATGCCGAGCCCGGCCAGCACGAAGGGCGTCGCGAGCCAGAGAGTCGCCCGGCGGGAATCGCGCGGCACCAGCACTACGAGCGTCGGACCTCGCGCACGCTGCCCGGCACGCCGGTGGAGCCAGTATTGAGGCCGGCTTTCCGCAGCATCCGACTCTCGAGGTCGTGGCCGAAGATGTCGGGACCCTGTGCGGTGAGCCCGCCGTCGACCACGATGACCTGGCCGGTGATGAACCGCGACTCGTCGCTGGCCAGGAACAGCGCGGTGTCCGCGATGTGCTGTGGGAGCCCGGGCTCCGGCCACGCCTGCTTCTGCTGGACGAGCCGCTCCCAGGCCTCTTCCCGCCGCCCAGTGGCCAGGGGCGTCTTGATGAGCCCGGGGGCGATCGCGTTGACGCGGACGCGGTGGGCGGCCAGCTCCGTCGAGACCGCGCGGCTCAGGTTGGCGACGGCCGCCTTCGCCGCGGAGTAGGCGTGCGGTCCCGCGCCGCCGCCGATGCCGGCCACCGACGCGGTGTTGATGATGCTGCCGCCACGTCCCTGGGCCTTCATGCGGATCGAGGCGTGCTTGATCCCGAGGAACACGCCGCGCACGAGGACCCCGAACGTGAAGTCCCACTCCTCGACGGTGGTCTCGCCGATCGGCCCGAACGCACCGCCCACTCCCGCGTTGTTGAAGATGCAGTCGAGCCCCCCGAAGCGCTCGACGGCCAGCGCTACCAGGCCGGCCACGTCCGGCTCCGCCGAGACGTCGGCGCGAAGCGCGGCCAGTCGTTCGCCGCCGCCCTGGCCGCGCGCGAGCGCGACGGTCTCGGCGATGCTTGCCTCGTTGAGGTCGCCGATCACCACGCGGGCGCCTTCCCGCAGGAAGGTCAGGACGCTGGCGCGCCCGATCCCGCTGGCGCCTCCGGTGACGATGGCGACCTTGCCGTCGAGCCGTCCCATGGGCCGAGTCCCGCTATCTCCGCGGCTTCACCCAGGTCTCCGACCAGGCCAGGGTGGCGCTGCTGCCCTGCCGGTCGCCGCGCATCTCGGCCCAGACGCTCCCGGTCGCCACCTTGCCGTTGAGCTCGAGCTGGGCGGAGCGGGCGGGGAAGAAGGTGCTGAACACACCGATCGGGCGGTCGTTGAAGCCGGGCGGCGCGTTGAGCACGAAGGACTCGATGCAGTCGTACCAGGACATCGTGATCCGGGTGTCCACCGAGGTCACCGTCTCGGTGGCGGTGGACCAAGGCCCGCCGTCCCGGTCGAAGCGGGCGTGGACGACAGGCAGCGACGTGTCGGCGAAGGCCGGGAAGAGCAGGGTCTCGATGGTCTTCTGCAGCCAGCGCGCCACCGCGATGTTGTCGCTGTAGACTCGCGGCCGGTTGTCGGTCAGCGTGGACTGAAGAAACAGGGTGTGCCCGGCCCCGGCCGGGCACCAGAGCACGCGCCAGTGGCTCGCGCGATCGGACAAGGTCTTGCCGCCGTCCGGGCTCAGACGGATGAAGGAGTTCTCGCCGGTCATCAGGACTTCGTTCGGGTCAACTGGCGGCATCGGGTCGTCTCCTGTTCGAGTTTGGGGTGCGCGGCGGGGCGTGGCGCGGTACAGTCAGCCGGCAGCCCGGCCCCGACGGAAAGATACGGGGGAAGCTCGCTGGGAGCAAGCGGGAGAGAGAGGAGAGCACGATGAGCACGCGCTACCTGTACCTGGTGCGGATGGACGTGGCCCACGATCTCGAGAAGACGTTCAACGACGTCTACGACCACGAGCACCTCCCCATGCTCGCGGCGGTGCCGGGGGTGATCCGGGCCACGCGCTACCGGCAGCCCTCGCCCACCGATCCCCGCTACATCGCAGCCTACGAGATCGAGAGCCCGGCCGTGCTCCAGAGCCCGGAATGGAAGAAGGCGGGCGAGTCCGGCCGCTGGCCGACCGAGATCCGGCCCCACACCATGAACCGCCACCTCGCCGACTACGAGTGGGTCGGAAGCAACGCGGGGCTGACCCACCGCACCCCGTACGTCTTCTGGGTCATGATGGACATCGAGCCGCATCGCGAGGCCCTGTTCAACGAGCTGTACGACGTCGAGCACGTGCCGCTCCTTCTGAAGCTGCCCGGCTGCGCCAACGTCGCCCGCTATCGTACCGACACGCCTGGCGAGCCGCGGTACCTGGCCGCCTACGAGGTCGAGCGCACCGACCTGCCCATGTCGAAGCTCTGGAACGACGCCTCGGACATCGGCCGCTGGAAGCCCGAGGTGCGTCCCTACACCCACAACAAGCGGTTCATCGTCAGCGAGCGGATCTGATGCCCACCGATATCGCCCTCACCGGGCTGGCCATGCCCCTGGCCGAGCTGCCTGCCATCGCCCGCGAAGCGGAGGCGCGCGGCTACCGCACCGCGTGGGTCGGCGAGGCCTCCGGCACCGAGGCCATCGCGCTGTCCACGCTGATCGCCACCCACACCCGGACACTCCGGATCGCCAACGGGGTGATCCCGGTGCAGACGCGCACGCCGATCGTGTACGGCCAGGCCGCGGCCACGCTGGCCCATCTCGCGCCCGGACGGTTCGCCCTCGGCATCGGCCTGTCGAGCGAGATCATCGTCGGGCAGTGGCACGGGCTGCCGTTCGTGCCGTCCATCCAGCAGATGCGGGAGGCCGTCCAGATCATCCGCATGGTGGTGGCCGGGGAGCGCGTGAACTTCGACGGCAAGTTCTACCGGCTCAAGAACTTCCGGCTCGCGATCCCGGCCCCTTCGCCCCCGCCCCGCATCTATCTGGCTGCGCTCGGCCCGAAGATGTGCGAGCTGGCCGGCGAGCTCGCGGACGGCGTCCTGCTCAACTGGATCCCCCCGTCGGCGGTGCCGGCCTCGCTGCGGCAGGTCGAGGCGGGGGCCAGGCGCGCGGGACGAAGCCCGTCCGACGTCGACGTCGCGGTGTACGTGCGCACGTGCGTCACCGACGAGCGCGAGCCGGTACGCGAGGCCCTGGCCCGCGACATCACGGGCTACGCCATCGTCAACGCCTACGCGCGCTTCTTCGAGGAGTGCGGGTTCTCCGAGGAGGTCGAGGCGGTGAACGCGGCGTGGAAGGCGGGCGACCGCGCGGGCGCAGTGAAGGCCATCTCCGATCGCGTGCTCGACGGCCTCGGCGCGGTGGGCCCGGCGGATCTCTGTCGCGAGCAGCTCGGCGCGTTCGCGCGCGCGGGCGTCACCCCGGTGGTGCTTCCGTTCGCGCCGATCGGTCCCGCGGCCCGCGCGTCCCTGCTGCGAACCTTCCGGACCTTTCCGTAGGGCCGCCCCGAGGACGCCGGACATGCGGGTGGCCTGGCGGCGGATCTGCGGCGTGCTCGGCCTGGCGCTCACCGTGGTGGGTCCCGCGCACGCCCAGAGCGGCCCGGCCCAGCCGCCTGCCGAGAGCGCCGGGCCGATCCCGCTCTCCGAGGTGGCGGCGCGGGCCGCCGAGATCCGCGGCCTGCTCGACAATCAGGATGCGGCGGTCACCCCGGCCAAGGACGTCCAGGCGATCCTGGACGCCC
>Ga0335085_10003381_pt1 | contig 27735 bp, 29 predicted proteins | sample Lox_Sample_45_FD_206712 | JGI IMG/M metagenome (GOLD analysis project Ga0335085, IMG submission 206712) | Soil microbial communities from Loxahatchee National Wildlife Refuge, Florida, United States - Lox_Sample_4.5 | ecosystem: Environmental > Terrestrial > Soil > Wetlands | place: USA...
TCCATCTTCCCGTCGTGGGGCAGGACCGCCTCCGCCAGCCGAGTGACGTTGGTGGGGACGGGCACACCGGCTTTGGCTTCGTCAGGCGTGTTCCAGGTGCCGTCGCAGCAGATGACGATGCGTTTCAGTGGAGGCCTCTTATCTCAACAGTTTGTTTCCAGCTGAGCGAAGCCCGGAAAACTGCCGCTACCGGATGTCCCTCTTTGATGGCCGGCTGATACTTGCAGCCTTCCACCCAATCTCGGGCGACAGACTCCACTCGTGGGTCCGATACCAAGACCACCACGAGAGTATTCGCCTCCGGCCGCCCGGTCGAATCAACCACTACCCCGATCGTGAACCGACCTGCAGTGATTTCCTTGGGAGACTTCGCATGCTTGCAGGAGATCGGAGCAAGGCTGGGGGTGCCAGGGGGGCAGTATCGGTAGACGAGGTCGCAGTTTGTGATGTCTGTCTTCGCCAATCGCGACACCGCCGCCACTTCATGAAACAACTTCAACAATCCCAATAGTTGATCCTTCGTGAGATCGACCCGCCAATTATGAGTTGAATCAACAATCATGACCTGGTATGGCGGAGTCTTTCCTTCATTGGCCATCCGTTGGCCAATGGCAATCCCTCCTGGGCCCCTAATTCTTCGAAGCGCCGGGCCCCATCGGATGTCGGCGGAGGCCTCCGTTGGGTCCGCGCCTTGCGCGTCCATACCAACGCTGGCTAGCCACTCCGTCAGACTGTCCGGGTCGAACTCGAGAATCGCTATCGGTGTCGAGTCTCTTGCCTGGGCTGTAGTAATGCTTGGGGACGCTGCGAAAGTCACCCCCGATATGGTGTCCCCAATGAAGCCGAAATCCATGAACGGAATGGAATAGTGAAGGACGATGGATGGCTGCTGCCCGGCCAACAAGGCTGGCAGAGTCGCCGTTACGATCAGGATGCGGAGAGATCTTGGCAACGAGATCACTTCGGGATTAGGGTCTAAGTCGCTTCGCGTCCACCTTCATCTCCGGCGCCACCGGGGACGAGCCATCCCTCTTCTTGCTGGGAAGCACGGGATCGGTCACCACCTGGATCCCTCGCTTCGCTCGGGATGAGGGGCTGTCCGCCCTGTCTTGTCCGGCCTGTCCGCCTCGACCGCCCTGTCCGCCTTGTCTTGTCCGCCCTGTCCGCCCTGTCCGCCCTGTCTACTTCGCGTCCATCTTCATCTCTGACGCTACACGGGACGAACCACTCTTCTTCTTGCTGGCTGGCGTGGGCTCGGTCACCGCGATCCGGGTGGAGTCCACCACCTTGGTGGCGGTCAGCGCCGCAAGAATAGAGTCGGCTCGATCCTTCCCCAACTGTACCAGTTCCGCCCGTTCCACCGGCTGAGCCGCCAGTAGCTGGGCCCGGAGCGAGTCGTAGTAGCCGGTCGCGTTGAAGCCATTGGCCGGCGGCGGGGGAGGCGGAGCCTGCTTCTTCTTGTTGTCCTTGGTCTCCTTGACGGGGGCCGGTGCGCCGCCCGGGGTCGCGGTGAAGGCGGCTCGCAGGCTATCGAGCGCCGGGCGGGAGAAGGTCCTGATGTAGAGATTCTCCAGAATCACGGAGAGCACCGTCGCGCCGGTGTCCGACTTCTGGGTCTTGGCGGCGGTGCTGTCCCGCTGCGCTTCGATCTGGGCCTTGAGCTTGGCCTCCCGCAGCGCCGCTGCATCGGCCACCGAGTCGTACCGGCCTTCGATCGAGAGGGTCAACTCCGGTTTCTCTCCCAGCGTGGCCGCCAGTGAGTCGAGCTTCTCGCGTTCGGGCGGAATCACGTCGGTGCGGCCCGCGTCGAACTCCACCAGCTCGGGCGACTGGCCGCCGAAGAGCTTGCCGAGAAAGTGAAACGGCGCGCTGGCGATCTTGCCCAGGATCTGCTTGACCGACTGCCAGATGATCTTGCTGTAGCTGAATTGGGGATCGTCCACGGATCCCGTGACCAGCGGATCCAACTTGATGTTGCCTTGCCGGTCCTTGAGCAGGGAGACCGCCAGTTTCACCGCGAACCCCGGCGGTCCCGAGCTGCCTTCCATCTTCTCTCCCAACTGCATGTTCTTGGCCACCACGTGGTGTTCAGCGTGCAGCTCGCGGTTCTGGATCTTGTAGTCCATGTCCACGTCCAGCCGCCCTTCCTTGATGGCATACCCCAGGAACTCGGCCGTGTACGGCGTGAGCGTGGGCATCTCCACGTTGCGGAACTCGGCCTTGATGCTGGTGGCGGCGTACGGATCGGAGACGTGCAGGGTCCCGTTGGCGCGGGCCAGGCCGTACTCGTCGATCTTGCCCTCGAGCTCCAGTGTCCCCGGCGTGCCGCCAAAGGAAGCCACGTCGCGAATCGCCCCCTGGGTGGAGTGGACTCGGGTCCGGAATGGGAGAATCAGGCTCTCGTCGGAGAAATCGATCTCCGCGTCCTTGAACAGAACCTGGCTGATCTCGTAGTGATACGATTCTTTCTCATCGGTCGTCGTCCGGGGAGAGAGCGATGCCAACGGAGCCAGGTTGGTCTGGCGGTCGCGGCTGATCGCGATCCGGGCGAACGGCTGATCCACCTCGATGGTCTTGACCCGGAGCAGGTCCGGGCTCGACGTCCTCCGGATCCCCTTCACTCTGGTGTCCTTCCAGGTCAGGAGCGGCGCCTTGCTGGTGTCGTTGATCACCAACCCGCTGACCCCGGCTACCCCTTCGAACAGCACCTTGGGCCTGGTCTCCCGCATACGCATCTTGCCCTTGATCGAGGCCAGGCCGCCAGCGATGGTAATCGGCGGGTTGGGGCCGAGATAGGGCTGGCCGAGCGTGAGATCGAGATCGGCGAGACTGAGGTCGAGGTCGGCGGCGAACGGCTGTCGGACCACGGTTCCCTTGGTCGAGAAGGTGGTCTTCTTGCCCAGACCAGCCGACAGCGAGACACCGGTTCTGGTCTTGGGGTTGGTCGCGATCGTGTCCAGGCGGACCTCGATCCTGGAGACGTCCAGCGCCACCTTGGGCGTCACGGTCTCGTCTTCGAGATGCACCGTCCCGTTGGCGAGCTCGATCGCGGTGACGCTGGCACTCCAGGGACGCGTGGTATCGGTCGCCGCCGGCTTGGTCTTCGCCGAATCCCTGGCCTGCATGGCGTGAAGATAGGGCATCCAGCTTAGGGTGCTGTCCGCCTTGCGCGTGGCGGTGACCCAGGGGTCGGTGACCCGGAGGAGATCGAGGGTGGCAACTCGGTCGGGCCAGCGGGCCTTGAATCCGCGCGCTTCGATCGAGCTCACCTTGAACCAGTCGGCCTTGGTGTCCCTGGGACGAAGCGCCAGGTCCTTGACGTTGAGGCTGGCGTCGGTCAGGCCCAGGATGAAGCGGCCATCCTTCGCCTGGGTGATGTCATAGCTCAAGGATCCGCCCATCTCCCCCGAGGTCAGCGCCAATGGGAGATCGGCGCCCACTGCCTCGCCTATTCGGTCGAGGCGCAGCCTCGAGACTACGAATTGACCGCTGAGGTCGAGCGGTTGCATCACCTCCTTGCCGGCCCACTTGATCTCGGCGCCTCCGGCGAACGACACCGTGAGGTAGTGGTCCCCCTCCTGGGCGGGGAGGGTCGAAAACCGTTCGAGCGTGAGCCCGAGGTCCTGGAGCTTGGTGGTATAGGTAGGGCTGCTGGATTCGTTGACCACATCGATCTCGCCGGACCGGATCGACAGGAGGTCGATCTTGAGACGGGGCGGAAGCGAGGGCGTGGTGTCGTGGATGGCAGGAGCCGAGGAATCAGACACGAACAGGTCCGCGATCGCCGGGGTCCGGTCCTTGAGGATTCGAGCCACCACCGCGGGCCGGACCAGGCGGATTTCGTGGAGTACCCAGGCCCGGTCTATCAGGCTCACCAGATCGAGATTCACGAGCAGGGTGTCGAAGGCGACCAGTGGACTGCCGTCCCGGTCCCGGAGATCGAATCCGATCAGCCTGGTCTCGAGCGTGAACGGATTGAAGCGGACCTTCTGGACCGTGGCTACACGATGGAGCCTGACCGGGGCCTGCTTCTCGATCTGGCCCTTGATGATCCGGGGGACGAGCAGGAAGCCGGCCAGCGTGTAGACCACGAACAAGGCGGCGAGAACGATCGCCGGTTTGCGTTGCCGGGGCGGCACCGCGCGAAGCCAGAGTTCGCGAACCCGTTGGTGCATGGAGGAGATCTTACTGCTCGCCCAAGGGGGTCGCCAGTAACAGGTTCGCCAGGTTATTTGGTGAGGGAGATACCGCGATGGGCTAGCCGATGGCTATGGTTTTCTCCAGGCCCATGGTCCTGAGCATTGCCTGATAACGAGGGTCCTGGTACACCGGGAAGTAGCCCACGTCCACCTTCACCATCAGCAGCCAGCCAGCACGCTCCTCCATCGCCTGATGGTAGGCATCGAAGGCCGAGTCGAAGTCGCCGAGTGCGGCCAGGATAGTGGCTCGATACATGGTCGGCACATATCGCTTGCTTCTCAACTGCTCCAATTCCTGAAGAATCTTCCGGGCTTCGTCGTGCCGTCCCAAGCGGGCCAGGGCGACCCCGACAAAGGCGACGAGCAGCGGCGCGCGTCCCACCAACCTGATGCCCGTCTCGATCACGGCCAGACCTTCTGCGGCGCGCTCCATCGCGACGTAGGTGCGCGCCAGGCTCACGTAGGTCGGTATGTAGCGCGAATCCATGCGGAGAGTGGCGTTGATCTGGGCCAGTGCTTCCTCCTGGCGTCCTGCCCAGCCGAGGCAGCGGCCCACGGTGAGGTGCGTACTGAGGGAGAGCGGGTCGCGGGCCTGCGCCTGAGTAACCGCCCGAATCGCTTCCTCGTGGCGCTCCATGGCCGACAGAAACATGGCGTACCACACCGCTCCCGATGAGAGCCCGTGGCCCTGTGCCAGGCCTCGTTCGAGTTCCCGCTCGGCCGTGGTCCAGTCCCATTCGTAGAGGGCGGCGATCAGACCGAGAGAAGTATGGGCCTCCGAGGAGTGCTCGTCCAATTCCAGCGCCCGGAGTGCAGCGGCCTTGGCCTTGGGCATCGCCTCGCTGGCCGCCATCCACCCGAATTCCTCGAACCCGAGCATCGCCTGGCAGTAGGACAGCCCGGCGTGGGCCGCGGCGTAGTCAGGGTCCAGCCGGATGGCCTGCTCGAAGCACTCGATCGCGGAGAGGAACGACTCGGTGGAGCGCTGGTTCCAGAAGAACCGGCCGCGCAGGTAATGGTGATACGCCTCGAGCATCGCGGTGCCGGGTTTGACCAGGGTCTGGTCGGTTACCGGCATGACCTTCTGGGTGAGCGCCTTGGCTATCGCCCGGGACAGCTCGTCCTGCACCGCGAAGACGTCGGCCAGGGTCCGCTCGTAAGTGTTGGACCAGAGGTGATAGCCATCCGCGGCATTGACCAGTTGTGCCGTGATCCGGATCCGATCGCCTGCTTTACGGACGCTGCCTTCCAGGAGGGTGCGGACCTTGAGCCGCTCCCCGATCTCCCGGGCATCCACGTCCTTCCCCTTGAACGAGAAGGAGGAGGTGCGGGCCGCGACCCGGAGCCCCCGAATCTGCACCAGGGCGTTCATGACCTCGTCGGTCATCCCGTCGCTGAAGTACTCGGTTTCCTTGTCCGGGCTCAGATTCACGAAGGGGAGCACCGCGATCGACGGTTCGTCGGCCGCCGGCGCCGCACTGATTGGGGCCAGGCCCGGCGTGATGGGGGCGGCGCTCGTCTCCCTGAGCGCTTCTATCACTTCGGTCGCCGTGGCAAACCGGTCCTCCGGCTTCCGGGCCAGGGCCCGGTTCAATGCCGACTCCAGGGCAACAGGTACTTCGGGCCAGAGACTGCGGATCGGGCGGGGCGGCTCGCTGGACCGCTGGATCATCATCGCCTGGGGACTGGGTCCGGGGAACGGGAGTTCGCCGGTGAGCATCTCGAAGAGCATGCAGCCGAGGCTGTAGATGTCGGTCCGGCCGTCCACCTCGATCTCGCCGCTCACTTGCTCGGGGCTCATGTAGGCCGGCGTGCCGATGGTGAGTCCGACTCCGGTCAGGTTTGCCTCTCCGGCCACGCTGATGGCGCGGGCGATGCCAAAGTCGGTCACCACCGCGTGAGCGTCCTCGAGCAGGATGTTCTCCGGCTTGATGTCGCGGTGAACGATCTGGCTCTTGTGGGCAGAGGCCAGCGCCTCGGCCACCTCCTGCGCGATGCGGAGGGCGTCCCCGACGGGGAGTCGCTTCTCCCGTGTCAGGCGGTCGCGGAGTGATTCCCCGGTGATGTAGGGCATGACGTAGTAGGGACAGCCGCCGGCCGTCCCGACCTCGACCACGCCCGAATCGTAGAGAGGAACGATGTGCGGATGGCGGAGCTGCGCCGCCAGCTTGATCTCCCGGAGGAACCGCTGCACGCCCAGCTCCGCCGCGACCTCCGGCCGCAGCACCTTGAGCGCCACCGGCCGCTCATGCTTGAGATCGCGGGCCAGGTAGACGGTCGCCATGCCGCCGCGACCCAGCTCGCGCTCGAGCGTGTAGTGTTGACTGAGCGCTTCGGCCAGGGCGACATCGGCTACGGGCATGGTGGAGACAGTCCAGGTAGAGACTGCCTGAATCTGGGGCGGGAAGGGCAATGGGGCTAGCGTAGAACGGGAGAACGGGAGAACGGGAGAATGAGGGAATGCAGGAATGAGGGAATGCAGGAATGGGGGGAAGGCAGGAATGGGGGAATGGGGGGATGGGGAGGTGATGCTGTCATTCCGAGCGAAGCGAGGAATCTAGCTTCATTCCCTCGAGGCGTGCCGGAGGAAACGCTCGTGGCTAGATCCCTCGGTCCCCCTCCTTGCAGTCGGGGTCCCTCGGGATGAGGGCCACTCAGAACCCAGAACTCAGAACCCCGAACCCCGAACCCACACTCAGTCCTCAGTCCTCAGCCCTTCGCCCTTTCCAATTCCGCCGCCCGCGACGCGACCGTGTCGAGATCGCCGTTCAAGGCGTTCATCTTCAGCTGGAACTTGCAGTCAATGATCAGGAGGCCGACGACATAGCCCGCCAGGTTCACCGCGAAGATGATGGTGAAGAGCAGGGGATAGGGAAACCAGAGGCCGAAATACAGCACGATGCGCTTGGCTCCGGGATCGAAGCTCGAGCGATCCACGATCGTGGTGAGCAGCAGGATCGCCGTCATCGCCAGAGCGACCAGTCCCCACGGGGCCAGGCCCGCCGCCGCGATGCCGGCGAAGATCACCGCCTCCGAGGCGCGATCCAGCCGGGTATCGAGCTGCTTCCCCGCCGGAGAGGCCAGCTTGAACTCCCGGGCCATGATCCCGTCGAAGCTGTCGAGCACCTGGCCCAGCGCCATGAGCCAGAGCCCGGGCTTGAGGTAGCCCGCGCCGATCACCCCACCGGCCAGCGCGCTGGCCCAGAACGCCGCCCAGGTCACCTGGTTGGGCGAGAGCCCCACCTTGAGGTGCAGGAACCGGACGACCGGCCTGACCGAGCGGTCTAGAGCGGTTTCCAGTACAGGAGCAAATTCGTACATACGAGCAGTGCGAAGAGGATCCCTTCCTTCAGGCCGTCCGAAACGCCCAACAGCCAGCCGCGGGTCACGTAGGTCGAGTAGGGGTAGAACGGCATCTTCTCGAACCGGACGCTGTAATCCATCGCGATATGGAACAGGAAGAACGGGATCGGAATCCAGGTGCGGAGAAAGAAGCACAGCGGAACGATCCAGAGCAGCGCCACCGGCTCCTGGAGCGAGGATCGCCAGTAGAATCCCAGCTTGTTCTTCCAGCCGATCGCCTTGAGGTAGAACGGCGCCTTGATGGCATGATCCACGTCGATCGCGACGCCGAAGGCGAAGGCCAGGACGGCCTCGCGTCCCTGCAGGTGGAGGGCCTGCACCCCGGCCGTGGTCGCGAGCACGTGGGTAACCAGCTTCATCCCTGGGTCTCCACCGTCCGCAAGGCGGGGCGACCGCCTGGGATCAGGGCAATCAGAATCAGGCCTACCGCAATCCAGGCCAGCTCCCGCACCCGGCAGATCACCGCGCTGTAGATGCCCAGGCTCGGATCGAGCCCCAGCAACTTGAAGATCGTGTAGAGCCCACCTTCCTTGGTTCCCATTTCGAACGGGAAGACGAAGAGCATGACTCCGACCAGCGAGGCGAATCCCCCGATCAGATAGGCCTCGGGATAGGTCACCCGCACTCCCACGCTGATCGGGATGAGGAGGAACTCCGCCATGGTGAGACCGCGCCCCAGGAATTCGAACACAAAGGCCCACCAGAACCGGACCGGAGTCCGGTGATAGAAATCGGTGATCTGCGTATCCATCTCGATCAACGCTTCGCGCCGCGGTTCGACCGACCGTGCCAGGCGGCGGAGCCCCGGGAGGCGATGGGCCAGATCGAGGCAGCGCTCCATGAGGCCGCGCCGGTGCACCATGAACACCAGGAAGGCCAGAATGCCCACCGCGAGGCTGAAGCCGATCAGCATGAGCAGGGTGCGGGGATTGTGGGGTAACAGGAGAACCCCGAGCATCAGCGCCAGGATCATGCTGAGCAGGTGCGCCAGGGTGAACAGCAGCCGTTGAATCACGACCGAGGCCGCCGCCCGGCGTCGGCTCTGCAGCCACTCGGCGGCCACTGTGGCCTTGAACGGCTCGCCACCGACGGCGAAGAACGGAGTGATGTAGTTGATGGCCGAGCCCGAGACGATGGCGGCGAACAGGCGGCCGAAGCCGGGGCAGTCGGGTTCGTGGGCGAGGATCAGTCGCCAGGCCGCGGCACTGCAGGCGTAGATCGGGATCCAGAGGACGAAGATCGGCAGCAACATCCAGCCGGTCCGGCGGGCGTAGCCGGCCAGCTCTTCGAGCCCGACGTGGTTGATGAAGTAGGCGAACAGCGCCAGCCCGGCGGCCAGCGCGAGCAGCCGCGGAGCGCGGCTCATGCCGTGAGGGCCAGGTCTACCCGCCGCCCGGTGCGGGCGGATTCATAGGCGGATTCGAGAATCTCTGCCACTTGCTGGATGTCCTCCAACCCGGAATCGCTGTCCCGCAGATCCATCCGTCCCACGAAGTCGCGGAACAGGCCGGCGAACCACCCGGCGTAGGCCGACTTGTCGAGCTGCGCGGTGAAGTCCTCGGTCTGGATGTCGTCCCCGCGCCGAAGCGTGATGCGTCCACCGATCCATTCGATGGTGCCGTGCTCGCCGATGAAGCGAACCCGGTTCTCCCGGTGGTGGGCTGCCCAGGTGAGGAAGATAACCGCGAGGCGGTTGGGGAACTCGAGCAGGAGGTTGGCGCTGTCCTCGACGTCGTAGCTCTGATGACGAAGCCGCCCGGTCCAGCACTGCACCGATTGCGGCGCCCCCCCCACGTCCAGGAGCGAATAGATGAGATGGGTCCCGTGGTCGAGCAGGACGCCGCCCTTTCCGGTCTCTTCTTGTCCTCTCCAGGGTGTGCCGCCGGTCTCGATCCCCGGATCGGCCAGCAGCCGGTAGACCTGCATTTCCGCCAGATGCCACCGGCCGATCGCCCCTTCATTGAGCAACTGACTCACGCGTTGCCACGCCGGGTTGAACCGGTACTGATGGCAGGGCATGACCACACGCCCGGCCCGCCGCGCCGAGGTGGCCAGGCGGGCCGCGTCGTCCCGTCCCAGGGCCACCGGCTTCTCGCACAGCACGTGGTAACCGTGATCCAGCGCCCAGAGGCTGAGATCGACGTGACTCGAGGTGGGCGTGCAAATGTCCACGAAGTCGATGGGCGCGAACTGCTCCAGATCGGTCAGGCGCTCCACCCGCGGCGGCCCGCCGGCGGGCAAGGCATGGGGGGCGGGATCCACGGCGGCCACGATGCGGGCCCGGGCCCGCAGGCCGGGGTCGTCACGAAAGGCGGGCCAGTGAGCCTGTCGGGCGATGCCGCCCAGGCCAAGGATCGAGCCTCGATAGATGGGGCCTTCAGGCGACACGGATCTGTGCTCCCGGTTCGGCAGGGAAGACGGCGGCCAGACGCGCCGCATGCCGCTCCTGCGTGGTGCGGAGCGCGAACCAGATCGCGGTGAACGGCACCGCGGTCACCCAGAAGAAGGCGGCGGGATACCCCAGGAATCCGGCCAGCCCCAGCACCACGAAGCGAATGTTCTGCCCGATCCAGGCGCAATTCTTCACCACCTGCGACTGGCTGTTGACGTAGGCGTGCCGTGTCTCGTCGGAAATGACCTTACCCCGGGCCTGCCGGACCAGGGCCACCGTCCAGGGGAAGAGCCGCTCCTGATTTCTCACGTAATCCTTATAGAACCCCAGCCCAACGCGTCGCCACCAGGGAGCGGTGGGGTCCAAGGGGAGGTCCTCGACCAGATCCAGCTCTCCACGACGGTCCTCTCCGAGGTTCAGGAAGGCCTGGCGGATGAAATCGACGCTGGTGCTCTGCAGCGAGTGGCAGACGCCGGCCACGGTCGCCAGCGCGAGCGCCTCCCATCCCCAGCCTCCCACCCGGAGCCGCACCATCAGGCAGAGATACAGGTTGATGAAGCGGAGGTTGTCGGAGACGCCGTCGAGGATCCGGCCGAACCGGCTGGAGGTGCCGCGAAGCCGGGCTACCTGCCCATCCGCGCTGTCCAACACGTCGGACAGAATGAACATTCCGAAGCCGGCGAGGTTGTACCAGGGGTTGGAGAAATAGAACAGCCACCCGGCAGCCAGTCCAGAGAGGAGGCAGGCCACAGTGACCTGATCCGCGGTGATCCCCAGCGGAATGGCCGCACGGGCGATCACATATCCCAGGGGACGGAAGAAGTGGACGTCGGTCCACTCCTCGACCAGGTCTCCCTTACCGGCCCACGCGATCGGCGGCTTCACTGAGTACATCCTTGGTAATAGCGAGAGCTTCCATGGCCTGCTCGTCGGTGATGACCAGGGGCGGGTTGATGCGGACTTCGGGGTTGTAGATCATGGCGATCACCCCGCGGGAGAGCAGGGTATCGAAGATCCAGCGGCAGGTCTTCTTGTCGAGCAGGGTCTTGGTGCCGGGCACCACGAGGTCGAGCCCGATCATCAGCCCCCGGCCGCGTACGTCGCTCACGATGGGCAATTCGGTCTCCCAGCAGCGGATCTCCCGCAGCATCTTCTCGCCCAGGCGGCGGGAGTGCTCGACCAGGCCCTCCTCGAGGATGGTCTCGACCGTGGCCCGCGCGGCCGCCGAGGCGAGGGGGTTCCCGCCGTAGCTGGAAGAGCTGCCGCTCGGGTTGGCCCAAGGCTTGGCAAAGGCGACCGACTCGCGGATGATGAGCCCGCTCATCGGGAAGCCGCCACCGAATCCCTTGCCCACGGTCAGGATGTCGGGGACGATCCCTTCGTGCTCGATCGCGAACATCTTCCCGGTGCGGCCGAAGCCGGTGATCATCTCGTCGCAGATCAGGAGCGCGCCCAGCGAGTCGGCCAGTTTGCGCAGCAGGCCCAGATAGCCGGGCGGAGGGATGATGTTCCCCGCCGTCCCCTGGATCGGCTCGACGATGATGGCGGCGACGTCGTTGGAGGTCTCCAGCTCGACCTTCTTCTTGAGGAACTCCACGCAGTGCCACTCGCAGGACGGGAACTTCTTGTCGAAGGCGCAGCGCGCGCAGGAGGCATAGGGGCTCGAGTAGGTCCCCGGCATCAACGGCCCGAGGGCGTGCTTGAAGCTGCCGCCCAGGAGGGGGAGCACGCCGCCGGTCTTCCCGTGGAAGCCGCCCCAGAAGCCGATCATCTCGGTGCGACCGGTATGCGCCTTGGCCAGCCGGAGCGCGGCCTCCACCGCTTCGGCGCCGCTGCTGTAGAGCTGGGTGCGGTTGAGATCGCCGGGGGCCAGGTCGGCCAGCAGCTTGACCAGCGCGGCCCGCGCCTCCGAAGTGAAGCTGCCGACGTGCACCTTGGCGACCTGCTGCTGGAGCGCGGCCACGTATTTCGGATGCGCGTAGCCCAGACTGGCGACTCCGACTCCGGCCAGGAGATCGATGTAGCGGTTGCCGTCCACATCGAAGAGCAGCGCCCCCTGGCCGTGATCGATGCACAACCGGCTGTAGAGGGCGACCGACTGGGTGCCCGGGGCCAGGTACTTCGCCTCGGACTCGAAGGCGGCCTGGGACTTCGGGCCGGGGACCTGCACCATCGTGGCGAGTGGATTCACGTCACACATCCGATTGTGGAAGACTGGTGGACCAGGATGGCGATGGCGTGGGCCGCCTCGTCCCGGAACGGGGCGAAGCTCGGCCAATCGTTGAGATCGATCAGGACCGGGCGATCGGGGGACGGGACCGCCACGTCGCCGCCGAAGACCTCGAGTCCCAGGCACTCGGCCGCACCGAACGCGAGGGCACGCAGGCGCGCTTCGTCCACCTGCGGCGGCGGGGCCTGCGGTCCGCCATCGGCTCCATAGTAGCGGAAGAACCGGCTCTGGGCTACGCCGTAGAACTTGATGACCGGTCCGGGGACGTGGGGCTGCACGGCCACCCGCTCGATGCCCCGCGCGGCAAAGACGCGTAGCGTGTCGAACAGGTCGGACAGCGGGGCCTGCACTACGTCGTCGGATCGCTCGGCGTGGACATCGCCCCGCTTGACCCAGACCAGAGATGGCCACTGCTGCCAGCCGGCCTGCTTGATCTCCGGTTCCGCCCGGGGTGAAGTGGAGAGGATGATGGTTTCCGGGAAGTCGAGCCCGCTCCCGGCGAGACGGCGCACCAGCCGATGACGGTGGCAGGCCAGGGCGCTCGACGGCCGATTGATCATCCAGGCGCCGTCGTGCTCCAGCAGCTGCAGGGCTTCGAGCGCCCGGGGTCCCTGGCACATGTTGAGGTGACAGTCGACCTCGGGACGGGCTCCCGCTTCGGCCTCGGCTTCGGACAGGCGAAGGATGCGCCAGCCCCGTTGCTCCAGCCGGACGATGGCGGCGTCCATGATGGCGGCGTCGTTCACCCGGTGCTGGTTGGGGGAATAGGACGGTTTCCGGTACCACGCGGCAGCGGTCTTCACAGTCGAGGTGGTTCCTCTCCAGAGGGGAGTGGGGTGTGGGGCACCGGCCGGCCCCAAGTGGCACTTACCCAGGCCTTGGCCTGCTCGAGGTCCCGGCGACCATCGAGGTCGATGATCCGGTCGATCTCCACGGTGGAGACCCGGTGGCCGCTGGTGACCAGCCGCTCGAGGAAGGCCCGCATCCGCTCCATGCCTTCCTTGCAGGCGCGGTCGGCCTCGGGGCGAATCGCCGCGCTCCACCCGTAGACCCCGCCGGTCACGATCGGCGGGTTGGTGGGCAGGGATCCGATGCGGGTGGCGAGCCCCTGGCCGTTGCGCTCCACGTAGAGCGGCCGCTCGTCGTCGACATAGGGCGTGACCGCCAACACCGCCTCCGCTCCGGCATCGAGGGCGCGCCGAGTCTCGGCGAAGAGTCGCCGCCAGTCGGCCGGCTTCATGACGGTATCGGTCATGGTGCAGAAGACCGGCCCAGGCGGGACGTTCCGGAATCCCTCCGCCAGCGTGTGCAACGAAGACGGGGTCCGGCACCAGCGCACCGTCGCGGCCTTGGTTCCGGGTTCGTTCCGCAAGACATCCTCGACCTCGGACATCGTGTCCCGTACCAGGCAAGTGACGCTCTCGCACCCCACCGCGAAGAGAGTCTCGACCAGGCGGACGATCTGCGGCCGGCCACCGACCTCGACCAGAGGCTTGGCCACCCGGATCCCGTCCCTCTGGAGACGGGACCCTTCACCCCCGGCCAGGATTAACCCGTGCATGCCGTCTCCAGGGCGGGCACCAGCTCGGGGAGTCGAGCGATGCGTGCGGTGAACAGAGCGCCGGGCGGCGAGGGGCGGTGGGCCGGAGCCAGCCAGCAGGTCCGGAGACCGAGGGCCTGCGCCGGCCGGATGTCGGCTTCGAAGTTGTCTCCCACCATCCAGGACTCTTCGGGGGCGGTGCCCAGGACGGCCAGCGCCTGCGTGAAGATCCTGGGGTCGGGTTTCTCCTGACCGACGACGGTCGAATCGGCCACGGCATCGAAGAACTTGGCCAGATCCAGCTCTTCCAGGCAGTGATCCAGGTTACCCGTGAAGTTGGACACGACCCCCAGGCGCGATTGCCGGGCCAGGCGTTCGAGGATCGGGCGGTTGCGGTTGACGACCTCGAGGGCGGCGGCGTGGAAGCGAGTTGCGACGCGTTGGGCGTCGATCCCTCGGGTGTCGGCGGAGGATTCGACAATCAGACTGGCCTGGGCGTTGATCATGGCCCGGAAGCCCAGGTGTCGCGTCCCTGAATTGTGAAGGAGTTCACGGTCGCTAGCGCGGAACAGGGGCTCGAAGGCCTCGAAGTCGAGGGGCCCGCCTTCGGCCCGATAGGCTTGATGGAACCGCTCGGCCCAGCGTACACCGTCGGCGTCGAGGGTCCCTCCGAAGTCGAATAGCACGCTGGCTGGCGCCCCGAACCGCATGGCTACCCCCAATAAGTGAGGTCGCGCTCAGCGACGGGCGAACTTCGACCGGGGGCGCCAAGGCGATCCAGTGCAGCAAAGGGAGGATTCCCAACTCTACGTAAGGGTCGCAGGAAGCACAATGTAGCCCGATTCGACCCCTAGCCACCCCTCGCCTCAAACTGGAAATAGCTGCGCCCCGGATGCGCGGCGCATCCGGGGCGCTGGTTCATGCGGGGTGTGCCCTCAGGCCTTGATCAGGATCTTGTTCTTAAGGGCCACTTCCTTCTTGGGCAGGTGGATGGTCAGGACGCCCTCCACTGCAGCGGCCTCGATCTTGGCCGCTTCGACCGGCTTCGGCAGCCGGATCGCCCGCATGAATTTGCCTGCTTCCCTCTCCTCCCACAGGTAGTTCTCACCCTTGTCCTTGGCCACCTTCTCCTTGTGGCCGGTCACCGTGAGAATCTCCCCCTCCAGATTGACGTCGAGGTTCTCCTTGGGAATTCCCGGGACCTCGAGCCGAATCACATACTCCTTCTCCGTCTCGACCAGGTCGAGCGCCGGCTCGAACGCATAGCCCTCAAAAGTGCGGGTGAAGGGCTCATACCCCAGTGGGGCGAACGGGGTAATGAAGCGTCCGAACAGCTCGTCCATGTCCCTCTTGACTGTGCCGAGGGTGGGCATCGTGGCGAGTTTCATACGGCCCTCCTTTCCTCTCTCTTCTCTTCTTCCCTGCTTCTCTCAGATCGCTCTTTCTCTTCAGCGACCCCGTCGGCAGACGAGGTTTCCGCACCGCCAATCTGGCACCGAGGGCATGAAGGGAGGCTGAACCGGGCTTGAAACGCACATAAAGGCCTCGTAATGTGGCGCGCCCTCTGAACGCCTAGTCTTCTTCCCGGATCCAATCTGGACAAAAACAATAGGGAAGGGACGCCGGGGCTGCGGAGTGTCAACCTGATGGTGCTATGTTCCGCTCTGGGCTCAGAATGTCCACCATCCTTCAGGTCGAGCACCTCTCGGTCGGCTTCGGCAAGACCCTGGTCTTCGGTGACCTGAGCTTCAGCGTCTCCGAGGGTGACGCTCTCGCGGTCATCGGCCCCAATGGCTCCGGGAAGACGGTGTTGTTCAAGGCCTTGATCGGCGGGATCCCGTATGGCGGGAGCGTGCGCTGGGCCCCCGGTACCCGGGTCGGGTATGTTCCCCAAAAGCTGGATCTCGAGCGCGACCTCCCGATCACCGGGAACGATTTCCTGCGCGCCAAGGCCTCGGTCCTCAAGGCGTCGGCCCACGAAGTCTGCCGGGCGATCGATCTGGTGAATCTCCCCCCTGCCGTAGCGGCCATGCCGATCGGGACCCTCTCCGGCGGCCAGTTCCAGCGCCTGCTCCTCGCCTTTGCCCTCCTCGGGCGTCCCACCGTCCTCCTCTGTGATGAGCCGACGGCCGGGGTGGACGAGCCGGGGGAAGAGGGCCTCTATGCGACGATCCATCGGCTGCAGCACCAGGAGGGCCTCACGCTGATCCTGATCTCTCACGAGTTGAACATCGTCTACCGCTACGCGACCAGCGTGCTCTGCCTGAGCCGCGGCCGAGGGTTCAGCGGACTGCCGCTCGAGATTCTCACCCCTGAACGGCTCCAGGAGGTCTACGGGGCACCGATGAAGTTCCACCACCACGCTGACGATGTCGCCTAGCGCGCTGGCGTTGCCCTTGGCCATGGCCGTCGCAGCCGGGCTGGTCGGGTGCTTCGCCGTGATGCGGCGCCTGACCCTCGCCTCCGACGCCCTGTCTCACGTCGCCCTGCCCGGGATCGGGATCGCCCTCCTGCTCCAGTGGAACCCGGTGCTCGGCGGACTGATTGCCCTGTTCTTCGGGACCGTCCTGGTCTGGGCGGTGGAGCACAAGACCCGGATTCCCACCGAGGCCGTGATCGGCGTGGTCTTCTCGACGGCACTCGCGGTGGGCAGTCTGCTCACCTCCGGTGAGGAGCTGATCGAGGCCCTGTTCGGAGCCCCAGGTGAAGGGGGGTGGGTCGAGACCATGGCCGGCCTGGCGGCCGCGGCCCTGGTGGTGGCGTTTCTCTGGTGGGCCCGGAGCCGCCTCGTCATCGCGCTGATCTCCCGGGACCTGGCGCGGGCCGGCGGGATCAACGTGCCCCGGCTCGACCTGCTCTACCTCCTCGCCTTTGCCCTCACCGTGGCACTGGGGCTCCGCTATCTCGGGGTGCTACTCATGGGATCGCTGGTCATCATCCCCGCCGCGACGGCCAAACATGTGGCGAGGAGCCTCAACTCCATGCTGCTCATTTCCGTGACCCTCGCCGTGGCTTCCACCCTGGGCGGCTACTGGGCGGCCTCGATATTCCATCTCCAGGCCGGCCCCCTGATCATCATCATCGCCTCGGCGGGATTCTTCCTGAGCCTGGTAAAGCGCAGACCGGCCTGAAGCCCGAATTCCCGCCCCTTTTTCGTCTTGCTTCTGGCGAATACCATTATCTGCACCATAGTCTCGAACCCATGAGATCAATCGCATGAAACAGATGCCCAGAAACGAACAGGCCTCCGCGGAAGAGCACGCCCGCCTGGTCGAGCTGATCGTACGCGCCATGGATCGGACCTTCTCGACCCGGGGCCACGAGCATGGCCTGGAGACCCTGGCGGGAATGCTCAGGAGTCTGGACCAGAAGACCCTGCACGGTCTCGCTTATCGCCTGGAGCTCGATGTGGAGCCACCGGCCGAGGAAGAAGACGGCCGGGGGCGATCGGGGCGGAGCTAGCTGGCCGGAAGCCGCCAGGACACGATCTGAGGTGGGTTACGCCCGTGCGAAGCGGTGGGGCCACGAGGATGGCCCACGACCAGGGGCAGGACCGGGGCGCAATCTGAAGGAATGCCCAACTCGCGCTTGACCTCGGGGAGGTTGAGCCAGGAGCGGGCGAAGCCGATCGGACAGGTTGCCAAGCCCATCGCATGGGCCGCCAGCATCAGATTCTGGGCCGCCAGGGCGCAATCCTCGGCGGCCTGTGTCGTATCGGGCCTGGCGCAGATCACGATCAGCGCCGGAGCGTGGTAGAAGATGTCGAAGGCGGGGTCCGCCAGCGTATCGCGGTACCGGGAGAGCAGGGACTCTGCCTTCACGGTTTGGAGCAGGTGGGCCTTTGCCCGGTCCGAGCACTTCCGAAGCAGTTGACGATCCTGGATCACGGCGAAGGCCCAGGGCTGCGCGTTGGTGGCGCTGGGGGCCTGAATTGCGGCGTCAATGAGCCTTGTGAGCTGTTCCCGATCCACCTCAGCCTCGGTATAGGCGCGGACCGCCCGACGCCCCCGGATCGCCTCCAGGACTTCCATGCGCCCTCAGCGTACCGCCCGATGGGGCGCCGGGACGGTCCCGATCGAGAGCGCCAGCCCCTTGTCCGTCGGGGTGAACATCGTTCCCATTTCCTCGCTCAGGCGAGCAATCCGGTTCAGCGTCCAGGCTCGGTCCTGGCCTTCGGCGAGGTTGACCTGGCAGCCCCCGATCCGCACCGGAAGCACCTCGAGCTGCTCTACACCACTGGTCCCTACCCGGACCAGGAATAGCCCGGACAGGTCGTTCCGGAGCGCGCGATCGACGGCGTAGTCGTCCACGAAGTCGCCGGCGTCGTAGAGGATCAGTTTCCCATTCCTGACCTCGACGCCTTGGGGTACGTGCGCGCTGTGACCCCAGAACACGTCGGCGCCGGCGTCCACCACTCGCCGGGCAAAGGCCCGGAACAGCGCCGTGGGTCGGGACCGCATGTTCGGCCCCCAATGGGCGCTGAACACCACGAAGTCGGCCCCCTCGCGCGCCTCGGCCAGCGCCCGCTCGACCGCGGCAAATTGGGGTGGATAGGTCGAGATGGGGGTGTGATTCAGTCCAGCCGTCTCCGGCCCGGCGGCCCATTCCTGCGGGTGGTCGGCAAAGGCGACGACCGCGATCCGCCACTGACGAGCCAGGAGCCGTGCCGGCGCCTGAGCCGCAGTCTGATTCGCGCCGGCGCCCGCGTGCGCGATGCCGGCGGCCTCGAGCGTCCGAACCGTTTCCAGCAAGCCGGCGGTCCCGAAATCGGCGATGTGATTATTCGCTATGGTCGCGCAATCCACTCGACCGAGCCGAAGAGTCCGCACGGCGCTCGGGTCGGCCCGGAAGTGAAACGGCTTGACCGACGAATCTCCCCACTCCTGTGTCTCCGTGGTGAGCGCGCATTCCAGATTGATCAGAAAGAGATCGGGCTCCCACAGCCGGGGCAGAAGATTGCCCCAGGGATGGGCGAACCCCTGCAGCGCGATGGTCTCGGCTACGGCGCGACCCAGCATGACGTCGCCCGCGAGGGCGATCGTGGCACTCCCGGTCGACATTCAACCCTCCCCCGCCAGGATTTCCTGGACCCGGCGATCCGGTACCGGCTCGAAGTGACGATAATAGACGCCGACTGCGCCGAACGGCTCCGGCTCGGACGGACATACCACTGCGTCGGTTTCCTTCCGCAACGCCGCGCAAGCTTCCCGGGCCCCTACCGGTACCGCGACCACCAGCTTGGCCGGCTGTCGGGCCCGGATCGCCCGGACCGCCGCACGCATGGTAGCTCCGGTGGCCAGGCCGTCATCCACCACGATCGCCACCCGGTCCCTGAGGTCGGTCGGCGGGCGGCCCTGCCGGAACGTCCGCTCCCGGGCCCGCGCTTCTTCGAGCTTGGTCTTGGTCACCCGTTCGATGTAATCTGGGTCGATTCCGAGCTCCCGGATGATGTCCTGGTTGAGAAACCGGCCGCCGTCCGCGGTGACTGCGCCGATGGCCAGCTCTTCGGAGAAGGGTGCGCCGAGCTTGCGCGCGACCACGACGTCCAGTTCGCCAGCGAGTCGTCGCGCGATCTCCGCGGCCACCGGGACGCCGCCCCGGGGGATCCCGAATACCACGGGGTGCCGGCCCCGATACTCGGCCAGACTCGAGGCCAGACTGGCCGCGGCTTCCTCGCGATCCCGATAGAGGGGCCCGGCTTCAAGTCCAGTGAGCATTACGTCCTCCCTTCGGTCGGCATCAGGGCCCGCAACACCTGGTCCTGGGTGAGGAGACCGATCACGAAGCGGTCGCTTCGCTCACGCTGGACGATGGGAAGCGCGTGCAAGCGAGTCTCCACCATCAGATCCGCCGCAGTGATCAGCGGATCCTCCGGCTCGACCGTGACGACGCCATAGCGCATGATGTCCTTCACCTGCTGAGCGGCGACGGCGCTCACGTCCAGGCCGGCAAAATCGCGCTTCGGCCTGAGCATCCGCAGCAGGTCCAGCCGGCTCACAATGCCGACCAGGATATCGTCGTCTCCTACTACCGGGCAGGCTTCGAGGTCCTTTTCGACGAACAATCGGTGCAGACCGAGGACGCCAAGATCGGGCCTCACCGTCACGGGTCGCGCGGTCATCACGTCGCGGACCAGCGGAATAGACGCAACCGCGGTCATGCTCGCCTCCAGGAAGCGGTCCTGCTGCATGCTAGCGGTGGCTACATGAAGGCGTCGTGAGGGTCGGGAGAAGGCGGCGACAGGGGTAACCGGCAGTGACCGATCAGGCCGGCCACCCTTCCGGGCGCTCGTGCGTCAGCACTACCACGGCTTCGACCAGTTCATCGGGAGTCACCGGTCCCCGAGCCCGGAGCAGCGCGAGTGTTTCCTTGCTCTGATCCTCCTCGTCCAGGACCGTGACCCGAAGGGCGGAGGGCAGTGCGGGGACTTCCGGCGGTGCCCCGGTACGGTCGAGGCGGACCGGCAACCGTCCGTAGATCCAGCAAGTGGCTTCGGCCAGCGTGCCCAGCAGATGGGACGTGAGCTGGAAGCTCTCTCCGCTTGCCGTGATCACGCCGAAGCCCAGCCTCCCCTCCTCCAGCCGCGGATGAATCACGAACCCGTAGCGGTAGGGACGCGGCTGATAGCGGGACGCCTCCAGCAGTTCCGTGAGCGTCTGCTTCACCTTCTCGACGACGAAGTCAGCCTGCATTCGCAGGGTCCTCTAGCGATTCCCCGCAAGGCACGGGTATCCGTCAGCCAGCCGCATCCTTCAGACAACATCGCCCCGGATGCGAGGCACCCGGGGCGTGTCCTGGGCCATCATGCTTCCTCAGGCCTTGATGAGGATCTTGTTCTTCAGTGCGACTTCCTTCTTGGGCAGCCGGATCGTCAGCACGCCCTCAACCGTCGCCGCCTCGATCTTGCCAGGCTCGACCGGCTTCGGGAGCCGAATCGCCCGCATGAACTTCCCGGCTTCCCGCTCCTCCCACAGATAGTTCTCGCCCTTCTCCTTCGCGACCTTCTCCTTGTGTCCGGTCACGGTCAGCATCTCGCCCTCGAGATTCACGTCCAGATTTTCCTTCGGGATCCCGGGGACTTCGATCCGGATTACATACTCCTTCTCGTTCTCCGTGAGGTCGAACACCGGCTGCCATACGCCCTCATAGGCGCGCGCGAACGGTTCGAACGGAGCCGGCTCGAATGGCGTGAAGAACCGTTCGAACAGTTCATCCATGTCCCTCTTCAGCCCGCCGAGGGTTGGGGTTCTCACGAGTTTCATAGGTCCCTCCTCTTTCTTTCTCTATCCTGCGCTCTGGTTTTCAACTCCCCGTGTGCACACAAGATAGGTCCGAGGCAGTGAAGAGAGGCTGAACGGGTGTTGAAACCCGCTTCAGCCCCGGAAGCGGAGTAGTCCGGCCATGCCGTCGATCGCTTCACCCGATTCGGGATCGTCGATGGCCACGACGGTAACCCGCTGGCGAAGCGCTTCTTCGATCGCCTCGTTCGCCAGGTCGGCCACGGGCTCGGGCGTCCCTTCATCCCGGCAGTCCGCCTTGGCGATGACCAGACGGCCTGTGGTACCGCAACGGAACCCCCATCCGGTGAGCTGAGGCCGAACCAGCAGCACGCGGACCTGTCCCCGGCTCAGGGCTCGGAGCGTCGCGCGCGGACCCGCCACAGCCCACCCGGTGCCCTGGCCCTTGAGCAGCTCGGTTACCACGGCGCGCTCGGCTTCCAGCTCGTGCTGGCGCCGCAGGGTGAGCACCGTCTCGCGGACGACCGGCACCGATACCTGTTTGAGATTGAGCCGCGCCGTGCCGTAGAGGCGCTGGCGAAGGGCAGGGGAGAGGAATCGGGCCAGGGCCGTGGCGTCAGGCCCCGGGCCGGCCAGCACTACGCCTCGAACCGGCGACTGTCCATCCAATACCGCGAGCTGACGCGCTACGTGGGCATAGTGGCGGAAATGTTCCTCCTGGATCCGGTGGTGGAAGGCGGCTTCTCCCCAGCCCGGGGAGTCCTCCCGGTCGCTGTGGAACTTGCCGCCCCGAGTCTCAGCATCGATCAGGTCCACCAGTTCCCGCCCTCCGAACGCGGTGATCTCGAAGATGCGGGCCCCGCGACGGTCCACCACCGCCGCAACGACTCGGCCGAAATCTTCCTCGGCGGCCGCGAGCTCCTGGATCGAGGCGGTATGGCCGACACCCACGCGGGTCCGGTAAACGCGAGGCAAGGGAATCGGCTCGAAGAGCTGCAGGTCCTCGCAAGCGAAGATGGCGAGCCCCGGTGCGCCCGGCAGGTTGGTGCGGCGAGCGGCGTAGTCCCGGATCCGTTCGAGGTCCCGCTCGATCGCCGCGCGGATATCATGGGGCACCTCCACCTGCTCCAGCCACTCGGCGACCGGTTTGGTGGCGCTCTTGAGGGCGGTCAGGTACTTCTGCCGGACCCGATCCCGCAACTCCAGCCGGATGTAGCAGGAAACCACGAAGTGGTCTTTCGCCTGGACCTGGGAGAGCCGGGAGAGCTGCTCCGTCAATTCATTCATGGGTGTTACGGTTCCTTTCGCTTCTCTTTGTAATAGTCGATGCACTCGGTCTCGCGCCCCCGGACCACCCTCTTGTTGGCCAGAGGGCCGCGATGCTCCGTCACCACCGTGCACTGGCGCTCGGTCCGCCCGCCGTCGTAGTACAACACGACCCAGTCGTGGGTGCGGCGCAGATCGTGGGCCCGGGCGGTGTTGGAGTACAAGGCGGTGTAATGGTGGGGGCCGCGCTCGGTGTGCAGCACCGGCAGCCAGGCCTTGCGTTCGGGATTGAAGCGACGAGGCGTGATCATGGGTAGCTCACCATGAGTGGCCTTGTCGCGATACTCCCGGTCCACCTCGAGAATTTCCTCGACCGGTGGCGGTTGGTCAGCGGGCGCCGGCGGTCGGATCCGTCCCAGGCGGCCGGCCAGTGAGTCGATGATCGCGGCTAGACGCTCGGGGCCGATCCCCTCCACCCCTGCCAGGCGACCCTGGTGGGCCGCCGCTTCCAGATCCTCCAGGGTCCCGATGCCCAGCTCGTGGTGCAGGCGCTCGGCCAGGACCGGTCCGATGCCCGGGACCGTGGCGAGCAGTTTCTCGGGATCGCTCGCCCCACGAAGCCGATCCAGCATCGGCAGTCGGCCGAGCCGAACCTGATCCCGGATCGCACGAGCGAGGCTGGGCCCGACCCCCGGCAATTTCTCCAGCCCTTCGACCCCCTCGGACCAGACGATGTCCGCTACGGATCTTGGCGTTGCTCGGACGGCCGCCGCCGCGCTGCGATAGGCGCGGACCCGAAACGGGTTCGCCCCCTGTTGCTCGAGTAGTGCCGCGACCTCCTCCAGCCGCCGCGCCATGATCGCGTTCTGCCGGAGCGCCGGCGCCGGCGTAGCCTTCGTCGCCGCGTCGTTGTCGCTGTCGGCGTAGGCGGGCCCTGGAAGCGTCGCGGGCATGGATCAGGCGGTTCGCTGCCGCCGCGTGCGGGGCTGACGCCGGGGCAGCAGGCTGACGGTGGAGGCTTGGGGGCCCTCGGCTCCCGATCCCAGCTTGAAGCGGACCTGACTGCCTACCTCCAGGCGCTCGAAGGCGTCGTTCAGCACGCTGTTCCGGTGAAAGTAGATCTCGCTGCCGTCGCCCGGATCCAGGAACCCGTACCCCTCGTAGGCGAACAGCTTGGTGACCGTGCCGCGGTCCGGCTTCCGGGAGCTCTTGACGTCATTGCGCTGGCGTCGCGCATAGTCCTGCAGCTGCCGGCGGGCCGCGGCAAAAGCGTCCTGGACCGCCTCCTGCAGGCTTTGCTTCGGCTGCCGAGTCACCGCCAGCTCTCCACCCTTGAGAGTCAGGTCTACTCGTACCGTGTAGCTGACCGGCGGTCCGGCTGGGTATCGGTTGGGAATGGTGACCAGGACCCGGCAGCCCATGATGCTGCGATAGAAATCGTTCAACTGCTCGGCCTGCTCGCGGATCAGTTGCTCTTCCTCCGCGCTCAGCGATAGGTCTCTTCCGGTGATCTGCAATGGCAGCTGCATAGAGTTCACCTCTCTGGCACTTCCTCGAGATGGAATCGGCAACACTCGCTTACCCCTTTATCACACCGAGCGGCCGCAGGCGGACCACTTTCCTCGCCAGGCCGGCTCGGTTCACCACGTCCACGACCCGTTCCACGTCCTTGTAGGCGTAGGGAGCCTCCTCGGCCAGCTCGCCGGCCGATGGGCAGCGGACGACGATCCCCCGGGCCTCGAGCTCCCGCCTGATCTCAGCGCCCGACCGGGTGCGCTTCGCCTCCGAGCGACTCATCGCGCGCCCCGCCCCGTGGCAACAGCTGCCGAAACTCCGGGTCATTGCTTCGTCGGTTCCGGCCAGGACGTAGGACCCGGTCCCCATGCTGCCGGGGATCAGGACCGGCTGCCCCACTCTGCGGTAGGCGGCCGGGGTCTCCGGGTGGCTGGGGCCGAAGGCGCGGGTGGCTCCCTTGCGGTGCACGCACAGTTGCTCGCCCCCGTGCTGCTCCACTTTCGCCATGTTGTGGGCCACGTCGTAGACCAGGGCGAGGTCAGCGGCCCTACCCAGTGCTCGATGGAACACCTCGCGGACGGTGTGGGTGATGGCCTGGCGATTGGCAAAAGCGAAGTTGGCCGCGGCACACATGGCCGCGAAGTAGCTCTGGCCTTCCGGTGACTGGAGCGGGGCACAGGCCAGTTGACGGTCCGGGAGCGAGATCCCGTAGTGGGGCATGACCTGATCCATGAGGCGCACGTAATCGGTGCAGACCTGATGGCCCAGTCCCCTCGACCCGGTGTGGATCAGTACGGTGATCTGCCCCTCCTGTAGCCCGAAGCCCTGCGCCGCCCCGGCATCGAATACCTGGTCCACCACCTGCACCTCGACGAAGTGATTGCCCGAGCCGATGGTGCCCAGCTGGTCGTGGCCGCGCTGCTTGGCGCGGGCGGAGACCTTGGCCGCGTCGGCCCCCGGGAGACGCCCTCGAGCTTCCGTGTGGGCCAGGTCCTGCGGAAGCACCATCCCCCGTTCCGCCAGGTAAGCAGGCCCCTCCGTCAGCACCCGCTCGAGATCGTCGATGGTCAAGGTGAGCGCCGGATTCCGGTAGGAGCCGGACGGGATGCTCCGACTCAGGTCGTGGACCACCGACTCGAGCTTGGGTTGCAAGGCGCCGAGCTCGAGCCGTGACCGCAGCAACCGGACGCCACAGTTGATGTCGTATCCCACTCCCCCGGGCGAAATCACCCCGTCGCTGGCGCGAAAGGCGGCCACGCCACCGACCGGGAATCCGTACCCCTCGTGGATGTCCGGCATCCCGTAGACGCATCCGGTGACTCCGCGGAGGGTGGCGACGTTGACCAGCTGGTCGAGCGAGCGGTCGCCCTCGATTTGTTCCCAGAGCGTGTCGTCTGCATACACCCGCGCCGGCACCCGCATGTCCTGCCGGGCCGAAGCCGGGATCTCCCGGAGATCCGGAGTCACCGAAGTGACGGGGTAGTGCCAGGTCAGCGTGCTAGACATCGAACAGCACCTCGGCCTCGACGACGCCGTCGCGATGGGAGATCCGGGCCTGGTGCATGGTCGCCGCCTTGACCACGGCCGGGGGTTCCTCCACGCTCACCCCCCGGGCCCGGGCGATGATCCAGCGGGCAGCCATCTCCCGCACCTCGAATTCGATCCCGACCCACCGCTCAGTCTCGGCCAGGAAGATCAACTCGTTCAGCCAGTCCACCAGCAACGCCACCCGGTCGGCCGATTCCACCTCGATCTCCCGCCATTCTCCCGTGGGAACATCGGGGATGTCCCGGAGCGACAGCAGGCCCAGCGCGTGGCCCGCTTCGGCAAACAGCTCGGGGTAGGTAGCCGCGTGGACCAGGAGCTGCATTTCGCTGGTGTGGGACAGGAATTCATGAGTGGCCGGATAGGTGCCAGCCATCCAGGTGCCCGGTTGCTGCTCTCGATATCGAGGGAAGAGCATCGTCGTCATGGATTCCTCCTTGTCTGGCAAGCGGTTACGGTGCCGGTCAATGGCGCAGGGCCATCGCCACTTTGGATCTAGCGTATCGTACTATTTCCAGGGGGAGCGGAATGTGAAGTCAGGATGAAGCGATCCCTACCGGCGATACGGGAGCGAGAAGGTCAGGTAGGAGGCAGCTACACCGGCCAGTCCGGCTCGATTTCCTGGTACTGGCCTGGGTTACCCCACAAAGAAACCTTGCTGCCATCACGCCCACGGGTACATTCTCGCCATCGATCGGAGTGCCCATGGCGGAATCGTGGATCGCCCCGCTCGAGGCAGGTGATCCCGAACGCGCCTGGAGTCTCTTCCTCGAGCGCTATCGGCGCCTGATCTTCGGCGCGATCCGTCATTACGCCCAGGACTATGATGATGTGATGGATGTCTTTGCGCGGGTCTGCGAGGCCCTGCGCGAAAACGACTTCCGCCGACTCCGAACTTACGCCGCACAGCCGCTTCACCACGCCCGGTTCTCCACCTGGCTGGTCACCGTCGTTCGAAATCTCACTATCGATTGGTTCCGACAACGGGATGGCCGGCGCCGGCTCTCCGCCGTGGCCGAAGGCTTACCTGTCCTCCAGCGCAACATCTTCGAGCATGTCTTTCTGGATCGCCACAGCCATGCCGAAACCTACGAACTGATCCGCGCCCGCGACGCGCCGACCCTCACCTTCAGGCAATTCCAGGTCGAGCTCAGAGCCACCTACCGTGCGGCCGCTGATAGCCGGCGCGGGAGCGTGATGCGAGAGCTGGGAGGACACCTCTCGTCCGACAGCGAGCCCGAGCGCGACAGCCCAGCCGAGAACGACGAGCGCCGTAGCGTGATCGCCAAGGCCTTCGACGCGCTGGATCCGGCTGACCGGGTGGCGCTCCAGTTGTACGTCGTCGAGGAGCTTCCGGCCGCAACCGTGGCTGGAATCCTCGGGGTTCCCAATGCCAAAGCCGTGTACAACCAGGTCTACCGGGCCCTGGCCGCACTCAGGAGTCACCTGGAGCGAGCCGGGATCCGGCAGGATGACCTCTGAGCAATCCCGGGGATGGTGACCGTTTCATGACAGCGATCGGGCCGTTGTGCCCCGCCACAAAGGATTCTGCCCAGTGATGCAATCGGATTCGCTCGACCCGCTGCGTGGCGAGCTGGAACGCTACGTCGGCAGAGCGGACAACGAAGGCGAGGCGACGACAGAGTGTCTGGATGACGACACGATCGCGGCGCTGGCCGAGGGAACCCTGGCCCCAGCGGCCCGCGCCGCGGCGATGCCTCACCTCGCCAGTTGTCACCGATGCCGGAGAGCAGTCGCCTCGGTAGCCCGGGCGCTGGCCGATCCCGTGGTCGCGCGCGAGGTCTCGGCGATTGATCGCGGCGGTCGCCGGCGCTTTCTCCGGATTGCGGTCCCACTGGCCGCGGCGGCGGTGCTTCTGCTCTTTCTGGGCCCCTGGCCGCGTAACGGCTGGATTCACCGAGGGACCGTTGGGTCAGGGCAGGGTACGCCGGTGGCGTTGACTCCGTCTGGGCCGGTATCGGCCGCCCGGGTTCTGCAATGGACGCGGGTAGCGGAAGCCGATCGATACCGGGCCACGCTTTTCGATGCCGAAGGTCGGCTTCTCTACGAGACCGAGGTGACCGATACCCTGGTCGCCCTCCCCGATTCCATCGTCCTCCGCCCGGGACCGCCATATCTATGGAAGGTGGAGGCCCGCATTGGGTGGAACCGCTGGTCTGCCTCCGACTTGACACGGTTCTCGATTGCGGGCGGGACGCCGCCATGATGGTGCCGGGGTCACCGCTTCTATTGGCTGCGCTCATGGTCCAGTCGCAGGCTGCGGACTCCCTCCGGCTTCTCGCACTCGAGCTCTCGGGCTCCCCACTGGTGACCCAGGTCCGGGTCCGCTCCTACGCCGTGCATGATGCGGTGGCCCAGTCGCTGGCCCGCTCGGTTTCGAGCTCGGCATCCGGTCATGATGAACTTATCGCCGCCCAGCGTCTGGC